>Ga0206682_10000185_pt1 | contig 65098 bp, 68 predicted proteins | sample M240m12015metaG_FD_155444 | JGI IMG/M metagenome (GOLD analysis project Ga0206682, IMG submission 155444) | Ammonia-oxidizing marine archaeal communities from Monterey Bay, California, United States - M2 40m 12015 | ecosystem: Environmental > Aquatic > Marine > Intertidal zone | place: USA... | reverse complement strand
GATAAAGGAGCAACAGGTGCTCAAGGACTAGATGGAGCAACAGGAGCACAAGGAGCCGGAGGAGCAACAGGGTCTCAAGGAGCTGTAGGACGACAAGGAGCTCAAGGCGCAGGAGGAGCTACAGGTGCTCAAGGAGCTCAAGGTGCTGGAGGCGCTACAGGTGCTCAAGGAGATAAAGGAGGAACAGGAGCACAAGGTGCTGGAGGAGCAACAGGAGCACAAGGAGCCGGGGGAGCTACAGGATCTCAGGGAGCAATAGGACGACAAGGAGCACAAGGAGCTGGAGGAGCTGGAGGAGCACAAGGTGCTGGAGGAGCAACAGGAGCACAAGGAGATAAAGGAGCCGGAGGAGCTCAAGGTGCTGGAGGAGCAACAGGATCTCAAGGATCAATCGGACGACAAGGAGCTCAAGGTGCACAAGGATCTGGTGGAACACCTGGGTCTAATACTACACAATTAAATACCTTAGGTGTTGGTATAGCAGCCACAGGTATAACTGGAGAAATAAGAGCAACAAATAATATTACAGCTTATTCATCATCGGATAAACGATTAAAAGAGAATATAAAAAATATAACAGATCCTCTATTAAAAATAAACATGATTAATGGTATACATTTTCAGTGGACAGATGGGTATATTAAACGACATGGTGGAGAAGACGATATGTTTATCAGAAAAGATGATATTGGTATAATTGCTCAAGAAGTAGAATTGATAATGCCTGAAATTGTAGCAAATAGACCAGATGGTTATAAAGCTGTCAGATATGAAAAAATAGTTGCTTTATTAATAGAAGGTATAAAAGATTTAAATGGTCAAGTTGATAAATTAACAGAGGAGGTTAATTATTTGAAAAATAAATAATACAATTATATATAATTATGGCAACACCTTTACAAAGTTCTGGACAAATAAGTTTAAATGATATAAGACAATATATAGGTCAATCCGGAGAAATAAGCTTAAGTAATATAATACCTCCTTATTCTATAAATCAAGTATTTAATTCCTCATTAAATTCAGTATTTCCGTTAACTAACACATTAAGTTTATCAAATATGTATTCAAAAACATTTGCTATGTATAGTACAGATCGAAGAACACTTGTTTATACAGGAAGTTATGCTGATTTTTTTACTGGTACTTTTAAAGCTTATTTAGGATTTGGAACAGATCGCAGCGGAACATCAGGTATGTTATATGAACAGAATCAAAGGTTTCCTATTTATTTAGAATTTAATGTATCTGATACGCGAACTTGGAGAGATATTGCAATTCGAGGAAGATTTCAAGGTGTGTGGGCAAATATAGGACCTCCATTTGGATATTCTTCAACACAATGGACTACTATACAAGAAGTAGAAGAAATTGTAATTGAAGTAGTATTTTTTGGAGCTAGTGCAGTACTAGATATGAAAGCAGCTCCTATGTTAGACGGATCGACTATAGGATCTGGAGTGCATGTCATGAATCTAATAAGATTAGAATTAGAAGATCCTGATCCAAGTAGTAGTAGTGGAGTAATACCAAGATAATTATAATATAAAAATAAGTAATTATATTATAATACTAATGACATCGGTAAATTCAACAATTCCTATGGCTCCTTATGAGTTTTATATAGACATTAGCTATAATTATACATACAATAATACAACAACAAGTATAAAATGTGTATGTAAAGATGTTTTAATTGATTTATTAAACCAGATGAAAAGCATTGAAAATTTAGTTAATTATAATGTATATATTTGCGGAAAAATAAATAGTTCTGATTCGTTTCCAACATGGGATTGTGATTTAACTTTAGAAAATAGTGAATTCAATGAAAATGAATTAATTGAGATATTTAAACAAATAAAAGAAATTGGATTAAATAATAATTTAAATTTTGACTTGAAATTTATGAGAGATATAACAGATTGGAATAATTGTGTTGATACTCCAGATGATTATTTTGATGTAGTTCAAGCAGGTTTCTTTTGTGATCCGTCTACAAATCAATTTTCAGTTTTGGAAAAAAGTAGAAACATGAGAATTAGAAAAAATAGAAATAGATTTTTTACTTACTATAATGCTTTATTAGTAAAGAAAAAAGGGGAAACGGTATTAGATACAGACGGAATAAATTTTATAAATAATTCTATATTACCTGATTCCAGTTTGAGAAATTCAGGTGTATATGATGATAGATATAGTTTTAGAAAAGTATAATAATAAAAAAGATATAAATGTTTTTAATATATTATATTATGGAGAGCAAAGAGGTCACTAAATTATGTGTAAATATGGATTGTGAAAGATATCCACCTGATTGGGATTTTGAAGAAGATACTGAAGATACTTATCAAGTGGGTCAATGGCAAAAATGTTGTTTATGTGACGGATATTTTGATGATGATGGTCTAGGAGATATATTATTTATTGAAGAAGAACCAAATAATAAAACTGCTGAATGTGATCTATGTGGAAAGGATAATGATATAGTTCAAATGAAAGGTACAGGACAATTTCTTTGTGGGAATGCTTGTGATGAAGATGAAGAATAGATTTTATTAATAATAATAATATAAAAAGATTAAAGTATATTATTATTATGAAATTAAAGTATACAAAAGATATTTGTGGAAATGATTTACTTACCGATGAAAATGAAGAACATCAGATAATGATGGAATGGGAAGTTCCATATATGAAAGAATCAATAAAACTATTTCAGCCTAGAGGGAATGTATTAGAAATAGGATTTGGAATGGGATATTCAGCTACACAAATATGTGAAATGGATGAAGTAACTTCTTATACTGTAATTGAATGTAGTCCAAATGTATGGAATAAGTTCGAAGAATGGAAGAGAGAAATTCAGGAAAAAAAAGATATAGAAATCAATTTAATAAAGGGTAGGTGGCAAGATATATTAGAAACAACAGGGAAATATGATAGTATTTATTTTGACGATTATAATGGAGATAATATACATGATACAATGAAAAGATTTAATAAATTTATGTATGAAATAATATCTGATAATCACGTGTCTATAGGAAGTAGAATATGTGCTTATAGTACTACAAATCAAAATACTTACCATAATGTAAACTGTTTATCATTTAATTGTTTTGATTATAAAATTAAAATTCCAAGTTATTGTAATTATGCTAAGGGTGAAGAGATGTATATACCAATTTTTACAATAATTAGCGAACCTGATTACGATTTAAAAAAGAAAATATTGGGAAATTATTTAGAAATAAATAAAAAGATTAGTGATCAGATTGAACAAGCTAAGATTTATTATAATAAACCAAAATCAATATATTGTAATTTATTAGTAATTGATAATTTTTATACAAATGCAATGGAAACAAGAAATTTTATATTAACTCAAGAATTTTCAGTGAAAGGAAATTATCCGGGTCAACGGACAGTATCTTATGCAACACAAGAGATAAAAAATATGATAGAAGGATATATAAGTAGTTTTACAGGAAAGATAGTTGATTGGCCAGAAGGGGGAGAAAATTATAATGGATCATATCAATATACAACTTCAAGAGATAGAACATGGATTCATACAGATTCGCATAATAATTGGGCAGGAGTATTATATTTAACGCCAAATGCACCAGTAACATCTGGAACAGGAATATATAGATTTAAAGATGGGACACGATTTGAAGAAGAAAAGAAAATAAGAAATAATGATAAACAGTTGAACGAGTTAAGTCAAGATTATACTAAATGGGAATTAGTAGATCAAGTAGGAAATATATTTAATAGATTAGTTTTATTTAATTCAAAACAATTTCATGCAAGTTTGGATTATTTTGGAACCAATAAAGAAAATGGTAGATTATTCCAGGTATTTTTCTTTACAACAGAGAGATAAATAATAATAATTAATTGATGTGTTAATTATTATTTTAAGTAATATTACTATATTTTTTAAAATAATTAACGAATTCGTTTTGCATATATAGGTATAGTATCATTATTCGTATTGATACTCTCGTCTTCTATTATTTCTGTCCCATATTTTTTTCTTATAACAGATGAGATAGATTGGTCGTGTCTATTTTCAATAAAATCGTGATGATTTTTTAAACTAGATTGTGAATCATTAATTAAATTATAGTTTTCAGAAATTTCTAAAATTTTTTTAAAAACCATTAAACTATGTTCACATTTTTTAATAATAATAATACCCCCTATTAATTGTCCTGAATTAAAATTAGATGAACATATTTCAATATCTATTTCTTTAAATATATCCATTTTAGTCCATTTATATTCTTGATGATGTGACATTTGGAAACTTAATATGCCATATGGACTATTAGAAACAATTTTAAAATATTCTTCTAATCTTTTTTTCCCCTTTTGATTTATTTCACAACCACTATCACAATAAACTAATATATCATTAAAATTCATTTGTAATAAAGTGTCATATATTAGAAATGGTTTCCATATCCAATATCCAAATCCTCGTTTATTATTAATAATAAAATGTTCATGTTTATTCCAAAATTGAGATTTTTCTTTTAGATAATCAACATTTCTTATTAAAATATTATCAAATATATTAATATTTTTACACTCGATTTTTATTCGTTCTGATGTTTTCGTATATTTATCGCAACCAAAAGTTAAAAAATTGGTTTTAAAATTTAGGTTATTAACAAATGGTTCATAATTTATAATTATTTCATTATTTTCTAATACATTTTTCATATCTAAAACTCCAGGAATTACTTCAGTATTTAATTCATAATAATTGTTAAAAAAATTTAAATTTAAATATGTACACTCAAAAACATTTGGAATAATCACACCATTATGATTTCTAGTACCGCAACAATTATTCGCATGAAAATGTATTATCTTAAAATATTTATTTAATTTATTAAATACTTCTATTTCAGTATTATTAAATGGAAAATGAAATTCTATAACTATTTGGGATATTCGGGTTAAATGATCTTCTTTTAATGTTTTTATCCATGGTATTTCATATCCTTCAATGTCCATTTTTAAAAAAATATTACTATGATTCTCTAGATCTAAATGTAAATTTGTATTATTATCATCATTAAAATTATTTATATTTTTTTTAAAAAAATTAATATATTTATTCGTAAAATTAATAATATTAATAGTTCCATCATATGCATTACATATACAATTAGGATATTTATTACAAAAATCTTCTTCAAATGAAATATCATCAGCGATTCCACCACTCAGTAATAATTCATATTTTATATTAGGTATATCACATATAACATATCCACCATCAAAGTCTTTTCCAACTCTTATTTTTTTAAATGGTGATTTATAACATGTTAATACATTAGGATTAAATCCTACACTATGATTAATCATACCATTTCCAATAGAAGAATTAAACAATCCTATAATTGTTCCTTGTTTAATTAATGTAGGTTCTGCCCAATACACATCCGATAATTTCAATGGTTTATTTAAAAAATAATCAATTGGTTCATCTATTTTATATCCTCTTGTAGATAATGTATTATAATACTTGATTAATTTATTTGCACATTTGGTAGAAATCATATATGAGTCTGTGCATTTACATTTATTTTCATTATCACATTTATATATGTTTTTGTTCTTTATAATATTCGAATGATTTATATGATGTTCTTGTATATTACACCCCTCTCCAATAAAAACGGAATCAAAGTCTTCAGGTATTTGTTTAATATATGAATTCAATATATTTGAAAACCCTTCACATAAAATAACATCATCTTCTAAAATTAAATTATATTTATAATTATTCAATGATATTTGCTTATAAGCATATAAATGAGATAAGAAATTTGCGGCTAATGGTTTGGAATAATTCTTATTAAATTTTAATAAATCATAATCGTTAAGTTCATCTCTATCAATTGTTATAAATTCGTAATTCGTAATTTGTTCTCTTTCAAATTGTTTTAATATAAATTCTTTACGGTCTGTTAATTTTTTGTAATGAATTATAAAAACTTTTATTTCGGTAACATTTTTTAATACAATATTATCAAATAAATTATGTAAATTCTTAAATATATTGGTTTTATCTAATATATCTGAATAACTATTATTATTAACATATTGTTCTTGATTTTTATAAATTGTATTTAATAACTCAATATCATTATTAATATCACCTGTTAACTTAATAACACTATTAAAATAATTATCTATCTTTTTACATCCATAATAAATAGGAATTATATTGCTTCTCAATGGATTAGTAATTTTTTCTGAAAAATAATTATTAGATATAATATTTTCAATACATATGTGAAATTTATAGTTTTCAAAAGGAATAGTTCCAAATGGATTCTTTTCCGACCATTCTAATGAGTGTTTAATTCGACAATCATTATATTTTTTATATTCTTCGCTTTCAGTAGCATATCCATAAATATCGATTGGTAAATCTGTTTGTAATATTGCTTTTACTAAGTCATGTCTATATTTATAATTAAAACCTTGATTTTTTTTACTTATAACAATTGAGCAGAAATTATATTTTGATTTATAATAAAAATCATCTTTATTATTTAATAAAAAAGTCTGCCCTTCTATAAATGGGTGTTGTAAATCTTGTTGGTCTCCAATAAAATAGTGTGATATATGTTGTTTTACATAGTTAATAAATATTTCTTTATTATCGGTAAAATTAAATAATAGCTGGTTTGGTTCATGTGATAATCCAATAACATTTTCTTTTGGTATAGTTAATTTTGGTTTATAATCATTAATAATTATAGCATGTGTGAAATTGTTGCTATTGGTTAATATAACTGGTTTATTATACATATATTTTAAATTATCTGTATTCATCCATGTTTCCAAATTATTACTTACACCTTCTTTACTTAAAATTCTCAGATAGATTGCTGATTGAAATTTATCGATATATTTATAAAATTTATTAACAAATTTCTTTCTCTCTTCTTCAATAGCTTTAAAATCAATTTCTTCATCAAGAACAATTGGTTCATCAGAATTCACGTCAAATTCTAACGCATTTTGAATTTGTAAATATTGATTAGCAGATTTAAGTATAATCGGTTTACAAAGAGTAGATAATGCTAATTGTAAAGAACCACTACAACTAATCCCATTGTTATGATCTTTATTTGAGTTATAATTTACAAATACATATGAGCTTTGTTTCAAAATTGTAATCATTTTGTTCGTTTCTATATCTTCTACAAAATGTATATTAAATTTTGAAGTATCTATTTCTGAAATATCAGTCTTACATAATTTTCTAGCAAATATATTCAAATTAATTTTTTTTTTAGATTGTAATCTATTTATAAAATTAATATTATAGTTAGTGTGAATATAGCCTCCTCCAATAATACAAACTGTATTATTTTGTATTTTATCCTGATAATTTGCTAATGGATAACAAGGATAATTATAATCTAATAAACTATCTTTAAAATTAGCTACATTTAAATAATGTTTAAAATTCGGAGTTCGTGTTTTATAATAATGATTTATACAAATAACATTGTCTGTTCTCCATTCAGATTTAAATAGAGGGTCGTCGTCGGTTATTACAAAGAAAGTAGAATATTTATTAGTATTCCCATTAAAATTATTGAAATCTATTATGTTGAAATTACTGAAACTTTCTTTGTAGAAATCTAACCATCCCATATTATTCTGTTTGTTTGTAAATATATCTACTTCAATGTTATTGTTTTGAGCATAATTTAAAATAAATCCAAACATCTCATAATGAAATGGAAAACTATTAAATATACCGATTCTATTATTATGTTCACCATTTCCTAACATACTGGACCATTCTAACGCTCTATTTTTCCAAGAACACGATAATGCATATTCTTTTCCCTTTTCTCTCATTAGTGCTTTTTTCTCAGTTGATAAATTTAGAATAGTTTCAATTTCTTCCCCTTGTTTAACAGGTATTCCATATTCTCCTATTGTATCGTTTAACCCTGCTAGTGGGTAATATAAACATACAACTTCACTCATTAACATTTCCATTGCTGTTATACAACTTGTTTCTGGAAATGTATTTGTATATAACCAATATTCACATTTACTAGCTAGATCGTATAATGCATTTGTATCTAATTTTCCATGATGAACAATACTTTCGTGTTTATCAATAATTTGTTTCATTTCAGTTTCTTCACTATTTTTCGGAAATGTTTCATAGCTACATATATCTAATGTGGCATCCGGTATTTTTTCTAATACTTTATTCCATAAATTTAAAATTAAATACAATCCTCTATATGCACATGAAGACCAAATGAATTTATTTTTTATTTTCTCTCTACAGTTCCATTTAAAGTCTGAAATATTTATTCCATTATTAATAATCTTAATTTTATTTTTAAAATAAGGATGATTTTCAATAATATTATTAGCATGCCAATTAGTTAAACAAATAACATGGTCAATATCTTTATTATAAATATTTAAAATATTGTCTACAGTAAATTCTTTAATATGATTATTTATAAATCCGGTACTATCATGTGCAGAGAGAAATAGTTTATTACATTTAATATTATTAAATTGTTTAAAAAAAGATACATACCTAGAAACTATTATTGAATCAAATTCATTAGTATTTAAAAAATCTTGTAAATTATTATGTGCAATATAAGTAATATTTTCTTTATTTTCTTCAATATGATCTCCTGCAATAAATATATTGTAATCTTTTGGTAAATTTCTAGAGAGATAAATTACAGCCTTTTCTGCACCTCCTATTGATTGATTATTTAATGTACTATCATTCCAATGAAAATACATATAACCAGTATAAATTAATATATTTTTATTAGGAATATCATTTAACTTTGTTATGTTATTCTGATCAAACAAACTTGCATATGATTTTATATTATATCTCTCAAAAATACTATCATCAGAGAGATAATCAGTATAAATTTTTTCCTTTATCTGGAATGAATTATTTTTATTATTAATAAATTCGAGGAAGAATTTAATTAATTTATCTTTATCATTATCTAAAATGAAATTATTCTTATAAAATATAAGATTTGATATGGTAATATCAACATATTTATTGTTTTCAAGTAAATATTTACAACATTTATATCCACTATCCAAATCACCTATATAATAACTAGATATTGAATTATAATAAAAGAAACGGTCTAAATTGGAATGATTTATAAATAATTTATTATTATTATCCTTTAAAATATCTTTATCAATAAAGTATTTAAAAATCATATTTAATTTATGATACATACCATTATTATAATAATAATCTAATTCATTTATCAACGCATCAACTCTTGTTACATCATATTTTATAGATTTATTACAATAAAAAATCATTTCCTCGAAATTTTGTAAATTTTTAAAAATATTTGATAATCGTGAACATACAACATATTTGTGGCTATTATTTCCATCACTTTCTAAATATAATTTGTAATATTCTATACTCTTTTCAATTTTATTCGATTCATAACTTTGTGCACAATAAAATAAATATCTTGTTTTTAATCCCGCATCAGATTCATTATTATATGCATTTTCTAAAATAATTGCGTCATCTAAATATTTATTTGGATTTTTATTTCTATCTCCAAGTCTTCTTGATTCAATGTAATAATCTCCATGTAAAAATACATTAGTTTTAACAGGATCTATATTACATATAAATTCATGTAAAATACCTACATATTTCCATCTTATTCTATTTGAAACCAAACATTTTCGCTGATAACCACCTTCAAATATTAAATCATATGCATCAGCATTAAAATCATCTGGTATAGGTAATGTACCATGTATTAAATCATCTGCATCAAAAATTAATAAATAATCAGATTTATTATATGCATATTCTAGTGCTTTAGTTCTATTATGTCCAAAATCTTTCCATTCATCCTGATAGATTTCTCCAGATATATTATTTTTATTAAAAAAGGTTTTTATTACATCTATAGTATTATCAGTAGAACCTGTATCGCTAATAACATAATAATCTAATTTAATATGTTTTATTAAATTTTCTAAAGTTTCATGTATTATATGAGATTCATTTTTTACTATCATATTTAAACAAATTGTTTTTTTATTCATTAATAATTATGACAAATAATTTTTAATGAATTGTTAAACTAATTATACCATTTAACTGTATTATTTATATTCTTGATATAGTCAGGTTTCTCTTTTGTATAATAATATAAAGCTAATGACATTCTATTTTCTTGTGTTTCAGTGGTTATCCATGGTGTTGTATGTCCATGAATACAATCATCTTCATCTACTTTTAAAATAACTGCTCTATTAAACAATGGTTCAATATCAGTTATTTCTTTTGTCTCCGTATCTAATAATTCTAAGCACCCTTGATTTTCCTTTTTCCAATTTTTATTAAAATAAATTAATACATTTACTCTTCGATATATATTAAATTGCTCATTATAATTAAAATCTTTATGTAAATTTAAATAGCCTCCATTGGAAATAAGATGAAACCCGCCTCCTTTAAATATGGGGTCTCCAATTAAATTTGAAATACCTGTTATTTTAGATATTTTATCTATAAAATATTCTCCATTAAAAAAATTTATTATTGAATTACAATCTTGATGAGTATGAAAATCAAATGTACATGCTTTATTCAGTGTATTATTTTCAATACAATATAAAAAATGATTATTTGCATATTTATTATTAATTAAATTCAAAATATATTCAGCAAAATTATCATGTAAAAAATTATCTATCACAATATGATTATATGGTTTATTATTTTTATATATATTACATAATTTATCTAAAGAATCATTATTTACATTCAAATTACACGTAAATAAATAATTAACATATTTATTAAAATCATCTTTATAAGAATAAGAATTAATTTCCTCATATATTTTTTCATAATCATCAGGAATATCAGTGATAATATTTTTAATATAAATTATTCCACGATAATGTGGTTTACATTGAAACCATTGAAATTCCATTTTAACATTTTTCAATAAATAATATATAAATTTCCAAACGTCTCCTGTCCATGGTTCACGATATTTTAAAATATCATTTTCATATACATGATTAATAGGAAATTTTAATTGTTCTCTTTCGTTCATTGGTAAAATATCATCAATAAGTATAGAACCGTTAGGATTTAATTTTTTAAGTGAATTATAAAAATCTCTACATACATATTCACATTGATGCATACCGTCAATAAAAAAAATATCAAATGTACGATTTTCGTTTAAGGCGAAATAATCATCAGAAGTCATTTTTGTAATTGATTCATTCTGAAATTTAGGATCAGGATCAATGCCTAATTTATCAGTTAGTTTGATATCATTGAAACACCAACCTGTTTCTACACCTATTTCACAAAAAGAGGTATATTTATATTTTTCAATTATAGAATTAATAATTAAACTAGATTTATGATAAGTAGTATTATTATTTATAACAAGTGTTTTATTACTATTTAGAATTTCTGATTCGCAATTATCATTTTTAATAAGGATATTAAAAAAATTTATTAATTCATTTTCATTTTCATCTGGAAGAGTAATGAATATAATATCATTATAATAATTAAGATCGGATAATATTAATTGTACTTGGTAATCATTATATATATTTGTTAAAAAAACCAACTGACAATCATTTTCTTTATAATAATCAATTAATTTATTATCGAAAATATTTTCATTAATAATACAAATTTGTTTGTTATAATCATTGTTAATGAGCTTATTAAGTCTGTGATGCTGGTAATTAATTTTTTTCCAAATACCAATATTATTAATATCATCAACCTCATCAAAAGCATTTTTTTGTTTCATTTTATCATTAACATTATATTTGTTATAAAATATAGGTTGAATAAAATTAGGGCCTAATCTATTTATTTCAGAGTTTCGAATAAGGGAAAAATTATTTCCATCATCGTTAGAGAATTGATAGTATAATGGTTTGTTTATTTTAACAACATCGTATTTACAACAAGTTCTTAATATGATTTCATAATCATCACAAATAGGTAAATATTCACTATAATTTTCACATTCCATTAATGCAGTTTTCCTCCACATTCTAGGGTGATTTGGACAACAACATAAGTGTGATAATGTAATATTATTAATACATGGTGTTAGATAATTATTTAACCATTTTTTATTTACATGATCATAAAATTTATATTCAGATCCGTAACCTTTAGCTATTGTTTTACCATAACTATATGGAGAATAATTCCTATATACAGGAATAGTATCTCCATAAACAAATCCTACAGATGAATTTTCTTCAAAAATATTGTATGCATCTTGTAAACAGCTTGGAACTATAATATCATCATGATCAAGTTCTAAAAGATATTTACCTCTACATAATGAAACAGCTTCATTTTTAACATTGCCTATATTTCCACTATTTCCACTTCTATTGTAAAGTCTAACTCTGTAATCATGAATTAATTGTTTTTTTAAATATTCAAAATGATTACTATCAGTAGAGTCATCAAGAATAACCCATTCCCAATCAATAAGAGATTGTTGTTTTAAAGAATTGTAGGCATTTAAAATGTAATTATAACTGTTAAAACATGTTGTAAATACAGAAAAATCAGGTCTAGTTTTCTCTCTGGGTAAAATAACATTATGAATATAATTATAATTAAAATTATAATTTAATTCATTAAAATCGAATGTTATATTTTCAAATGATTTATGTATCCATTTACCACAAAATCTATGTGGAATAATTTTACAAATATATAAATATTCTTCTGCATCTGAAATACCTATAGTACATAAAACATGATAATTTTCATTACATAATTTTTGTAAATGATAAGTAGAAGAAGTAATTTCAAAAGAAAAGTTAAAAGTATCTTTGTTATTATTTAATATAGTATCAATTTCATTATATTTGTCATGACGAAAAAACAAAACCATAGGATATTTTGACATTTAATATTATTAATAATTAATTTTTAAATACAAAATATTTATATATTTAGAATAAAATATCTATATATAGTAATAATAATGTCATTTACTAGATTTAATGATGACCCTTGTAGAATAAAAAAACAAAATCAGGAAGCAACAGGTCCAGGAAGATATATGATGAATAAACCTGGATGGGGAGATAAACCTTGTTTTATGGATGATCCTCATATTAGAATGGAGCAATGGGGTGCAAATTTAAGAACTGATTCAACAAACTTAGAAAGTGATTTATTAGGATTATCTATTAATTTAAATAGAGATTGTAAAACTTATAAATCAGCAGAGGTTAAATCAGATAAAATGAGCTTTCCCAGCTGTAATCCTTTTACTGAACAATCAAGAGTAACAGATCCAGCATGGTGGTATAGAGATTTAGAACAAGTGAATTGGTATATTTTACCATTAAATCCTCAAGAAAATACTTGTATTCCATTCCAAAACAATTTAAATACTAGAGTTTTGGAAAAAGATTATTTTGTTGCAAATGCTCCGTGTATAGCAAAAGGAGGAAATGATATTTTAAGTAGCGAAGCTTTTAGTGGATTTGGAAACAAAGATGTAAATAATTGTTCAAATACAAGAACATGTGGAACTGTTAACAAATAAATAAGTAATATTTTTTATAAAAATATATTACATATATATAATGGAATTAGCAGTACCACTAGTAGCATTAGGAGGTTTATATGTAGCTTCAAATCAAGAAAAGAAAAAAGAAGGATATGAAAATATGGGGAAAAAATTTAATGATTCTCCAGTTCCACCACCTATTAATTATCCAAAATTAGCATCTGTTAAAAATACTAATCCAAATAAATACAGAGATCCAAATACAGTAACAGATAGATATTTTAATCCAAAAATTTATCAAGAATATGCTAATGGGCCAGATCAATTTGGAAATATGTCAAAAACAAACGATTTTAAAAGTTTGACTGGTGAATCAGTTGATAAATCAAATTTTAAACATAATAATATGGCACCTTTTTTTGGTTCAAAGATTAGAGGAAGTACACAAAATCCTAATATATCAGAAACAGTATTAGATAATATGTCTGGTACAGGAAGTCAACAAATAAAAAAACAAGAACAGGCACCTTTATTTGCCCCTCAAAAAGATATTAGATATGCTCATGGAACACCTAATATGACTGATTTCTATCAATCTCGTGTAATGCCAGGTTCAAAAATGTCAAATGTAAAACTATGGAATGAAGAGAAAGTAGCACCAGGTTTAGATGCAGGATATACTAGTCAAGGTCAATTAGGATTTAATTCTGGTATGGCAGCTAGAGATAAATGGGTTGATAGAAATGTAGATCAACTTCGTGTTGCTACTAATCCTAAACAAACATTTGGTTTAGCAAATCATGAAGGACCTGCATATAATTTTATTAAAGCACCGGCAACTCAAGAAACTCAAGGAAAAGTAGAAAAATATTTACCAGATACTTATTTTGTCAATACACCAGATAGATGGTTAACAACAACAGGTTTAGAAAAAGGTCAAACCTCTCGTGCAATTCAAGTTGATAAAGATGTAAATAGAGCAACTACATCTAGACAATATTTTGGAGGTGATTCTAATCCAGATGGTACCAAAATGTATACTCCAGGAGATTATGAACAACCTAAACGACCACAATTAGCTTCAAATCCAGTATCAAATTGTAACGCAGTAGGTAATGGAAATGCAAGTGTAACTGATTATGGAGTTGATGGCTATAAAAATGTTCCAAATAATCGTTCTACTACAAATGCAGACTATATGGGATCTGTAAATGGTTTTCTAAAAGCTGCCGTAGCTCCACTAATGGATGTATTAAGACCTTCTAGAAAGGAAAATGTTATTGGAAATATAAATCCTACAGGTAATGTTCAGCAACATGTATCTGGTTTACCTGTTTATAATCCTGCTGATAGAGCACCTACTACTATGAGAGAAACTATGGAAGGAAAATTAGATATGACACACTTGAATGTTGAAGGACAAAAAGATGGTGCTTATACAGTAACAGATCAACAATCAGTAGAACAAGAAAGAGATACAACTAGTTGTCAATATTATGGTGATGGAGGTATGAATAGTGGAGTAGCATTATATAATGCTGCTTATAATCAAAGAAATAATGTTAATAAAACATACAAAAATCGACCAAATCAAGGAGGAATGTCATTGCTAAATGGGGATGAAAATATACATATAGATAAAAAAGATTCAGATAGAAATAATAATAGATTATGGGTTAGAGATGGAAATTCAGGAATAAATGGAGCAATTCCTTCAGTAGAAACCTATGGAAAAATAAATGTACCTCAATATTATGATAATTGTATGAATTGTGATAGAATTCAACCTGAAATATTAACTGCATTTAAGGAAAATCCATATACACAAAGCTTAAATAGTTATTAAACTTGTTCGAGCATTAAAAGTTGTTTAAATTCTTGTTTCGTTAAATGTTTTTGAAAATCTAATATATAATCTACATCATAAATATAAGAATCTTCACTTCCATTATCAATAGCCAGGTCTAATATATATTTGATGCAAAAATCAACAGTAAGTTTTTGCGTAGCTAATAATATTTTTTTATTAAGATTATTAATATTTTGTTCCAATATTTCTATAGAATATTTATTAGGATGAGCAAGCAATTGATCGTCAGTTACATTCATTATTAAATACTTTTAAATAAAAATATTAAATAGAATCAATTTTATTTAATATTTATTTATATTAACAGAAATGAATAGTTTCATACACTTTGGATGTTGGAATAATTTAAATATTAAAATAAAAAACGGAAAAACCAAAGAATTAGGATGTTTAAAAAAGGTAATGAAATTATTGGAAGCAAATTTAAATGGAGTAGATTTTATAGTGATTGCTGGTGATAATTATTATCCAAAAAAAGAAAAATTAGAAGACGATAAAAAAATAAAAATTATAATTCCAAGTAAATTAGCAGAAGGATTTAACTTATTACCTAAAGAAATACCGATATTTATGATTTTAGGTAATCATGATCTAGAAACAAATTTAAAACCAGAAAAACCTAAATTATTTATTGAAGAAAAAGTAGAAGAAAGTAAATCATGTAGTATTTTAGAATTAGAGAATCGAGTAAAAGGAAGTAATATAGATTATACATTTTTTAAAGATATAATGATGAATAATGGAACGTTGGTAATAATGATAGATAGTGATGTTTATAGTATTGATGCTTATAAATTTTTACCATGTTATACGTTATTTCTATCCCAAAATTTTAATACGATAGATGAAGTAAAAGAATATCAATATAATTTAATTTTTCAAAAAATAAATCAATATAATGCTATAGGAAGTATTAAAAATCTGATTATAATAGGTCATCAACCTATTACAGGTATTAAATATAAAGATGGGAAAAAGCAACCACCGTTAAATGATATACCTTATTTTAAACCAGTTTTATTGGAAATATATAATTTATTAGGAAGTGAAATAAAATATTTTTATTTATGTGCTGATTTACATTTATATCAAGAAGGTTTAATTACATTAAAAAATGAAGAAGAACAAAAAGAAATGGAAATAAAACAGTTCATAGTTGGAACAGGTGGAACAGAATTAGATGATGCTATACCAAATGATATAAACTTTGTATCTTCAAGCGAGACAATACATTATAGTATGATAAGTTCAAAACAAGAATGTGGGGTTTTAAAATGTGAAGTAGATGGGTTGGAACCGAAATTTGAATTCATATCTATACAACAAACGGGTGGTAGAAAAAAAACCAAAAAAAGGGAAAAGAAAAAAAGAAGAAAATCGAGAAAATATAAATATGTATAAATAGTTAAAAACTAATGAATCATTAATGTATTATGTCATTAACGATTCATGAAAATATAGTTAACAAACTTGATGATTTTATTAAAAATAAGAAAATACCCAATTTAATTTTTCATGGTGTATCTGGGGTAGGAAAAAAAAGTATTTTATTTAATTTTATAAAAAAAATATATAATAATGATTCCACTTATATAAAAAATTATGTTATGAATGTGAATTGTGCTCATGGTAAAGGTATAAAATTTATAAGAGATGAGTTAAAATTTTTTGCAAGGACTAATATTGATTTACAAGAAGGAAGTATATTTAAAAGTATAATTTTATTAAATGCCGATAAATTAACTATAGACGCACAGTCCGCATTAAGAAGATGTATTGAATTATTTAGTCATTCAACACGATTTTTTATAGTAGTAGATGATAAATATAAATTATTAAAACCGATATTATCAAGATTTTGTGAAATATTTATTCCTAATCCTGATTTACCAAAAAATATAGATAATTTACATCAATATAATTTAGAAAATAGTTTTAATGAGAGTAAATTAAAAAAACAAAAAAAAATAAAATTTAAAAATCTAATGGAAAAAAATAAAAATGATGATAAGTGTATATTAGCAGAAAAAATATATGAGAAGGGTTATAATGCATTAGATTTAATGGAATATATTAAAGATTTAAAAATAAATGATGAAAAAAAATACGAATATTTAGTATTTATACAAAAAATAAAAAAAGAATTTAGAAATGAAAAATTATTGATAGTAACAATTTTACATTTTTTAATACGTCCAGAATACAATTTAGAAAATATTAGTTTTATGTAAATGGATGACTACTCAATAACAAGTTTACAAGAGTCTAGAAATGAATGGTGTTCTAGGTTAATTAATACTTTAACACCATTGGTAATAGAGGGATTTAAATCTATATTTGATGAAGCATGGAATCTTTGTGAAGAAAATGATGAATTAGAAAAATATCTAATGACTTATCAAAATTTTTTATCTAGAATTCCAAAATGGAATCCTAATATTGTAGATACAGAGACAAAAAGAATTGTAGAAAAAAGTAATTGTGGATATTTAAATGATTTAATAAGTTGTGTACATATTATTCAATTAAAAAGTTTAACGTGTATGCGTGTTGGAAATAAGCAGAAAAAGATTGATATAAATATTCCCTCATTAAACGATTTTATTCATAAAGTTTACATAAATACTGCTAGAAAATTATATAAAAATATTTATTTATATGAGACTAATATTACTCCATTACAAATTCAAAAACATAATAGAGAAGTTGAATTAATAGTGAGAGAAGAAATATTAAACTCTATTCGTGATAATATTCCTGTTGAAGATATTTTAAAAGTATACTTAGATGAAACTATTGAAGAAGATGTAGAAGTTGAAGAAAAAGAAGAAATTATATCAACTGATCCTGTAGAGGAAGAAGTAGTTGAGAAAAAGGAGGAAGATGACGATACAAAAGAAAATGAAAATCCTCATGAAGAAAAATTAGTTATAGAGCCACTAGAAGATACTAAAGAAAAAATAAAATTTAATGATATTGATCAAGCTATAAGTGTAGATAAAATAATTGAAGATATAGAGGCACCAAAAACAGAAGAGAGATTAGAAAAGATAAGTAATGAAAGAAACGAGGCAAGAAAATTAGAGGAAGAGGAAGATGATGAAGAAGATAAAATAACAATAGGTGATAAAATTAACTTAGGAGAGTTAGATGTTCATGATTTAGATAAGCCAAAAGAATTAAATAAAGCTCCATTAGGTTTAGAAGAAATTGAAATATTGACGTAATTTCGTTAGATTTATATTAACTTTATTTGATGTTAATACAAATGAAAGAAGTATTTATTTATTCTTTAGCAATTTCGGTTGTTTTCTTTTTGTTTAAGTTTTTGGAAATGAAATTTTTACCTGAAGATGAAAAAAAACCATTAAAGGTGCTTATGAAAGAAACATTATTAGTTTATTTTGCATGCGTTAGTGGTATAATGTTATATTCTCAATTTGACGTAAAAGATATTACTGGAGATAAAACTCCAATGGCATTTGTTGACAATCCATCATTTTAAATATTTTAAATATTTTTAATATTATTTTTTTTAAAAATATTTAATTATATTCATTAGTTAAGTCAGGTATTAAATCTAAATTAACAATTTTAGTTTTTTTATTAATAGTTTTTTTAGTAACTATATATTTTCTAAATAATTCGTTTGATAATTGTTTTTCAGGAATAGCATTATGTATCGTTCGTGCAATCATTTTATAAAGTTTAAATTCTGGATATCTCTCTTCACCATCAGTTTTATATAATATATTTCTTCCTTTATCATCTAATAACCATGAATTAATTATAGAAGCTATTTTATTTTTCTTTATAATTTCTTGACTATCAGTTACATCATCTATAAAATAATCAAAAATACAGCAAGCTAATCTACATAAATCAAAACTGTTATTTGGTTCTAATCTAGGTTTTTTTGAATCAAAGAAAGGTTCAAAATTATATTGAGATGCAGCATCGCCTTTTGGATGAAAACTATCACTACACATAATTTTTCCATTGTATTTATAAATAGCTCTTCCATAATCAATAATTTTGTATATTTTTCCATAAGTAGGAACTTTATAATAAATTCCATTAAAACAATAATGAATATATTGTTTATCAGTTGGAATGTACATAATATTATTTGTATGTAAGTCGTTATGTGTGAAAGAAAATGTTTTTTGATATACGGATAAAGTAATTATAACTTGAAATAAACAAGAAATCCATTCATTTTCATTTAATTTGTCATTTTCCATTAAAAAATCTAAAGTATTTTCACATTTCTCTAAGCAAATTAATTGAATAGGAAACTCATTTATTTTACAAAATACATCTTCTTCTTCACTTTCAATAGAAGATTCACTTTCATCATCCATAGAATCATCATCCATAATTTCTGTATTTATACTAGTGTTTGAACTTTTAGAACTACATGATGAGTCATCTGAATCATCTTTTTTAGTTAATATAGTATTATAAATACATACCTCGCTTAGATCAACTATAAGTTGAGATTCGTTATTATTACTTGTTGTTAGTAAAGGAAAATCAATTTCATTTAAATCATCTATTTTAATATTATCTAGATTTTCATTAATAATAATTTTTTTTTTATTATTTCTAGAATCAATATTTAAAATATTTTCAAATTCTTTATTTTCGATGAAGAATTTTTTATTTGTATTATTGTGAAAGTAACTACTTTCGTTTAAATAAGAAAAATCATCAACAATATTGTATATAAAATCATTTTGAATAGCTAAAAAAGAACCGTAATAATCAATACCATTAATAAAATTATAATTATGTAACAATTGACTTGATAAATAACTAAAAAATCCATCTACATATGAATTATTATTTTTATCAACAAGTTTAGGAATACATATATCTTGATTATTAAGAGATGGAATATTAGTAATTAAATTTAAAGAAGAATCATATTTACCAGTTAATAATTTAAGAGGATCAAGTAAAGGAGAAAATTTACAAAATAGATCAGTTTCTTTTATATTATTAGAGTTATCTATAATTTTAACTGTTAATATATTTCTTAAATTAGTTGTATTAACAATTGAATGAAGATGAAATTTATGATTTAGATTAATATTGTTGTAGTTCGATTCATTAAGAGAGAAAAACGATTCATATAAAGGAATATAATTTTGTAAAGAATTTAATTGAAGATTAGAATTTTCTAATTCCCTAAATAAATTGTCATTTTTATTTTTTTTATAATACAAAGAGAATGACATCTTTATATCAATAATCTAAATTTAAAAAAACATTTAAACTTATTTTTCGTAAATCATATAATTTTATTTTCTTGAAAAACTATAATTATGACTTTAGATTTAAAAAAGTTCGATATGAAAAACATAAGTTTTCGTCCAGATGAAAATAAAGGTCCTGTCATTGTTTTAATCGGAAGAAGAGATACAGGTAAAAGTTTTTTAGTTAGAGATTTATTATATTATCATCAAGATATTCCAATTGGAACTGTAATTTCAGGTACAGAAGCAGGAAATGGATTTTTTGCTTCTCATGTTCCAAAATTATTTATCCATGATGAATACAATAGTGCTATTATAGAAAATATATTAAAGCGGCAAAAAACAGTATTAAAACAAATAAAACGAGAAATGGAAGCATATAAGCGGACAAATATAGATCCAAGAGCTTTTGTAATTTTGGACGATTGTTTATATGATAATAAATGGACAAAAGATAAATTAATGAGATTATTATTCATGAATGGACGACATTGGAAAATTATGTTAGTTATTACTATGCAATATCCTCTAGGTATTCCTCCCAATTTAAGAACTAATATAGATTATGTATTCATATTAAGAGAACCTTATATAGCAAATAGAAAACGTATTTGGGAAAATTATGCTGGTATGTTTCCTACTTTTGAATCATTTTGTCAAGTCATGGATCAATGTACAGAAAATTTTGAATGTTTAGTAATTAATAATAATGCCAAGTCTAATAAATTAAATGATCAAATCTTTTGGTATAAAGCACAAAATCATAGTAATTTTAAATTAGGCTCTAAAGAATTTTGGGACTTATCAAAAGAAATTAATAGTGATGATGAAGATGAATTATATGACCCAAATAGCGTACAAAAAAAAGGTGCAGGTCCAAAAATTAGTGTAAGGAAAAATAAATGGTAATTTAATTAGTATTTTAAGAATATATAATAATAATTAAATATAGAATAGTTTATTGTGACTGCATCGGAAATAAGAATCAATTTAATATTTTAAACTCTTTTAGTAAATATTCATCTATATCACATAGTTTAATAGGCAAATCATTTTTATATAAAAGATATTGTAATTCACAATGATACGGTTTATCATCATTTTTTAAGTATATCATATCATAAATAATTTTTTCATAATATCTGTCATCATTATGATATAATTTTAAATAAGTTTGTATTGAATCTTTATTACAAGAATTTTGTATACTTACTTTATCACTATAACGACTTAAATAATTATAGGTTCCGCTAGCTTTATAAAAACCGTTATCATAAGATACTATAAAAGATTTATCTAATCGATTATCATTATAAAATGAAGTAAAAGACGGATTAGATATTAAAAGTGGATAAATAAGACTTTTAATATTTTGAAACATATATCTAATAATATTTTTTTATTTTTAAATGATTTACAAATTCAAATCTATATTATGTATTGTCGTTATATAATAAGTCATTTATAAACATATATAAGTCATTCATACACAAAGATAATGAATTTCATTATTTTCGAAATCCTTTTTTGTATCCTTTTGGAACAATTTGCTGTTGACTTTTAGAACCTGTACGTCATGGTTTTATTCTTTTTCTTTCGCCAAAATTTTGTTGATTTTTTGTGATAATAACTTCTTGTTTTGTTTTGATAGGTTCTTCAATTAAGAAGTCTGACATAGTTGCTCGTCTAGATGTATTCATATTGTTAATAATTAATTTAATAAAATATATTTAAATTATTTTTTTTGTATTGTTATTATACAATGAGTAATGAAAATACAGCTCCTTCATTAGAAGATTTATCAAATAATATAATAAACGAATCTTCTAATACCAACACATCATCCGAAAATATAGTTTTCGACACCACTAATACCATTAATCCACCCGCTGTATCTGAAAATAATTCATTACCATATAAAGATTTACTTGATCCAATTCCTATTTCTTCTAATTATCAAGTATCAAAAGAATTTATCATATTTAAAAATGAACTAGAATCATTAAATTATAATAATTTATGTGTATTAAAGGAATGTAAAAATAATAAACGGTTATTAGATATAAAATATTCTGATTTAAATAAAAAAATAAATTATATTCAAATTTCTGTTATTGTTTTTTCAACATTATCGGGTTTTTTACAATCAACTAAGGAATATTTTAATACATCCGTACCTATTGTTTCGGTAACAGGAATATCTATTTCTACGTACATAAGTCTTATATTATCAGTATCAAAATATTTTAAATTCGATGAAAAAAAAGAGGCAATTCATAATTTAAGAGAGAAATACGGAAACTTGCATAATAAAATTGAGTATAGAATGGATATATTAGGTCCATTTAATAATTTTAAATTATGGCAAGAAAGAGATCCTGTAGAAAAAATGAATGAATGGAATTCAGTAAAACACAAACTAGATGAAGAATATTTATCACTTGTAGAAACTAAACAAGCATTAACAACTGAATTTGAATCTATTATGGATTCAAAATCCAGAAATAAAAATTATATAAAAGATAAAGAACTAGTTTTATATAATAGAAAACAATTAGTAAATACTTTAAAAAAACATAAAAATTTGGAAACTTCTATTATAACACAAAATATACCTACTAATTTCGAGAGTAGTATAATGTTACCTGACGATGATTTAAATAATTGGGATGATCCAGTATAATATTTATTTTTCAAAACCGCATTTTGTACATACCCACCAACTCTCTGGATAAGGACCACTATCAATTTGTCTCTCAAAATCATGTTTACCATATTGTCTTACACAATTTCTCTTTATTGATTCATTTATTTCTATAATATCATTTTCATAATTATTTATTTCTCTTTGTAATTCCATTATTTTTTTTCTTATTTCATTTTTAGCAAACTCTTCCTTTTCTGTTCCATATACCATTTAATATAATATATAAAATTATGTTTAAATATTATATTTATTAATTATTGATCTTTTTGCTCTCCCAAATTAAATGTTACTGTATTGTCTGTTAATTCACTTAATCCTTTATCAGTATTTTGATCTGTTACAATATTTTCTCCTTCAAATAATTCCTTTCTTACATCTTCTAAGGAAGTATTCTCTCCCATGGCTCCTTCCTGTGTATTCATATTAGCAACAGAAATTAATTCACCATCTTTATTAATTGTTTGAGTTAGTTTGTTTCCACTCTCTTCTGCCTTTTTCTTGTTATCTTCCATTGCCTTCTCTTTTGCCTCTTTGATTCTTTTATCAAATTCATCTTTAGCCTTATCTTCATTCTTTTTCTTCTCACTCATTAATTCGTTTAATGTCTCTTCCATGTATTCAACTCTTCCAGTCTTATAAGCCTCAGGATGGAAAGGTACCCACATACCTACCGGTCCTACATAAACATCATGATTAGGATCGACTTGACGTAACATTTTACATCTAAGCTCAGCTTCTTGTTGTGTTGGAAAAACACCCCTAACTTTAATACCTCTAATTGATGTTTGAAATTTATATGTTTCATCGAATTTTTTCTGTAAATCCTCTTCATTATCATCAAGATAAGTCTTATACTCATCTTCTAGTGTTGTAGATACTAAACTATCTTTTTCATCTTTAGAGAATTCTTTAAAATCAGTAGTTATTTTTTCAAAATCAACATGATACTTGTATGAAACAAAATTTAAAAATTGTAAAAACTTTTCCATTGATTTAGAAAAATCCCAATTTTTTAAAAATTGTTCAAAGAAAAATATATCTTTTTGCTTTAAAATTTGCTCAGGAGAAATAAAAGATAAACAAGCAAATTTTTGTCCAGCTATGGATTTATCTTCATCTAATAAGTCTACATATTTAGCATTTTCTGTCCCATCAGGATTCTTTTGTAATGTTACGCCTTCTGGTGATTCATTTAAATTCACAGGTTTAGAAAAACTCATTATAATTATCTATTATATTAATATTTAAGTGTTTTTACGAACTTTTAATTAAATAATATTTTTTTCTTTTTTATTTATATAACTATGACAGGTGGAATGTTAGATTTAGGTGAACTCGTAAAAAGAGCTATTAAATATCTCGTTGAAGGTCTTATGGTTGCTATTGCTGCCTATGCCATCCCAAAGAAAGCACTTAATTTAGATGAAGTTGCTCTTATTGCTTTAACTGCTGCTGCTACATTTAGTATTCTTGATACTTATGTTCCTTCCCTTGCTGTTGGAGCTCGTTCTGGTGCAGGATTCGGTATTGGAGCCAATCTTGTAAAATTTCCAGGTGGATTTTAATTAAATAAATAATATATTCATTTTTATATGAACATATTATTATATATTTTTTTTATATATTTATTACTTCTTATCATATCTGGTAAGCGTTATATAATATTATTACCAACTATTCGTATTTATCCTAATAATGAAACAGAGGCATTAGAAGTTTTAAAACAAACAAAAATACGTAACATTCATGATATTAATTTTTTTAAATTAACTGATAGAAGTGTTAGTGAAGCATTTACAAAACTAGTACCTATACCTATAAAAGAATTAGATCATATGATCACTGCCTTACCCATATCATCTATCATCATATTTTTTAAATATATTATCAATAGAGCTCGACCTGGTCAAATTAATTCCTCTATAGATGTTTTACATTCTAATACAGCTGCAACACCAGCATATCCAGCTGGACATGCGTTACAAGCTTATTATTTAGCTAAAAAATTAGGAAGAACATATCCTAATTTACAATCTCAATTAGATGATTTAGCTGAAAAATGTAACTCCTGTAGAATTCGTGCAGGATTACATTACCCTAGTGACGGAAGATTTTCTAAACAATTAGTAGACTTATTCTATTAATTTTATCATATAAATTATACTTAAATATATTAATTTAATTACTATAATGGTTAATTATTGCATTGAGTATATTTGGATTGATGCAAATAATAATTTAAGGAGTAAAACAAAATTGATATATAATATTAATATTAATTTTGCAATGGAAGTAAAAGATTTTCCAGAATGGAACTTTGATGGAAGTTCTACTAATCAAGCTACAGGAGATAATTCTGATGTTATTCTAAAACCAAAATGTATGTTTAAAGATCCGTTTAGAAAATCACTCGAATCAACTATTTGTATATTATTATTATGTGAAACTTATACTTCTGATAATAAACCGTTACCATCAAATAATCGTTATTTAGCAGACAAATTATTTGCTAATCATTCTCATGAAAAACCTTGGTATGGTTTAGAACAAGAATATTTTATTATCAATTCTTTAACTAAATTACCTGTTGGTTTTAATGATTCCTTATCACAAGGACAATATTATTGTGGTGTTGGAGGGGAAAATATATTTGAAAGAAAACTTGTTGAAAAACATTTGGAATATTGCTTATATGCAGGAATCAATATATCAGGAATTAATGCTGAAGTTGCTCCAGGACAATGGGAATTTCAAGTAGGACCATGTGAAGGTATTGTAGCTGGAGACCATTTATGGATAGCAAGATATATTTTAAATAGACTATGTGAAGAAGAAGAGAATATATCAGTTAATTTTGAACCCAAACCATTAAAAGGAAATTGGAATGGTTCAGGTTGTCACACAAATTTTAGTACAAAAAATATGAGAGAAGGAAATGGTAATAAATGTGGTTTAGATTATATTAACGAGGCTATTGATAATTTACAAAAAAAACATTTAGAACATATGAAAGTTTATGGAGATGGAAATGAAGAAAGAATGTCAGGTAATTTTGAAACAGCTGATTATAATACATTTACACATGGTATATCTGATAGAGGTGCGTCTATCAGAAGAGGACTACAAACTGTTAAGAATAAAAAAGGATATTTCGAAGATAGGAGACCTAGTTCTAATTGTGATCCTTATTTAGTAACATCAAAAATATTTGAAACTATTATTACCTCTAATAATGTTAATAAATGATTAAATAGTATATATAACTAAAAAAACTATTAATAATTGAAACAAGACACTTATACCACCTAGGAATAAGTAAGAATTTTTTAATATAATTAATTCATTAGTTTGTTCTTGAGAACATGTTTTTAAATGTTTGCACATATTTATTGTGTGATTCATTCTCTGTGTATAAGGGTATAAAGCATAAACTAAATAAGCAGTAGATATAACTATTAAACCAACTGAAACTGTTTTAGCTAATCTAGGATCAACTTTTAAAGATTTAACACGAGACATATGATAAAATAATAAACTTGTAGTTAATAAAACACCTGAAACAACAATCCAATCACTTAATAAATCTTCCGAACTGAATACTTTATTTGAATAAGCTAAATAATTTTGGTTTTGATTTGTCATTATATTAAATTTATATTAAAATTGAAATAAAAATTTAATAAATATTAATTATTAAATGAAAAATGAATTCGCCTTTGAGTATTATTGAACATAAACTTCCTATTGAACTTATAAATATAATACAAACCTATCTAATAAATGAAATAGCATTAGAAGCAGTATATTATCATATTGATTATTTATACGAAGCTCAAGATAATTATGAAGAAGCTTTGGCAAATGATAATGAATGTACCTGTTATAGATATTTTAATCCTAGAGCTAATACATGGAGAACGAAAGAATGTAATTTTTGTTGGACAATGGATTACACATCCGAATTCCATTTACCACGTTATAAAACTTGTATATGGAATAATAGTCAATTATCCAAAATTTTAACAACATGGAGAGAAATAGAGAAAAAATATTATTAACAAGAAGATAAAAAAATACTTTAGTTAAATTTTAAAAATTTGCTTATTACTGTTAAAAGGAGGTCTAGTGCGTGAAAAGATCACCATATCCCGTCTAATTTCATCTTCTCCTTCACCAGCACATTCCACGCAACAAAACCTAAAATTATGGAACATAATACTTGTTTCTAGAAAATTATCATAACAATTTGTTTCACAATCATATCTATCACACATATAACGATAATCATGTTTATTTTTTAATTCTTCAAATACTTCTTTCATATATTCTCTATGTAGAGGATCATATGAAAATATTTCATCAACAATTACCTTTGGTAGGAAGTCAAAAAGAGGATGTAAGAGAGTCATTTTGATTAGTTATCAAATACATTTTTGATAAATTAAAACAATCTTATAAAAAAACTTCAATTTTTTTTTATTTTGCATTTTTTTTCAAATTTTTTTTAAGCTCTTCTGCGCATAGATTTTCTATAATCATAACGAATACTCCATTCTCCTTCTCCAGCACAATTTTCACAACAAAAGTGATATAAATTATTTAATATTATTACTGATTCAGATTCGTCACTATATCTTGTTATTATTTCGCTACAATATTCATTGTCACATTCTTGTTCAATTAATTCATCAAATACAGGATCCATATTCCATTTATGATGAGCAAACAAAAGATCATTCATAACATCTCTCATATATTCCCTATGTTGGGGATCATATGAGAATATTTCGTTAACAAGTACCTGTGGAAGGATTTTAGCAAGAGGATGTAAAGCCATATCGATTTAATATCAAGTAAGAAAGATTGATAAGAGAGAAATATTTTGAAAAAATAACTTCAATTTTTTTAAATAGTAGGAATGAATTCCCAATTCAACTCTCCACAAATTTTTTTCCAGATTTCATCCTGTTCAATACGTTTTTCTCTATCTTTAAGCATTGGAAAGTAAGGTAAAAATTGATTTTGATCCAATAATTCACATAATTTATAAACAGTATAATAATAATTTAAGAAATTAACTCTATCATCAGGACAAAATTTTGCATATGGGGCTTGAATTTCCATAAATAAATTACATAAAGATTCTTCTAATTCTGGTGTCATAACAGGAGGTTTAATACCTAATTTATCTTTAATGAATGGTATATGTTCATAATACTTATTATAACCAAGTTTCTTTAATATTTCCTTAGCCTTTTTATTAGAAAGATTTTTCAATCCAATTCTCTCTTTTTTTATTTGATTTTTTATATTTTCTAATACATCTTCAGGTATTTGAGTAGTTTCTTTTGCTTGAAATTGTGCTAATATCTCTCTAAAATGATTAATTCTTTTATATGCATAGAAACAAGCTTCTTTAGGTGGTTCTTTATAAGAAGGTTTTTCATTTTCAACTAAATATTGAATATGTTTATAACAATTATTACACACCATAATTCCTTCATGATCAATAGGTATTAATTCTCCTTTTTTACAAAATTGACAAATATCTGTTTCAAAAACAAATTTATTTATATCAATAAAAGATTCATCTAAATTAGAAAGATATTTTTGTATATTATCTTTATTTTCATTTGGTTGTATTACTTCTTCATTGGTTTTTATTTTAAAAAAAGAGTTTAATAATTTTGTTTTATTATTTCCCAGAGAAACAGATTTTTTAGTTTCAAAGTAATCAAATATATATTTGTTATTATTTAAATAATATTTTTTTTTATTACTTTTAATATCTTTAATTTGATTTGAAATCTCAATTATTTTATCTTTAATTTCTAGTTCTTGATCAATTGGTAAATTATTTTCAAGTAATTTAGTAAAATATCGTTTTTGCGATCTTAACTCAGGTAATACATCTTTTTTTTCTTTATCAAATTCTTTTTCAATTTCTTTGTGTTTACTATCTAAAGTAGTAATTGTCTTTTCATCCAATACAATTTTTTTATTTGTCTTATGTTTAAAAGACGGCATTAATATAATTTACTTTAAGATATTAGTTTTAATATATTATTTTATTTATAAGTATTTCAAGTTAATTATTGTATTATGTTTTCTCAATAATTAACAAATGATTGTGAATATAGAAAATTTTGATTTCGAAAAAATAAATGAAGAAACGGCAGATTTAATGAATTATTTAAATGATTATTTAGAAAATGGATGGAAGATAAAAAAAAATAATAATTGTTATATTATTTCTAATAATAAATCAAAAATTTATACATTGGATAGTATAAACGTCAAAGGTCACATAATTTATAATAATAAACAAAAATATATAATTGCATTTATTTATAATGGATTAAATAATGGATGGTCAATTAAAAAAAATAATTCTGAATATATTTTTTCTAAAAATCATGAAGGTAAAAAAGAAATATTATCAGATTCATATATAAATACATTTCTGAAGGAAAATTTTAATTTCAATTTAATTAAATAAATTAATGTAGACAATAGATTTTTTTACAGAAAAAAAAAATCTTTAGCAATAATATAACCATGGGAGGTGGATTAATGCAACTCGTAGCTTACGGTGCCCAAGATGTATATCTTACTGGCAACCCTCAAATTACTTTCTGGAAGGTCTCTTACAGAAGACATACTAATTTCGCAATGGAGTCCATTGAACAAACTTTCAACGGACAAGCTGATTTCGGACGCAGAGTTACCTGTACCATCAGCAGAAACGGTGATCTTGCTTACAGAACTTATCTTCAAGTAACTCTTCCTGAGATCAATCAACAAATGGCTAACTCTTCTTCATCCGATGGAGTTTATGCTCGTTGGTTAGATTTCCCTGGAGAGCAACTTATCTCTCAAGTTGAGGTTGAGATTGGTGGACAAAGAATTGACCGTCAATATGGTGACTGGATGCACATCTGGAACCAACTTACTCTTACTTCTGAGCAACAACGTGGATATTACAAGATGATTGGTAATACCACTCAATTAACTTACATCACTGATCCTTCTTTCAATGATGTTGATGGTCCTTGTGAGTCCAATGCTCCTCGTCAAGTTTGCGCTCCTCGTAACGCTCTTCCTGAGACCACTCTTTATGTTCCATTCCAATTCTGGTACTGCCGCAACCCTGGACTTGCCCTTCCTCTTATTGCCCTTCAATACCACGAGGTCAAGATTAACCTTGACATCAGACCTATTGATGAGTGCTTATGGGCTGTCCGTACTCTTAACAGTACCACATGTGCCAGTGGATCCGCAAAGGTAACCACTGCTTACAATCAATCTCTTGTTGCTGCTTCTCTTTACGTCGACTATGTCTTCCTTGACACTGATGAGAGACGCAGAATGGCCCAAAACCCTCACGAGTACCTTATTGAGCAACTTCAATTCACTGGTGATGAGTCTGTCGGTTCTTCTTCCAACAAGATCAAGCTTAACTTTAATCACCCTGTTAAGGAGCTCATCTGGGTTGTCCAACCTGATGAGAATGTTGATTACTGTGCTTCTCTTGAATGTGGTCAACAACTTTACAAGGTTCTTGGTGCTCAACCTTTCAACTACTCTGATGCTGTTGATGCTCTTCCTAATGCCATCCACTCCTTCGGTGGTGCTGATGCCATTGCTGCTACCACTGGTTCCTTCATCGACTCCAACGGTCTTTTCAATGATGCCGGTGCCGTTGATGTAACCAGCCAAAACTGGTGGCACACTAACCCTGCTGCTGCAGGAACCGGCAATAACTATGATGCTCCTAACCTTGGTTCATCTACTCTTGAGAACTCTGGTGTCTCTGATGCTGGAACTTTCGTTCTTTCCGAGACTGCTCTTGATATGCATTGTTGGGGTGAGAACCCAGTTGTAACTGCCAAGTTACAACTTAACGGACAAGACAGATTCTCTGAGCGTGAGGGTACCTACTTTGACCTTGTTCAACCTTACCAACACCACACCAGAAACCCTGATACCGGTATCAATGTCTACTCTTTTGCTCTTCGCCCTGAGGAACACCAACCTTCTGGCTCATGCAATTTCTCCAGAATTGACAATGCTACTCTTCAACTTGTTCTTTCCAACGCCACTGTTGAGGGAACCAAGACCGCTAAGGTTCGTGTCTATGCCACTAACTACAATGTCCTTCGTGTCATGAGCGGTATGGGTGGTCTTGCTTACTCCAATTAAGCATTTGGTCTTTTTATACTTATTCTTTTTCATTATCAATAAAATATAAAAAATTATAAAATAATAATTATTCATTCAATTTATTATTTTATTTACATTTCTTACAATCCTTACTAGTTAATTCATAACCCCAATGTTGTAATGTTTGACGGATCTTTGGACTAATAGTATAATCATTATATTTTGCGTTTTTATCATTTATCATATTTATTAACCATTTTCTAAACCTACTTTTCGGACCAGCTGTTTTCTCCCACCTGCTTATTTGCCATTCATCGTCAGGACCTCGCTTACCTTGATAAAAATCACAATACCATTGAACCCAACCATATGGGTTATTTTTTGTTATCCATTTTTTTTCTTCCCAGAATTCTAATGTTGTTCCAACTTTAACATTATATTTATTAATCGATTTATCATAATCATCCCAATCTCTTGTTAACCAATCTTCTGGTATTCCCTTCCACCAAGATTTTGGATAATCTAAATGTTTATTTTTGTATTTTTTCTTTGTAATCGACGAATATATTGGCCTCCAATACGTTCCACCAAAACTTCCCATTTTAAACATCTCACTCGGAGTTAAATTTGGTCTGAATTCAGGATAATCCGAAAAAACTATTTCTCCACTACTATTTTTCTTTGGCATTTTATATATATATAATATTATTTAGAAATCAACATAGTACTCATAAATATTTAATATAAAATAATAACTATTTAATAAAATTAGTATTTTATTCATTTAGAATTCTTATTTAAATAAGTATAATATATTATTTTAATGAATAAAATAATTATCATTCCTATAAGTGTTAACCCTCTCCACGGAGAATCTAATTCATTATTCCCTTCGTATTTTTTTTCATTTATTTTATAATCCCAACTTAATTCTCCCAACATACAAATACCATTATTTAATGTCCATCCTATTAAAATAACTATTATATAAAACATATAAAACATAAGTATACTAGGATTTTTACAAAATAATAATGGCACCCAAATAAATAATACAGTAAAATAATGCACATACGTTAAATTTTTTGCATTAAAATTAATAAAACAATAAAAAAATATTAAAAATAAACACAAAAATGATATGTAATTTATTAATTTATCTATTAAATTAAATGTTTTATAATAATATTTATTAATTATTAATAAAACTAAAAATAATATGCCTATAGTTTTACAAATTAAAGATGTACGTTCTGTTATATATTTTTTATCGGGGGTATTGAAATTTATAATTCGCAAGTCCATATATATTAACTTTATATTATCTTAGTGAATAAAATATTTTTAATGGATAAGCTAATATAAGAATATAAATCATAAATGCAGAACGACTTCTTGTATTTTTTATTTCATATCCCATTATTTCAATATCCCAACTTAACTTATCAAATATACATACATTATTATTTAATTTCCATCCTAATATTACAAAAGTAATTACAATTAGATAATATGCTAGTAAACTAATATTATCAGAAAGTAAAACAATATATAACATTAAAACAAAACTATAATGTGTATACATTAATAGATCAGGTGACCATTTTACAAAACAACTATATAAAGTAAATAATTGGGATAAAATAGTAATATAAAATAAACATTTGTCAAATGAAGTAAATGTCTTTTTAAATTTAATATATAAAATAATTAATGCTATAAAAAAGAACGATAATAATGGACATATGACATTTTTAAATTTAGATATATAACTTTCTCTAGGTTTTTTTGATTTTATTTTTAACATCATATATAATTATAGTGTATTTTTATAATTTATATTGTTTAATTAATTATATATAAAATATTTTCTCTAAATATTATAAAAATGAAAGGGCGTAATTTCGACTATGGCCATATGTATGAAGGTCAAATGGTAAGAACAGAATTAGACAATATAGAGAGAAATGCAAAAAAAATGCATGGACTAATTAGAGACCATGATGATTTACCCGAATGGGTTAATAAAAAAATTTTTTTAGCGAATAGTTATTTAGAATCTGCTACTAACTATCTACATAACAAAATTGTTCATCGTCTACATACAAAAAAAAGGAAATTTAGAAAGAAAAATAAAAGTAAGCGCGTAAAAAAATAACAACCAAATAAAATAATTTATATCCCACATATTTATATTCCACATTTTTACTTCTTTTAATGGATATAATATTACATTTATAGCTCCCATTGGTGAAAAATAATTTTCTCTCCACCATACGTTACCCATTTGTGGAGAGAATTGAATATATAATAAAAATATTATTGTTATTATTATAAATAATATTACCATATATATAATACCAATAATATGTGTGTAATTTTATTTACTTCTATTAATGGAAAAAAAATTTTAGCTAAAAATAGAGACAGAATTTATCATCCGAATATTGAAATAATACATGAAATTATTGATGGTAATGAGATTGTTTATATATATGATAAAAAAACTGGTTGGATAGAAGGAATGAATGAACATGGAAATTCACTTTTAAATGCTACATTAAATATGAAAGATAGTAATGAAAAATCTTATATAAATACTAGAAAACATGTTTTAAAAAAAAAGAAAAATAAAATTTTTAATGCATTAAAACATAATACAAAAAAAAATATTTTTAGTAATTTAACAAATAAATCTTCTGATGAAAAATTAACTTTAGAAGGTAACAGTTTACTACATATAAATGGTGAAGTGTATCACATTGAAAATGATATTAATAATAATTTTAATATACGAAATGTAAAGAAACCAATAGTTCTAACAAATCACAGTAACTATATACGACATCTAGGGTATACAACTGGAAAAAAAGGTTTATCATCATATTTACGACAGAAACTCGTAGAGACTAATTTACAAAAATATAATATAAAGGACAATAATAATAACCAAATATATGATGATTTAATGAATAATATTTTAAATATCTATTCTCCCAATATTGATCCAAGACTTCAACCATATAGAGACGAAAAACTTGTTAAAAAGACATTTCCAGATTTAAAAAAAGACAAAATTATTATTTATACTACTGGGCAAATATTATGTAATGTAACAGATAAAGAATTTGTTTATTATTATGATAAACATAATAGTAATAAAGTAAAATATGTAAATAAATTACCTAGTACATATTTACCCAAAATAAGAGTAATAATAAAAGAAACGGAAAAAAATTTACAACCTCAAAATGTTATTCCAGAGAGACAATTAAAAAAATTATATCATAAATTTAAATTTGATAATAATTTCAAATCTCGTAAAAAAAAACATAAACGATCTAGGTTAACCAAAAAAAATAAAAGATAACATTTTCTTTTTAATATATATAATGGATAATAAAAATCTTTTTTTCGGGTTAGGATCACTTCTTATTATTATTATTATACTTAATATTATTGGTGTTTTAGGACAACCATCAAAACAAATTGTCGTTCATAAATCAAATGGATATTACCCTCCTACTTTTTATAGACCTCCGGATAGAAAAACAGTAGTTTTTGCACCTGATTATTATGTGCGTCCTAACCGTTACAAACACAGATATTATAATTAAAAGGGTTTAAATATTACTTCTTAATAAAAAATATAATATGCAGATTTTTATTAAGACACTTACAGGTAAGACAATTACTCTTGAGGTTGAACCTCAAGATAGTATTGATAATATTAAGCAAAAAATTCAAGATAAGGAGGGAATTCCTCCAGATCAACAGCGGTTAATTTTTGCTGGAAAACAACTAGAAGACGGAAGAACATTAGCAGACTATAATGTCCAAAAAGAAAGTACACTTCATCTTGTTTTAAGACTTCGTGGAGGAATGTAAATAGTTCTCTTTTTTAAGTAAATAATGCGTTTATAAAATTATTTATTACGCTTGATTTCTTCTGTTCACTTGTATTAAATGTAGGATCTGCATTTATTTCAATTATTTTCCCTCCATCAAAATAAGGTTTGCTTAAATCAGGTCCTATATAATCTATTCCTGAAAAATTTAATCCAATTAAATTATTTAAATTTGCAAACATTTTCATATTTACAGGATGAATATCTGTCTCTAAAACATTAATTTCATCTATTCCATTCATACCACTTAATACATTTGTTATTGTTAATTCTTTATTTTTTTCTAATATATCATCTAGATTATAACCTTGTTGTCTAATTAGATCTTCATTTATAATATTAATTTGTTTAGGGTATTTTTGTATTAATGTTTTTATATTAGATATACCATCTCCTTTCATAATCGGTTTAATTTGTTTATTAGCATAAATAAATTTATCATTTAAAATCATTATTCTGTATTTATCTCCAGTTACTTGTTCTTCAATTAATATAGAATTTTTATTATTATTTTTTAAGTAATTAATTTTTTCTACTAATTGTTCATTATTAATTATATCAGTAAATACATCTTTACCTTTACATCCATAATTAAACTTAACAACTAAAGGAAATTTTAGTTGTTCATTTATATTAATTATATTACTTTCATCATTAATATTATTATTCCATTCCATAAAATTACATACTGGAAATCCATTATTTTTTAATAATATATTTGTATTTATCTTATCATTTGATAAATTTTTACTTTTTATATTATTATTAAATTTATTTCCATAATAAACTGATTTATTATTATATATCAAATTTTTACCTTCTGTATCTATTTTTATTCCATTCGGATTATACACATTATTATACATAGATTCACTGTCAGGTATAAATGTCTCTATAATACTATTTTTATAAATTAAGAAATAAAAAGTGATTATTAAAAATATTACTATTAAAAAATATAATAATTTATTATTCATTAATATATTATTATATTAAAAATTACAAGAATCTGATAAAATTTGTTGTTTTAACTGAGCTATTTCTGTAATACTTTTAACTCTACGTATAGATTTATTTAAATTATTTAAACCATTATTTAATATCTCAATATCTTCTATATATTTATCTATTTCTTTCTCTCTTACACTTAGTTCTTTCTTTCTTATTTTTAATAATAATTCACATGGAGAAACGTCTAATGGAATTGGTTTTCTTCTTTCTATAGTTTGTAATGGATTTTTTTTTATAGGAACATCAGGTTTTATTTTCAACCATTCCATTTTTCTTTATATTAATAAGATATTATTAAATCAATTATTTTATTAATACAATATATATATGGCTTCTGAATTCGAAAGATATTTAAAAACAATAACTAAATTTGAACACCCATGGTGTAAAACTATGGGATTTTTCAATCCATATTTAGACCCATTTGAATCATTTATTTCAAAACAAGTTCCTGATTTTGATTATCAAGCATTTAATAAATATACGAAACATAATTTTGTTTATGATAAATTATGGGTTGCAAAATCTCAAGGCCTATTGTGTGGTAAATTATCGAATCTAAAGGAAAATCCTAATATTTCTCTTCCTATTTTTATTAAACCTAGATGGGGTCATGAGACTGCTACTAGTAAAAATTGTTATAAAATTAAATCATGGAATCAATTAGAACAATATAGATATATTCCTGATATGATGTGGTCTGAATTTATTGACGCGAAAGAACAAATGACAGATTATATTTTATTAAATGGTCAAATTGTATATCAAATTACTTATATTTATTCAGATAGTCAAAATGAATTTATTGATGATTGGAAATTTATTAGTCCTGACAATAAACCTATTCCAAAAATTACTGATTGGGTAAACAGACATTTACCTGATTTTACTGGTGCTGTAAATGTACAATACAGAGATGATAAAATTATAGAAGTTGGTCTAAGACTTGCTAGAGGAGGTGCATATATTTTAAGTACAAAAAACAAATATTTAATTGAAAATATTAATAATGTTGTTGAAAAAGGCAATTGGGATTATAATATTAATGAAAAACAATTATATTTTAAACCATTTTATTCATTTAAAGTTTATACTTCTATGCCTGTAGTTTATATATTCCCACAATATTATTTAGATTATATCATGAAAAAAAATAATTGCATGCCTTTTTATGAATATTATTTTGAACCTGCTGGTAAAAGCGGTTCTGTTGTTATTCAATTTTTACATAAAGATTTCGAAAAGGGTATGCAAACAAAAAAATATTTAGAAACTGTTTATAATTTTGCCCAATGGTTCTTCTTTTCTCTCTTTATATTAAGTCTATATTTACTATCAATAAATAAATATCTAGGTATTCTAATGATAATTGTTATTGGTATTTTATTTAATACAAGATTTTTAAATCCATTAGGAGTTCAATATTCTCAATGGAAAAGTGTTAAACAAATGCTATTTTAAAATATTATAAATTTATTTAAATACATATTAGTCTTATTATTATATGGTAAATAATAATACTAATGAAGGAAAATGGATTTCAAGAGGGTTTCCTTCTAATCCCTCTTGGGGATGGAATAAAGCCAGTCCAAAAAAATCTTTATATCCTATTGGTATGGCTAATACAGCTAATACAGTTATGTTAAATTTTGTTGAATTAGTTCATTGGGCGCCGATTATTCCTGCTTTTATGATGGCTCAATCTATACTTAATTATTCTGATGGATGGACTATCTATTTTAATAATGATAAGCAGAGAACTCTTTTATTTCTTCTTTCTCCTATTATTGCATTTTTTGGTGGATTACCAGGAATTATGATGCATACTTATGAAGGGTGGCAAGTTGCTCCATTTGATAGTCCATTAAGGGGAGGGTTAGAAGATACAAATGTAGTAGTTTCAGAAAACAATAATCAATGGCTTAGAATAGTTGCATACTTTTTTATTTTTAATATGCAATATATAGGTTTACAAGCATTTTCATATGCTATTCTAGGACCGAATAGTTTTAGTGGTTGGTTAAAATTTTTATCAATTATGGGATTTTTAATAGGTTATTTGGGGGATCAACAATGTAAAGCTACTTTTAATTTTAAATGGGGTAACACAGCAGGAGGATCAACATTTCCTTTAGCTTGGACAACATTAATACCATTTATTATGTCAGCTTCATTAAATCTATATGCTTTTTCTGAATTAGGTAAATTAGTTTATCCTGGTACATTCCATATTATTAATTCGTTGGCCCCACCTACATTTATAGCGTTGGGAGGTGTTATCGAAGGTTTATTCGCAGAAACTATATTTGATCAAAAAATTCATGCATTTGCAGTAATTCTTTTTAATACTGGATTTTGGCTTCAATTAAATATGATTACCAAAGCAGGTGAAATTTTATCTTCTTCATGTAATAATTTATAACCATCTATAACCAAATGTTAATAATTTTTTATCTGCATATTCACTATATAATGGACAAACTTTTCTCTCATTAGTACCTGTCCACCAATCTTCCCAAATTTGAAATTGTCTATCTTTTTTCATTAAGATTCTTGAATCCATTATTTTTACTAACCTTTCTACTTCATTTTTTATTTCAACCATTTTCACCAAATTACATTGTATACAAATATATATTGGTAAATGAAAATGTTGTCTAATTGCTAATTCTAGTTTGATTGTTTCAGTTTGAATTTTTAATTTTCTTATTAATAAATCTTCAATATATTGACAAATCATATAATATTTAAATCTTAATAAATCTCTGTAAGTTCCTAGTTTTTTAACAAATTCATCAGATAACAAACTATATGACCAATTACATTGCCGTTCTAGTTGAGGCATGAATAAAAATTTTTTCTTTCCATCAATAATTTGTATTCTTCTTTCATCTATTTTTTGTATTATTTCATCTGTTAATTCTGTGACTTCTTTATCCATTTTATTTATATTATAATCTAAATTATTGAATAATATTTTTATTATATTATTAATATCTTCAATTAAATTATGAGAATTTATATTGTTTAATACTATTGATGCTATATTAATATAATCTTGTTGACTATAATTAATAAAATTACCATCATTTATATCAGAAATTAATTGTTCTAATTTATTTTGAAATGTTTCTTGTGTTAAAGCAATTCCTATTGCTCCCCACATTAAATTATTATTAGTTTCTATTGCAGCTTGTTCTACATCTTGTTGTCCTTCTATTGCAAATTGTTGTGCTTCTATTGCAGTTTGTTGTGCTTGAGAGATCACAATAGGTAAAGAAGTTAATTGTTCTTCAATAGAATTCATATTTTAATTAAAAAAATTGAATTAAAATAAAATCAATTTTTTTATTTAAAAAATAACAATGATAAAAGTATCTAACATAACTTTATCTGAAGAAATTATTCTAGAAATAGTAAAAGAATATAACTCAATAATACCAACAGATTGTGGTAAATTAAAAATATACAATCAATGGGATAAAGGACTGGAATTAATAATAACTACCTATGCATACCCAATAAAAAAAATTTGTATTTGGAATAATAATTTACTCAATGTAAATTCATTATCTTATTGTGACACTATAATATTATATTTATCAATGAAAAGAATTATAGGCGAAGATAAAGTACAATTTATTTAAGATTTTATCTAAAAGTCACTTAAATCTAATTCTGTGCAAAACAAATTATTCATATTAATAACTTCACGCCGATTTTCCTCTTTTTGAAATATTTTTTCTATTAAAGTATCATCTCTAAAACGAATACTGAAATCCATATGTTTATTATTTCTTCCCATTCTCCCCATTGCTTGAATTGTCTTTTCTTGAGTCATATTTTCCAAGTCCTTTGATAAATATCCATGACAAAACTGATAATTAGTTCCATAAATATAGTCACTATCTGCAACAATTAAATATAGCTTTTGATTATTTGCCAAATTTTTCATAATTTCTGTATAATCTTTATGCAAATTTGAGGAAAATACACCAATACCCATTAATAATAATAATTTCCATGTAATATCAACACCATTCATTAACATAATTTGTTCTACATCTTCACTATTAATATTTCCACTGAACTCTTTAGTAACCATCTCTTTATCAGCCCATTTTTTTAAATGTGTAGGCTTATTAGGAATATATACTTCATTTAATTCAACATATTTTACCAATTTAGTTAATTCATCTATCTCACCCTTTAGTTTTTTAGCTTCGGGACTTAATTGTTGTTTTGCCATTTTATTTTCTTTCTCTACTTCATCTCCCATAACATCTTCTAATTTCTGTGATTTTTCTGAAATTACATTTAATAATTTATCATTATACTCAATAGCTTCTAATAGATAATTCATTTGAGCAGCAGGAATTTTGGATGTTTGTAATATAAATTTACTAATTTTTTCTACATTTTGAGTTAAGAATATTGCAGGACCATCTGTAAGTGTATGAGCATCTGAGGTTCCTACATAAACAGTTGATTCAAATATTTTTTGTCTAATTTTTTGAAAATAATTGTATACAAGATTCCACTTCTCAGGATTAATATTTTCTAATATTTCTAGATAATGTTCTTTTATTGAATTAATATTCAAGTTAGATAAATCATCATATTTATATTCAACTGATAAATCATTTTCTCTATCTTCAGGTAGTAAATCTTCAGTTTCATCTACAAAAGAAATAAACTTAATAATCTCTTTTAAGTCAAAATATCTTAATAAAGTCATATAATTACGACAATGACGGACACAAGATTGTAATTCATTATAATCTTTGTATTTTAAATGAGGTAGTTCTATTTTATTTTCATTATTAACAATAGGAATAGATTTTTCACAATCATGACTTACTATTGAGTGAACTTGTCCTCCTATGAATTTTGATTTATAATCAGAAATAGTTTCTGGTATATCTCTTTCTAATGGTAATGTAGCCGAACTTAAAACAATATTGGGAATAATATTTTTAGACCAAATATTTTGAATTTCCTTATGATGTTCATGATTCTCATAGTCTAACGTAATAGTTGGTTCATCCCAATAGAGAATTATTTCTTCACGTATTTTATTAAAAGCACACATATAATTCATAGCATAAAGGTATGACTTAATATCACAAATCATAATTTCTACATTTGAACCATCTTCATTTCTAACTTTCATTTTACCATCTTTATATTTAAATGGTTGACCGTCCTTAGAGCATCCTTTTCTTCCACAACTACATTTTTCTTTATCATGGTTATATTCATGTCTAAAATAAGAAGCTGCAGCATTATAATGTAGACGAATATCACTAGCATCGTGACATCCAAAAGCAAATGCAACTTTTTTTCCAACTGAAATAGCTGTTTTAGCTAAAGCGAGACCGACATGTCTAGCAGCACATACAAATATAATTTTATATTCTGAAGCTAATGCTATAGGACTTAGCGTTTTACCTGTACCTGTTGGAGCAGTATATAATATTAATTTTGGTTTCATTAATCTTTCGAATAACTGTTTTGCTTGATTAATCCTCATCTCTTCTTCTTCATCGTATTCTTCGTTTGTAAATAACCTTTTAAAGTATGGATCACTATTTTTGAATTGTAAATACATTTCAGATTGTTTATAAATTTGAAATAATTGTTTCTGATGTTGATATAATTTATAATCTTTATAGTCAAATAATTCAACATTATTCTCAATTAAATCAGAACCTTTTTCAAATAGAGCCGAAATATTAATATATTCTTTACCATATTCTAATACTTTACTTGCAAATAATTTTACTTTTGGAATTATATTTGTAATCTTAAATTGAATTATATGAAACAAAGTATAATAAAATTTATTAAATTTATCCCAATTTTTCTTAACTTTATATCTTAAAATACCCTCTGAAAGATATAATAAAATATATTCAAATATTTTATCTTGACATTCTTTTATTTTGTTAGATAAATTATCTAATTTAACTTTTTCTGTTGAATTTACTCTGCTAAATTTTATTTTTTCTAGATCTTCAAAATCTAATGCATATTTTTTCTTTAATTTATCTATTTTTTCTTTATAATATGCATTGTAAATATGTTCCATCAAATTAATATTTGGTTGTAATGACAAATAATTAAGCATAGATTTTTTTTTATTATAAATATGATTAATATCATGATAGCCTGTCATAATTAGGCGCATAATTTCTTTTTCATCCTCGGATATAGGAATTTCTGTAGATTCCCATTCAGTTTTAGTAAGCTTTTCTTGATTTAAATCCATTGTGAATTAAACTATGATATAGTCTATTTGATTTACTTTAATTCAATTTTTTTATTTAATTAAAATTGAAAATAAATAATGATAATTAAATATTTATAAATAATAAATGAATTCTCTTATTTTAAGTATAGATGGTAACATTGGGTCGGGTAAATCGACTCTTTATAATAAACTGAAACTTCATTATAAAGATAGAAATGATATATGTTTTGTTCCTGAACCTGTAGAGGATTGGCATGATATTATCGATGATAAAGGAACGCCAATTTTAACCAACTTGTATCAAAACACAAAAAAATATGCTTTTAGATTTCAGATGATGGCATATATATCACGATTAAATCTTTTAAGAAAGGCTATTCAAAAAAAATATAAAATTATTATTACCGAAAGATGTGTTCAGACTGATAAAAATGTATTTGCAAAAATGTTATATGATGATGGAAACATTGAACATGATGAATACCAAATTTATAATAAATGGTTTTATGAATTCTTAGATGAAATTAATATAGCTGGAATTATTTATGTAAAGGCTGATCCAGAAGTATGTGATAAAAGAGTTAAAATTAGAGCTAGGGAAGGTGAAACAATACCATTAGAATATTTACAAAAATGTCATAAATATCATGAAGATTGGTTATGTAACGAAAAGAAAAGGATGGTAATTGATGCTAATATCGATATAACTAATAATATTGATGCAGAAAGAGCTTGGTTGTCAACAATAGATAAATGGATACATGAAGATATTATATCACAAGCAAAACCAAGTAAATATCTTTTACAATTTGATGGAGCTTGTAGGGGAAATCCATCTAATAAATTAGGATTAGGATGTATTTTGTATGAAAATGGAAAAATATTAGATGAACGATCTCAACAGATTCAAGTAATTTCAGGAACTAATAATCAAGCAGAATATTTATCTTTATTATCTGGTTTAAAAATGTGTATAAACAATAATATAAAAAATGTATTAGTTCAAGGTGATTCGGAATTAATTATTAATCAAATTAATGGTATTTACAATGTAAATAATAAACAGTTATCTACTTATTATAATATTGTAATTAAACAAATAGCCGAATTTGACAAAATAACATTCCAACATATTAAAAGAGATAAAAATAAAGCAGCAGATAAATTAGCAAATGAAGCATTAGATTCTAATGAAAATATCATTTCTTCAATCTAGACCATCTGTTAAATACAATTTATTAAAAACAGATATAGGTTTATATTTTAAAATATCTAATTGTTTTTTTGTAGTAGGAAAATTATCACTTGAATAAATATCTTGCAAACACAACCATTCAAAAATTCCACCAGGATAAATATATATACGAGAAAATCCTAATTTTATTAATTGTTCATATTTATCGTAAACAGTGATATCATTAACATTTTTTCCATAAATAATAATAGTAGTAGATTTATCTGTTTTTAATAAATTATTTATTAAATTTTCTTCTTGATCAATATTAATTGTATTAGGAATTAAACAATCTTGAAGATTAGAAGGAAGTGTATTAATTAATATATTTTTTTTATTGTCTTTTATAGTTTCTTGTATATCTTCAAAATTAATTCTTTGAATTGATGTTTGATTGCCCATATTTAAATGTTTAATATGAAATATTATTAAATATTTAAATATTTATCTAATTAATCAAATTTTAATATAATTTCTACCTTTTCTTTTTTTATAGATTTTGATGCAGAAACGGATAATTCCTCTCTCTTTTTTCGAGTTTTATTTAAATTTGAATCTATTTTCTTATTTTTTGATGTACTATTTCTATTATTCATATCTGCTTCAATATCTTTAAATTTTTGTTCAATATAATCAATTACATTATTTTCAAGAGCCCATTTAAAAAAATTTAACTGTCCGATTGTAGTTTGAATACCAGATTCTTCATTATAAGGAATAGTTATTCTTTCCCACCTACAAAAAGGATCAAATCTTCTTTTTGAATATGCTTTGAGTTTTAATTTATAATCATTATAAACTTTAAATCTTTTTTCACTTCCTTCTAGTTGATATACAGTATAATTTTTTTTTGCATAATTAGTGGCAAACCAATCTATTATTCTTAAAGAAATACTCGATTTACCATTTATGATATTTAACATTTTATCCATATTGTTTGATTCTTTGTAAAATTCTAATAAATTATTTAATAATAAATCGTTCTGTGTACTATAATTTGTATTCATTAATAATAATAATAATTTGTTTTATTTAAATACTTTTATTCTTTAACTTTTAAATCCAGATTTGAATTTTGCGGAGTTAAAAAATCTTCTTGTATTTGTAAATCTTCTAAATAATTATTAGAGAAAAATGGATTTAAATTAGTTTGAGGAATCATTTCTCTTTCATTCATTTTATTAAATTGACTTTCTCTCTTTGATTCTGATTTCATAAATTCATAACCTTCTTGCAATATAGTTTCCATGACATTATTCCCAATATTTTTATGTTTATCCTTCATAACACTTTTCTCTCTCTCTTCATTAATTTTTGTAGGTCTCCATTTTAAATAACTAATTTCCTGATTCATAATAATAACTATTATTTTTAAAATTCTTTTCTAACTATTTTTATTTCTTTTCCCCTTTTAAATCTCTCACTATTCATATCTCCTCTTTTTATATTACACTCGTAACACGATATTACTACATTATCATAATTATGTCCTTCATTATTATTTATTCTATCTAAAGTCCATTGTTTCTTAGCAAGTATATCTTTGTAAACCAAATCACAATTTTCTTTACAATAAAAACATTTAAGTTTACTTTCAACTAACCTTTCAACTGTTTGATCGAGAGATATTAATTTATTTAAATTTATTATTTTTTTTGTTAAATCTTGATTCTTATACCCATATATTTTTTTCTTAATTTCTCTCTTAACCCATAATTCTTCTTCTCCTTCTTCTTCCAAATATATCTTATTAATTAATTCTAGTTGTTTTTTATTTGTAAATAATGATTCATCTATTTTCCAGTTTTCACTTACTTTTCTTTGTGGTTTCCTTGTTTTATTTATTTTATCAATATTTCTTTTTCCTGAAATTTCAATTTGTTTATTCATTAAAATCTAAATATATAATTTTTTATTTATATTATTTTAAAATAGTATAAACTTTACTTTTTATATTATATAATGTCAGATGAGTGTATTGAATTAAAAAATATAAAATATAAATCGATGCTTTTAAATTCTTCAAATGAAGAATCTAAAGAAACTATAGAAAATATTTCTAATTTTGACTCTTTTCTAGAAGAAGAAAATACTGGTAATTCTAATGAACCATGGATTAAATTAAATAAAACAATAAAATTAGTTAAATTTCAAGAATTTGTTAATAAATATCAAATAGACAATAATATTACTGATCAAGAAAAAATCGATCTATTCAAATTTTTAGCTAATAATTTAGATAGAAAACGATTCCTTAAAACAAAGGAAGTTAATTATGATAAAGATAATGGAATTATTTTATCAATTCCATCTCTTTTTTATAATTCATCAAATAAAAAATTTACTCTTAAAAGATGTGATAAAAGACAATCTACTTTGAAATCATTAGCTCCTAAAAAAAACCGAAATAAAAAAAATATTGATATAAATAATTCTTAATATATTATTTATATAAAATGAATATTCAAACAACTATGTGTGATTCAGAAGAAGATTTAATTGAATTATTCACCCGAAAAGAAAAAGATGAAATTGAAGTTAATATTTCTTTATTAATAGATGATTTTATTGAAAATAATCCGCTATGTTTTAGTTATGAAAATTTTGAGAATTTATTACAAGAACACATTTATTCTAACATTTCTCTCACTTTATCTCAAATATATTCTAAAGAATATTCTAGTATTGAACATACTATTAGAAAATGTTATGATAATGTTAAAAAATACTATTTTTCAAAAATATATCCTAATCGTTCTTATAGCGATTCATTTATTAGAAAACCCCCAAATTATCAATTAATAGCAGACAAAATAAATTATATTGAAAATAAACCTCAACCTGAACAACGTACTCCTGAATGGTATAAATTTAGGCATAATTTAATTACAGCTAGTTCGGCATGGAAAGCTTTAAAATCAGAATCTAACAAAAATCAACTTATTGTAGAAAAATGTAAAGATCTTAATGTAGATAAATTTAATTCTGTAAATACTGATTCTGCATTTCATCATGGAAATAAATATGAAGACGTATCCATTATGATTTATGAAAATGACTATAATACTAAAATTAAGGACTTTGGCTGTATACAACATGACAAATATAAATTTCTTGGTGCTTCTCCTGATGGAATAAATGTTAAACCTGATAATGAAAGGTATGGAAGAATGTTAGAAATTAAAAATCCTGTATCTAGAACTATAACAGGTATTCCAAAAGAAGAATATTGGATTCAAATGCAATTACAAATGGAAACATGTGACTTAAATGAATGTGATTTCTTAGAAACGGCTTTTAAAGAATATGACTCTGAGGAAGAATTTATAAATGATGGAACATTTACATATTCTGCTAATCAAGAATTAAAAGGAATTATGATATACTTTGTTAAAGAAGGAAAACCATTTTACGAATATGCACCAGTTAAAATTACACAACAACAATATGATAAATGGTATGAAAATATTCTGGAAAAAAATAATAATTTAACGTGGATTAAAAATATATATTGGCGACTTGAAAAATACAGTTGTGTGTTAGTTTTGAGAAATAAATTTTGGTTTGAACATGCTATTGTAAAAATTAATGAAGTCTGGGATATTATTGTAAAAGAAAGAATTTCTGGTCATGAACATAGATTTCCTAAAAAAAATAATAAACCTCGTTCAAATTCTCTAAATGATGCTTCATTAAATAAACCTAGTTGTTTAATTAATGTAAATAAGTTACAAAATCAAATTATTTACATAAATACTAATTTTGAATTAAATATTTCAGATGTTAGTGGAAATCTTGTTCAACCTGTCTAGGACATTCTTCCGGATGAGAACCATAAAAATTTACTCTAACTTGTGGTGATGCAAAAGGGATAGGATTTGGAGTCTTTTCAATATTAATATTTTTTTTTTCATTATATAAACCATTGCAAAATTCTGCTGGAGCACATTGCCCATTATCAGGTGTCGCCCAATATCTTACATTATTAGTATATTGTCCATAAGATGACCCAAATATAGGAAAAGATGGATAATTATCTTGATATGTATTCATCGATATTCCCATATTATCTTTTGTTGGATAATCCTCAAACAATATAGGTTCCGATACACTTACAGGAAATTTACCAGGTGTTAAACTGGTAAAACCTTCTTTACATTTCTGTATTATTGGAAAACTTATTAAAGCAAATAATAATGCTAAAATTAAAAAGGTTAGTTTTTTATTAATCATTTCTATATAAAATAAAAATATTTTATTTAGTTTTTTATTTTATATAATATTTTAAACAATGATTTAAAATTATAATCTTTATACTATAAATATAATATGGAACGAGAAATGAAAGTACGTAAACGTGATGGTAAATTAGAAAATATTTCATTTGATAAAATTTTAAAGCGTGTTAAATCTATTGGTCAAGAATGTAAAATTAAACTAAATTTTACCTCTTTTGTTATGAAAGTTATTGATCAATTATATGACGGTATTTCTACCACACAAATCGATGAATTAACTGCTGAACAATGTGCTTCTTTAAGTATACAACATAATGATTATAACACTTTAGCAAGTCATATTACTGTTTCTAATCATCATAAAAACACAGATAGTTCTTTTTTTTCAGTAATGGAAAAATTATATAATTTTCATGATATTCATAATAAACATTACCCTCTAATTAGTAAAGATTTATTTGATATTATTTCTCAATTTTCTTCTGAGTTTGAGAATATGATTGTAAATAATAGAGATTATTTGATAGATTATTTTGGTTTTAAAACTCTTGAACGAGCATATTTAATGAAATATAATGGAAAACCTATTGAACGTCCTCAACATTTATGGCTTAGAGTTGCTATTGGTATTCATGGAAATAATATTGAAAAAGTAAAAACAACTTATGATTTAATGTCCCAAAAATATTTTACACATGCTACACCTACTCTTTTTAATGCTGGTACTCCCAAACCTCAATTAAGTTCTTGTTATTTAATTGCTCTTGAAGACGATAGTATTAGTGGTATTTATAATACCTTAAAAGATTGCGCTCAAATTTCCAAATATTCAGGAGGCATAGGATTACATATTCATAATATTAGAGCAGCTGGTAGTCATATTAGAGGCACAAATGGTAATACAGATGGTCTTATACCTATGTTACGTGTTTATAATGCTACTGCAAGATATGTAAATCAAGGAGGAAAAAGAAATGGTAGTTTTGCTATTTATTTGGAACCTTGGCATGCTGACATTGAAAATTTCTTAGAAATGAGAAAAAATCATGGTGATGAAGAAATGAAAGCAAGAGATCTTTTTTATGCATTATGGATTTCTGATTTATTTATGGAAAGAGTTAGTACTAATGACAAATGGACTCTTATGTGTCCAGATGAATGTCCCGGTTTATCTGATGTTTATGGTGATAAATTTAAAGAATTATATTGTAAATATGAATCAGAAAATAAAGGCAAAAAAACTATTAATGCAAGAGATTTGTGGTTTCAAATTTTAGATAGTCAAATGGAAACAGGAACACCTTATTTATTATTTAAAGATGCAGCTAATAATAAATCTAATCAACAAAATCTTGGTACTATTAAATCATCTAATCTATGTACTGAAATTATTGAATATAGTGATTCTACTGAAACTGCTGTATGTAACTTAGCTAGTATTGGTTTACCTATGTTTGTCAATGAAGATAAATCATTTAATTATGATAAACTACATCAAGTAGCTAAGGTTGTTACAGATAATTTAAATAAAGTTATTGATATTAATTTTTATCCTACTGAAAAAACACATAAAAGTAATATGCGTCATAGACCAATTGGTATTGGTGTTCAAGGTCTTGCTGATGTATTTGCTCTAATGGATATTTCTTTTACTAGTGACGCAGCTAGAGAAGTAAATAAATTTATTTTTGAAACTATATATCATGCAGCTGTGGAACAATCTATGGAAATCGCAAAAGAACGATATACTCTTATTCAAAATGCTAAAAGAGATGGTAGATATGAAAATAATGGTATTTTATCTATTTTAAATAAATTTGAATATCATTTGGAAACAAATAAATATTGTGGAGCTTATAGTACATTTGAAGGCTCTCCTATGTCTAAAGGAACATTTCAATTCGATATGTGGAATGTTACTCCTTCCAATAGATATGATTGGTTCATTTTGAAAGAACAAGTTAAAAAATATGGTATTCGTAATTCACTTCTAGTAGCTCCCATGCCAACAGCAAGTACAGCTCAAATTTTAGGTAATAATGAATGTTTTGAACCATTTACTAGTAATATTTATACAAGAAGAACATTAGCAGGAGAATTTATTATTGTTAATAAATATTTAATGAAAGAATTAATTGACTTAAAAATTTGGAGTGATGATGTTAGAAAAAGTATTATTGCTAATAACGGAAGTGTTCAACAAATTATTGGCATTCCTCAACACATTAAAGATAAATATAAAATTGTATGGGAAATTCCTATGAAAACTCTTATTGATATGGCAGCAGATAGAGGTGCATTTATTTGTCAAAGTCAAAGTCTTAATTTATGGATGGAAGAACCAAATTATAAAACATTAACATCTATGCATTTCTATTCATGGAAAGCTGGACTCAAAACTGGTATATATTATCTCAGACGCAAAGCTAAACACCAAGCTCAACAATTCACTATTGAACCCGATAAAAAAAATGATGTTAATACCGATGAACCCGAAATTTGTGAAATGTGTTCAGCTTAATATGTTTCCCGCATCCAAGATCTTACTTCTCTATTTATTCTTGTTATATCTTTATTCAATTCTATTTTACAATAACATCGTAAACAAATTAATATATCTATTAAAGCATTATGAGTATTTTTTGGAATTTTTTTAAATAAATGGAAATGAAGTTCACTAAGAGTAGGAAATTTAAAATATATTTCTCCTTTAGGATTTATTTTTTCTATTTTACAAATTTCTGTACTGTTCCTCATTGTGCAATATGTTTCTTCCACTTCCATATTTATTTTATTTCGTATTCCTTCCACTATTACCATTCGTTTATCAAAAGAAACATTATGACCAACTATAAGATCACAATGTTTTGAATATTCATTAAATTTATGTAACGCCTCTTTTATTGTAATACCTTCATTCAACATTTCTCTAGTAATTTTATGTACTTCTTGACTCTCTTTTGAAATTTCGGTATCAAATGCTATATTAATATAGTCATTTACCAAAACCATTACTTCATTTAATTCTGAATCATAAACTACATAAGATAGTTGAATTACAAACGGCCATAGTTCAGTTCGGTAAATACTTGGATTCCTTTCTTTTGGTAATCCAGTTGTTTCAGTATCAAATACTAATATTCTCATTGTTTTAATACTTATAACTAAATTGGACATTAACACTTCAATTTTTATTTTTTAAATTTAAATTGAAGTTAGTTAAATGGATAAAGATATTAATAAATAACCATGGAAGCACCACCAATTATACAATCAGTATCAGAATTAAAAAAAAAATCAAAAGAAGAAGAAAAAAATGCTGAATTAGAGAAAAAAATAGATAAATTCATTGTACTGTATAAAGAAACCATAAATAAACAATTAAAAATTCAATCAAAATACGGATCAAATATTTCTATTATAAATAACAAACAACATTTCATAGATGAACTCGATACTGATAATTATTATACATATCAAGAGAATACTGTTTTCACTTTAAAAAAAACTATAAAATTTATTATAAATTTATTTCAAGATAATCTAGATAAATTTTCTATGAAAACATTTGAAAAAATGAGAGATAAAATTAATTCAGAAAAACATTCCAAATATTTTATTAAAACCATTTTAACTGAACCTTTCTCTCTAATAGATATTCAGTCTTCACCTATTAATTTCAATCAAGCATATGAAATCCACAAAAAATTAAATATTCCTATTAGTGATAATGAATTAGTAATTAAATGGGCTATATTTGCTTTACAAGATAATAATGGATCATTTTATAAAATTAAAAGCCATCCTAATTCTAATAATATTTATAAAACATATTCAGATAGACCTTTTAAACAGGGATGGTATTTTAAATTAAGAAAATTTTGTGAAGATAAAAATTTATTAGGTAAGTATAATAAATATTTAAATATCTTAAATTCATTATTGATTGAACATTCGTCATATAAAGGATTATATGGTATTAAAGAATTTGTTGAATTGGAAAAAAATATTGGCGAAACAGTTATGAATATGTATTATGATAACGATAATGATATCGATGAAGATAAATTTACTATATTTATTACTTCATTTGAAAATAAAAAAAAATATAAACTTACTAATGAACAGATTCAAGCTATTAAATTTGCAATTATAGGTGATTTATCAATTATTACTGGTCCTCCTGGAACCGGAAAAACTACTATTGTAGAAGCCATTATTGAATGGTACCAAAACGAGAATCCTTATTATAATATATCACTTCAAGCACCAACAGGAAAAGCTATAAAAGGATTACTAGAAAAATGCGAAAATATTAAAAATAAAGACATATGTGGCACATTACATAAATGCCTATTAAATACATTTCCAAAAATTAAACAGGAAATTAATACAGGAGAAACTCAAGATAAATTACCACATACCATACATAAAATTATTGTCGACGAAGCCTCTATGATCGACATATTTATGTTTAAAAAATTATTGAATTTCTGTGATTATTTTCAATGTAGTTTGCTATTATGTGGTGATATTAATCAATTGCCTCCTGTTGGAAAAGGACAACCTTTTGCTTCTATAATAAATTCTGACTTATTTAATACTCAATTGTTAACTGAAATTAAAAGACAAGATAATGGTAAATTAAAAGATTGTATTATCAATATTAATAATAAAACACTTTCAGACAAAGATTTTGACGGAATAACTACTACTTTTATTGAACACGATTTTAAGGATAGAGAAAAATCTATTAATTTATTTAAAAGAATAGTTCATGACAATGGTAAAGAAAATATTGGAATAATTACACCTGAGAATGGAAAAGAACCTGGAACATTTGAAATGAATAAATTTTTACAAAATGAAGTATATAATCCGAATAACTCATTTTATCATGGATATTTCAAAGAGGACGATTTTATTATGAGAACCGAAAATAAGTATGAAGAAGATGTTATAAGAGTTAATGGTGATACTGGAATTATTAATTTTGTAAATAAAATGATTCCTGATAAAAATGGTAAGTTAAAAAAACGAGCAGTAGCACAAATTTTATATGACACTAATGAATACAATGACGATAATTTTGAATATATAGATCTAGGCGACATTAAAGATAATTTTACATTGAATTATTGTAATACTGTACATAAATATCAAGGGAGTCAAAAACCTGTAATAGTGTTTATTTGTTCACCCCTTCATAATAGTTTATCATGGGGAACAAATCGTTTAAAATTAGTATATACAGCTATTTCTAGAGCACAAAAAAAACTAATTGTAATTGGTGATAAAAATTTATTCTTTGATGTTCAAAAATGTAATGAAGAACCATTTATTACCTCATTTATGCAACAATTTAATACATATGAATTTTAACTTAAAAATTATACAAATATCTAAGTTATAAATGGAAAATAACATTGAGAATATGATAAATAAAAGTAACCAAAATAAAAAAACTATTTGTTTTGCTACTATGTGTAAAAATGAAGAACATTGTATAAGAGATACTTTAGAATCTGTTTATAAATATATTGATTATTGGGTTGTACATGATACAGGATCTACTGATAATACAATACAATTAGTAAAAGATTTTTTTGCTGAAAAAAATATACCAGGAGAATTATTTGAAGGTGAGTGGGTTGGATTTGATCATAATAAAACACAATTATTTGATAGATGTTATAATAAAACTGATTATATATTACATTTAGATGCTGATGACATATTTCATGGAATTCCTGACTTTTCATTGTTAAATAAAGAAACTGCAGATGCTTATTATTTTAATTGTTATAGAGGTGTTTTTTATAATGTCTTACTAATTTTTAATAATCGTCATCATTGGAAATTTTGTGGTGTGGCACATACTACTATTCGTGACTTAGATAAAGAAAACTATAGTGAATCAAGAGTTTTTATATCTGAATCATTTTATTTATTATCTAGAGATACTGGTTCTAGGTCTAATGACCCTGAAAAATATTATAAAGATGCATTAAGATTAAAAGATCAATTTTTTAATACATTGTTTGATGATCCAGATAATTTGAATAATAGATCGGTTTTCTATACTGCCCAAAGCTATATGGATTCAAATAAATTAGAAGATGCAATTAAATGGTATAATTTATATTTAAAATTAAAAAATACTTGGACAGAAGAACAATTTGAAAGTTGTATAAGAATAGCTAAATGTCTAATCAGAATTAATCCAGACGACTCATTTCTCATTAAAAAATATATTGATATGGCAATTAATATATTTAATGACCGTTGTGAACCTTATTATATTTATGGACAATATTGCAATCAAAGACATAAATGGAAAGAAGGATATGAATATTTAGTTAAAACTGTAAATAATGATAATTATTTAGATGTAAAAAAGAAATATCATTTATTTGTAGAAAAATCTAAATATTTTCCATTTAATTTAGATGAATTATCTGTTTCTTGTTATTATTTGAATAAAAAAGACGAGGGTATTGATTATATAAATAAAATTATCAATTGTCCCGAAATAGCTAATTCAAAGGATAGAATTATTAAAAATAAACACTTCTTAGAAGGTATTCAAGTATAAAATTTACAAACTCCATATGTTTTCCTATGCCATTCAGTTATACCATGATTAGATATACCCATTAAATGTTCTCTTGTCCCATATCCTTTATTTTTATGAATACCATATTTTTCTTTTAATTCTGGATTCTCATCACATAATTTTTCTATATATTTGTCTCTTTCTGTTTTTGCCAAAATAGATGCTGCTGCTATAGAACAATATTTATTATCTCCACCTTCAATACATTGATGATCTATTGGAATAAATAATTCATTTTCATAACGTATATATGGTTTAAAATCATTTCCATCAACTAATAATAAATATTCTTTCTCTTTATCTTTCATAACTCCTCTAATACTATCATGCATACTACTTAATACAGATTGACGTATGTTAATCTTATCTATATTTTTTTCATTATTGTATGTTACATTCCAATCTAATGCATTTTCTTTAATATAATTTGCTACTTCTAATATTTTTTTTTGACTACTAAATTTTTTACTATCTTTTAACCATTCATATTTAAAGGTATCATCTTTAGGTAATATTACTGCTGCGGTATATACACGTCCAAATAACGGACCACGACCAGCTTCATCTATTCCTATCTCTAACTTATCCCATTCTTCATTATAAAATTTTTTTAGAGGTTCTGGTTTAACTCTTGACATACTATTTGTCATATTTAAATATTTTATTATAATCTTCAATTTTTAAATTTTCTTAAAGTATATTATATAATGAAGTTCCAAAAAATACATATATTTATTATTTTATTATTATCACTTATCTTTTGTGGGTGTTTAGGAACATTTATGCGTGAAGGTATGGCTTCACAAAGGTCATATACCGGCGCAGGTGGAAACACTGTTACTAAAACAACAGGCCCAGGAGGCAATAGTGCATATACAGGTCCTCAAGGAAACACTGCAGTATCCAGTAATAATTATTCTTCTGCTTCTGCTAATACTTATACTGGACCAGGAGGTAATCAAGCTACCGTTGCTACAGGACCTGCCGGTCAAACTGTTGTAGCCACTTCTGATAACACTGTTAATGGTATTTCTTATTCAGATATTCCTCCTGGTCAATCAGATTTATATATTTTAAAATCTGAAGTTGTACCTCCTGTTTGTCCTGTATGTCCTCAAGCATCTGCTTGTCCAAGACAAGAACCTTGTCAACCATGTCCTCCATGTGCAAGATGTCCCGAACCCGCATTTGAATGTAAAAAAGTACCTAATTATTCTAGTTCTAATGATAATTTATTACCTAGACCTGTTTTAGCAGATTTTAGTCAATTTGGTTTATAAATCCATTTAAATATTATTTAATAAAATATATTAAATAATATGTTATTAGGGTATAAAAAATCGGAACCACGAATAATAATCCAACCACTAAATAAAGAAAAAATTAAATTAATTCATGAATTATTTATCAGGAAATGCAGATTCCAAAGAACACCTTGGATTTAGTATTTTCTAGTTTTTCTCTTTGATTTCTTTGATTTCTTTGATTTCTTTGATTTCTTTGCTTTCTTAGATTTCTTTGATTTCTTTGCTTTCTTAGATTTCTTTGCTTTGCGTCTTTTCCCTCCTAATGTTATTTTAATATCTTCTAATCCATAAAAAGGTAATAATGCTTGTTTTATAGCTTCTTCAGCACTTTCACCTGTTTCTACAATCTTATCTATGGTTCTACATATTACTGTTTGTATACTTCCAAATGCAGTAGAAGTACTTTCTTTCATACTAGAGGCTTTATCTTTTGACACATCACTCATTTTTTGTATTTCTATTTTAATATCCTCCAATTGTTCATGTAATTGTGTTTTCTTTTCAGATATAGAACGAGTTATTCTTCCACTATATTCTTTAATAGCCTCTTGTTGAGCAATTAAGCTATTATATATTGACTGTAAATCATCTAAAGCATTTTGTTCAGTTCCAATATATCGTCCTAGTGCAACAAATGGTGCTACTTTAGCTCCTGCTACCGCTACACTACCAACTGCACGAGACACCGATGGAACTACGTCACCAACCTTACCAACAACAGCACTTCCTACGTCTATTGCTGATGATGCAGCTCGATACGCTAACGAACCAGATGCTTTTACAATTTCATAAATAGCTTTGATAGAATCGATTATAGCACTATCTAGTCCAAATGAGGACATAAATGATTCTAAATAAGAATATCCTGTATATGCAACTCCCATGGTTGCAGCAATTCCTCCTAATACTATTGCAGAATCAACTGCCATCTTAACCACCCAATTATCTTCACAAACTCCGCCTCCATACATTTTTGTTTTTCTCCCACCTACTTTATAAAATCCTGGTTCCTTAGGATTTTCTGCTAAACGAGCAGATCTTCGTAAAGTTTCTTCTAATGGTGCAGTTTCAGTACTGACTGCTTGCATTAAATTATTTAATGATTTTAATTGATCTTGAGAAAATGACATTTATAAAATATAATAAGATTATTATTATAATATTTTATTTAGTATTTTCTAGTTCTTCTCTTTTTTGTCTTTTTTGTCTTTTTTGTCTTTTTTGTCTTCTTACTTTTCCTTTTCTTTCCTCCGTAACTTGTGTTACTGTTTTTAAGAGAAAGTAATCCTGACGCAGCATCTTCTATGGAAGAGGTTCTTGCCAACCCTGAATCTTCACTGTTGGCGGCGGCAGCAGACTGTGGTGGCGCCTCAATAGCGGCGGGAAAAATATTTTGAATTTGTTGTTGTTGTTGTGAATTGGTAATAGCTAGAACTTGAGGTAGTGCACCTAATGCTTCTTGATATAATACTTGTAATTGACCTGGAGCCAATATCTCTGCGGGAATTACTCTAGCCATTAGATATGTAGATATTTTTACACTAGATGCTAATATAAATGGTGCCTTAAGTGTTGCATATGCGAGACTGCCTAGTGCACCCCATGCCATAGGGTTTAGGGCTAGGGCATTTGTTATTAAAAGCATAGTGGAATTATAGGCAGCACATACAGGATTTGCAAGTCCAAAAATTCCCCATAATTGATTTCCCATTGTCCCACATTCTCCGCTAAATACAGCACTTAAACCGTTAAGTATTCCTTCCATAGCAATACTTCCACCAGATGTCATATACCCCATAATTACAGTAAAAATAGCATATGTAATATATTTAAATGTTTGGGCTGAAAGTATATTTCCTCCCTTTTGACGTCTCTTCTTTGATTTACTTCCTTTTCTTTTCTTTTTAGCTCCCTTTTGAGATATTTTAGGACATTGTTTTGTTAATTCTTCAATACCTTTAACTAACAAATCATACTCAGAGCCAAGTTTACTCTTCAATTTGTCAACATCTGTAGTTGTAATTGGTCTAGGACAGCTATCCATTATATAATAAATATATATTTTTATTTATTCCTTTGATTTTTTACATTTTTTATCCATTTGAAATGTCTTGCATTTAGATTCTTTTGGAACAATCTTTATTATACATCTAGCTTTTTTTCCATATAAAGGTTCAGTACATCCTTTTTCCTTTTTATTTTTACGCGTTTTATTAAAATTAAATAATTTAGGTTTATCATCAACACATCTAGCTCTAAAGTGTTCATACCTTTCCCTAACATCACAGTAAGATAAACCAGAATCTTTGCCTAAATTTTTGTTTATTCTTTCATGTAATTTGTAAACGTATCGAGAGAAATTATTTCTATTTTTCATACATTCCATTGTTAAAGGAAATAATTTATAATTTTTTTTAAGATTCATTCTACAATATTTACAAGGTAACACGTTAACTAAATTTAACATAAAATTTCTATAGTTTTTCTTTTGTTCAGAAGTAGGTTCCACTGGATAATTAAAACTTATCATATGGAGTGAATGCCATAATGCGGGACCCCACGCATATGTTTGCATTCCGTCTGGTGCATTGTAATCTTTATTAGAAAAAACTCTTTTTTTTGTTTTTGATTGTTTATTATGTTTATTTTTACGAGTTTTCATAGTATTATATTATTTAGAGAAAAAACTTTATACATATATTATAATATGAATTCATCTCTTAATAATTTATATCAACAATTTTGTGATGATACTAAAATTTCTTTTTATTTGAATATACTTGCAATTATTCTTATATTTGTATTTTTATTACGTGAAAAAAAAAGTAATATAGCAAGAACTATAATAATCATTATTTTTGGAAGCTGTTTATTAATTAACATTAAATCATCATACAGTTTATTAGAATGGAAAAATATAAGCAATTTATTTTTAAATCCGTCTTTAGCAGAATTACGAAATAATATTTTATTGAATCTAGTATATTGTGTTCTTGTGTTTATATTCATTATTTATTTAATAGGCGGATTAATTTAATTCGTTACTGATCGTTCTTTTATATAATAAAAATATATATATGATAGAGAATATTACAGAAAAAGCATACAAAGTATTGACTAATTCCAGATTTTGGATGATTCTATTAGCAGTAATTTTCTTTTTATTTTTAGCTGGATATGTTTACAAAATGTATGTATCTCCTATTGTTCAGAAAGAATTTATTCCCAATGAAGAATTTCCAGAAAAGCCGGATGATGGAGGTGGAGAAATCTTAATTTATATATTTACAGTGGAATGGTGTCCCCACAGTAAAAAAGCTATACCTGTATGGGAAGAATTAAAAGAAAAATATCACGGAAAAAAATATAATGGACAAACATTATCATTTATTCAAGTCGATGGAGAGGAAAATAGTGATTTAGCAGATAAATATAAAGTTGAAGGTTTTCCTACAATTAAACTTGTAAAAGGTAATCAAATTATTGAATATGATGCAAAACCAACAAAAGAACATCTAGAGGAGTTTTTAAAATCTACTTTAGGATGATAATTGCTTTGTATAATTTAAAAATTGCTCTGCACAATTTACTCCATATTCTACTAATTCCTTTCTTTTTTCAATTTCTATCAAATTATTTAACCATGTTTCATAATTTGTTATATTTTTATCACAAAAACATTTTACTTCATTTGGTATATAATTATCTAATTTATTCTCATTTTGTAATTTATCTAATATATTTCCAAATACATTTTGTAAATATTCTAATAAATTCATATTTTCATTTATATTTGTATTATTTATTGGATAAGTATTTCGTATTCCTAGTATTTCTTCTTTTTCACATTGTTCATTATCTAGACAATATTTTACTGGATAATTATCCAACATCCCTCCATCAATATAACATTCATTTTCATAAAATACTGGTTTACAAAATATTGGAAATGCTGTTGTCATTTCCAATGCGCGAAATAATGGTAAATCTGGATGAGTTTTATAATTTAAATCTATTATCTCGAGAGTGTCAGCTTTAACTGTAAAAAAATGATGTTCTATATTATTATATTTGTAATACTCACTCAATGTTATATTTATTGATAAATCTTTTGCTTCAAATAATTTTGTTAAAAATCCTTCTACAACATTGAAAGAAAATAACCCTTTTGAATAAAATAAATTAAAAAAATCTTCTGGATTAATTTTAAATACTTTCTCCCATGGTCGTTTTAATATATAATCATCTAATGTTTCCCAATCGTATTTTAATGATAGAATTACACCAAATATTCCACCTATCGATGTTCCATAAATAGTTTTTATATCTTCTATATTAAAATATTCTTCCTTATGTAGATGTTTTAATACACCATAACTTATTAAACCAGTCGGTCCTCCTCCATTGATAACTATATGTTTTATCATTAAATAATATAATCGTATTCCTTTAAAACTTTTTTTCTCTTAAAAAAATAATATGAATATATTTACTTTATCCGACGAAAATGATTTGAATGATAAAATTAATTTAGATGACTTATTTGAAAAAAAAAGAGAAATTGCAGAAAATAAGCTTCAATTATATAATAAAATTTTAAATAGAATTCATACTAAAATTAAAATGACATCTCGTCAAAATCAAGGTAAAGAACAATTTTGTTGGTATTTAATTCCAGAAATGATGATTGGAGTTTCAAGATACAGTGTTGAAGAATGTACTGGTTATATTTTGAGAAAGTTGAGAGAAAATGATTTTCAAGTTAGATATACAAATCCTAATTTAATTTTTATTAGTTGGAAACATTGGGTTCCTGGTTATGTTAGACAAGAATATAAAAAACAAACTGGTACTGTTATCGATGGTTTCGGTAATCAAGTCACAGATAAAAATGAAAATGAATCTAAAATTTCATCAAATCCTAATAATTTAATATTAAATAATTCAGATTCAATAATAAAAATAGATAAAAATAAAAATAAAGAGTATAATTCAACTAAAAATTACAAACCATCTGGCATTTATAATAATGATTTATTGCAAAAAATTCAAGATAAATTTGAACCAAAATAAATATTACAATTTAAATTAATTATTGTTATATTTTATATGTCAACAAAACAAGAAGAAAATAAATTTGGAGATATTCCTTTTTTTGTCTTTTATAGTACTGTACTATCACGTTTAGCATATTTTACCAGTGAAGATTTCTTACCAGCGTATTTAGATACATTTGGCCCTATTATTAAAACTGCTTTAATGAAAGATATTAATAGTGTTCCAATAAGTAAAATATTTGATCCATCCATCTATAAAAAAACAATTTCATCAGAAAAAATTCCTGTTTTTAATTTTGAAGGACAAGATCATATAGATTTTAAAGTAATGGCAGAAAAAATTAATGATGTTAATATTAAATTTGTTGAAAGAAGAACTATTAGAAATGAACCGAAGTCAGATAAAAAATTAGAGGTTACTGAAATGAAAGGTGGTGCGGGAGATTATACAGTTGCATATACCTCTATTTCCACTTCTAACTATGCTGGATATTATATATTAGTAGACACAAGAATGCCTAATTCTATATTCGTAATATTTAGAGGAACATATAGTGCTAAATCTGCAGGTTCATATTCTAAACCTTCATCTATTGTTCCTTTTAATGTCGCAAAACAATATACAAAAGCAGAATTAGAGAATTTATTAAAAGAAAATCAAGCACAAATGTTTGGTGTATTAACAGGGATTAATAAAATATTAGAGGATGTGTATCATAGTATTATTGAAAGTATGGTCTATTTATCAACAACTTATTTAAAGGCTTCTAAACCCGATTCTGTGAAAGTATTTACTACAGGTCATTCATTAGGAGGTGCATTAACAACTCTATTTGCTGCTGATTGGATGGAATTTACACAATTGCCTCAATATCAAAAAGCTCCGTATAATATTTTTTCAAAGAAAATATGTTGTGTTTCCTTAGCAGCTCCAAGGGTATTAAGTAGTGGTTATTCTAATTATTTTTGTAAACAAACAGTTGAAGGAAATATTTTATTTAGAAGAGTAACAAATCGTGGTGATCCCGTTCCTGCATTACCTAATAAAAGTTGGACAGGAATTATGAGTGAAGGATATCAACATCCTTGTAGTGCTAAAAAATATGCAAAAACGCAAAGAGAAGTTATTAGTTTGGATTGTGGTTCAGCTCAAAGTGGCAAAAATCCTGACTATTTAAAACCATTATATTGTAGAAAAACTAAAACAGGTGCTTTATCTGGAAATATAAGTGGTAATATGCTGGCACACACAGCCTATTTATACATTAATTTTTTTAATGCGGTTGATTTAAAGGAAATGGGTATGTCAAATTTACCTTCATCTGTGAAAAGTGCCATGAAAGTAAAAACCAGCGAATTAGTAAGAACTGATCAAGGAGCTACAAATACAAGAATTATATTAGGAACAGGACAAGTTATAGGAGACTCAACAAAATTACAATTTAAATCAATATTTTTCACCTTGAATGATCTAAGACCTAAACCAGTATCGTCTATTGATCCAAATGCTAAACCTATAATATCTTCTGATTTACTCATGAATCAAACAGTATTTAATGAATTAGTTGAAAATATGAAACCGATGGATGTAGTTAATTTAAATCCATTATCATCTGACGTTATGTTTAAACCTACAGTATCAAGTGATAAATTAATGCCAATGGTTACAGGAATTTACTTACCACCTACAGCACAATCTGCTGGAAAAATAAAACATAAATATACTAGAAAATATGCTAGATCTATCAAGACAAACACAAGAAAACAACGTAAATAAAATTATATTATGTAGTATTTAAATAAATGATAAATGAAATCTCTTTATCATTTATACCAAAACATCACAGGATTTGGGGGGCAACAATCACCCCAAATATGGATTTCCGGATTTTCGAGGATCTTTTGTGCAACTTACCTTGATATCAAGCAACTATTTTCAATAATATATATATAATTCTTATTTACATTATGTAGTAATTACACTACACGATGTAGACAATAAAAATATGTAAAATAACCAGTATGTATTTGATATATGTAGTATTTTTCATTTTTCACAATTTTTCAAAAGTCATTTGGAAATTTAAAAAAAACACACAACTTTTTTGTGTTGTTTTTTGATTTTTGGAAATAGGATTGAAAAAAATGGTGAAAACCCACTTTACAGCATAATGGTCTAAATTCAAAAAAAATAATTTATAATTTGTTATTGTAAATTTTATATTTTTAAAAGCAAATGATTTAGAGATATTTTCTCAATGCTCAATATATGCTCAAAGTGGCTGCAAATGGGAGTAAAAAAACATCCAATTTACATCACTGTGATATTTGTCACTTTAAATGCAGCAAACTAGGTGATTGGAAACGTCATTGTAGCACACGTAAACACATACATGCTGCAAAAATGCTCCATTTTGATGTAATTGATGTAAAAAAACATCCGAATAATTTACCTACGTGTAATGAAGATAATAATGAAAAACTATTAGACAGTACTCAAGTGTCTGATGTAGGGTCTAGTGACGGGATGTTAAATTACATCACTAGACAATTCAAGTGTGTATGTGGCATGAGTTATAAACATAGACAAAGTTTATTAAGACATAATAAAACATGCTACATTCTTCAAAGTCAAATTACAAGTAAAACTAAAGAACTGTCTAATGAATCTCTAGATAAAGAAACATTAACTACATTAGTTAATACAATGGCAAAATTTAATGTAGATAATCAAGAGACATTAGTAAAAGTATTAAAAGAAATAATACCAAATGTAGGGGTAAATAATATCGTAAATACAAACAGTCATAATAATATCAGCAATAATTTTAATGTTCAAATGTTTTTGAATGAAAAATGTAAAAATGCTATGAATTTAACTGATTTTATTGAAACATTACCAATAACTAGTGCTACTTATGAAAATACAATAGAAAATGGTTTAACAAAAACAATAACAAGTATGTTTGTTGATGGTTTGAATAATATGGATATTCTTGAAAGACCTATACATTGTACAGATCCTTCTAGAAAAACTTTATATATAAAAGATAATGATGTATGGGAAAAAGATAATAATTTAAATACTATTGAAACTAGTATTACTAAAATTGCTACTAAACAAAGAACTATGATTAATAAGTGGCAAGAAGCTAATAATGGTTGGAAAACTGATGAAGATTTGCAGACTAAATTAACAAGTTTAGTTTTTAACTCTATGACTTTAATAGAACAAGACCAAAAAGAAACAAATAAGATTATTAGAGCTATAAGTAAAAATACACATCTAACTCAAGAAATTAAAGAAGAATATAAATAATATTATTTATCTTTTGAATATTATTTATTTATATTGATGCTGGCCCTTGTGCTTGTTTTACACCTGGTATTCCTTCCGAATAATCTGTTACAATAGTTTCATCTTCTTCATAAATAGGTTTATTTCCTTCTATTTTACCTGGCGCAGATTTTACAGTATTTACTGATGGTAAATGATGACTTGCTTGTGTTTCATCATCCATAGAAACAGATGGAGTCATTGGAGTAAGCGGTGACATTATACTGTCATCTCCCATATTGATTTCACTAGGTATACCTGTAGGTAATGATTCACTACTATTAGAGTTTGTTGTTGCTGTTCCTGTAGTTGTAGGAATTGTACTTCCTGTACTAGTAGTGGTAGGTGATGAGGCACTTCTTGATCCGAATAAGCTTCCAAATAAACCACCTAGAGCCCCGGTTGATCTACTACCACTGGATCCAGTACCAGTTCCACTACCAGGAGCACCAGCAGGAGTAGTAGGACCACCTACAGGAGTAGTAGGACCACCAGCAGGAGCAGAAGGACC
>Ga0206682_10000183_pt1 | contig 65296 bp, 68 predicted proteins | sample M240m12015metaG_FD_155444 | JGI IMG/M metagenome (GOLD analysis project Ga0206682, IMG submission 155444) | Ammonia-oxidizing marine archaeal communities from Monterey Bay, California, United States - M2 40m 12015 | ecosystem: Environmental > Aquatic > Marine > Intertidal zone | place: USA... | reverse complement strand
CCTCCTCAAAAGTTGATGATGTAGTAATTCGACTTGCTTGGCCAAGGTCGTAAAGGCGTTGATACGCAGGGTGAGCATAGTGCCCCGGCATCAAAGCCATTGTTGGTGTGACATAATGGTGACCCATGCGTGGAATAGGCATAGGCGTCATCTTGGGTGCACTCAGAGCAGTTAGAGGAGTCCCGTTGACGGCAGTCCAGTCAATAGTCTTCATGTCTGGGCTGGCCCCGCTGTATTCACTGTGGTCACGCAACCGTCGAGAAGCAAAGAAACGAGTGCTACCGGCAGGCATAAAATATGACGGTACAACCTTGAGTCCGGTTTTACCAGTCACGAAAGAAACAAAGTCTGGACTGTACACAACATCTCTGAATTTGTTTGTACCTGTTCTCTCGTACGATGCAAGAACACCCTTGTTGGTCGTAGGGTCGTACACTCGTAAGAACCAGCGACCGCCGCTTAATTCTGCGTTGTCTTTCCATGTGCTATCCTCTGGCGTGCTAAGGACTGAAATCTCATCACCGGAGTAGCCATTGTAAGTCAGTTCATCAACATCATAGCGGTGCGTCATTGTGACACCCACACGAGTCACATGGAATTGCAGTGAACGGTCATGTGGTTCGTATGCTGTGTTCAAAGGAGCATTGTCAGTATGTGACTCCCAGCCCTTTGAAGAACTGGCAGGGAACGCTAAACGGTCATCAGAAAGGTCTGTACCGTCTTGCGATAGGTGCTCCCAGCCATTATTCTCCCAAGTAGGCCAAAGCCTCGGTCCATCGTAGGTTTCTTTGAATGTATCAGTTATAGATGGCTGTGCTTGAGCAGGGTGCATCAAGCCACCAGAGCCCATGGTTTCGTTTTGATAAGCCTGTATTCGGTCAAAGCCCGGTCGAACAATGATGTTGCCGGGGATTTCATCAGCGTTTGGTAGTCGAATCTTCATGTTGGGTGATATGCCAGACCCAGCGATAGCGGGGGACAAGCCCTCTATGTCACGGTCACTTACATGTCTGAAATCCATGATGACCGTACCCAAAGGACTGCCACCCTCAAGACGGTGTTCTTGACCAGTGTCGTCGACAACTTGCATGCTTTCAAATTGCAAGTGCTCGTTGGGTATAATCAAAGCGTTTTCCTTTTCGTTGATGTGCTTCTGTGCCAATTGAGGATGGCTCAGTTCCTGTGCTTGGATGATTGGGAACATAGCACTGTTCGTCGACTCAAAAGAGAATCGGCAATTGCCCAGAATCTTTTCTCCAACTGTCTTGTAAGACCCGCCGTCTTTACGAACAGTCCAAGGTATCATACCAAGGCCACGAGCATTTGATGCAGGCATGGTTAAGTTGCCACCGTCCATTCGTTTCCATACTATGTGCTCTTCTGTAAAGTTGCGAGCCGCACTCTTTGTATCGTAGTACTTGTACAGCCCTGCGGATGTGCCATAATACTCTGTACGAGAGGTAATTCCCACACATTCTTGTACCAAAGAATCTGCCAGAGTGTGTAATTGGTTGGTCGGCATGATTGATTTGTCCCAAAACAAATCTCCTGTTGGACTCTGACAAGGGTCTGCCCGACTAACATGACTGGCCGAGGTGACCCTTGCATTTGGATAAGCAACTGTGTCGACATTCGGATAGGCTGTCAAATCAGTACCTGTTCGGATGTTGGCCTCGACATGAGGACCTGCTGTGGCGGGGGCGTTATATCGGCTCTTGTTGTGGACCTTACTTGTTTGCCAAGCCTGTGTACCTGCTCTTGAGATGTTGCCATCTGCCTTGACGGACAGCCAATCACCAGATGCAATTATGCCATCTCTGTCTGTTTTGGCTATGAGAGGCAATTCACTTTCGTGACTGACTGCTACCAAGTGACGACTGGACAAACCATGTACACAAAAATCATTGGCTAAGGGTGAAGGCGTGTCTGTTGTGCCGACAGGTGGAGATGATGCCAAACAAGTTTCGGCGGAGCCATAAGGAGCGAAGCCTAAGAATGGATGCCAAGCCCCGAGCCCAGCAGGGAATTTAGTTCCGCCAATCGATGTACCGTTGTACGAATTAAGATACGAATATGCCTCTCCTGCCCAGCCAACTGCTCCTATGGGCTTGGTACGGTCAACTGCGTCCATGAAGCCGTTGAAGTGCACCTGTGTCATGTGTTCACGAGATTGAGTTGTGTTGTTGTACTGATGCGTACCTGCCTTAGTCCATACATAAATTTTGACTGCACCATTATCTCCGTTCACTTGAGTGGCCGCTATCGCCGCTTTAGTTGTAGGGTCAACCAGATTCGTACTATTTGTGATACCGTTCTTACCAAGCGTGAAAGTTGAGCCACTGTAAGACACATAGGGAGCAAAGGCAGACTTAGTACCGTTGCTTACACGCAACCAACCGTATGTAGGTAATGTGGTTGGCAAAGTAGCATCTGCCTGCAAGGTCGCAACTGCACCATCTTCTGCGGTGTAGCCATCTGCTACTGCATCAAGGGCTACCCAACCATAGCGGTCTTGCTTACCTGCGTGTTGCATAGTCGGCAGGAAGGTACCACCTATTGCTTTCAATGGGTCTTTACCGGGGAAAGTATTGATACCTGCGGAAAGCACTGCGGCCAGTTCTTCTGCGTTCTGACAGCGTGTGGCGTCGATGACAAAGATATTGCCCTCCATGTCTGCGTTAGAATAGGCTTTGGCAAGTGCACTACTCACACGGAAAACGGATGGATTACGAGTATCTCCACTACCTGTTGCCAATCGATTGGTTGATGACGGGTTTTTTACATTGCGAATAATGTGGTTGTCTAAGAAATGACCACCGGGGTGATAGCCTCCGTCCATGTGCCAAAGACTGTTGGACGCTCTGGTGTTGGCTATGGCTCCTATGAAAGTACCTGCGTAATTCTTGAACACATCATCGAAAGGATGTGCGTATGCAACAGGGCTACTTGGACCAAAATGCGTATCATAGTATCGTCCTTTACCTGCCGCTTGTCCATAGAAGCGAGAATTAGGCATACCCTTGGTCGGTTCCCAATTAAGAATCCAGTTGTAGCCTGATATGTTGCTGGCTTGGTACTCTTTAGTAGGCGGTAGGTTAGCAGAGAAGCCGTAAAGCGTACTGCCACCATGCGAAATTAGATTGGGTAGAAACGATTCTCCGGCAGGGTGAGTGCTCGGTACTGCGCTGTACCCGTTTCCTGTTGTGACTATGTCAGACAACTGTGGTTCATACGATTGGAAGTTGTGAGGAACTGCTTGCCCCGGACCAAAAACCAGATATGTGGTAGCATCATCCGTGGCTGATGTGGCCGAGTAGCGTGCGTGGGGATGAGAAAAGCGCAGTACGATTGGGCTTGGGCGGTTGCAATTGACTGTCTTCCCACCGCCTGCGTATGTGACTCCTGTTGAAGAAGCGTTCGTGTTATTTCCACCATCCAAGTCAGGACTCAGCATAGCATCCTTGTTAAAGAAAGGAGGATAATGTTGTCCGTTGTGTTGGTTAAGATACGGTGTACCGGGGAACATAGCCAACATAGCATTGGTGTCAATGAGTGCATAGGAGCCAGCGGCTTCACCTACATTCTGCATACCAGCAGAGCCAGTCGGTCCAGATGAATATGGGTGAGTGTAAAATTCCTCATAATCGTTTTGTGTTCCGTCGTTAATGTCGAGCGTGACTCCAGAGAAACCACCACCAAAGTACAAAGGTACCCACCTGTCAACACTGGAACGACCACCACGGAAGTACAGGAATGGCTCTCCATGATGGCTACCTGTTGTACGAATACCGTCACAGTCGTGGAATTTCAAAAGATTACCGTGGTTGACGATGACATCATCAGCGGCAAGGTTGCTGACAAAGTCAGCCGAATGATTGAGCAAATCCAATTTGTTCTCAGCGGCTCCTGATTTGCTGACTGCTCTGGCCCAGTCTGTGTCACCTCTCCAAAAGACAACCTCTTCACTCCAAGCATTGGCATCGTTAGACGCCGGAGTCATGGCGAGGTAAAGATACTCATTGGAAGGAAGTACTAAGTGGTCAGGTGTGGTGCTTGTATCTTTGGAAGCAATGTTGACCATCACAGTGTTGATGCACGGCGTGATTCGGTCACCGGGCAGACGAATGTAAGTGTCCCCTCTGAGATTGTCACGCCACTGCTTGACATTGACAGAGTCATTTAGGCTGTCGACAAGTACAGGGGTTGCAGTATTGGCATTGGGTCCACGATACTTTGTGGTGATATGAAGAACAGTGGTCGGGATGTAACCTACATCCAGCCTGACGCCAGCCAAAATCTCTGCTTCGGTCAAGCCGCCCAAGTGATTGGTTCCTGTTGCAAGATTGCTTGCCGCCGCTTGAATACCCCAGTCTTTACCGACGGACGATTGGAATAAGTGTCGCAGAGGTATGACCTTGTGTTTGGAACTGTGTGCTTTGATGCGTATAGCATCAGGTGCTACACCCCACTCTCCGAGAGTCTTGCCGTCTGGAGCCAAGTAAGATGTACAGTCGAATGAGGTGGCACTCACATCTTCGGTGTTCGGGTCTTCCATGTTGATGGCATGATTGACTGCCGCCGCAATCACTTCGTCAGTGAGGAGCGAAGTGAAGTTGATACGAGGGCTAAAGATTCGTGTGACTGCGCTGGAATAATCTGAACCTATGTTCTTTACTCCGTACAGGTAATGAACACCAGAAGCACCAGCCTTGGCGTAATGAGAGCGGCTCGTGTAGTAGTATGTTTCTCCATTGTTTGCTGTGCCAGCAACATCGTTTAGTTGAATAAGCCCGCTGTCAGGCAAACCAAGATAGCCCAAAATATCCGTGTGTGCCAAGTTGCTACCAGTGCCGTACGGAGCGGCTAAAACAATTTTGAAATTGTCGTTTGAGCCGTCCTTTTGGAAGGTAGCAGATATGCCCACAGCAGGTGAATTGTAAGTGTTCCAAAGGTTGCCACGGAAGGATTGCTTTGTACCACCAGTGTACTGCCCGCAAACATCACCTTTGCCACTGATGTGCTTCCCTATGGTAAAGCCGCCCTGCCCCACATCACGGTCATCGAAGTGAATGATGACCTCGTTGTCCAGCGTAGGTGGCAAACGAGTCAAAGAATTGCCCAAAGCCTCGCCGTATTGTTTGTACGCCATTCTAATGGTGTGACTATCTCCACGGTGGTCGACCATGCGGATGCCGTACAGTTGCCCTGTACCTATTTTGTCGGGTCGTATATCATCATCAGGTATGTAGCCGCCGCCACTTTGGTTGACAAGGCCGTGTTGCTTGGTACCAGCGGCTAAATCTTTGTCGCCGTAAATGTAATCGTAGCGGGTGGAAACACCATCTCTTCCCATTCCCCACTTACCAGCATCAGGTGCCCAGCCCGGAATGCCTGCTTGCGTTAATCCACCAAAGTTGATTCGTGCCTTTGCTTGTGTTCCCACCCGCAGACCCTCAACGAGAACCTTTCCGTCTGATTTAGGCTCAAAACTGGCATTGAGGATAGTGTTGCTACTGCGACCAGTAGCGTGCTCATCTGTCGAGTGAGCGTTAATCGTGCCCGAGCCGTGTACTTCTGGTCCAAAGTCCAGTGTGTTTTGATAGTCTGCATCGACTTCCTCCATTGGAATGTACTCTCGCAGGGTGGTGATTGGAGCGAACGGTCGACCGAACTTGTTGATTGGCATTGGTGCAGGGTGCATGTTTTCGCCGTCCATCTCATCTGGCTGGCACCAGTAGTTGCGGAAGCGTCCTCCGTGACCAATAAGATACTCCGGTCTGTACGGAGCCTGTCCATTGGAATTGTCCATCCATGCGCAGAAGTTGCGCCCCGACGCACCGGGTACAGTTGAATGAACTACGATTGAGTAGCCCTTCTTGCCCTCTGCGCTATTGACGACTCGGCCGAGGTGAGCACGCATGTACCCCATGTGTGTACCTCGGTCATGGCTACCAAAGGCCGTATCAGAATTCCAGAAGGGAGCAGGGTCGTGTGTCGAACCAGTAGCGGCAAAGTCTGCTTTCTGATGAGGGGCAGTAGGGTCTTTACGAGGATTGGTGCTGGTCGCTGAGTGACCCTTGCCCAAATCAAATCTGTCTGCTTCACCCAAAAATTGGTCAGCCGGTCGTCGAGCGTGAGTTCGACCTGTCTTTGCTCCAGCCTGATTGATACGGCGAACAACCTCTCTTGCGGCCGCCTCTATGTCAGTGATACCTTGACGGACCCCTATTTCTCCAAAGTCAAGCGTAAGCCTTCTCACGAAATCCATGTCGGTCCAATGAGGTAAATGCTGTAAGCGTGTTTCATCGTGTGTGGACAAGTCAATTGTTGAAGACCTGATACCCTTCATCGATAGGAAAGCAGGTACTACTCTTGTACCGTCAGGTGTATCGAACAGAGTTGATATTTCCTTGGAAGAGGAGTCGATTTGTGTATGAAGGTTATCAGGTCTACCATATTCCGTGACATTTTCATTTGTGCGTGGCATGGTTGCACTGACTTCAGGTATGTGGTCGTGATAGCCTGTTGCATGTGTGGCAATTGTCACATTGAGTTGGCCTGAATTGTTGTGCGCCATAGCCGCTTCCATAAATTCAGATTTTTCAGACGAGGCTGTTTCTTTGCTTTGACTTGGGAAACCGTTAGCCACATCGACAGGTACTACACTGGTGGCAGTTGCTGGACTACTTTGAACTTGCATCCAAAGGTCTTGGAAAGCAATGAACTCACGGTCATGAGCGACATCGTAAAGCAACACACGAGCATAGTCTTCTGTACACTGATATGGGTCCAGATAAGCCACGGTAGGAGCCAAAGTAGCACTGAGCCCCAGTGCTTCGTAGTTCAACTCAATCGTTTTGTTGATATGTTGTACGAAGTTGCGGCTCGTTTCCAAGCAAGAATTACCAATCAAGAAATTTTCCATCGGTATGCTTTCACGAGGTGTCGTTGCAAAATCACTTGCTCCTCCGAGGAAGCCTGTCCATACCTGCCCTTCGTTGAGCGTACCTCTGCTCTTACAGAACAAGCCTTCCGTAGCGTGGGGGTTGGTGTATTGCATGTTCATCCAAACAGTATCTCCGTCCCTGAGTCCACCGGGGCAGAAAGGATTGGCCCATTTGCTGTTGAGTAATTGTGTGTCCAATGTCGTAGGGACAGTGGAGCCAGTAGCCCGAAAATCAACAAGCAAAATTTCAGTGCCTGCACTCGGATTGAAACCACTATCAATTGAAATCAGAGAAAGAACATTGCCAGTGCGTGTTCTGTAATGAGCGTACTTGTAAGCACTTGCACTGTTATCGTAGTATCGAACACGATACGCATGTGTGCTGTGAGAGGTGGTTGCTGGCCATGTTTCGGATGATTCAAGAGTAAGATTCGGACTGCTAAAAGCCTCAACAATACCACGGGCTCTTTTGTTTTGCACATGAGGCAGGTGTGGGTTTGTGGTTGGTCCTGAACGGAACTCAACAGCAGAAACATATTGTTTCAACCCGTAATCTATATTGCCACCTTGTGTCATTACATTCGCACGGTCGTAATAGAACTCAGAACGCTGTTCAAACCCTGCGCTTGACAGCGTTGGGTTATCAGCAATCGATGCGTAGTTCATATTCTGAATACCCTGCGCAGGGGAAATTCGACTGCCTACTTGGTAATCACGAAGGAAGTTGGAAGAAAAGGCCCAAGCATCGTCTGCCGCCGCATTGCCTGCAACGGTCAGATAGTTGTTGGTCGCATCGATTGCGCTGTAAATCACCCACTCGCCATTTTTTGTGAATGCTGAACGGAACCTGAGTGCGCCTCCGATACCTCCTATGACAACAGGAGCGGCCGAGGGTATTGGGAAAAGGCTTGCGTCTTTCACATAGATGCGTCTGTTAGCACTGTCGTACTCAGCACTGATGGTTGTACCACGCTTGTGTTTCTTTTGAGATACAGGAAGAGAAAACGCACTGTTGACTTGTGGGTCTTCTGGTGCCACGCTCTTTGGTCTTCGACCAACAGGGTTAGGAGCCCATGTAGGGGCAGTGTAGGTCGCATCAAGATGCAACTTCATACTGTTATCAGGACCGGGGAACACACCCGCATCAGGGTCATCGAAAAAGAAATCCTCAAACAGGGGGAACTCAATCATGGCTCGTGTACTGGCATACTGTGTGCCCAACTGATAATCGTGTTGTACAGTGTCCAGTGTTTGGAAAAGTCTGTCGTTGACGGTCGTACCATCAGGAGCAATTGACTCTGCGTTAAATTTGTCATCCACCTGCAAATAGCCACCGATTGCAATTGCTGTACCTGTCTTCCAATCTGCAAACGAGGCGGCTTCTGTACCATCAAAGAGAATGAATTTACCTGAGCCTAAATGCGTTGAGCCAGAAGCAAATGTGAATACACTTCCTGTTTTTGAAGCGTATTCGGCTGAGGCAAACAACTGATTGTCTGCCCCTTCGATTCCGGGCTTTTGCAGGAAGATTTTTCCTATCTTTGGAAAGCAGTAAGTTCCCCACGATGCGAGGTCAGTGGCGTTATTGTTGAGCGGTACAACTGTAATGGTTGTGCTACCAAGCGCACTTACCTTCGTCGTGCAGTCCCTACGAGTTGACCAGCCCAATCGAGCGGTCGGACTTGGGTCCCAAGTAGGCTTTGTGTTCACTGCACCTTGTCCGACCCCGCCCATGGTCATGGTGACAACAGGGCTACCGGGCATGATTTCTTTCACGATGTGAGAGTCAGGGGCTCCGTCGCCCTTGATGTGTACTGAATTGGACAGAGCGTCTGCAACTAATCCGTGTGCTCGTAGGACCGTGTCGTTCTGAGCATTGCTATCAAAGTCAGTGACCTTTCCACGACCAACAACATACTGAACAGTGACTGTGTTGGGTTCTGAATCGTCTTTGTTTGTCAGCATCTTTGTCAGTTGACTGAACCTACGACGGTCGGACGGCTGTACGACAACACGGGTCCGACCGCTCTTCGTACGATGACCAATGATGTCAAACACTTCGTTGACAGCAGTGCTTTGGTTGGTCGAACTAACAGCCTGCATCAACGGCTGATGGAACAACTCTTCATTATCCGTCACTGCGCCTGCAATACCTGCACTGATACCAATGGCTGTGGAAGACAGGCTCGTAATTTCACCAAGCAATAGACCCTTTTGGGTGTACACATTGAGCCCTACTCCGAATTTGGTAGTAGCATCAACACCATCGACTGTGATTGAAATAGCACTTGTTGAATAGCCCCCACCATTGTTGACAAGTACGCCTGTACGAGGGCGCATGTCTTTCTTGAACTCCGCTTGAAAGTTCCCAGATGCTTCTAAATTCGGTACAATTTGTTCGTTATTCGATGCTGAGATTACCACTTTGTGGAAAAACGAATTGTGCACATTGTCGTCGTAAAGAGCAGACGCAATAACTTGCGGTGTCTTTTGTACAGAATCAGATGAATGCAGTGGAAGGTAATTGTCGGGAGTCAAGGACACATCCAATTGTGTTTCTGAGATAGTGCCTTCCGAATCATCGCCTACGAGTCCTCCGTCCTCGATGTAAAATGATGAATCAGATTCAAATTCCAGCACGCCGCCCGGTGCATAAAGAACTGCTGTTCCAGCAGATATGTCTGAATGAATGAGGTCGACCATCTTAACGCCTGATGCCAACTGCGTGTTGCCGCTTGGAATTGTTTTTTCGACTAAGAGAACACTGCCACGCAAAGACACATTGACAATTGCCCCTGTGACTGCGGCAGTCTGGAATGCTGATGTAGGAGCAGAGGAAAATGTAAGCGTCTTTGCGGTGTGGTCGAGTGTGGCCGTGATAGACGAAGCACCTGCTACCTCTCCTGCTATGCTAATGTAATCGGCACGAATGGTAGTGCCTGTTTTACCAAAGGCTTCTGTGCTTTGGAATTTAATCACGCTGGAAGAATAATTATGAGTCAAGCGTCCCGTAGCGGCGTACTTCATACCCGTACCTGCAAAGTCAATTGCGTTGTAATGTACCTGTACGAATGGAGCGTAATCGTATGTTGAAAGACTGGGTACCTTGAGAATAGCCACTCTTGACTCAGTGGACGGAGTCATGTGACGAGTGTGTGCATCACCCGTGGGGGAAGTATCACCCATGTTTCTCAAAGCAAATGGCTCTGCGTCAAAACCATCGCCACCTATGGCAAGAAGGGCTCGCTGAGTATCATCGATGCCAGCCATTCCGTTTTCAACAGCCTGAGTTGGAACAGAAGAAAAGGTCAATCCTGAAACATCGTATGGTCCAAACAAGTCATTGAACACAACAGGACTACCCGGTGGGACAGTATCTGACAAATCAGCGTACTGTGCGGCAAAAGATGCTTCCATTACCTGTGCAACAGCGTCAACGCTCTGCTCAACATAGGCGGCCTTGGGCGTTGGCATTGTACCCATGAACGGGTGACCGGGGATGTGATTGAGTGTGTGTCGACCTGTGTGACCTATGAGGAAATTGTCGGCCATACGAGTGGTTGCAGAGAACTTTGAATAGCCGTTATCTGTTGTTGCCATTGTTAGGGCAAACAGCAATCCGTGATTTTCAAAGTCACTTTCGTCGATGAGAACTTGTCCTTGGCGATGAGAGAACTGTGTGCCTGTACCAGCAATCTGATACGGCTCTCCTGTACCCCCGTCGACCAAGCAATCGCCTGTGACAATGACTCCGATGCCTGCACCGTGTGCCATAAGCAGACCTCTGCGGCCTGTACTGGCGTTGCTTGCATAATCCAAGTGAATACTTTCGACGGTCATTGTACCAGCAGACGCATCCACTGCGGTGATTCGTACACGCTCAGGTGCTTCTCGGTTGGGAATGCCTGTGCTTTGATTGTACCCAAGTGGATTGATGAGTAGGTTGAATGGTACATGTGGTACACTCACAGTTGTCGATGACCCGCTGGTAAAGCGTTTGACACTGTACGAGCCGTTTGATTGGGGAGATGTGGTCAGGTCCACCGAAGTCAGACCGCTTTGCCCAGTGAACTCGTCGACCAAGGTCTGTGCCAATGTGGTACCGATTGAAATGGATGATGATGCTCCTGTCGAAGCCGATAAAGAAGGTAGCGTAATACTGGTAGCAATGGGTTCAACAGGTTCTTCAAATCTCCAAAGACCAAGAGTTGAGTCGTTCTTGACAGGCAAAGACAAATCGTGACCAGCATCGGATGCTCCTCTGCTCCAGTGCACGGCCTCGATAGTGCCACGATATTCCCCTCCTGTACCACCAATGCTGAGTTGTGTAGGATGAAGAGCCAGTTCATGTTCTTCGTCAAGCGTTTTCGATGCGATGACATCTCCGTTGATGTGAAGCGAAAGTATTGTACGGTCAAAAGTCAATGTCACTTGAAGCAGTTCCCGGTGCCCGAGGTTAAGTCCGGTCAAGTCATTCTTGCTGTCGTCCTGTGCGTTGAATGTATCGTGTACATCGAGGCCAGCACGGGGGAAGGTGACGCCGTCCCAGTAAGCAACATCGCCATCCAAACCAGAAACGGCTTGTGCACTGCTCAATGTGAATGTGTTTTCAGCATCGTTGGCTATGTTGCGCAACTTAACTTGAGCGTGTGCAGGTCCGGGGCTTGACGGACTTCCTACAATAATGCGGCAGACATTTTCCTGTTCCCAGACTATGCCCCCGGAATCTGGAATAATCCAAGCCTCAATGGTGAAGGCAGACAACGCAGTTGGCGTTTTTTGATGCGTCAAGTCACTACCTGTGTGTAGTTCTCCAAAGTTGTTCTTGAATGTCATCTGAGGAACAATGACACCATCGGTGATACCATTGAAGAAAAGGGCGTGACTTGGTTCGATTGATACAGTCATACTCACACCCCTATGACATGGTCAGCACTCATCAGTTGTAAATCATATCGGTAGGTACCATCGGCTCCTTCCTTCTTGATGTGTAATTTGGTAGGTACAACCGACAGGCCGCCTTGATTGCCGACTGCGCTTTTACCTGCAAGTGTAGCCCATGCCTCTCCAAAATAGTCCACCAGTCCGTCAACAAGATTTGCAAGCAGACCGGTTGAGCGACCACCTTCATCTTCACCGACCGTGTTTGAAACCCGCATAGGCAAGGTAGCAGGTCGAAAATTATTACGAGAACCCTTTTCAGCAGGCGTCAATTTACCATAGGTCAAGAACAGATTTCGCACAACAGGAGTGATGTCGTTCGACTGTACGAGTGAGTGGTAAGGGATTTGTATTCCCCGTAGCAGGTCGGACTCTTTACGAGAATTGGAAATTAGGCCCAGTAGGTCTTGTGCCTTATCGCCTGCACTCTTACCAAAAGAGTAGCGAGAAGGCAAACCAGTTGACAAAGTTGATGGAGAAAAGGCATTTCTAAAATCAGGGTCAAGAGGAGTTCTTGCATAATTTTCGTTTTGGAATTTATCTTCAATGCGTACAATTTGTTGACCATTGGCATGCTGTGATGTCGTCACAGTGAATGCATCTGCGACACGCTTTGCACCCGGAACACCAAAGTGACTGTTCCCACCTATGATAACCGTCGTCAATTCAAGTGCGTCTTTAATGATGAGGGCCAGTGTTGAGGCAGGGTTGCCATTTGTAGCACCTGCCTCCACATTCCCAATGGGTACATCAATGTGCACATTCCCGTTTTCCGCCCACGCCTTTCTGACATCAGTGCTCACTGTGGGTACAGCCGAGCCTCCGGCCCTGTTTGAAACAGTTGAGTTGAAATCAAGAACAATGAAGGTGAACCTACCACGAGGTGAATTATTTCGCCAATACATAGGCAGGAATCGAATTGATTTACCCGCCAAGAGATTGGTTGCTGGGCCAACCTCTATGGTCGATGCAACCCAATTGCTGGTTATAATTTCTCTATACGCAAGACGAGGCGACTGTACAACTCCAGCATCATCATCGTCTTCCAAAAGACCAGAGATGTTCATTGTGACCTGCGGCAGGTTTGTGTCAACACCTACTCGCTGTGATGACATCGGTAGTGGGAAAACAGTGACTCCACGAGAAACGGCGACCGCTATGTCTGTCGCACTCGTATTGATTGTGAAGTTATTGGCCTCACCAAAAACAAATCGAACCGGAATCATAGCATCACCTCATAGAATAGCGTCGACCGCTAACATTTTCATGGTAAAATCGTACACATTGGATTGGCCGCTGTGCTCAAATTCAAAGTCTGTGATGATGGCCTTAATACCGCTTTTTCTATAATCTGAGAAAAACGGTTGGAATTTGGCATGGGCTGGTGTGGTGTTAATGATTGACATCTTTTGATTTGTTGAAACCTTGCCATTGGTCAAGAAAAAATTGCGCTGAGCAAATGTTTCGGAAGAACTCTTACTGACAGTCGAATCATACGGTATTTGAACGCCGTAAATGTAGTCACCTGCATTGTCCTGTGTGTAGCCTCTTAGTCCACTCAATTTCTCTATGAGTGTGCCAACGGCCCCTTGCAATGCGTTTGGGTCGGCGTAGTTAGAGGCAAAGTTCTGGCTGTTGCCTACTATACCAAATATGTCTTGCACCTTGTCGCCAGCAGATTTGACCTTGTTCCCAGCCCTGCCTCCGGTGAAGCCTGTATGTTCAAATCGAATTTGCATAGGTACGGTTGTATCTACCGCACCACTGATTGCTCCAAGTTCTGTGGCAACCAATTGCGTGACGGTAAGTAATGTTTGTTGGTTTCCTTTACCTGTTGATATGTCGACAGCAAAAGCACTTGCCAATTCTCCAGAACCGGCAGTGTTGAACCCACGAGATGATACACCACCCACAGGGTCGGGTGTGACGCTGGTCAAAGCCTTACTTACAATGTAAGCCAAAATCTCAGATGGGCTCGTTGCCGTGCCGACATCCCGTGAAGCACCATTAGTGTGAGTAGGTTGTGTTTCGTCGAGCATGTGGCGAATAGGAATCCCAATCACGGGGCCAGTTGAATATCCTTCACTGTACGACAAAGGTGTGTTTTGTAATGCGATTACATCGTTCACCACAGGAGTGCTTGCGACAGCGTAAAAAGTAATTGAATTTGATGTGACTGCCTTGATTTGACCGTAGGTATTTTCATTGAATTTACCTATGACAGGAGCATAACTTTGTTCAGCAGTCAGTTCAATCCACTCTCTTGGGTCTGCTCCACTTACAACAATCGTCTTAGTGGAAGCATTGTAAGACGCTACTCTCATGTTTGTTTCTCGTATGCGATTAGCATAGGCGTGCGGCTCTTTGACAGAGCCCCCTCGCTTAGCATCGAATATAAATTTGACATCCCTGCGTCCGTACGGCTCGCCTGTTTGATGCCAATGTGCTATTGGCATCTTGAAGTATTTGTTATGCATTAGTTGCATAAATTGATTATTGTTATTGCTTGGTGTTGTTGGGGGAATGGTAGGTAGTGTAGCACCCCCTGCATGTCCAAATCCAGCGAAGGCAACATTAGGATTGGACGCTGTTTGACCTTCAAAAATTGGGCCTCCAGTAGGAGGACCGGGAGGTTCATTAAACGGAAGTTCAACGCCAAAATCAAACTTAGCCGTGGAAAGTTCAGCCTTTTCTTGGCCCCTGTCGTCGATGAAGGTGCCGCTCATTTCGATAAGAACATGTGACATGTTGAGGTCAATGCTCGCTTTGAAACTGTCTGTAAAAGGAGTAGTCCATGCAGAAGACTGCTTGTCGACAACCATCTCGACTGTGTGTGCTGTCAAGTCGATGGTTTCACCATCTTCTCGGACCAGTCGGATTGGGAGTCGGTCTACCATCTCAAATTCCTCTGTTCATACCGCTGTTTTGCCTTGAGCCGCCCATCTTTGTGCGCAACTCCTTGGACACCATGGCGCTGAGTTCCTTGGCTAATTTTTGCTTATCAGAGCGGTCGGTGACTCCACTCACATCAATCTTGAGTGTACTGATGTTGACATTGTGGTTTGTGTCAGTAGGCGTGGCTGGTCGTGTTGGAGCAACAGGGTCAGGCTGTTGACTTGGTCGCATGGCTTCCATACGACTTTCTTCCAACGCACTTTGGACATTGCGCATTGGCTCTATACTCTGCATCTGGCGCAGAGATTCACGAAGGTCACGGGTGCGTGTATGTGACACATTCATGACCTTGTTGAATTCTCGGATTTGCTTTCTAAGCCCTTCCATGTTTTTGTGAGCCGCCTCGGAATACTCTGAGAACTTCTTGACCGAGTCAACAGTCCGAGGGTCAATGTTTTCGTCCACCATGCTTCATCACTCCAAGGGTGGGATATAATCGTACCCCAAGTACACGGAGTCGGTTTGAGTTGCCTTCTCCTTTTTGCGCATAGCCACAGCCCAAGCAATCAGTTGCCGAGCATCATCCGGTGTCAATTCTCTCACTTCATTCAGCCCCATGTTGTAGTGTGTCATCATCAGATATTCGTTCCCTTCTCTTTGTAAGCGAAGCCACTCGTCCGTCTGCTTTCCAGCGACGAACTCATTTATGCTGGCGACTTCGCCTCCCGAAAACTCAGCCATTCTATGACCTGAACTGGGTCAGGTACAAGTGATTGCAATTCAATACCTTCCTCAACACTGAGTTGGCTCAGGGCTATGGGTTCACTAAATTGAAGCCACTTGCCAAAGGCAACCATCCAGTATTCTGCTAAGTCGATGTCATCCCGTGCAAACAATGGGGCTAATCCTTGAACATCAAAAAAGGTCGGCGTAGCGACCGTGACTTCAACTGACTTGCCCTGTATTTCCATATTATGTTTCTTCACCGGTTTGGGTGTCATCGTACTCACTCACTGTGTCGTTTGAGGTAGCCTCTTCTGAGGGGACCTCCGAAGCATCACCCTCTGGCTCCGAAGAGGCAGAGATGTGTTCTCCAAATGGGTTGTCTGAGGCTTTGCCAGCCTCTGGGTCGAATGTATCTTTGAGAGGGGCCTTTTTGTTAGATGTTTTTGCCTTAACCACAACATCGCCTCGGGGGTGAAGTTGGGAAGGGGTCTTCATTGGCATAGGCTCGCCTCAACAATGGAACAGGGTATCTGTGCTAATTACTTTTATGTGCTTTGGGTGCACCTTAATCTTGCTGTGGAGTAGTCCCTTGTCATCAGGTACAGGGATAGGAGCCTGTGTGATGACATAGTCGTCAATCAACAACCGCATCTGCTGGGCTCCGTTGCTGGCAGATGTGCTGGGCTTAGTGAAGAGCATCTCGATGATTGAACTATCTGAGTTCACGGTGCCACTAACTTCACGATGCGTGCGGAGTTCATGCCATAGAAGCGGGTCACGAATAATGACATCCATTTCCAACTCAAATTCTTCACGGCCTTCACGAATGATGGAAGCGTTTCTGGTGCCACCGTATGGGACTTGCTTGATGGACCGATTAGCAGAGTCAACGGTTTCTGGCACAGGCGTACCACCTACAACATGGAACGGCTCAACACCTGTCTTACCTCTCAATTCAAACGAAGAGATGTAGCCGATGTCTTGGTCGTATGCTTTGATGCTACTGTTGTAAAACATGAATGGCTTTTCAGAGCCTTTGGCTATGCCTGCTTCTTTGCGTCCCTTCGCATCTGTTGCTGTGTTTTGGAACAATCTGTGAGCAGTGTACCTGTCACCTGCATTGCTACTTTCCAAACGACCTGTGTCAGTGTAGCAGGAAAGCGCATCAAAAATGCACCGGTACTTAACCTCAGCATCAGTAGTGGCCGTCAATTCCCACTCAACAACTTTGCATCCACGGAAGATACGGGTCAGTTGCTTTGAATCAGTTGAGGAGCCGGGTGCATTGCTGTTCTCTAAGGGGTACGAACCTACATCACGGTTGCGAATGCTGTGCTCTATGCAGAAAGAAGGAACCGTTTCAGCAGAAAACAAGAGCCTACTGACCGGGTTTTGGATGCGCCCTGCGTCATTTACATGAGGACTACCTGTGGCGTTGTTGGAAGCAAATCTGAATGCATAGATACCATCAGAGTTAGTGTGTTCGTAATGAAGTGCATCATCAAGATAGCACCGGTAATCACTGCTCCCAAGGTCTTCGATAGCAAGCACCCTGCGTATTTCGCTGGTGACTGTTTGGTCGAAATGATGGCTCTCACTTGTGATACCTGAACTGCCATGGGCAGGTGGCCAAAATTGTGAAGATGTCCCTTCAACACCCTTGTAATAGACAGTTGGTGCGAGAGTAGCATCTTGGAAAAGAATGTAGTCACCCACTGCCAGAGTGTGACCATTGAAATCCAAACCATTGACATCAGCGTATGTCTGTCCGGGGACGACTGTGGCTACCAATGTGTTGGCCTTGCTATACCCATTGGCAAGCAATGAGGTGTCGTTGATGGTTTCCCTGCCAAGGCTGTAATACAGCCAGCGGGGGTTGTGAAGAGGCATCTCTATTTGACCACCTCTGTGGTGGACCCGTCCTGTTTGTTGGAGAGCCGCTTGTCGCCCAAGACCTATGATGTGATGTCGGAGGAGTTCAACCTCAGTGTCGGGCAGTTTCATGTGCGAAGCCAAGCCAATGAACTGGTCAATGGTCGATACCTCTTTGCTTGTGGTGGCGGCGCTGTCCATTGCAAAAGCAGTGCCCCCGCTGTAAATCGAAGGCAGTCCCAACGAATGAATGAAAAGTGAGTCGCCTGTGCCGCTGGTTCGGCCACTTGTTGCGTGTTCCAGTGCAGGAACAATTTTGATTTGTGTTTCTGTACCAGAAAGCGTGTGGTCCACAATTGAGTACACCTTGCTGTCAAAACCGTCAGAATAAAAATCAACGAATTGCTGGCCTCCTCCTCCAACACCAGAGGGGTGGAAGGTCAACTTTTGGCCAATAAGCATGCCAAGGGGTACCTTGAGGATGGTTTTTCCAGATTCAAAGATAGTGACATTGTCAGAGCCTACATTGGTCTTGAATGCCAGCGTGGTATAATCGGGAGTGCTGGCCGACCAAGTCGTCTGCCATGTACACGGTTGACCTGACTGAATGTACAGTCCTGTTTCGTGTCCCATGAGAACTTCCGATACATCACCCTTGTACGCTTGGCCGCCAGACATGTTATCACGCACCCACTGGGTCAGCCAGTACTACGACCTCAACTTGAAAAGTGTGCCGGAAGAGTTTCTTCGTCCGGTCGCTCAAATCAGTTCTGGTCTTGAAGAGCATACGGTCAAAGTTGACGCCGTCGCCTTTCCTATCAGCATGTATCAAACGGCGTATTTCATCTTCCATAAGGCGCAGGTGAGCCCGGGACTTTGCTGTACGGATGTCAACAGTGATGTTGATACGGGTCATGACAAAATTGTACAGGAGGTCAGGCACATCTTCGTTGTGTGCCGTTTCGTACAAAAGGACGAAGTCCGAGCGTTGCAAGTCCTGTCGCTTACCTCGTTCAGGCGTAGCGTCAGCAATGTCGAGAATGACTGGCTTGATGTTTTTTGTGTTGGCCCTGTTCCACTTCTCAAGTGTTTCGATAACGAGGTCGAGTGCTTCCTTTGCCATACATAACCCTCACTCAAACACAACGACTTCTTTGTAGCGAGTCAAAATTGAATTGGCTTCCTTCTTCCACATCTCTGCCTTTTGTGCAAGCGTGATGTTCTGACTGCCTTCTGGGATGAGTACGCTTCTGTCGTCGGCCATGATGAGGTCGACTGCGACGAGTTTAGTTGCCGCTTCTTCGATTGCCTTTTCCAAGTACCGCTCGCCATAGATGTAGGATGCTTTGATTGCGTTGAACTCAAAAAACGGGTACGAGTTGTTGAAATAAATGATACCCATTTCGTGGTCGAGCCACCAGTCCTTGAGTCGTCCTTGGTCACCACCAGCATCAGAAAACGCCCCAATGTCTGATTGGAAGAAGTATTGGGAAACCTCAACACCCTCTGTGTCTAACTGAGTGAGAGCGGCTGAGCCGCCTAAAACGGCTACGCCTGTCAGTGATTTTTTGTCAGCGCCTACGCCCGTGTAAGAAAACACTCTTGTCGCTGTACCATTTACAATCATGAAAATTCCTTTCTTGGGCCAGCCGTCAGTTGATGCAAAACTGAATTCTGTCGATGAACTGTCAGACCTTATACCCGGATAAGCCAAGGCCCCTGTGTATGTTGTCGAAGTTGATACCCTGATGTGGTCACCTACGAAGGAAGAAAAGGTTGCTACTTCTGTACCTGAAAGGGTGTAAATCTTATCACCCGAAGAAAAAGTGTGTGACTTTGAGCCCGTTGTTTTCAAGTAAAATTGATTGAATAGTGTAGCCCCTGCGCTCAATTTAGCAACAGGTGAGGAGAATGTCAACGCAGGAGTTGAGTCGTTTGCCGTCACGACTGTGCCATAAGCGTCACCGTTTGAATCGTGTATGGGAGAAGAATCTCCAGAAGAAAGATAACCAGCATTTGCAATTGGTCTGTCAGTTGATGCGAGTAAAACCTTTAGAAAATCGTGTATTACTTCTCCAGTACCCGGTCTGTTGCCGGACGGGATTGCTTCTGCAAATGTAATTTGATAGCCTCCTGCGGCACCTCCAAAGGAAGATATGACGCCCATTAAGGCTCCACCTGCTGTAAAGACGGATTGACCCGTGGTAAATGAACTGGCGGGGTTATTGGCTCCACTTTGCAGGACCACCGTGGTAAAACTACCTAAGTACCCATTTACGGTTAGACTGGTGTCTGGTGCCGGGTAGGAAGCCACTGTCAATGGGCTACTAACGGCTGTTAGTCCAGTAGTGTAATAGCCAATTGCTGTCGTGGTGGTGCGATTAGCCGTTTGAGAGATTTGCAAATTTTCTAAATCAGTTGCGGCGATTTGCAAACCTTCGCCGCCTTTGGTCTGACGCATACTTGTGACTTTCAACTTGCCGTTGCCGTAATCTGAGTTGGCGCTTGCCAACGCCTCATTGTGCACAGCGATGTTGTCAGTTGAGCCTTCCAATGTGAATGTAGGAGTGAATTCAACAGCAGTCTTAGACACACGGTCCTCTCTGTTGATAAGGTCAGCAAGATTCTGGGCTGTACTGACTTTGTCAAAGTCGGCTCGCCATTTGTTAGTGGCGTCCGAGCCTTCCTCCAAAGTAGCAATGCTACCGTTTGATAAGGCCAGATATATTTTTTCACCGGCCAATTGGTCTTCATTTATGATTTCTATGCGAGCCTCTGCTGAACCAATCTCACGATAGTTCTCGCCCTGCCACATCTCAATGCGCAAGATTTGCTGAACATTGCGGAAGAGCAGTGGGGCTGTACCGACATAGTCCGTAAAATACCGTCGACGATATGGCTTGTAGGTGTCGAAGTTGATGTACTCGGCAACCACGAGGTAGGGTCGCCAAGCGTTGTGAGTGTAATTGTCGATACGGTCCTGTATCTCTTTGATACGCTGTTCGACATGTGCTTTGGTCACGCCACGGCGCTTATCTGTGAATGACGCTGTGTTCTGTACATAGGTGTTCTTTGCTACGGTGTATGTAGCGGCAGTGACTGTGCCACTTTCAAAGGGCAACTTGACACCTGTGGTGTGCGTAGTAGGCGCAGATATTTTCTTTTCAATACCCAAAGGGTCATCATCAGAATAGATGAAGATAGTGTCACCTGCACTAAACCCGTGTTCACGAAAGTCATTGCCTGTGACAAAGACGCCGTCTGTCGCAGAGTCTGCACCTACCAAAACAGCCTCTCCCGGTCCAATACCAAGAAGGTCTGCTACCTTCTGTGCGTTCGTGTACACAATCGCTTCTGGGTGCAAAGGGCGGGTTTCTGCCTCACCGGGACTGAATACTGCTGGCATTGAACATCACACGCCCTTGTAATACAAGTCGTGCTGGATTCCTTTTAGAAGTTGCGTTCCAAGTGACATTGGGAAACCTGTTTCAACATTATCGTCGCCACCAGTAGGATTCATTGCTTCGTTGATGAGTCTTGCAATTCTCTGGTCATCGGTTTCTCCTTGCATAGCGCCTTGAGTAAAGTCGAGAGCAGGAGTGTTTGCTTCAAACTTTTCATCACGCCGTTGACCTCTTTCGTTGAGGCGGCGTATCTGTTCATCAGGCTGGACTGCTCCGACTCTGTCGAGTGTGCTGTCAAAGGCTCGTGCTTCTGCGCTCTGCTCATCCGTGACTGGCATGACTGCTCCACGAGCCTGACTTGGAAGACCTTGGATTGGTGCGTCCGGGTCGAAACCTCCACGCTTTGCTCCTACTCTAAGTTCGGATGGTGCGTTTTCCATGTCCACAACATTACCTTCCCGGAAGTCCCGAGCAAGACCAGCAAGACCAGCAGTAGGTGCAGGAGTACCAGTCGCTCTGCGAGCACCCGACCTTTCGTCTATGAGGGCCTGTACTGCCAACTGAGCGTTGTTTCTCTCCTGAATCATTCGCTCTAAATCTGCTTCCATTTGTTCTTGTATGGGGTTCTTACGACCTCTTTGTCGCAGTTGTGCTGTCCTTGCGCCTTCTTCTGCAATCAGTTCACGCTGAGCATTTACTTCTTCTCTCAATCGTTGAGCCGTGCTCTTTGCATCATCGATGTTCGCGGAGCCTTCACTTCCACCACGGGCTTGCATAGCCTCTTCGACTGTCTTGTCGTAATCGCTTTGTACAATACCGGTTAGGTCATCAGGTCTTTGTGCCTCGGTTCTTTGGTGAATCATCATAGCAGATTGAAGAGCGTCTTCAAGGGGGTCGTCTGTTCGTTCCGTACCGAAACCAAACGCATGCATAGGAGTTCCGAAATTTTCATCAGCCTCAAGGTCACCCCTCATTGTGCGACGGGTCTTGTCATCAGCGAAGTCAATTGCGTCGGCTCGCTCAAGTGCTAATTTTCTAAACCGTTCAAATTCTTCTGGATTTGCTTGTGCCCTGTCTGGACCGAATGTGTTTAGGATTCGTTGCTCATCCCTATTCATTCGTGTTTCAGAATCAGGCTTGCGTTGAACTACACCTTGTACATCGACCTTTTCTCCTTGTCCTACGGTGAGTTCTTGGAGGTCTTCTGCACTCATGGTTTCTTCATCACTTCGGTCTATTTGTGCAAACGCCGCCGCTAAGGTAGGATTTCCTTCGGGAATAGCATCGGGGAAATGCTCTCGCATCATTTCCACAGCAAGTTGTTCTTGCTGACTCGGGACAGTGACTTGAGGGAAATTACGCTTTACTTGTGCAAGTGCTTCCTCGGGTGTTGCTGGTATGCTCTTGTCTGTGACAGCCAGTCCTTGTGCATTGACAAGGTTAGCCAACACATCGGGGTCTTCCCGCATAGCATGCAAGGCCATACCAATCTGCATTTGCATTCTTTCATCCCTGTCATCTTGAGTCGTAGTCTTTCGGTCAGCCAAATGCTGATAGCCGAACAATTGAGCCGCTCTTTGTGGCTCTCTGCTCATAAATCTGTGAAGAAATTTACTCATAGGTATTTGGTCCCGTGGCCCCTTCCGTGAACGGAAGTAAGGGCTGGCACCCGAAGGGTCCTGTACAAGCATGTTGTGGCTAATGCCTGCGCCTTCTGCTCCTCCCTCTTGGTTTTCGATAACGATTCTTTTCAACCGACCATCTTCGGTCAGCACCTTGCGAGCCTTTGCTCCAAGGCCGTGCTTGAAGCCGGGCGGGATAGCAAAAGACTCGCCGTCTGGTTGCATTGGTGCAGACGGTTGTGCTTCGGTAGGAGAAGATTCGGAAGCACCGCCAAGATTCAGATTGGGTAGTACATCTTCGGAGAATTCCTTTGCTTTACCGGTGTTGACAGTCTGCTTTCTGCGCTCATTGGCTTCTTGCCTTGCAACATCTTCACCTAACCGCTTTGCTCTTTCTTCGGGAGTCATCTCTGATTGTTCTTGTAAAGAATCTTCTGATATGCCCATGCGGTCAAGAATATCTTGTTTAATCCGCTCTCTTTCTTCCTTGCTACTACTGCTTGCAAAACTACGCATAGCCTCTTTGTCACTGTCACCCGCTCCTTTGCGTACAAGTATTCTGCTCATTCATTTCACGCTCCAGATTCATCGTGTGTTCCAAGGTTGAAGTCCATTTTTTGACCACAGGTTCGACATTTGTCGACCCAACAGAAGTACAGCATGCCGCACGCCTTACACCGTGTACCTGAGCCAATGTTCATAACATCTGCGGCTTTACTGGTACGAACCCGTTGCTTTTGGGTGATGCCCTCTAACGGACGCTCTGTGTTAAACACCGAGCCACTGCCGTAAGATTCTGCAAGCCGGATGCCACGCTTCTGCAAGCGTTCGATTTCGTCTAAGCCAAGGTTGTTCTGTGACTCCATTCAATCGCCTCAAACTAAGTAAGTGACGAGGAAGTAATGGTTGCCAAGTGACATGAAAGGCTCGATAGTGACAAGACCGGTAGCGGATGCGGCGGTTATTTCTGTACCGCCATTACCCCCTATTCCGCGGAGGTCAAATTGAATAAGGGCAGATGCCGTACCATCGGCCATAGCCTTGGGACTGTAAGGGCCAATGACCCGAGAACCATATCCTGTTAAAATTGCCATCGTTGGTCACCTCAAGAGCGGCGACCAATTGCAATGAATGTACCTGCTTGTTCCGGGGCTTTTGCGGTAGCATCGCCACCACCAGCCACTTCACCAGCACTGATTCGGATTGTTGTACCGTCAATGCGTACATCGGGTGCAAAAACCAGCGATGAAACTGGTGGCGATGCACCTGTGTCTGTTGAGTCACGGACAGCAATAGCACCACTGCTGTTTGCACCGGCAAAGTCAATGCTTGAAAGCATTGAACTCAAGTCGATATTGATGTCGGCGGCTCCATAGGAACCTGTGATAATCATTCGGTCACCGAAAACGGTTGGTCGGGGGTCAATTGTAATAGCCATTATTGTTCATCTCCTGTTGTTGATTCTGGTTGTGCCTCTGCGGGTTCTTCTGCGACTGTCGCAGGTTCTTCCGGCTCTGGTACAGGCTCTGGTGCGGGTTCTGGGTTAAGAACATTTTCGACCATGCCAAGGAGGGTTGCTTTGGTTGCATACTTGCCAACCGTTGCACCGTTGTCCTTTAGCCAAGCCGTGATGTCCTTTCGTGTCCATCCCTCATCAGGTAAGCCATCTTCACCGAGGTCTGTGGTCACAGGTTCTGGGTTGTCGCCTTCGATTCTCCACCATTTGGCAGAGAACCGGTGACGGTATTCGTTCAAGAACTCCTGTGTCACTTCCAACGGTTGCTGGCGAATCGCCACCAATCGTGTACAAGGAACCCTTCGTTCATAGAAGGGGCCCAGTGAAGTCACCGTAGGCACTTAACCACCTCAAGCCACAATCATCCAGCAAGTCACAAGTGCATCCGAGGTGCCAGTGACTGTAAATTGAGCAACACCTGCTGTGATGTTCTTCAAAGTCACAGCGGCTGATTCCGTGCTGTTGTCGCCAACAATCACGGCCAAAATCTTGGTTGCATCTCCTGAAACGGTGATGGTTTCGTCATTGACCAATTTCGTTGTGAATTGACCGCAAACTAATTTTGCACCGGCTGTTGCGTTGGTAGTATTGGTGTTCTTTGCTTGGAAACCAGAAATTGAGCCGGGGTAAGACCCAGCCGCCGCACCGCCGTCAAGCCATGCTGTGTCGGTTTCCAAAGTTCCTGCATAAAGGTCGAGAGTAAAACTCTCAGTAAATGCCGCGCTTCCACTTGGTGTGTATGTTATTCCCATATTTGTTCATCTCCATATTTTTTTTGTTCACCATCAATCTCAAGACAAATCTCGGATTGAACCATGACCTCCAAAGAAAGTTGTCCAGACTTCACCCATTGTTCGGTAAAGTCCCTCTTGACCGAGGCGGTTAATGGCGAATGGGTCACCGGTTTCAATACCAGACTCGTAGTACTGAGTTGGTTTTGCAACACTAAAGTGAAGGTAGTCAGTGTCCAAGAAGTACATTCGGCTGATGCCGTCTGCTGTGACATCCTTGGATGGGATGATTGGGACACCGTTGTAGGTAGCGACGATGAATCCGGCTTCGATACCGGGGACACCCTTGACGCCGCCCATGGTTGGGGTCACACGCTTTTCTTCCATGAACCGCTGTTGGCTCTGGAGGAGTTGTTGCAGGCGCATCAAAGTGTCATATCCTGTGAGGATGACCTTTGGATTGCCACCACGGACCCAAATCTTCTGGAAGATGTCGTCGATGTGGTCGAGGCTGAGAACACGCTCAGTCAGCGAAGCGTCAGTTGCGACATTGACTTCTGCGTCAGACCAAGTGTTTTCACTTCGGTCGATGCTGTAAATGTCAAGGTCAGCGGCGTCACTCACATGCGCAGTGTTCGTGGTTTGTGAACCAGCGCCGACTGGGCCGGTACCGGTGCTGTCCATGGTGCTTGAAGCAGTGATTCGGTCCAAGGACTCGTAATCGTTGCCAGCAGGAGTGTCAACATCTTGCAAAAGCATCTTGTTGATTTCCTCTGCGTGGTGCTTGCCCATTTCCTCTTTGAGGACGGAGCGGATGTCACCAAGACCGTCATCCTTGTCGTTAAGGAAGATTGCAACTTCGCTCATGTCGAAGGTGTGTGCAATGGTCTTTGGCTTTGCGGCCACATGTTGGAAGACAGGCTTGGTGGTTTCTGGAAGTGTTCCATTCTCAGCAATGCCGCCACCCTTGGTTGAGTCAGGGCGAGCGGTCACGACACGCCATCCAGAGCGGTCCCAAGGTTTCTTGGGCAAAATGCTGAATGCGTTGAATTCTTGGTTGAGTTGGGACCACACTTTGCGTCCGTAGATTGCTTGGTAGGTACCAGCAGTCGTCGAGAGCATTGGTGCGTCAGCCTTCAGAAGTTCACTACCGGAGTATGCGTAGCCCATGTTTGAGCCTGCACCGTAGTAGTAGCGTTCCATATCGTTAATTGTTCGTAGGTAATTTCGTGCCATAATTCATTCCTCCTCATTCAAATGCTTTCCCCGCAAGACTGTGGACTTCGTCCCAAGACATGTTTGCGAGGTCTTCGGTTGAAGGGACATTGATGGATGGTGCGGCGGCCGACTTGCGGATGCTTGCACCTTCGGCGGAGCCGAGGTTGTCGATGCGACTGCTCAAGGAGGCGATTGCCTTCTCGATAGAAGCAAGTGGTTGGCGTGCGTCAAATTCTTGAGCACGGCGGGATTCGACTTCGTGAGTCTGTTCCTTGGCGAGCCGGTCAGCGAACACATTTCCAAGAGAGGACTTGAGTTGCTTTTCGATGGATGCGGCCTTGTAGGCTTCGTATGCCATCTCGACTTGAGCAGAGGTGAGGTCTGCTGGGTGAAGGAAGCCCTTTGCAACATCTGCTTTGGAGCCACTGTTCAGGGCGCTGATTGCGCCGGTTGATGGGTTGCCGCCTTCTTGGGCTCGTCCACGGACTTGTCCAGCGAAGTATTCAGCACCGTCAACGGACGATGGGTTGTCGAAGCCACCAAGTTGTGCCTTCTCCAAGTTGTCGAAGTGAGAGCGTGCGCCAGCAGTGTCAACACCGCCAGCCTTGAGTGTGTTCTCCATCCAGTGGAGGTAGTCAGATGAGATGACATCGCTGTATTCGGATTTTGCGGCCATGTCGTCGCCACCGTACGATGCTTCTTTCTTACCGTCTTCGGCCATTTCTTTGTCTTTTGGCTTGTCTTCGGAAGGTTTCTCTTCATCTTTTTCTTCTTTCTTTTCGTTCATGGCGGCAAAAGGATTTTTGTCTTCCTTTTCCATTCCATCAAGTCGCATGTTGATTCGGTCCAGTACGGACGATAGTTCATTCATTGTTGTGTCTTCTGTCATATTCGTGTCCTCCTTCAAAATTCTAAAGGTTGCTTCGGGGTTGATTCCCTTTTCGCAAATCGTCACTTCGTGGAGTTCTAACTTGGAGATTTCAGTGTAATCTCCATGCTTTGAATCGGATTTGTTGACACGCTTGAAAGCCTGTCCTCCGATACTGAACCCCCGTAGGGCACCCTTGCGAATTTCATTGGCCACTTCTCGGGCCTTTTCGATGTCATCACGAAGTTTGATGACAACAAAGAGTCCGGCATCATCAACGCCGGATTTCCAAAGTCGTCCACTGCTATCAGTGTAAGAGTCGATAACCGACCCGACTTGGATGTTGGAATGTGCGAGTTGCACATTGCGGAAGTCTTCTGCTTTCATGAACCCACCAAATGCATCCTTTAGTGCATCACGGGTGATGAGGTCGCCTTGCTTGTCGACCATTTCGACGGAAGCATATCCTGCGACAACAAGGTCCTGACCGCTCTTCAGAATAGAAATACTACCTTCTTGGGAGAAGGGAGTGGTTCTGAGGGAAGTCGCCATGACCATTACCCCACGATAGACCTGTCATACTATATCAAGAGGTATGATACACGGCTTTCTCGTCCGTGAGTTCTAAATCGGGGCTCAGTGAGTCGTTTTCCTTGACTTCTTTTTTGTCTTCGGCCTCATCCTTCTTATCTCGCTCGACATCACGCACATCGTAATCGGGTATGGTTTTGTTATCGTCAATGTTCGTGGGGCCACCGGGGGACGCAATAGCCGTCCCGTAGTCGAATCCAAAGCCCTGCGCACCAGAATTAGACGCACCTACTGCACCTACGCCGCTCTTGGTGAGCAAGCGCATGGCAACCTCAAGTCCCTTGACCATGACTGCTTTCCTTTTCCAGTCTGTACCCTTGACCTTCTTAGGTTCGATGAGTGGTTCGGCCTCATCTTCTGATTCGTGAACCTCTGCCTTTTCTTCAATTTCCATATTGGCTTTCAACAAGATACCAACGATTGGTGACCAGAATGGCCGCTGACTTTCAGAAAGCCGAATCAGATAACCATTGTCACTGCGTGGTGTGTGAACAGCCCAGCCTGCTTGTGTCTGTGTGGCCTTGTAAAGAACAGAGCCCTGATTCATCTGGATGTGGACATTGCTCCCCTTTCTGAAAATTTCAACACCATGCTGGTATGGTTCGGCCTTAGCGAGAATACCAAGAGAATCACTGCTGACCAGAGGCTCGCCTTCCGCTTCACCTTCAATCTTGGATGCGTGTACAGTGAACAACTTCTGCTGTTCTGACGCCTGTGTTTCTGTGACATTGGTCACATCGACCTTCACCAAGTCACCGACATTGTACTTGTCTTCACTTTCAAAAGCCGCTCCTACATCCATGTAGTCGTCACCTTCGTACTTGACTCTGCGGTCACCCAAGTCTTCACCATGCGCAACAGGCCCGGTTCCAAGTCGGTATGTGTAAGGTCCGTCACCTCGACGGTCAAGCACCATGAGCACAACTTCTGTACCGCTTTGCAACATGACCCACTTTGGATGACGAGGTTCGCCCTTCATGTAGGCTGACTTGGCGTCACGCATGAGAATGCGGTCAGTGTCAAGAGCCTTGATTGCGGAAGCAAGTCCGTCGTCATCGGTGAGTTTTGTGTCAGATGCGCTTGGTACATGCACCATCTCGTGACTTTCCATGGCTCCACGGAGAATCTTGATGCGTTCTTGTACAGGCATCTCAAATGCGTTTTCATCATCGTATTCAATTACATCGAAGATGTGCAACACATCCTTACCACGAATGACATCCACAATGTATTGTCTGTCACTGACCTTCTTGAAAGCGTCTTTTTCCTCTTTCGACAGGGTTGCCTTTGAGAAAATCTCACCTTCTTTGTGACCAACAAAAAACCGCTCGCCTTCTGGGAATGCACTGACAATCCAGTCACCAGTGAAACCACGCAGGTGCTCCAAGTCATCCAGTTCAAAGATACGGTGCATAGGCTGTAAAGACGGCAAGCCCTCTGGCATGTCCTTCCTGATGACATCAGGATTTGTGAGCGAAGCAAGAAGCGAAGGTCCATCCATCTTGTTGTGAACTGAGGAGGCATCACTATTATGTGTTCGCCTTGAAGAATTGATTCGCATAGAATGAGGCATACTGTCCAGACTGTGAGCACCCTCGTGCACTGGACCGAATGCAGAATGATGTTCTGGTGGAGCAAGGGCCAGCACCGAGGGCAAAGTCGGAGTAATCAATTGCATCTTTTCTGGCTTATCCTTCTTGTACGCTGTCATTTCTCCTGTGGTATGGTCGATGTGAAAGCCGAGTGGTACGGTGTGGTTGCGGCTACCCTCATGGTATCTGAGCGAAGGAGAATTGTAAATGGCCATAGCGGCATTTGTGTCGTGGCTACCAAGAGGACCTATCTGTTGTAATTCTAACGCATGGTCTTCTTGCATACTGTGAGTCTTTCGCTCGTGTTGTTCATCAACTGGTCGAGCAAGAAAGCCATCGAGTGCAGAAAGATATTTGCCGGTGATTACCTTGTCATGCTTGCGCCGCTTATCATTATCAGACATAGTGTGAGAAGCAGGAGTGCCCAATTCTGGTTCACCTGTGTTTTTACGGCGTTTGTTTTCTCTTTCAATGGATTGTCGAGAAAGCGGATGGTCTGTGGCAGGAAGAGGATGGTAAGAAATAAAGTGGTCATCCATTGCTTGTTCATTGCCTACAAGCCCGAAAAACCTCGACATTGTTTGGAAAATTTTACTTCTTCGGTTGTGTCTGTTTGTCCAACCTTCGTCTTGTGCGTGAAGCGGGTGAATTTCTTTTCCAAACCTATGAGGGGCTGAAAGTTGAAGATTTTCCAAAGATATGTTGTCAGCAGACTTAGCACGCCCCACCGAATGCCTATTGACAACTCCATCACCTGTCATGCGGAAACTCAATTCGTCTTTCAGATGGGTTTGCAAGTTGCCAAAGTCTTCCATCTCGCCCATTCTTCGTATGGTTTCGTCGACCGGGCTGACGATAAATCTCCTGCCAATCTTGTTGTCTTCCTTATTTTTTCTCATAAGTTGCTTTTTGAGGCGCTTTGCATGCGCTATGACGCTGTCGTCAACCATGTTTGTAGGAACCATCAACCCGTCCTCGTTCTCCATCATTTCTGTCAAGCCCAAATTTTCAAGCCATGTGCCCTCATCAACAGAAGGGTCCACTCTGTACTTTGCTGAGTGCAACATATCGACAAGTAAGTTCTCATGGTCCACGCCTGCACCCGGATTTTTTTCTGCTCTTTGTCCAACAAAGGGCATCATGGCCCCAATTTCGTGACTTCCATGTGGAGCGACATTGAGGAAGGTATTCCCTTGCATCATCAGCCACGCAACCGCTGTGTCAGGCCGTGGGTTTCCAAATTCATCCTTGAACATTTCAAAGGGGTCAAAACCTTGCTCACGACATTTCTGCAAGACTAACATAGCCGCTTGTTCGATAGCCTCAATGTGACTGTTGACTGTTGTTTGAAATTCCCTTTCACTATCCAGATGTGTATTACGAGGTTTGATTTCTTTACCACGCTTGTCATAACGCTTTTGAAGTTCGTCCTCAGTCACAATACCAAGTTCGTTCTCAATGTTGAGCAAATCTTGCTCGTGATGGTGTATTTCCTCTTTCAATTCATTCATAGATTCGATTTGTACCGCATCAGGGTTAGGCAAATCTTGAAGTTCGTGCAATTTTTCTCGGGCCTCATGAAGTTGGATTGACACAGCGTCGTGGTCATCATGACTATGTTGTTCAGATTCGGTTTCTTCAACTTCGTCGGCACTCTCAGGCAGTTCGCCTGATTGCCGTGCCTCAAGATAACGCTTGAGGCCAGCGAGGTCCCCTTCAACAAGCGATTCGCCTCCGTAAATCTCATCATGGCGTTGTCTTGCCAATTCTTTTTCAGTTTGAAGGCTTTGCAAGCCTTCTTCGATATTTTCAATTGCTTCCTTTGGAGCATTAGGGTTGGACTTTGCATTGTCCAGATAACCGAGGTACTGTTGAAGCAACTCTTCTTTCTCAAAAACGAACTCAGGACTACCCAAAGGAAGCGGCCCCGCTTCTTTTTTCATACGCTTTCTGTACAGCAACCGCTCAAAATCTTCTCTTGACCCAGTACTAAATTGAGCGGCAGGGGCATCAACTGGTATTTGTCGAGCATCGTGTGCTCTGACTGCTTGGGGGTTCGTCGAGGGCAAACCTGCCCCTATGACTGTGGCTATCTTGTGGTGAGGAAGTGCTCTTTGCTCTTCCTTGTATGCGGAAGTGTTTCTTTCAATGGCACCTTTGCTGGCTCCCAAAAATGGATTGTGTGGCACATGCAGAGGTGCAAGAGATGAATCAAACCGTTTGTTTTTGATTCGTTCTGCTGTTTTGATGTCACCCGCTGACATAGCATTGTGGAACAGAGTGTGTCCTTCATTAGCATGTAGTCCAGCGAATGTCGATTGTGTGCGGGTGGTGTGGTTATTACCATGGCCTATGTTGAAAACAGGACCCGGATTGAGTCCTGTATGTATTGGATTGGCTGGTTGAAAAATAATGGTTTGATGTCCATATTTACCGAACCTCATAGGTTCAACTGTCCTATCAGGCATACCAAAGCCAGACCGCAGACTATCTGTCCGAAGATAAGCATATCCGCCTTGGTCGAATACAGGCCCTTTGAGAGATGCGATGTCGGTTTCATCAGGTTGACTGTTGTCACCAAAGTGACTTGCTGTTCCACCTTCAACCAAATTCGTTGCATGCTCGATGTGTTTTCTGGTTTCATGAGCCTTGCCCATGCCACCTGTTTTCATGTGCGCCTGCGACCAATGATGGCTCAGTGATTCAGGCTCATTCATCGTGTACTCTTCTGGGTGCGCACCTTCACCTTCGTGTGCAACATAAGGCTGGGAGTGAAAGGCAAAGGCATTTCTTGCGGCATGGTCCTTGGTGAATTTACTTATTTCTTCCTCAAACTTAAGCAGGTATTGTTTGATTTCATCTGGAGTCCAATCAACTGAATTAGGGTTCCAGAGTTCCCCGTACAACGGGTGCTCTCCCTGCTCATAGAACTTGTAAGAATCCCCTCTTCTCCGAGTCGAAGCAGGGTCGATACCTGCCGCTAAAAGCATATCATTTCTTCCAAATCGAGTTGGGGCTGGACTATTTGCTGTATTTCTTGGTCGCAATTGACCGCCCGTTGGAAGATGATACCCGTGTTTGTGAGGTTGTTTGAAGTTAGCCCTTTCGGCGTTGTAATTTTTGAGGCGTTGGTGTAAATCAAAATTCCGTTCTTTGAATTGTGAGAGGAAATACTCATTGTTGTATCTCAAATTAGGCGTCTTAATCAACTTTGCAAACACTGGGTTAGCGGCATAATTCGGATGCCCTGTCCAATGTTGAAAGATGGGGGAATAACGCTGTACGAAATTACGCTTGGCTCGGGGTATGGAGTAATTCTCTAAACCCGGTATGGTTTGATGCTCAAGACTATTCATATCGTTCTCAGCCATGTGTTGATACACTTGTACACGCTGTGCAGGTGTAAGCCATTCCATTCCGTACAAATAGTCCTCTTCACCCATACCTATGCGTCTTCCGCTCTCTTCGTCAATCTCGTCGCTTTGCCAACCCTTGACGGCCTGCTTCATGTGTTCTTCTCGCAATGTTTTCTCAAGGACTTCGCCTTGGGGGCTATTTAGAAAATCCAGTAAGCCCGGTTTTTTCTTCATCAATCCTTTGAGAAAATTGTAGTAATGAGCCTCATACAAATCGTGATTGCTCTGGTTTTGTGGCAACGCACCTAAACCATCAGGTCTTGTAATGTGCTGAGTACCTTGATGCTCCTTTTCCCAAGCGTACTCTTTCTCTTTGTGCTTTTTGGAAACACCATTTTTGAAAAAGGATTCAAGCAGGCGAACCCACATAGGTGCCATACTGAATTTTTCGCCGTCTGATGTGAACCCGTTATGGGTTTCATGCAAGGGGTCAAAATCAAGCGGCGACACATCTGGAAAGTGCTCTGCATTTGTGCCACGAAGTTCTTCCTTACGACCGATTGGGAGGTCGTTGAAGTTTTGAATGCGGTTTTTGGGCCAACGACTACCTGTGTGGACAGGGTCTTCCAAAGGCATTATTCGTTCTGCGTGAGGGTGGGCACCCAGCATCGTTTGCTGAAAATCGCCCGGAGTTTCTGCCGCAGATGTTTCAGGCGGCTGACCGTCAAAAAGGGTATCTCTTTGTTCTTCTGTCTGACCAGTCGACACTGCTTGGTTAGCCTCATCTTCTGCGTCTTTCAGCAGAATATCTTCGGACAAACGCTCACCGCCTCAAGAGCGGTCGTTTGCTTTCTTGTCGCCGCCGTCGGTCAAGTGCCCTGCGAGCGTTGAGATAGCAGTAGGGTAGTGAGGATTCTTATCGAGAACATTTGATTTCTCAGAGATAGCGCCCTTGTTAGCCATGTCTTCAACAGAGATGGTTCGCTGATTGGTGCTGAAATACTGATTCTGTACACCAGTGTCACCGCCGACTTGAGTATGGAACTGAACATCGTTAAGGTCAGTTCCTTCCTTTTGTGAAAAGGGGACACCTTGTTCTTTGAGCAAACGCTGTTCAACATCTTTAGCGGCTTTCAACAGTTGGTCAACTTTAGGGTCACGAGGTTCGTATCTTGGTCGCATGTTATCACTCCATTCCTGAATTGTTGCCGACTGCGCCTTGGCTCTTGGCTTCGGCGGCAAGTCGATGAATATCTCCCCAGTCCATCTCGTGGAACTCTTGGTTTGATTCTGGCATGTGGATGCCGTCGACGACTGGGTCAGACTTGAGGAGGTCATTGTGTGAATCTCCTCGGAACAAATCTGGCATAACATCAGCAGGCATTGCGCTTCGTCGTGACACAAACCCTGCTTTCTTCAATAGAGCCGCAGGGTCTTGCATCAGACCCTTAAGCACTTGATTCTCTGCTTTCAAAACCTGCAAGTTGCTGTCCATGGTTTCCATCTTGGAAATCAAAGCAGACATCAACTGTTCAGCGACATTTCCCTCTCTTTGGTCGCTCATTCAAATCACTCACAGTGTACGGTTGTTGCGGCCTTGCATAATCGGACCACGGCGGTTTGTTCGGATGGTACCGGGCAAGACACGAGTGGTTGCTTCGTGAACGCCTTGTACCTTGTTGAATTTGCGCACAGGTACTCCTCCGACATAGATGTCGTTGATGCCCTGTGGTGTGACGCTGTTATCAGACTTAGTGATAGCAGAGTGTACATCGTTTGACAGGTATTCTGCATACTTCATCACTTCGTTGATGTGAGTTCCTGCATTGTACGAATCTTGTTCTTCAAGTGCTTTGTAAAAGGCGTCAACATGACCACGCAGTTTGCGAGCCATTGGGTCCAATTTCTTTAGGTCCATGTTCATGCGATTACTCCCTTTGTCTTTAAGTTTGCTCAAAATCCACCGGTGCTGTCACGGGCTTGTTGAAGGGGTGAGGCCGGTGGGCCTCGTTGCTGAACACTTCCGATTGGTGAGCCTGAGCCCATCGTTTGGAACTGCTGAGGGCTGGCTGGTCCACGGTTGCGAAGACCTGCACCTTGTCCTCCGGGGTTCATTGCGGCCATACCTGCGTTCGCTTGTCCTGCCAACGCTCCTGCGAGTTGTGGAGGAATGTTTCGTGTAGGTAAGCCACCGGGTTGACCCATACCGCCCATCGGTGGGCCTCCGCCTTGAGGAGCGCCGGGCGGCATTTCCTGCTTCTTGTAAATGAAGCGGAGGTCCCTGCCGCCCTCTTCGATGAGTTCAGCCTGATAGCCAAGTTGAGCCATACGCTGTGCGATGTTGACTTCCATCTCATCACGACGCAGGCGTGTGACTTCGTCTTCCTCTTCGTTTGGATAAAGCGTGAGTTTCCAATCGTGGACATCCATTTCTTCCATCAAACGAGGGAACAGGTTCTCAGTGTACACTTTGTGTCCGAACTCAACAGCACGGTTGGTGACAAGGACTTGCAGTCCTTCGTTGTTCAATCCGCCAGATTTACCAGTGTCCATCATGAACACATTGGACACACCATAGAAAGCGGCAAGACGGGTTCTCATCTCGTCACGCACAGAGATGTATTGCATCTCTTCAAGCGTGTCCATGAACTTGACCCAGTTGACACCGCCTCGTCCACCTTGGCTTTCAACAGCAATCTTAGGAATGTAGTGTGGGTCACGCTCAAGTTTCTCATCGACACCTTTCCAGAACGACTTCATTGATTCGACATTGTCAGTGGTAATCGAGATAAGACCTCTTGGAACACGGCGTTTAGAATATGCAGTGTACATATAATTGTCCATGGCCGTGAGTGTCATTGCTTGACGCCACAGTGTAGCAACAGGACTACGACCGTACAACTTTGAAGGTTGGTACTTGCTTACATGTATTACTTCACCTTCAAGATAATACTGTGACTTGCCTGCGCCTGCCGTGTTAATGTGATGAACATCTTCTAATTCGTGTCCGCATGTTTCACAACTTTTGTCATCCTCTGAATATCCTCGGACTTGGTCACGGTGGAGGGGGCACACCTTGTACCGTCCACCACGAACACCACGCTTGTCAGCAACAATACGCATGAAGATAGGGTCGCCTCGCAGAAGTTCTTTGATTCTGTAAAATTGAACTTCGTTGGTTTCTGGGTCGACATAGTACTCCTTAATCATAACGAGAAATGCATCATCGACAATGTTGAGGTCGTACTCAATCTCACGCAAGACATCCATGAAACGCTGTTCCATTGAATTGCGTTGGTCGATAAGCCACTTAGGGTACACCAAGTTGTTCGGGTCAGGCTTTGACAAGTCTGATGATTCACAGTCGACACATTGTTCAACATCATGTTGATGTTCCTTGTCACAGACATTGCACTTCATATGATACGCCTTCTCCCAATAGTAGCCTCTGCGGAAAATTTCCTGCTGGAGAGTTGTGATAACTGTGCGGAGAATGACATTCTCTGATGCTACTGAATACAGAGCAGGGATGGTGATACCCTGTGCGATGACTGGCTCTTGAATACCGGTGGTCCACAGCGGCATCTGTGGCTCAGGGGTACGACGGCGTCGAAACCTCTCAGATAAATTGTTCAATGCTGTGCGGACTCTGCCCTTTTCTTCTGCCATCATAGCACCTCTTTCCAACTCATGACTGTTTCTTTGTCAATGGTCCAGTCGCCCATTTTTTTATCGAGCCTTTCAGGGTCATCCTTCCAATTCTCATACTGAACAAACAAGCGCAGTTGCTCCTTGTGAATAGAATTATCCTCTTCTAAGCACCTCAATGCGGCTTTTGCTTGAAGTTCCTTCAATTGTAAATGAGGAAGAACCCCGTTGAGTACTTTCTTCACATCGGACTTAGATTGGAAATTGAGTCTGTGTACCTTGCGCTTACTGTTTTTTCCAACAGACTCGTCAAGGCTCAGGGTGCCGCATCCCAAGGTTTTCTGCAAACGCTCACAGTGATAACGACCTCTGTCGCCAGTAGCCACGGCTGATGCTCGTACTTCGCCACGCTTGGTGATGAAGATAGAGCCGTCAGCATCAAAGAAACCAGCGGCGTATGCCCAAGGGTCTTTGACAATGATACCGTCTGTCGACAAAAGAACATATTCGCCTCTGCGAGGTGCCTTGATGATGTCGACTTCTTCACCGTACATACTGAGGAGTTTGGACATGCGGTTAGAATCAACTCGATTCGCTCCTTTCTCAATCATATTTGATGTGATGTCACGGGCACGCATGTGTCCCTTTTCTGACAACTCTTGCTTAGCCATATCAAGCCAGCCTTTCTGCTCTTTTGTGAGCGTATCGATTTGATGAAGGCCACTGCGCCACATTTTCTTAGCGTCCTGTCGCTGTTCCATTGCTGTGACCCATGCATTTTGTTCCTCTTCGCCCCAGACATCTTCAAATTCATCAAGCATCTTGAGAGCATCATCAGCGGATTCCCAAAGCATACAGGCCCTACGCAGTGTACTTTCTCTTGACTTACCAAAAAGGCGAAGCGATTTGAGGTTCCTGTCACTGAGGCCAAGGTTCCGTATTGTGTCATGATGGTCGTTTGCCCAAGGAACAGCGTCGAGTGTTTTCTGTACTTCTTTTGATTTGAGTTCTCTGACACTACCGATGGCCTTGTCAATATCACCTTTCATGTCTTTCATGTGGCGTCTGGCTCGCTTGAAATTCTTGACGACTTCTTCTGCTCCCTTGCCGAAGTGACTGATGAACCACGAATCACCATTGGCTGGGAAATCATAGTTCTCGACAAAAATTTCGGGCTCAGGTTGAGGGAGTGTCTGCTTTGCGATGGTGATTGCATCGATTGGCTGATGCTTTAGCAGAGGATGTGCGGTCAGTGCTGATGCCACGAGGCTGGTCAAATCATCGCCAACATCCAACTGATAATAGGAGGAGCCAACTGATAAAGAGGACCACATAATTCTCACTCCGGCGTTGCTACTTTATCAGCATTTGGGTCCCTAATTTGATTACGCAACAAATATGTCATCTCCACCAAAGGTCGGGTTCGGCATACTCGGGGCTCCAAGGAACCAATTATCAAATCCGGGCATATCATCTTCATCAAGCAACACAATGTTGCCACGGAATTCTTTGGTACCCCAGTTAGCAAGAGCGAGGCCCATAGCCAAGTCATCGTGAGAGCCGACCGATTCTAATCGACCGGCATTGGTCATACCAAATCGACTGAGTTGGGTTTCCAACATACGAGTATGTTCTCTGCTCTTCTCATCACCCCAAGGCGTTTTGATTTGTCCTTGTTCAAGAGCAAGAAGCAACGACATGAACATGCTTTCCTTACGCTGACGAGTGGTCATGAAGGTCTTGATTGGAATATCATCACGCATGTCTTTGAGTTCAGCCTCAAACATACGCTGGAAGTTGTTGCCTTCAAGTTCGATGAGGTCTGGTTGGAACCTGTTGTTGAGAAGGAGCATGCGCTTTTTCTGTGCCATACCTCCGAGTCCCTTTTCGTTGACCACATGCACGATTTGCTTGGTGTTGTCACCGGGAACGACACGCAGAACAACCATAGCGGTGTAGTCGGCGTTCTTGTCAGAAGCAATTGCAGGGTCCCAGCCAATGAAATGTTGACCGAAGATGCCCATCGACTCTCCGTTCTCATCGTACTCGTGCTCGGCATAGTCGAGCAGGGACAAGTTTTCGTCACGAGCGGACTCAAGCAATGACATTGGGAACATACTGGATGTATCGTGGATAGGTTCGCAGAGATACTCACGAGCGAACCTGATAGCAGGCATAGAGTTCTCACGCATCTTGAGTGCGTCTAAGTCCCAACGCTCAGGCCAAAGGGCTTCGCCTTTGTCGTTGATAGCGGGGTATGTTTCGACTTGGAAGGTTTCTTTCTGTTCCAGTTCAGAGTACAGGTCATCGTACGAAAACGGTGTACCAACCATCATCATGCGACCAGTGTGGTGCAAAACAGGGAGCAGGACAGTATAGAACCAGTCAGCGGCACGCTGGAGTTCGCCTGCGGTCGTACCCCAGAGAATATCGTCACAGACAACCACATCAGGGTGGAAACCACGAGTTGCTCCCCCAACGGACTTTGCCATCATACGGCTACCGTTGGTGAACTCAAAGTAAGATTTAGCCCAAGGCTTGCCAGTAGGCTTGAGATGCTTGAGGATTTCAGTGCCCTCGATGTTGCCTCTGATGAAACGCATGTGTTCCAGCGTCTGTTCAAGAGAGTGTGAGAAAATCATGATGTGTGTCTTAGGTTGGAATGCGGCAATCCAAAGTGCATAGGACATGAAGAACACAGACTTGCCGTGGTCACGGGACGCTTTGACACAGTAGTACTTGTTGCCATTCAATCCCTGTTCCCATGATTGGTGATGGTGGGAATAGTCGAAGCCGAGCATTTCTGTAAAGAAGTACTTGAACGACTTGGCTGACATCTCCCTGTCGATTTGAAGGACAAGGTCTTGCACGGCTCCCGGTTCGTCAGACATGGTATCACGACCCTTGAACTTGGCTTGGGTTCATAATGTTCTTGAGTTGTCCCGCCGCTTGCTGACCTTGGTCCATCTCATCAAATATATTCCTGACAGTATCAGGTGCAACCTCAGTCCCTCCGTCTTGATGGATGCCCATTTCATGGTCAGATACACCTTGGTGTAGGAGAGGTTGGTCGCCTTGAGTAATTTGCTTATTAGTTTCAGGACTCAATTGTGCTACCGAGCCAAGTCTTGGTGATTGATTAGGGCCGAGAGCATTGAATCCGCTGGCGGCGTTGACCCTTTCTGATGCACCGGAGGCATTGACAAATTCGTTCAATTGAGCGGCCATTCGGGGGTTGCCTTGAAGTTGTTCCACAAGAGCAGGATGTGTCCTTGCAAGTTGCAACCCGATTTTCTGTGCTTCCTTAGCCTCTAATTGCGCTTGTGCCTGTGCTTGTGCCTGTGCTTGTAAATCTGCTCTTTCACGGTCGGCCATGAATTTTGCTCTTTTACCAGAGCGGAAGCCTCCAAAGTTAGGATTTCTTCCACCGCTTCCAACATCATCTAAACGACTTTCGTCGTCTTTCAGATTTGCACCAACTCTCATAGGATTGTAAGAACCTCCTGCTTCGACCCTGCCCATTCTCTTTTGTCGCTGTGCGGCGAGTTGGGCATCTTCTTGTCTTTTACCCTCATCGAGTTTAGCACGGGCTCTTCGTGTATCACTGACTGTCGAGCCAGCAAGTCCTCTGCCAAACATAGAGCCCTGAGTTTGCCCAGCGTACATTGAAGCCGCAAGTCCACCAAGTGAACGGTGAGAGCCTGTCAATGCTCCGAGTACGCCAATTGCGCCACCTAATTTACCGCCCACATACTCTCGCTTTGTAGGCCCACGATTCCCTCCGCTTTGTTTTCCGCCGACATTCATGACATAAGACAACTTTCCAGAACTGTCAATTTGAGGTTGCATTGCTTTGCGTACTCCGATTTTCTTACTCATGCGTCCACGCTCCCGAATGTTGCTTTGATGACTTTGACTGTGCTGAGGTCGACTGACCAATCTTTGGCCACCCGCTCCCAGTCGCCTTGTGAGTGGTAAATGCCGTGAATGTCCATGTTAGCAAGGCTGAGTTGCTTGGCAATGACACCGACATGCGTCGAGTTGGAAAGAGAATAGGATTGGCTGGGCGTAATGGATTTGACAAAGGTGTCATTGACTGCGTCATGCATCTGCACACGCTCCATGGTTTTGAGGAGGTCGCTGACATGTCGGTCGTTGGAAGTCATTACTCGTTGTTGGTAATCATCCAGACCTTGTTTATAGGGGTCAATTTGTTGTATCGACTGGTCAGGTCTGCCCATAGCCTGTTGAAGTTGTGCATCAGCGGCCGCATGTGCGGCGTCTGCCGTTTCTGATATTCCCGCACCTGCTGTGTCAATAAGTCCTCCACGGAGCCAACCTTCGCCCGGAGCCGAATGCTTACCGTGGTCTTCGTGGTCAGCGTGACGAGGGGCGAATTGCTCTCCTGTATGTTGGTACATTTGACCTGCATGACCTTCTGTTTCTTTCAATTGCCCAATCATATTCATTACATCTTGATGGTGGTCTTCATCATAGATGTGCCTGTGACCCTTTCCTTCGCCTGCGTATTGCCAGTCACTTTCTGCCGCTTCCTGAACTGCTGTCTGCCAAGCCTGTTCTTGTGGCATCCCTTGGTTTCTTTTATTGACGGCCATCATCCAAGGGATTGCGTAAAGGTGTTTTGCCGCTGACAGACGGCCCTGTCGGCTTTTTCCACGAGTTTGGATTTGAGCAAGCAACGATTTGTAGTCTGGGTCCTCGATGTCAACACCGTGATGTGCTCCCCACGATTCCATGGCTGTCATAAAGCGTCCACCTGACGCCCGTGCAACGCCGCCCACCAAGACATCTGTAAAGATAGTGTTGGACAGATTTTCCACATTCATACCTTCTGTATCAATGCCTTTGTTTTCAAGTGCTTCTTTCAACCTTAATGCTTTGCCTCTTTCTGTTCCTCTTCCACCAGCAGTCGAATTGTAGGCTAACAACCCTTTAGGAATCCAAGGTATGTCCAATGGGTGGAAATTTTCGACAACGCCTTTTTGTTGGGAGCCTTGAGTTTTATAACCCGGAAGATGGCCAGAACCATCGACAAAGTGTTGCTGTACCTCATTCCTGTTCATGGTCTGAATTTTTCCAAAGGTCATCATTTCCAAAGGCACCTTGATTGAGTTCATGTAGGACAATTTTCCAATGTTTGGTATGATGCTGGGGTCAACCGGTGGGGAACCACCGAATCCATTTTTTTGGATATAGCCGTTAAAACGACCGGCTTGTTCTCTTGACTCTTCAAACATGTGGTGCAGACCTGCATCAATCCAAGCACCTTTGTCAGAGCCTTCGATGTCCACATGTCCTTGATTCAATGAATAATTCAACAACGGACGAGAACCATCTTCAAGCGGAGTTCCGCCACGAACCTGTCGCTCGTGTGCCTGCGAAACCTTGTCGTGAGCACCTGTGTGGTTTCTTCGCCATTCTGCACTATTGATGTCAGGCAAATTAGTTCCGTATTTTTTGTTGTGTTCTCTAATTCCACGAGAAAATATATGTTCGGCTACTTCCATACCCAGTTCTTTAGGTTTCTTTCCTCCCAATCTCAAATCCATTTTCTTAAACATTTTACCATAGTGTGAACCTAAATTACCTATCATTGCATCAAGAGGATGAGCAGTGTGTGGCCTACCCTGTGGTAGTCCTTTGTCCGTATGCTCTTCAAGTTCACCGGTTTCACGATTGTACCCGAATGGAGGATGATGGACATGGTTGCTACCGCTTTCATCTGCGTCGAACTGGTTATACCAACCGTGCAGAGGATGGGCAGGGTCTTGCGCTCCCGGCGGATTGTGCAAAAGGTCAGCAGGTCCCCATTCACGCCAAGGCGAGCCGTCGCCGCCCTTGCCACCGTGGTAAAGACCGTATGACTTACGAAGCAAAACGGGTCGATTGAGGCTGGCCCAAGCCTTGCGAAGTGTGTCCTCGATGGTGTAGTCAGCGTTCTGCTGACTCAGTTGCTCAGAAGAGTAGTGAATCTTGAACATCAAGCGGTCCTCCCGCTACCTCGACTAACGAAAATATGACCGGACGCACCAGAGGACCTCATTTCATCGGCCTCTTTGTTGTCTGTACCACCTTGTGGCTGAGTGGTTTCTCCGTCACGGTGACCGGCTTCGCCTTCCTTGGAACTGCCTTTGCCTGACGGCGGGGCTTTGTTTGTGCTGTCTTTATCCTTGATAGCACGCTTGAGGTCACGCAGGAGGTTGCGCAACTGGCTGATGTGCAGATAGTTCTCTGCGGACTTGAGGAGCGTCCCCATGTCTTTGAGTTCAGACTTGGACAGTTCTCCTGCAAGTCGTGGCATCTTTCCTGACCCCATGGAGCCGGGGTCGACGGGTGTGCGCTGTTCAGTGTTGTGAGTCTGATAGGGCATTGAGATGTTGCCTACATTTCTTTTGGCGGCACGCTGACCGAGGTTTTGTCGGTACTTACCGGGGAACAACTTGGATGGCTGTTTGCTTTTGTCACCCAAGTGGGACATTTCAACAGCCAAGTCCTGTTCGGTCAAGCCGCCGTGTTCAGTTCTTGGACTCAGAGTACGGGCCGAACGCTTGCTTCGCATAGATGAAGCAAGGTCAATTCGACGGCCGCCGGGTGGTCCTTGGAACACCGGGTTGTCGATGTCTTGTTGATTTCTTTTGAGCAACTGGTGAGCGATGTCGAGCGGCTCACTGCGAGTAAATCCTGTTGCAGGATTGAAAGGAAGTCCTTGATTGGTGTAGGCGAAATCATCATCAAACGCCAAACCAACTTCTTCTCCACCGACAGTGCCTATGCCCTTACCAGTCACCACATTTGATTGGCGCTCATTTTGTCCGGGGTGAACCCTTTCATCGATGTGCTTCCCTGTTCCCCCGCAATGATAGCAATTGACGGCTTCTGGCACTGTGATTGGTTCACGAGTCACTGGATGATATGCGAATTGCATGCGTTCAATCATACCTTGTCCGTTGCAGACATCACAAATCTGGTCCTCCTTCAACAAGCGGAACGCCAAGTCCATCGGCTCACCTGTGGCCAGTGTGTTCTGGCCGAAAGGTGACATGGCTTGAGCGCCCACACTGAAACCGACATCGGGGCTACCAGTTCCCACGGAACCAGTGATGTCGCTGAGTTCTGCTTGATTTGCCATAGGCGTTTCTTCCATACCTTCCTCTTCCATTTCTTGTGGCACAGGCATTTCTGGAGGCATTTCGGGTTCAGATTCTTCAACACTGACTTTGAGATGAGGGTTGTCGCTCACTTTTGTTTCAGCATCCTTTTCTTGCATGCGTTTGTCCTTGAGTTCATCCACCTTCTCAGGAGAACCCTTACCATGCTTGTACGAATCTTCGTCCTCGGCGGTGTACATTATATCAGACTCGGAGCGAGGGGCGTACATACGGGTGTCAGTTCCCGTTCCCATTCCTGCTGGCATGCTTAATCCTCCTGTGGTACAATGTCAGCCAAGTCAACATCTTCTTGATTGAGAAGTGCGTTCTTGACCCGCATCCATGTTTCTGGACTTTCCTTAGCCATTTCAACTTTGAGGATGTTAATGGTGTTTGCGACCATTTTGTCCTCGGGTTGAGTCCATTGGTTCTGGAAAGTGGTGAGGTCTTTGATTGATTCTCGGATTTCTTTACTGAGGCGCACCATATCAGACACAGCGCCGTCGTCGTGAATGCTCACTTCGTCCATATACCTGCCCAATTTTTCATTGAGTCGCTCAGTATTGTGGCGCAGAACATTGACCTCTTCACCCACCTTGATACTGACGATGGCGGAGGCCCCTCGCTGTACGATTGGCGTGAAGTGTTCCTTCATGTGCTTGTACACAAGAGATTCAGAACAACCAATTTCCTCTGCGATTTCCTGAGTGGTCATACCCTCATCGAAATATGCCACTTCGTAAAGCGAACGGGAGTCGTCTGTGCAGACAGCACATCGATGATTAGAGCCTTCAAGATTCTCACCTGCGTGATTACGCATGTGACGCTCAGAAGTGTTGGTTCTCCAACCCCTATCACGGTCGAGAACACGCATGTCAACAGTCCCTTCGGTAATCTGCACCTCAAGTTCATCACGACTTTCGTCTTGGCAGAAAGAGCAAGACCTCTTTGTCTGACGACCTGCCATATTGTTGCCCATGCCTCACCAAGCGATAAGGCTTTAGGACATTGCACAGAGGATTGGTCATGGGCAGAATCAAAAAGATACCCATCAAAGTAGCAGGAATCCCTGTTTCTAAAGACACAGCGGTATCATTAGCCAAGGCCACCAGAGATGTAGTGTTGAGGCGCAATGTACCAAAAGAAGTCATGCAAAAGAGAATGACTACCTGCCGAGAATGTCCAAGTTGGACAGGCTACCGTTGCTCAGAGTGCGGGTGTGTGATGAAGACAAAGGCAAAACTCGCATCTTCAACATGCCCCTTGGGCAAATGGGACAATTACATCCCTGATATTCGGGAATAAATGCCACCGGCCATAAGGACGGACACCATGAGTCCTGCCATCATGTAAGCAATAGTGTCGGAAGAAAGCGTTTGGCTCCCCGTGATGAGTACAAGACAAAGCGTCACCATAATAGCAAGGATTTGTACCATGACCATGTCAACAATAACTGTTTTCTTTGGTGCGTAAATGTCACGAGTCGTCATTGCAATTGCATTTGATAAGTAAAATTGTGGAGTCTGGTCCATATCAGCGACCTCCTATGAAACTACGAGCAAAATTACCCGTAGTGGAGCCTACTTTCTGCATGAATCCCTCGTCAGCCATAGCGGCGGCGAGAGCGCCTCCCATCATTGACTGCTCAGCCATAGTAAGAATCTGCTGTTGTTGCATTTCTGCTTGCTGAATGTTCTGTTGACTCTGCGATTGAAGGGCAGTGAATTGACCTGTGATGTTCTCTGCACTCATTGTTTGCAAGTTGCTGGGCAAAGAAGCGATGTCAAGGTTCATTTTTCCAGACTCTTCATCGACAATGAAGGATGCGTTCTTGAGAATCTCAAGAACAGAGAAACTAACGATGTCATTGAGCATTTGCAAAAGCGTTGCCATCTGTGCACCTGCCACGAATCGGTCCATTGGAGCAATAGAACGCATCAAAGCGAGTTGAATTTCTGCTTCTGATGGTGGAGCCATAGGCTGTTGCATCATCTGTGGGTTCATTCCTGCACCCTGCATGAACGAAGCACCCATTCCACCCTGTTGAAAACTCATATTTTGTTGCTGTTGCCCGTAGCCAAGTGGTTGAGAATTGGTATTTTGTGCTACTCCAAGGTTCAAAGCCCCTGTATTTTGTTGATTATTGCCAAATAACATGGTATCACCTATTGTGGAGGAAGCCCCTGTGCTACCTGAGCACCCGTCTGTTCTTGAATCTGTTGGCCTACGAAGGGTTCTGCCTGTTTTATACCCATTTGCCCTACCGCATCGATGATGGATGGTGTGTAATCAGAGGTCTGTTGCCCTAATTCTTGTTGAAATATGCGTAAATCGAAGACAACCATGGTCACATCGTTCATTTTTGATACCGGATTCTGGTAATGTAGGATGGAAATACCCTGTGTTTTCTTGGAATCACGCTCTAATTCAGCGAAAAATGGCTCATATTTGGTCAAAAATTGGGGTGTATTGTCCTTCTTTTTGACCATTGCGATAGGTACAGCGACTGTACTGACGCCTTTTCTGACCATTTCTTTCATACCTGCCTTTGAAGTGAGTCTAATTTTGTCATTTTTGTCTTCCCATTTGCACAAAAGGTGGTACAAATGCAGATGTTCGGGGCAGTATGTACCTCTCATCTTGCGCCCATCCGTGATATTCTCACGAGCAATGAACGCTTCAACCTGACCTGTGACAGGGTTAGTCCAGTATTGGTCCCAAAGACTCACTCCTGTTTCCTCATCACATATTTTGGCATAGAGATTGTCGTATTTGATGAGTGATACGCAGTCACAGCCATCAACGACGCACCGTTCGTGTAATTTGTTGTATCTAAATTTCAGTCCGACCCACCTTAATGGGTTGAAAATACTACGCTTACTGGGCTTGAGCAACTTGCGAGCCTGTTTTATGTCCTTTCTTCGTGCCTTCCGTGGGTCTGGATGACGGCTCGGGTAAAAATTGACCTTGGGTACTTCGATATTGTTCTTCACTGCTACCTCTCGCATACCCTGTTGGGCACCCTGCATCTCTAAAAGTTGCTCATGTGTCAGATTTCCTTGCTTCGACAGCGCCATCATTTGATTTTCGTCAAGTGTGTGCAGTCCTCCGCTACCTTGCTGAGGCACATTTCCATATCCAAATCTCGTGTTGTACATTTTAATCAATCCTAACTGGACAATAGGTCCACCATTGTGCTTTCGACATTCCAACCGATGCGTGTGGCCATCATACCTCTTCGTGTAGGTATGCCTGCCTTTTGCAACCGTATCAAATCTTCTCTGAACGGGTCGAAAATCTTGTGTTCACCAAGTCGCTGTTGTTGCCAAAGCATGTTTGCCTGCTCGTCCCACCACGAGTCTGCCTTGTTAGCAACAAGTAAAATGACCTTGGGGCAGTATTTCTTACCCCTTAGCCTACTTCGTAAATTTCTGTACCTGTACTGTCGATAAATCAGTGAATCAACAAGATACTTAAAACCACCAACAGCCTCTATGGTTGTCTGCCCACCGACTGAGGCTCTATCATCGAACATGAAAATAACCGCCTCAACCTGTCTATTGACCATATCATCAAGCCACAGGTTCCAAAATCTTTCTTCGCCTGCCATATCAGAAGAATGAACCACACGGGTTTCACCCTTCCACTTGACTCTTTTACGACTGGGGGATGGTAAAATAAAACGACCAAGTATTTTTTTGTGTGTTGTTCGGTCGTCGACTGATATATGTTCCATTTCACCGGGGGTTGTGAGAAAACGGTCAAGGGTCGTCTTTCCTACCATAGAAGGACCATAGACTCCGACCCTGCGAGGAACCCAATAATGATACAATTCTTTAGCGAAGACAACGCCACCGACAAGAGCCGAGCCTGCGGCCGCACTCATTCAAACCAACCCATTACTTTGAGTCTGGCCCAGTCGACTGTGTTTTCCCACAGACTCCATTCGCCGTGATACTCCACTGCGCTGATAACCATGACACTAATACCCGACATGAGTATGGCCTTGACCCATCCCCATGTACGCTCGTAAGCGTTGTCCAGAGTATTGGCCACATGAATGGCACGAAGCGTTGACTCCGTAGCATCGTCACCCGGTGTCTTGAACAACCAGCCCACGGGCTTCACTCCTTCTTAGCAAATTTGCCATCAGAGGCTCGTGTGACCTTTTCTTCATCAAAAGAAACGCCGAGTTTCAACGAGTCGCCTGTGGCTGGTTTGAAATCTGCCGTACCATTACTGAATGGTTGAGCGGTGTCAGTCTGAGAAACCAAAGATTGTGGTCCGCCCGGAACGCCCCAACTTGGTGGCATCTTACCGGGGTTGGTTTCCATCCAGCGAAGTTCGTTTTCCAATTGCGCTTCCTGCATGCGGAGTTCCATGTCTTGTCGACGGCGCTCAAAGTTCTGCTCCATGCCACGGTACCGCATCCTGCGCTCTCTTTCCATTTCAGAAGTGCGTGCCTTTTCGTCCATACCTTGCTGGAAGAACATCTTGAAGAAATAATAAGCAATACCTTGTACAAAAAAACCACCCATGGCATAAGTGAACGCATTCAACGAAACGCTATCCAAATCAATCCAGATGTCAGCGTCAAAAATAGCCACTGCAAGCCCAACATTCAGCGATTGCATGAGGATTAGCCCCATCAATCTGATTTCACTTTGGTCTGTGGTTTGGCTTGCGCTTGTCATGGGACCCTCTCATAGTACCCCAAATTACGGGAGAACATAAAGCCTTCTGAGGTGGGCCAAGAACAGAGAGGGTGCTCAAGGCCCTTGAAAATCACTCTTTTTTCTTGTCACGCTTGCCCTCAGTCGAAGGACCGGGGCCTGCTTTTCCAGACCCGATGACGATGACCATGCCGTGAGCAGGCTTCTTTTTCTTATCTGATGATTTGTCTTCGGCTTTCTTTTCGCAACCGCACATCTTTTGCATTTTACCACAAGAAGGACACGATGCCTTGCGTTCCATGTCGTTAATTGCAGATTTAAGGAGGAATTCACCGAGGTCCATGTACTCACCAGTTAGTTTCTGCGAGGAGGCTTGACTATTTGGGTCTTGCCATTGAACATTAGCGAACGGGTCTGGCTGTTGCTGGTTCCAATTGACATCGTTCCAAATGTCCTGTCGACCACCTTGGCCCACACCGACATTCTGAACTCCACCGATGCCCCCACCGGCTTGGTCCAACTGATAGCCGCCTGTGCCTGACGCACCTGCTCCTGCGTAGCCGGGTGACATCTCTGACATTTCTGGAGGGGCTGTTGGATTGTTTTGCAAAAGTGACTGGCGTGCCGCTAAAAGGGCAAGTGCTGGGTCCAATCCAGCATTTTGAAGAGCATACACTCTTCCTATATTTTTGGCATTGTTAGCAACCGCTTGACTACCTCGCAGTCCTGCTTGTGTACTTGCTCGCCCCAGTGCTCCTGCTCTACCTGCTTGCCGTGCGGCTTGTCCACCCATGCTCAAAGCATAAGGGGATTGTTGAGCGGCCATACTAAATTGTGCTTGTCGTGTTGCGTTGCTACCTGCTCCTGTAAGACTCCCAAGAGTCGGGCTTGCTACGCCTGTTCGATTAAACATTCTTCGAGCGTTTGCGGCCGCTATTTGCCCTTCCGGTATAGTACCGATGGCTTTACCTGCGCTTCTTTCGGCGGCATAGCGTGCGGCATTTTGAGCGGCGGCTTGCTTTGCCGCTTGCTTTGCCGCTTTGCGACCAAAGAATTTAGCGCCGAGTTTGCCGCCTAATTTGGCAGTCGCACCCACTCCGCCACCTGTACCTTGGATAAAGCCTGAGCCGAATTGAGTGGCCATGTTGTTGTACTTGTCATCACCTTCTGCCAAAGTTTTCACGCCGACGATGGGGTCAGTGACTCGGTTGTCTTTGACATTCTTGTAGCCTTGATATGCACCATAAGCACCCATAAGAGCAGGAATAGCAAGTGCAGGTAAAATTTTCTCAACCCGATGTCCTTCTTGAAGAACATCCCAAGCGGCATCGGTAGGAGAAGTCATTCGGAACACTCCTTTCCATGACTCATCTGGACATAAGCGTTGCTCACCATACGATACTGCTCCTGTGCTTCGACAAGGTCAGTGATAAGATGAGGGTATTCGTCACACGCTTCTTCCAAAATATCAACAACGGAAGCGAGATGCCTACGCAGTTCCAAAAATAATTTGGCCATGAGGATTCGAGGTATGCCCTCGTAGTCCTCCTTGTCCGAAGAAAATCCCCAATCATCAAAAGGGTACTTGGTGGCCGTCATTTCTTGCCCTCCACTGAACGGTACATCTGTTTGACTGACTTACCACGAGGAGCGTGTTGCTTGCCTTTCTTGTGAGCAGTCCGTTTCGTTTTGTTCTCCGTTGCTTTTTGTGAAGGCGACATGCTGTCAGCCACAGACTTGGGAGCATACCTGCCACGCTTGTGACGGGGCTTCTTCATCTCCTTCTTGTCGTCACCGACGAACTCCCACTTTTCTTTGGTCCACTCGGTAAGTGATTCTTGGCCTTTTGACTTGGCCTTGAGCAACCGCATAGCGATGTCCATTGGTTCGCCTCTCTTGAAATCACTACCGCCACGACCTGTGATATTGAGTCCTCTATTGGTTGGCCGACCATCCCACTCACGGGTATAGATAGTAGGTAATCTGTGCCTCAATGCAGGATGTTCACTTTCTATGATTTCCTGCGGTGCAATGGGATGTGCAGTTTGTTTCATACGACCATCCCTTGAAAAGCCCATTCGTTTAGGGTCCAATATCTCCCCATCACCATGTACCACCACTTTGTTTCCATACGGCATTGCGTTTTCAACATCATATTCTTGACGGTGTTGCTCATCACGGATGTCAAAAACATCCGCCCCTACTGCACCTTGATTCTCTTGCCCCGGATGATGCGTTGGTTCAAGATACCCCGTCCCCTGACAATCCCAGCAGGATGTAAAATAATCGGGGTCGTTATAGTCAATGAAACCATCATCGTCACCTTCCCATTCGCCGCCTTGCCCTCCGCATTGAGGACATTTGTAATCAAGAGTGTCTTCTTGTTTCAGCAACCGCATAGCAATGTCCACTGGTTCAGTCACGGTAGCCACCGCCCGCCTTCTTGTACTTTACAGCCACAAGTTGTGCTTTGCGAGCAGACCACTGACCGGGCTTGCCCCCCTTAGAGCCTGCTTTGACACGAGCGACGATTTTCTTTCGCATACCGGGCTTGGTGTAGTTGCCAGCGGCGTTGACTTTCTTGAGAACAGGCACCATTTTGAGGGTGCCTCGCTCTTTGAAGTGGCGGGCTCTGTTCGTATGAGGGTCTTCTGCTACGAGTGTGTGGTCTTTGGTGTGACTCATGTCTGGGCCACCTTTGCCATCGATGCCTCGCTGACGGCGCTCACGCTTGAGGTCGGTGTGGTACTTGACTCTGTCAGGGCTGGTTTCGTAATCAGTATCGTACTCAGATTTGTGCCGCTTTGCTTCTGGAGAAGTAGCGTGCTTGAGCACTTCCCAAAAAGCATCACTGCTCTGCATTCAGTACACCGCCACCATTTTCTTGATGTTCTTCTGCTTGTCAAGCAGAGCATAGCAAGGACATTTAGGCGACTTAGCGGAACACTGGTTCCCCTCAATCATGCAGACGCATGGGGTTTTCTTAGTACCCCCGCAACAACACTTGTCCTTTTTGAGTTTCATGTTATCATTCCTGATTTTCTCTAAGGCTCTCCATGCTCAAGTCAAGAGGCTCGGTATCTGGAAGTGGAACGCCGGGAAGTTGGCCCGAAGGATGAGCAAGATTAGCAATTGGATTGTTCCGTACCATGCTTTCTGCACTGTCCGCCATGTAATTTGAGATTTTAGGGGCTTGTTGTGCTTGAAGTCGCCTGCGTGTTTCTGCGTTGGCCGCTTCAATCTCCGCTCGTTTTTGTTCTTCTGCTTGTTGTGCTATCAGATTTCTGATATTGGATTGGTACCTTGCGTTCCTTTCTTCGGACGGCATGTCATTAGTGATGTCATGCATGTCCCTCTTCAAAATAGCCCATGCGCTGTCAAACGGTTCATCGGCCATGGGCTGGCTACGACCGCTCCGCTCATGAATCTTTCCACATGCACTCGCATTGAGAGCAGTGCCAAGCAACGCCCTTCAAAGAGCCCCCTGCTTTAGAATACAATCGCTGAGAAGGCTGAGTCCTACAAAGTGGACAAGGCGGACTTTTTGTTCGGCCCATGTGAATCACTGAGAAAAAGGTGGAGGGCAGGGGCTGAAACGGAAGTGGTATGAATGCACGCCAAAAAGCCCAAAGGCGCTGAAACACAGAAAAGTACCCCGGCCCTCCAAACCTACCGACGAAGGTTAGGGGTATAAAGATTAGGGTCAGCGGCCACGGTTGCGGTTGCTGTTGGGACCTCGGCCCCTACCGCCTCGACGGGTGTTGAGTGCTCTGCGCTGTACAGGTGCTGGAACACGAGCGGCTTCCTCGGTCTTTCTACTACCAAGTGCCTGCATTGCGGCGTCCATTGGACTGGCAGTGGCTTGCTGTGCAGACTGTGCGGCCAATGACCTTGCTCGGTTGGCTTGTGCCTCCAATTGTCGGTCCCCAGCATCAGGGTCGGGCTCAGTCATACTGAGTTCTTGGCCTAAACGAGTCATAGGTCCTTGTCTGGGTGCTGTGATAGCGCCTTCGGGTGGCCTTACTTCGGGAGGCTGAACGGTCATTGGTTCAGGCATGCTGTCATCAAAACCCGAAAACTCCGGTTCATTACCATGGCGTGCGTCGTCGATTTCAACTGTACCGTACGAGTCGTTGCTTTGGGCTGGGAAGCCGTCACCCGCATCGAGAAGCATTCCTGTCATAGATTCAGGAAGGTCCCTGAATGCAGTTGAGTCGTAGCCCTCTTCGTGTGGCTGTCCGAATTCGTTAAGCCTGCCATGTTGTGACGCCATTATTTTCTCAGCCATCGCCTGACCAGCGGTACCTTGCCTTATCTTTCCCGATGGCATATTAAACCTGTAAAAAGGCTCAACGCCTGAAAGCGCCGCAGGAATACCGGGGTGACCATCGCTCGCCGCTCGTCGCTCAGGCGTGTCAGGAAGCCCACCAGTGCGAGCCGCTTGGCGCAGGTCTTCCAGCGTCACTTCTTTGAGAAGCATCCAAGCGTTGTCAATAGGATTCAAAAAATCACATACCGGGTTGTCGTTGCTGAGCAAGGTTTCGCCCAAGCATTTGCATGGCTTGTTGTTGCTGTTGCATTTTGTCAGCACCTGTGCCGAGTCCCGCTCGGTCAGCAGTCATATCTTGCTGTTCCTCGTCCTCTTGACTTTCAAATTCAGAGTCAACTGGCTTTTGCTGAGGCTCTGCGGCTCGCCTAATTTGATAAAGGTGCATTTTTACCGCATCTTCATAGGTATGTTTGCCAATTGGTTGATGTAGTGCTCTTTCTTTTGCTTCTTCAAGCATTTCGTCTTCGCTCATTCTCTTAGCGCCTCTGCCTAATTCTCCGGGTTGAGGCATTTTGAGTATTTGCCAAGCGATTGCTTCGGGGTTCATGGGCTTCCGAGGGAGGCTCACAACATAAGCGTGTCGGCTCAGCCAAACAATTCAGAAACAAAATCCCTGCCATTGTTTCGCCTTATGCCTTCCTCAGATTCTTTCTGCCGTCGCATCGCTTCCTGTTCCCGCTTTTCTTCCTCAGTAGGAGGAGGCTGATACGCAGGGTCACGAGCATCTGGCAAATCTCTCAGTCGATTGCCACCCAACAGATTACTGTATGTAGCGGGGTATGTTTCATACTCCCGATTCGGCCTCCGCTGTGTTTCATATTCAAACGGCATTTTGTCTTTGGCGTGTTTGATTTTATTATTGATAGGTTTGAGGAACGCACCAAGCCGTTCTTCGGCACGCTGTCGTGCATCGTGGCTCGGCGAGTTGTACTGCCCTCCACCAAACGGCGGCAATTCGTACTGAGCGTGATGCGCATCAACAGCCTCTCGGAAGTCTTCCCTCCGCCTACCAGCACCCCTTGCCTTAAGCAAGGTCCATGCTACATCAAGCGGACTGACCATGTGGTGATGAAGACCACCAGCCATAAAAATTGTTTGTAAAATTTTAGGACCCTAAGCCCCTCACGAAATTTTGCCGGAGCGCCGTGTGTGGCTTAAGGAGTGCAAAGGGTCGGTGCAAAGGTATCTCTCCTTGTAGTGTAAAGGGTATGTGCAAAGCCTCGCAGTGCATCGTTCTATATATCCATCGGGCCGCCCCACACGAGGGCGGTCCTGCCGCATGCGTGGGGGCAACAGGCTCGCAGTGGGCCGTTCTATATACACACGGGAGAGCCGCCCTCGTGTACGGGGAGAGCCGCCCCGCCGTGTGGTACGGGGAGCCAGTCACACGGGAGAGGGCTCCTCTCGCATGCGTCACGGGGAGCCGCCCCACACGAGAAGGGGCCGCAGTGCCACGAACAAGGGAGCCCCCTCACACGCAAGGGCCACGCCACACGGGGGCCACGCCACGCACAGCCGCCCCCCACGCCACGCCCGTAGGGGAGGGCCGCCCTGTCATGCGAAGGGCTCTCAGTCACACGAATAGGGGAGCCCCCTGTCATGCGAATGGGCTGTCCCTGTGGTGTGGTGCAAAGCCCACTCACGCATGCCACGCCACGCATGGGGTGAGCCGCTTGTGTGGGGGGCCAAGCCCCACACATATGGGTGTGTCTTTTGCACTTCTGTACGAGTGCAAAGCCCCCCTTGTGTAAAGCCCCCTGCCCCCCATGTGCAAAGGGTACAGCCCTCGTTTGAGTGCCTCGGTTTTGGTTTCGGGGTATTTAAAGCAGCAATACAATGTTGAAGTGATGACAGCGGCGCAGAACGAGCATGGTGTGAGGGAGTGCATTGGCACAGGCCCTGCCCCAGCCACACGCCCCGCTTCACACCCACACACACGGAGGAATACACATGAACGCAAAACAAAACAGAACCCTGTACGCAGGTTTGGTCCCACTCATGGCGGCCATCCTACGCACAGGCAAGAAAGCACCACTGCCCGCAGACCTGAAAGCCATCCCAGCCACACAGGCTGAGCCGACCTCGGCTACACCATCGCAGGTGTTCAAGCACATCGCCGCCCTCGTTGGACAGGCGAAGAGTCCATCCTACGCACGAGGCATCATGACCGCCCTGCTCACGCAGGACCCCAAGGCACTTGCGACCGCCATCGAGGCACCATCGACCTACACGCCCAACAGCAGTGGCAAGGGCGAAGGCTTCACCTGCACCACACTTGCACGAGTCGCTGGCACAGGAACCCAGTCCGAATGGGCTGGTGGCAACCGCAAGCGACCACTCAGTCGTGCCGAGTTCGCAGACCTCAAGGTCCAACTCGGTCGCAAGGGTGACGGCAAGACGCAAGCCGAGTACATCGAACTCGGCTACATGACCGCCGATGGCAAAGCCATCAAGCCTGAGCCGACACAGACCAAGTTCGGCACAATGGTCGTGGCCCCAGAGGTCACCGTACCAGCGCACCTGCAAGCCCTCGTCGAAGAGATGAGAGCACGAGGCAAGACGGAAGCCGAAGTACAGGCAGTCGTCAGCGCACTCGCTTGAGTCGGGACACCGACCCACACACTCACCACCGTCGGCAGGGCCGACCACGAACGAGCATGACCGGAGCGATACCGGTGTGACACGATAGTGGTCGCCCTGCCGAGAGCCGCCCCCTCCCCGCTTCGGCGGGGAACGGGGCTACCCACCACCACCACCCCGTGAGAAGGGGGGCCGCTATCCAGAAGCGGCTCCCTACCACGAATGGGCAACCCCCAAGGAGAAATACGCATGACAAATCGCAACATGAACCTGAAGCAAGCACGCCGAACTACCCCCGCACCGGAGGTGAGCGACGGACCAAGCATCGTTATCGATGCAACAGGCAGTACACTTGTGTTCTGCTCCAACCACGCAGAGATGCAAGCATGGGCTGACAGCCAAGAAGTCACCCTTGTCCTCATCGACGCACAAGTTGGTCCACTCGCACGCTCCCACAGCCTCAACACCTACGAGGTGATTGCATGAGGGGCAACGGCATCATGACCATCGCACAGATTCGAGCACGAGTCAAGTCTGTGAACGAAGCAACCGACCAAGTCGGGCGTGAGTTGCAGTGTCAACTGCGACACCACCGTCTGATGGCTTCCGTCATCGTCCAAGAACTCACAATGCTCCCAGAAGAACTCATGGTCGAAGACGACGCCAACCCGTTCGACGAAGACATTCCGGCAGGTGTCTGAGTGATGGACTACATGGTCTTCTCACGCATGGAAAGCCTGCCGCCCAATGTGAATCCAATCGCCCCACACATTGACAGTGGAAGCATGTCACAGAACTTCGGTGAGCACATCGTCCTCGTGTTCACAGACTGGGCAAACCACTGCTTCACCATTTACCACAAGCGTACTGGTGAACGAATCAAGGTGCACCTGACCGAACTCGGTGAGTTCCAATGCGCCAACCCAGACACCAAGGTCACCGTGCCTTTGTTTGGAGAGTGACACTCACAAAGAACACCAGCAGGGGTGAGTACCTGCCACCGCACGGGGTGAATACCGTGCACCAACATGGGTATGTTGTCAGCAGGCCGCTGACACACTGAGTGCGATTGGCCTTCGCCAGTAGTGCCGCCTTCAAAGGCGGGCATATTCGCCCTTCTCACAGGAGGGTCCGACGAACACCCAACAACCGTCTTAGGGGTAGGACGGCAGAGGTGAACACCTACTTGGCAGGGTGTCAGTCGGACCCTCCATTCTCAGGTGTACAAATTGTACACCTATCCTGTTCCCTACTCCGGTACTGCCGGAGCGCCAGCCACAACCAGACTACCCCACCCACTCGTCGTCGTTGTGGCTCATTCCCCTAAGTCTGATGTACGCATAGTATAGGGCATCAAATCAATGGCTTCCATGACAGCCTCGCAGTCATGCTTTTCTCACCTCTTGCGGAGTATGCATTGCAACAGTATGTGTTTCTGGACACAGACCTTTGCGGTGTTAGACCTTCTTAGATATATATGTATTAAATCTCTATGTATGTAAGGAGTAATTCCGCACAACTCTCCAACCTATACTGTTGCAATGCATACACTGCAACAGTTGCAAACAGTGGCACTGAGAGCCTGCCCTATATGGCTCTCCCAAAAACAGGAGTGAAACACATGAGCCCGAACCCAGTGAACAACCAGCCCAGCCGAGCGCCAAGCGCAACCATCCTTCGCAAGAAGACGAACATCAAGTTCGACAGCCCACCGAAGTGGGGAGTGCGCAAGGTGACACCGACAGCACCACAGCCGTTCATCAGAGAACAGCCGACGATGAACACACAGTTCATCTTCCGTGTGAGCAAGACCATTGTAGTGGACAACAGCAGGATGCCATCGAACATGGACTTCACCAGCATGGTGATGCTACAAGTGCAAGACGAGTGAAACCAAAGGAGGAATACACATGAGCAAAAAACCAAGACGCAACCACAGACACAACAACTACACACCGAACCGGCGGATGAGTCCCGAGGCCTTCCGTTCTACGGGAGCCAAATGCCTTGACCGAGGTGAGCACCGATGGCGAGTGCTCAAGGTCAGCGGCTGGACACACATCGAAGCGGACTTTGTCTGCGCAGATTGCAACACCAAGACGACGCTACGGGACAAGGTGAAAGTATGACTGAGCGAGCATACCTCATCGAAGTAGCGTGGGGTGACGCCAGCGTACGAGTCGTCCACTTGTGCGAGCGGATATATGACAAAACCACCAAGCGACAGACGGCCTTCAATGTGGTCGACAACCTCTGGTTCATGGGAGGGAAGTTCGATGAGTCCGAGTTCGATGCCAGCCACTGGAGTATGAGATTGCTGGACATTGCACACGGAGGACTTGTCGGGGAGGAGATTCTGACCATGCAAGAACTGGCTTACCTCAAAGGTGCATACATGGACCTTCGGCAAATCTACAACGCAACCGACTCACTACTGTTCATTGACAAAACACTTGATGCAATCACTAAGCACATCACAGTCCGCAGGAATGCAGACGACGAGGCTTACGACTACAAGAGGTGGCGACAATGAGCAGGGCACAACGAAGGGAGCAGTTCCCTGACAATCCAACCGACACCCAGCGCATTCACTACCTCATCAAGCGGTTGATGACCTACACAAAGGTTCAGAGGTACACGAACGAGCATCTGTTCAGGCAGGAACAAGTTGGTCACACCCGTAGGTTCGGATTGGATTTCCTGTCCAAGTTCGACGAACTACAAATGCTCATGCAACGAGCAGGGATTGAACCACATGACCTGCCACATGGTCCGCACGGTTGGTACATGCGTAATGACTACGAAGACATTGCCAGTGTCCAAGTCCACATTGCTCACAAGGAGAGGATGTGGATGGAATTTGACGGACCAATCGAGGAGGAAGAATAACATGTGCGACCAATGCCCTAACCCAGAAACCTACAAGCGAGCCCTGATATGGGTGAACATCGAAGAGAAGTTCCAGCAGTACGCTGTCTACTGCAAGCAGTGCTGGACCTACGAACTTCTTGAAGACGCATATCACTCAGCCGTTGCACTCATCCTTGACGAGGTGTTCGTATGAACTGCAATACAATGGATGACTTCTACGAACTGTGCAAAGACTTCAAGGTCAAGCCACAGACATTCAAGTTCCGCAACACCATACCACTGATGAGCGTGAACAACTTCAAGTCTTTGGAGATGTCCGGCTTCGCTCATCACCTCAACAACTTCTGTATGTCACCCGATGGACTCATGGGTGGACTTGATAGCAAGGCTTGTTGGAGATTGCGTGGTGCTTTACACTTCATGGATGAAGAACACGCAGTAGCATTCCTTGACAAGTGGAACGAACACTTGGCATACATGAAGGCTCAACTTACTCCGGTGACAATGGTGCACAACAATCACTACGAAGACGAATACTTGGAGTTGATTGAATGAGCAGGTGGGATGGATGCGAAACATGCGTAGCGTGGCACAACCCTGTACCATGGGAAGAGGACATGGGACAGAACAGTGAACCTATTGCATTCAGCAAGAGCCACTGTGACATGAACGAATCAGAACAGTGCCACCTCGCAGGTGAGCGATACATCATACATGTTGGTGACGAGAATCGTGAGGGTTTCAATGTGCTTATTCACATGGAGGTATGCCCAGACTGCTACCTCAAACATCATGGTCTATACGAAGAGGAAGTGATTGAATGAACGAAGAACAGAAGAAAGCATGGCAGACATACATGGAGTGGCGGTACAGCACTACTGCTCCACAAACAAACGAACCAAACACACAAGGAGAGGAACAACGATGAACATAAACGAAATGGAAAAGACACGCAAGATGAAATGGCGAAAGCCGGAAGCGCACGAAGAACTGATGCTCAGTATGATTGTCATTCGTGAACGGCACTCCATCAAGACCCAAAAGCAACGGTGGCATGAATGCTCACTGCATGAGATGGAACAGATGTTGGTGACAGCAGAGTCACTCGTTGGCTATGCAATCACGAAGAAGCGTGGCAGTTATTACAACCATGAACAGCCAAGCCTCTATCGTATTGCCGTGAAGAAAGGCATTGCATACGCTGACCACGACTACCGCAACCCATACCGTGGTATCGCCGCAACCTACAAGGACAACCAGTTCACAATCACACGCAAGTATGATGGTTGGAAGAACTACATCAATTACATCACCAAACTCAAGGAGTACATCGAGAACCGCAAAGCAGAAGGCGAGTTGTGGGTCAACAAGTTACGACGGTCCAGAATCGAGGGGCTCATGAGCCACTCACTTGCCGAATGGATTAAGCGCCGACGCCTCACAGAGGAGAAGGTCAGCCTCGAATACATCTGCAAGAAGATTCACACGGAAATCACCAACCGTTCTCTTGGCAACAGTTCCAGCACGGCTGGGCCTTGGTCCTTTGACCTCGGTGAGTACACATTGTATCTCAAGCGTACACAGGAACCAAAAGGTCGTGGTGGCAACACCGAGGAGGTCACACACTTGGAACCCGTCGTGGTGATTCAAGGTGCTGGCTACCATGCACACTTGCTTGAGCAATGCTGGCGTGCGTGCACCAGCCACCTCAACTGGGAAGACCGTGAAGATGCCAAAGAGTTCCGTGATGAATTGGGTGACTACATCCTTGACCAACTGCCTAAGTTCCAGCCGCACCACGACATGCTCGTGCGAGCATCGGGACTCTGGTGCAAAGCATGGAAGGAAATTGTTGGATTCATGTTCGACAACTGGGGGTACGAAGAATGACACAAGAACAAACGACAAAACCAGAAGCAAGAACATACCCGTACGAACACCTGATGATGGATGAGTACAACGGCGGGATGATATGCATCTTCAAGAACCCTGACTACCATCCGAACGAACACTACTTGGGACGAGGTACATACCGCAGTTGGCAAATGGAATCGTACGGACATGAAGCATTCGCAAAGATGATTCTGTTCGGACAAATCGAAGTCGTCGATGTGCCTCAGCAAATCTGGGTACACGAGATGGACAAGATGCAGGATTGGCAGAAGATTGAACGACTGGTGAACCGGTTCCAAGAGAAGGGATTCACCGTTGACAAGTGTCCTCACTGTGACTCAGAGAATGTTGAGTACGATGGAGATGGTTGGGCTGATGGTTGCGAAGCAGACTGGGCGTCGTGGCAATCGTGGTCAGTTCAGTGCTTGGACTGTGATGATTTCAAACACAGCGGCAAGTATGTGACCTCATCCGGTGGGCGTTGGTGATTCAAATGATTGACAAGAAAGGATTACACTGGCCTCAGTACACATGGCATGCACAGGATTTGAAAACCCATCAGTACTTGTTGTTCAAAGTGACAGGGAAGAAGGGTACATATCGTTCTCCCGAAGATGGCATCAAGGAACTGTGTCTGACGATTGAAGAAGCGAATGAACTAAAGCGTACTACTGTGAACGAGGGTGGATTTGCCAGACACTACAAAGGCAGTGACCCAAGAAGCAGACACTACCAAGGAATGAACAAGGGTGATTCAAATGATTGACACCAGACACGGACAATTCCAATGGGTCTTTCGGACCCTTGACAAAGACGGATGTATCACCGTCGTGCTACACGAAACAGATGCAACAACAAACGGAAGTGAACAACATGATTGATGTAAAGGAACTGACAGACAGCGATGGCAAATTGAAAGACGGGTATCACCTGAACCCTGACTTCACGACAGACGACTACGAAGATGAGCCTTGGACTTTGTACAACACAGAGGATTGCCTCAAAGAATTGAGAAGGCTACAACGAACGAAAGGGCGCAAGCACATCAACATACTACTGGGATTCGGTGACCACATGCGTAATTGGGTCGAGGTAAGTTGGAAATTGTTGTACGACATGGTTCGTGACCGCCAGCAACGCTTTGCCAACTGCGAGTACAACCAACTGTGGTATCTCAAGACATCGCACCGCACTCACATCAGTGTATGGCCTGCCTACCTTCGTGATACCAACAAGACAATGGACAACAATTGGGGCGAGCAACAGGAGGAATGAAACATGAATGAACAAGTACAAGAAACACTACGAAGCATGAACGAAGAACAACGGGATGGTTTGATTGGCTGGCTCAAGGAAGGCGACGGACACAGCGTGGCTGGTATCGAGAGGTACACTGACCTCGGACTACCGAGAGAATGGCTGGACACAATGGTCACACGCAGGTGGTCTGAGTTCGTACAGATACCAGAGGGTATCACGAAGGTAGCAAAAGATGCCATCGCTCACCAACCCATCGGTTGGCACGCTAAGCACGAGCGATGGGTCATGCTACTCACTCCTCTGAATCAGGAGGCTGGCTACCTTGACAACAACTATCGGACATTTACCACAGCCCGAACACGAAGTGTTTGGTGTGAACTGAATGACTACGAGGCATGGGATGGTGATGAGTACGACATTGAATCCAACGACAAACTCATCGAGCACATCAAGTTCCAGCACGACATTCACCCTGACGCTGAGTATTGGAGTCATCGTATGTTGACAGCAGAGGATGCCTCTAATTGTGGCTATGATGGGCCTGCTTTGGAAATGCAATTCAGGTTACCCTACCTTGCTCCTGATGTTCAGAAGCGATACAAAATAGATACCCCTGTTGAGTACATTGAAACAGAAATCGATTCACCTTCTCGCTACCTCATCAAGTACGATGGCACTAAGCGAGTGGAGCACATCAGCATTGGTAAGTATGCCAATTTCAACCGCCAATCACGGAAGCCCATGCTCACATACGACGAAGCAGTCAAGCAGGTTGAGAAAAAGATGGAGGAAGTTCCCAACCTTGCATGGATTGCTGGCAGTGATGTGGAGTGGAAAGTCGACGGCGAGTTCCGCCCAGTGGATGACATTGCTATTGACTTGGTCAAGGAAAGTGCAGATGAGATTGAAGGCTATGCTAAAGGCGTCAGTCGCATGAAAGCAAAGTGCCCAGCACTTGATACATTCGTACAGTACAACGAAGACTACACCAAGTATGGTATTGACACAGATGCCGCACCTGTTGGTTGGGTGATTGAAGACCTTCATTCATTGAACTACACAGGTGTCCTTTGGAATCACAACTACATGATGCCTTGGGTCGATGGCATTGGCAACAGCGCAGTCATCCGTGCACTGGGCGATGCCATTGGTGCAGACATGTCTGGCAACAGCATGATTGGTCGTGGCTTTTCCGCACAGTACAACGCTAACTGCGTTGTGAAACAACTCGATGCATCCAAGTGGTGTACTGTTCAAACAGGAGATGAAGAAGAATGAAAGCAACACCCGAAGACAGATTGTTGTTCTGCTTGCAGGACATCGTCGAAGACATTGACAACAACGGCAGAGGCATCAAGACGAAGAAAGACTTTGACTACTTCGTTGAGTGCTGGTACAACTTGGCAACCCATGCCATCAAGCAGTACAGAGAAGCATACGACTTGGAGATGAAACAATGAACACGACACAAGAAACAAAGACGCAACAAGAACGAGTGGCACTTGGTTGCCTCGGATGCTACAACGGAGGAGTGCTTGCATTCAAGTGGCTGACCGGCGACCAACTCAAGACCATGCTGGAATTGGAAGAGGATGAATCCATCCCTATCGCTCAGCATGTGTGCAAGTCAGACGACCCGACGCACGAGGAGTGGCACATTCAAGACTACGACGGTGACATCAGCCGCCTCAGATTGAGCGAGAACCCTGACCTTGACAAGTTGGTTCAGCACTTGGAGCATCTTGAGTTCCACCCTGAGTACATCCCTGCTTGGCTCCTTGAGGATGACTCGTGTGGCATGGCTGACCCTGACCCTGACGATGTGATTGAGGTCATGGAAAACATGGAGAGGATTGACCGATTCAGATTGGACGACTGGGCACACCAGTTGTGCGAGGACCTCGGCTTACTTGACAACAAGCCCATCAATCGATACAACGATTGGCATCCCAACATGTACATTGACTGGGAACGAGTAGCGCAGGACTTGCTCATGGATGAGCACTACATCGAGTACGGTGAATACTACTACGCAAGGAGGGACTGACATGGCTTACTATGTGGGTGACCCTTGCTACATCATTGATGATGATGACTGGAGTGAGTTCTGTCAACTGACCTTCGACAAGGAAAACCAACGACCCGATGAGAATCACATTGACTCCGTCATCCAATGGCGTGGTCAAAAGTTGACCATTTGGTCGAACGGTGGTGATGGCTACTGGTCGTGGAAGGACAGTGGAATCAGTGCTGACAACGGAGCGACTGGCTTTGGTGTCGACGCAGGGATTTACTGTGTGATTGACCTTGACTTCCTACATGTGTCACAGCATGCTCTTGCAGAAAAGAACGGGATGGTCTTTGAAGATGAGCCAGAGTTCTCGACCGAACGGGGCATCATCTATCTGGATGGGAAGCCCGATGACTCCGATGGAGAAACGAGGTGGTGACATGAACGACAGGGACTTTACTTACGAACGAACTTGGCAAGAGATATTCGACATGCTTGACAAGGCTGAACGATTACAAAACAAACACCTTGTGGCTATGCAAGACTGTCCAAAGGACAAGCGTGTGTTTCACATGAGGAACTACAAGGCGCTGGAGGGCGTCGTGAAATCCCTCCGATGGTGTCTGGGTGACACCACAATACCACACCCACTTGAATGAACGAGGATGAAAAATATGATACGAAAAACAATGAAGAAATGGATTGCTAACGCAGTACGAGAATACATGAGCGAAGATGAAGACATGGCCGAGGCCATTGCAATGGAACTGAGTGCAACGCATGGCTTTGACGATGCGCTTGCACGACAATTTGAGGTGAGTGATATTGCTGAGCACATTGATGTGGAAGACATTGCAGTGTGCTTTGATTACGAAGACATTGCCAGCAACATAGACATCAGTGCGTACGACATCGCACAAGAATTGGACACGGATGACATCGCAACAGAAATCAAAAACGACTTGGACTACTATGGCATTGCATCCAACATCGACATGGGAGAACTCGCAGGAGAACTTGACATTGATGAGTTGTCTGGCCACTTGAATTACACTGATGTTGCTGAGAACATTGACATGGACGACCTCACTGACAGAGTCGTGGACAAGGTGGACCTCGACGACTTGGCTGGGTACTTGGAGATGGGTACACTTGTTGACATCATCATGGCCAAAGAACTCGACGCCATCAAGTCTGAACTGATGGCCAAGGTCGACGCACTTGTCAACGCAATCGAACTGGCAATGGTTATCCACACGGAGGAATGAACATGGCACTACGAGTAGGAATAACAGAAGAAGCAAGACAGGAAGCAGGCATAAAAGAATCAGACCGTGAGATGTTGAACTCATTCCCGATGGGCATCACTGCGATGGCCGCAGGGATTGGACACATCACAGTTGACCCAGAAGAGAAACGCTGGGGCCAGACCATCACAGTTGACATGGCTGTTGACAGGTTCACTCTTGTGCTCCGCTTGCACGGTGACATGTTCACCACAGAGAAAGCCAACCGACGGATGCAAGCCATGCTTACATCAAAGGAGTTCGTGACCAAGATGGCTGAGGCTAAGTGGACATGCAATGTCGGCAACGATTCAGACGAGGAGTTCCGCTTCAAGATGCAGAAGCGTTTGTGGAACGACATGGTATCTGACCACAAGTTGAGCACACTCGATAAGGACTACGACTCATACGATGAGGAGCAGAGCCGTACTCAATCAGTGCGCCATTTGATTTGGGCCATCCTTGAAAGAGAACTCACTGACGACATGCTTGCGCACTCGGACATCATTGACACATGGGGGAACTACTTCGGGTACAGCAAGCCACTGTACAATGACCTGTACTTACACTGGAACGAGGACACCTACGAGTTCTCACTGGAAGACACACCACAAGAGGAGGAATGAAACATGAACATACCAACGAAAATAAAAACATGGAACGAGATGACGCCAGAGGAACAAGCAGAAGACCACAAGAAACCGTACAACCACTGGACTGTGCGGCGGATGCTGGAAGCGAATGAACGAACGGCCACTGACAAACAGGGATGGGGCATGACTGTCGCTGACCTCGTCGCACAATTGCTTGTCTACCCACCGCACACCGAAGTCCTCATCCGTGACGGCATCGGCTGGAGTGGAGTAAGCAACTACGAGATTGAGATTAAAGAAGCACTCATCCTCAACAACGGAGAGGACGACTATGATGCCCAGCGTGAGGAACTCCGTGCTGGCAAAGTCAGGGGCAAGCAAGTGGTTGCTTTCGTCAAGTGCAACTACGAAGCAGAAACCGTGGACCCATACGAAGCAGAAGAATACCGAGAGGATGATGAAGAATGACTGACAAATACGAAGGACATACACCTGCGGAGCATTGGGACTTTTCTACATGGGGAATTACCATGCCTACGGGTTTTGAGGCTGATGCACAACTGATAGCAGACGCACCACTTCTCCTTGCAGAAGTCATACGGTTGCGTGACCTACTACAACAAGTGGCTGACGACTACACCGATGCTGATGGTATCACTTACGAAATCTATTGCGAGTTCGGAGGCGAGGAAGAATGATTGACA
>Ga0206682_10000179_pt1 | contig 66220 bp, 71 predicted proteins | sample M240m12015metaG_FD_155444 | JGI IMG/M metagenome (GOLD analysis project Ga0206682, IMG submission 155444) | Ammonia-oxidizing marine archaeal communities from Monterey Bay, California, United States - M2 40m 12015 | ecosystem: Environmental > Aquatic > Marine > Intertidal zone | place: USA... | reverse complement strand
CTAGGGTATTGCACCCATGAATGATGGTGCCATGTGTCCTGTTGAAGTATGCTCCAATCTCTTGGAAGGTAGCACCCATGTGGCGGAGCACAAAGAAGATAGATTGTCTCCATTGACTCACCCTCTGGGTGCGCTTTGATGATAGCAAATCGGTCATCGAGATGCCAGACAATTCACTAGCACGTTGGACTAGTTGGTCATAATCCTTGGGGGTTGGTGCCCCCAAGGATTTAGCAAATGACGTCCTCGGCATTTTGTTGTTGCTCATAATGCTAGGTGCTAATCTTGTATGGCAGACAAAACTTCATCGCTGACTGCTCGACCAGCACTATACTTAACAGCCTCAACATAGATACAACGGGGTGCGTCAGGGAAGAACCTTAGCAGAGCGGGGCACAGCCACCCACTAATACCTGTAGTGTGCTCTACATAATGATTCCATTGGTCATCGTCATACTTCATGCCGTTGTCCTCGACCCAGTCAAACTTATAATGGTGTCCTTTGAATCGGGTATCAGAAAACCTAAGACTGAACTGACCTGTCTCGGGTATGAATGCTTCGGTCGCTCCTTGTGCGGTGAGGTATAGCATGTCCATGATAGAGTCTGCCCCAGATACAAAGGCTTCCTTGTCTAGGCCACGGGACTCATCATCGAAGACCCACTCGCCGTGGTATACATAAGGGTGGATAGTGGTTACGCTGTTGTTGTTTGTTGGTTTCATAATATTATAGTTTGGTTTGTTGTGGGTTGGGTTGAGTTAGGAGTTGATGATACGTGATACTACGCCTCGGCCTTGGTCGGTGATCTGCACAGTAATGACCCTTCGGTCGGAGCGGTTGCGGTTCCTGACTACTAAGCCTCGGTCCACCATGCGGTCCACCATACCAGTAGCGGCAGCACTTGTTACGCCCACCCTCTTGGCGAGGGCGGTGGTTGTGATGTCGTCCTCATCTAGGTAGAATAATGACAGGGCTTGCTTGACGCTGATGCGTTGGTAAGCTGAGGATTCAAACTTGCGGATTACATTTAGTTTTTGTGTTTCTAGTTTCATGTTTTTATTTGTTGGTTTTGTTTTGTATGGTGAGAAGGAAGGTGCGGTGTGTGTCGTCCTTGAGTTGTGCGTCAGCTTTACGCCTCAGCTTGGATAGATACTTATCATTATGATACGTGACCCATAGGTAATAGATCGTGTAACAGGATAGAGGAATCAGGATACAGGGTAGGAGTAGATATATCATAGGTGGTTGAGGGCTAGGATGTCTTCGTCAGTAGTCACTAGTGTGACATCGTTGCCGAATGCATTGTCGAATGTCTTGATGAGGTGGTGGTAGTCACCGCCCTGCATCTCTAGTAGTAGGTTGTCCGTGGTGTCTTTGTCTTGATACTGGTCTCGCATAAACTTCTGTGCCATGCCTAGGAGATACATGCTGTTACCTGCCTGACCATCTAGGTGTATAACATATGTCGTGCACTCCGCATCTTCGTCGTGGGTAATCATTGTTATAGTTCTCCTAAGGTTGTGACTGGGTGGTGTACGTGATAGGCTACTGCTTTGTGATACAGGGCTCGGGCTTCCTTATAAGAGTGAAAGAAGAGATACCCGTCCAGACAACGGTCGGCATCATCTTCATGCTTGGCTCGCTCTCGGATATCGACTGCCCACTCACCTCCTAGACTGACAAGCTGTACTTCCAGATTAGTTGGCAGGTATCCGCTCCACATTTCCTCTTCTTCTTCTTCTTCCGTATCGTTTATGTACTTATCATATAGCGCACGGATGCTTTCGGGGTCGGTCTGGTCAACAAGTGTGTTGAGTAGGTTGTAAGTGGAGTTTATATGGGTGGTCATTTTATTGACCATCTCTTGTTTGCTTAGTTGTTTCATGGTTGTATTTCTACGTTGGCTTCTTCGATCTGGTATGACCCATCCATCAGGTCATATGACCCAGTATCCGTATCAGATATGTTGGTGGCTAGTTTCATTAGGGAGTCAGTAAGCTGGCGCTCACTCGTTGCATCTATTGTTATGGTTACTTGCATTGTCTTATTCGTTAAGTAGGTATTCGTATGCATCGTTAGCCAAGGCCATGAGAGCATGGTGCTCGTCGAGGTCTCGAGGTTGGTGCATGTGGAGGGCGAAGCGTTCGATGTTCTTCTTGTCTGCACCATTGGATCCTAGTCTCCCAGCGTGGAAGAGTTGGGCCACAGTGAGGCCAGTCCAGTTCTTATACCGCACGATGTCAATCATGTGGATGGGTAGTGTTACTTGTGTTGTTGTCATATGTTTGGTTGGGGTTAGAATGTGATTTTACAGTTTCCCATGTGAGATCCGCGAAGGATTTGACTTTCGGTAGTGAAAGAGTATCTTGTGCCTCGCTCGTTTTCTGTGTGCATGAATCGACCCGTTGGAGTGAAGCCTGTAATAGTTAGCTTCTCCCCATCGTGCATCTTGAAGCGTCTTGTCAACGTCCCTACTTGTCCGACTTTAAAAGTCATTCCGTATCTGTTTGTGTATTCTTGCATAGTGTTTCTATTGGTTTGTGTTGTTGGTTTGGTTGGTGTTAGTAAGTAGGAACATAGTCAAGGATCACCTCGCCTCTCCACTGGTTGGGGGTTCCGTCGCACTGGTCAAGACCTGCGTCAAACCACCAAGGTTGCTCATCCCCGCTAACTTCAAAGGCCACAGTACATGGGTAGGATGACTCTATGTCTCCGAAGGTGGCGTCATCAGCTTCAAAGAAATTAATCAGTGCAGTCGTTAGCTTTTGCCTCAGCGGGCTAGGGTCAGAGCATACTAGGTCTCGGAGCACAGCAACTGTGGGTGGGGTGGTCATAGGATAATCTATGAGTAGGTTGTAGGTATCTGTTGGTGTTACTGGTATATTTGTCATATGTTTGGTTGGTTATTATTGCTGGTCTAGATACCAGTTCCATGCTCTCTCGTCTTTCCATGCTCGTCCAATGACTACTCCCTTGTCATCTTTGGCAGTTGCTGTTTGCCTAGACTTGTATCGGGTGAGCAAGTTAGCACCCACAGTTTCTAGACTGTCGGTGTGGTGCCTGTAGTGTGCACCCAGCTTGTTGACCCAATCAATTGTGTATATAATCTCTTTCATATTGGTGTTTGTTCTATTTGGTTTGGTTGTAATATGTTTCTTCTATTTCTTGTGCTCTCCTCAACACAGAGGTAGGCACAGCTTTTGTTTTAGACAGGGTGTGGTAATCTTCCACACTACCTGTGTCTTCGGCTAGGGCTAGGCTCGATCCATACTTACCGCATGGTGACTCGATGTCGATGAGGACTTTGGGATCGGAGTAGGGCTCGGCTGTTATGATCCAGCCTCGTATGTTTATGTTGTTTGTCATAGTGTTTAGTGTGTTATGAAACCAAGAGGAACACGCCAGAGATTGTAACCCACACCACACCGAGTCCGACGATGATGCTGATGGTTGTGACCCATGCGTCAATGAGTGCGATCCATAAGTCTGGCTTGCCATCGTGGCTTTGGGTGGCGATTGATAATGCTACAGAACCTAGGTATGTAGTGATCAGTAAGATGATACAGTATGTAAAGATCATGATGTTTTAATGTAGTTGCTTATTGTTGTGACCACATTCTGGGCAGTCCCCTGCTATGCCAGCACCACAGTTCATGTAGCCATAGCCTAGGTCGTGTCCACAGTTGGAGCATAGAGTGCTCTCAGTTGAGGTGATGTAGTTGATGGCACTTTGATACAGGTTGCTCTGGTCTTTGAAGTAGTCAGCTCGGAGGTTGTTGGATAGGAACTCAAGTAGCTGTGCCTTGTGTTCGTGCACTGCATCACCGTGGCATTTGTAGTAGACACAATCTGGATTATCATCATGCACCTCTTCGGCTTGTTCGTCCCACACCGACTCAATGACTAGACCATTCTCGATTGTGTAGAAGGTGTCACCATCCTCGAATGGGTAGCTGAGTGTATCATCAACTCGGTTGAAGTCTTCATCAAGAAATCCTTCCCGTTGCAGGGCAACTTCGATATTGAATACCAAGTCGCTCATGTTTTTCGAGGCATCTAGTTGTGCCATTGCGTCGATGAAGTCGAACGCTTGGTCTGATGTTCCCTCGAACTTGAGGTAGGAATTGTCTGCTGTTATTAATTTAGGTTTCATATGTTTATTTGGTTTGTGTTGTCGTTAGTCTAAGTAGGACAGTCATTATTACCCCTTAAGGGGTAGTTGAAATATCATATTGCAGTTGGTTGACCCTGCCTCCCGATACAGGAGACAGGGTTCGGGGTTCATGGTTCATGGTTATCCAGCGAGGGTAGCATTCAGCACACGCTGTGCTTCGTCAGCGGATGGTTCGTAGTTACCCTTGATGAGGTAGCGGGAGAACTCCTGCTTGCGGTCAGCACCTGTGCCAAACTCAGAGCTGAATGCTCTACGTCCTTGGGTGGTAGACTTACCTACACCATCACCGCTGGTCCAGAACTCGGTCGCACCATTGAGGACATCATACATGTTACGTCCTTGGTTGCCTCGACCATGTCGGGCTAGGTCAGCAATGCCCTGCACTTGGTTGAGTGTTCGGGTGCTGAATGTCTCGAGCTTCTCACCTCGGTCGTGTGCCTTGTTGATGAAGTAGCCTCCGACCACAGCTTCGATGTCTGCGTTCCTCACTTGGAACGAGGCAAGCTCTTCCATCTTCTCGGTGAAGATAGACCTACCTTGTAGGACATCATTGAGATACTTACCCAGCTGATGACAAGCTACCTTGGCATCACCCTTGTGGTATACCTTGAAGTCAATGTTCTTCTCACCTTCGACTGACCAGTTGAGTGTGTTGTTACACACAATCCTGATCATGGAGTCGTAGGCTCGGAAGGCAAGTGACCCATCGTGACTGGTCACGAAGTTAATGTTGCCGTGGAACTTGTCGCCATTGACAGAGAAACCACCAGCATCACCTACCTCAACTGAGATAAAGTATCTACGTAGACCACATAGTGTGCCGACACAGGTCAGCTTGTAGTCCATGTCAACACCTTGGAAGGCAGTAGACATAGCCTTCCAAACGTCTCGGTTCTGGATGACAGAGTAGCGGTTGCCACTAATGTGCAGGGGGTGGAGTTCACCTAGGTTGGTCAAAGCGCAGAGGCTTTTGTAATCCTTGAGGGTTACCTGCTGACCAGCAATGCCAGCAGTTACAGTTCCCTCTACAATCTGAGGGTGTAGTCCGTGTTCCTCTACGTCAGAGAGGTGGATGCTATCCCCGACACGCTTCTCAAGACCATGCCATGCAGCATACTTGGAGTGATTAGGGACGAGGACGGAGTCGATGTTTGTTATTTCGTGGGACATAATGTTTGTTTGTGTTTGTTGTTTGTTGTTTGTTGTGGTTAGTGAGGGGGTGTTGAGTATTAGTATAAGTAGGACAGCCATTTGGCAATCACTATTTTATATTATTTTAGGAGAGTGTTACAGGTTGCTGTGTTTCGATCCAGACTTTAGCACCACATGATAGTGGTTTGTCTGGGCTATAGACCACAGTCGCAGTCACCTCGCCATCATCATCGAGGATCTCGACACGCTTGGCGTAGTCATTGGACTTGTATGTCTTGCAAGTAAGCACTGGGTTGCGCTCACCTGTCTTGCTGTTGGCACGGATGGTGTGCTGGTTTACATGTATTATTGTTTTCATTTGGTTATGGTGTAAATGTTACGAACTCAAAGTCAGCAGACTGAACGAGCCAGCCACTATCCCCGACCCAGATGAACAGGTTGAAGTTACTGTCATCCAATGAGTCGGGTTGCTTCGCATTGAATACCACATCACGTAATGCTACGTCATTGACATGGGATGGTAGCACTTGGTTGTCGGAGTCGATGGGTAGATCATTGTCTCCCCATCCATGGGTCATTAGTTTTACTTGCATATGTTTATTTGGTATAGGTTTGGTTTCTATTTGGTTTGGGTTTGGTTTAATGATTCTAATATTTTACGTATCTCGATGATGGGTATCATATGGTCACTGTATTGCATATTATTGGTTTGGTTTGGGTTTAGTCTTCACGATGGCAGTAGTCAGAGTAACGCTGAAGTTGTGTATCAGTCAGCGTATTCTTGGTAGGGTCATTGTGAAACTGGTTGTCATTAGTCTCATCAATGCACACGATGGTGACGATGTGATCCTCCATTGTCTCACAGAAATCTTGCATGAACTTCTTGGCGTAGTTGGCGGGTGTCTCATTTGTTTGAGCGATGTCTAGTATATATCTCATGGTTCTATTTGGTTTGGGTTGGGATGTTGTAGTCTGACATGAGTTGATCTATCTCTTCATCTTTCATGTCGATGAGGGCGGGACACCCATCAATGAGGAGGTTGTATACTTCAAGCTCGGTCGCAATGCTGGCTTCGTGTCTGGCGATAGCATCGCACTTATGTTCTTTAGTCATGGTAATGTTTGGTTTGTGTTGTCGTTAGTATAAGTAGGACAGTCATTCTTACCCCTTAAGGGGTAGTTGAAATATCATATTGCAGATTGTGTTCGGGGGTTAGTCAATCCATGTTTAGCTTATCTAATTCTGGATCATCATTCGATGGGCAATCATAGATAGCTATACAAGAAATCTCTACTCGACTATTCCAAAGAGTATCTCCATTGTCTTCTTCTACTTGAAAATCAACCCAGAAAACTGGAAATGGTTTTGATGAAATGTAATCTGGGAATCCGTTAGGAAATGTTACGGAACTACCACCACAATAATGCTCCTGAAGAACTAACTCCAATGTGGATATAAAAGAATCTAATTCTTTAAGGTTTACATCTTTAATTACTGCGATACAGGGGGTTTCTTCTGAGTAGTTGTTTACTAATAAATTATAGTTCATGCTTTGGTTTGGTTTGGTTTGTGTTGTCGTTAGTATAAGTAGGACAGTCATTGTTACCCCTTAAGGGGTAGTTGAAATATCATATTGCAGATTTGGTAGTAGCTACGGATGCTTTCTTGGTCTGGTATCCATGCACCTTGATCCATACATTGGGTAGCTTGCCATCTCTGCGGTTCGTGCCATCACACAGACCACACTCTGCACATTGCATATCATGGCTATCAGCTAGGCATTCCATACCAGTCTGCTTGTCGTCTGGGGTGTTGACTACTGTGGTGAAGGTGCGGAGTCCTAGTGCTTGTGCATCTTGGTAATTGGTAGACTCGCAGGATGCCATGAAGTATTTGCCATAAGCACGGGCATCATCTGGTGACATCATGTGCCAGTCGTGGAAGTATCCAGTCCACTTGGATGCCAGCTTTGCAATGCTCTGGGTTAAGGGTAAAGGAATCATGCTAGGGTTTCCATATGCACCGAACCGCACCTTCTTACCAGAGAAGAACCTACGGAACTCCAATGAACCAGCGACAAGTTGGGGGTATGGGTTGTCGGACTTGTGCTTGCGGTAGATTGCTGATAGTGGATTGGCGTTGACATAACAACCATTGCCACTAGCTAGGACACATCCTTTGCATTGGTTCAATGCATCGTGCTTGTCTCGTCTTGAGTCTACTGGGTGTCTGGTGTTATCGAGTATCCAGATCTGGATCATGTCACCTGTCTTGACGTTAGATGATTTGGATGATGCGACGATGAAGACATTAGCATCTTCATGCAGTAAGTAGGATTGGCTGAGCTTAGGTAGTTTGGTTCGCATGGTAATGTTTGGTTTGTGTTGTCGTTAGTCTAAGTAGGACAGTCATTCTTACCCCTTAAGGGGTAGTTGAAATATCATATTGCAGATTGTGGTTTGATGATCTCGCCTCGGTTGCTGATGGTCTCGCCATCATATGCATAGTTGATAACAACGCTACCCACTTGACCAGATCTCACCAGCTCGCTGGCTTTACGGATTGCCCAACCCTCAGATCGGTAGATCTTGAGGGCAGACTTGACTGTGCCGAACCAGACGAAGTCTCGGAGCTTGCCGTCGTTGCATAGCATGTAGGGCTTGTCGAATTTGTAGACTGAATCGAATATTGTGAGGAAGTATCTTGCTTTACGTTTCATGGTTCTATTTGGATAAGTCTTCGACTCGTAGTTGAAGTAATTCGAGATTGATCTGGACGGCTTCAATGATGCCATGCTCATAGAGCCAGTTCTTAATGCCGTTCCCTTTTCTCCACTCTTGGGAGAACAAGTAGTGCTTGGTGAACAGGTGGATGGTAAGGGCAATTAGCTTGCTGTGTAGTTTCATAGGATGGTGTTGTCGTTAGTCTAAGTAGGACAGTCATTCACCCCCTCTGTAAGAGGGGGGTTGAAATATCATATTGCAACTTGAGGGTTAACCCTCAGCGATTAGCTCGAGGGTCTCCATGCACTTGGGGCATCCGATCTGTTCGACATCACAATAGTTGTGAGACAGTCGGGGGTTGCACTCACCCTTGACAGAGTCAAGAGTCATGAGACAGGCGGTGTTTGTCCACAACCTGCCCTTGTTTCCGAATACCCCTAGCTTGAGGGATCTGAGGGTGTCATAGTCTTTGGAAGCCATGGCGGATAATACTTGCTTTGCTTTTTCTTTGGTCATAATTTGGATTGTGTTGTCGTTAGTCTAAGTAGGACAGTCATTCTTACCCCTAAAGGGGTAGTTGAAATATCATATTGCAACTACCCTTTAGGGTAAGGAATTAAGCAGCTTCGCTGTTCACGGCTGGGCTGAGTGAGTGGAGCAAGTCAAGCACGGCTCTCTTGAGTTCCAGCTTCGCTGAGTGGTTCAAGTCCTCAGCTACGCTCTTCTTGATCTTGTTGATCTTGCTTAAGCAAGATGCAAGCTCTGGGTGAAGGGCATCTGGATTCTCGCCACATGGCTTGGGCTTACTAGACTTCGTCTTCTTAGTGGGAGTCTCCTTAGCTATGGTATCGGAGATACCAAACTTGTCCTTGGCTTTCTTGTTCAATCTACCAGCTTTGCTGGGCTTGATCTTGTTTAGCTCCGCTACGTTTTCCTCAGTCACCGCTTCGGATGCCTTGGCACAGTTCCCAGTGGGAACAGCGTTGTAAACAGTCTCGGAGAGACCGAGGGTGAGAACTTTCTCAGCAAGGAGCGAAGCTCCTTTGGAGTTATTGGCAATCCCTCGTGCTTGCTTCTTAGGAATACCAGACTGGACAAGCCATTTCTCTACGAGATTGTAAGCTTGACTGGAAGCTTTAGCTGGGTCGGATTCGTAGTGAGGAGACTTGAGAGTCAAAGCGGCTCGGTAAAGACCTACAGTCTTTACTGTGGATAGGAAAGCAGTTCCTGCTTGGATGATAGCAGTCTTAGCTTGAGTCTTGATGTCGGAATAACTAGCGGATGTGTCGATTGTGTTTTTCATAATGTAATTGGGAAGGTGATCAGCGGAATTGCCATCAGCTTCACCATCTAAGTTAGGACAGCCAAGTTTACCCCTAAAGGGGTAGTTGAAATATCATATTGCAACTCTCCCTCTTCGAGGCAACACATACATGATGCGAGGCAAACGGCTCGGGAAGCAGGGTTCAGGGTTCATATGTGGTTCGCATGGACAATCGCGCCGAGCTACGCTCCGCACCTTGTCCGCGCTTAACCCTGAGTCATGTAACATGACCCACGGATCATGACTCTTGAGTCATGTTCCACAGCCTGTTTGAGCCAACCCCCTCTGTAAGAGGGGGTTAGAACCACGCATTAGTGTTATAGTGCGAAGTTGTGGACACCCTACGGGTGGGGTCGGTCTTTTTTGCGCGGGCGCACACTATACATATACACGCATATGAAAAAATTAATGAAAGTATTGATTATACTTGATCTACGGGCAGGGACCAGATATAAAATGATAGTCAAGAAAACATACATACCACAAAAATGAGCGATAAACAAAAACAAGGATGGTCCAGTATAGGAGTCGGTGAAGGCGACTCGAAGCCTTATCTACAGGACGAAGGAGGCTGGAACAAGGGTTACGAACGGAAGCAAGCGCCTATATTTAGTGGAGTGCTTAACTACTTCCCAGATGCACTGTGGCTGGTAGCTAAGTGTAGTAAGACAGGAAACGACCAACACAATGCAGGTGAACCGCTTCATTGGGCGAGGGAGAAGTCTACCGATGAGTCGGACTGCCTAGTCAGACACCTGATGCAGTATGACCAGCTCGATGATGACGGTATTCTACATGCAGCGAAAGTTGCGTGGCGGGCGTTAGCACTATTGCAACGCACACTCGAAGACCGAGGCGAGGCACCAATTAGCCCATACAACAAGAAGTCATGATATTAGAAGATGAAATTACAGAGGACATGCTCATTATGGATGGGTATGACGAGTGCATCGTAGGTATAGTAGAACGATTTGGGCAGCCACCTATCATTTGCTACGACCGTGACAAAGTCATCGCGGCGCATATGAAGGAGGGTATGGACTATGAGGAGGCAGAAGAGTTCTTTGAGTTTAACCAGATAGGTGCATGGCTTGGCGAATCAACACCTTGCTTTATCACGATGACGGATGAAGAAAGAACTTGAGAAGGGCAGCAAGGTCAAACGAATCAAGGTTCTGGGTAAATGGATCAAGGTTCGGTATTCAGATATAGAGGAGTGGGGTCTGTGTGACAATGACCAGCTCACCATCTTTCTATCTCTGAAGTGCATAGATGACCCGAAGCAACACTGGCTCACGCTCATACACGAGGTGTCACATATGATATTCCGAATAACGGGTATCGCATACATGGAGCGTAATGAGGAGGAGGCGTATGTAAGGTGCGTCGAGAACCTAATTATACCGTGGATTTTAGAACACAACTATCTAAGACCTAGATGATGCGGGATGAGATAGACAAGGCTCACGAAACAGGGTGCCTGATGGTTATGGCGGCTCTCGTGTTGCTTTTCGCGACGGCTGTCGTTATTGCCTATTTGCTGCTTAAGTAGGCACAAAGTGAATACATATAGTGCTTAATGCAAGTAGTTTGCGTTTATTTAACGCTATATTTTTACTGATTGACAACCCCTCTATTGGCCTGTGGGCCTTATGGAATAAGGGCTAAATAAAAAGAGAGATGACCACAACAACCCCTCTTTTCAGAGAAAGTTTTTTCCTATATTATTCTTCTAAGAGGAACAAAGTCAAAAAAAACTTTCTCTGAAAAGAGAGGTTGTTGTGGTCATCTCTATTAGCCGCTAGGCCATATAGAATATAGGCTACAGCTCGGCCCGTAAAATTAGCCTCCAAAACGGATTGACACCCCCTCACTTTTTAGTAGTATGCCCCTATGAGCGAAACCGCACTACAATTTTACCCTATACCCAACGCGTCTAAGTATGAGATCGCCTCTGACGGTAGGGTATATCGCTTACTAAAGAGTGGCTCGCGCAAGCCTATTAAGACTACGTCATCATCTCGCAAAGGCAGAAACTGGAAAGAGCTGCGTGTCCAGATCACCTTTGACGATGGTAAGAGACGTAGCCGTAACCCACACGCACTTCGCAGGGAGGCTATGATAACAGCGGGCGAAGATCACGACTGGTTACCTAATAGACCTCGAGAGATTGGCTCTCAGTTTATAGAGATACCTGACCTGTGGTGTCTTTACTTGGTGGACCATGGTGGGACTGTATATCACCAGACCGAGGATGCTCAGGGTATATACTTCCGAGAGGTCAAGTATTACTTGGATGAGACAAGCGGTCGTTGCCCCATCGAGCGAGTCAACCTAAGGGATGTATCATTCCGACCACGGACATACAGTCGCAAGCAGATTAAAGAGATGCAGGAAGAACGTATGAAACAACTAACGGAGATGCACGAATGAAACAAGAAACAGATGGCGCGTCAATCCCGACCCTACTTCGGGAGTATATACTTTGTAATTACGGACCCGAGATCATGTATCGCATTGATCGCGCAGGGGACTTTCACGATATACTTACTAATAAGTATCCCAACACTACGACACACAACCGTAGACGATTCATCAAGCAGCTTACACGATACAGGATTCCTAGAGAACTAGTGGTCATTATCCACATTGGACTTTACCTATACGACCACATGCCTACTCGATTAGCTACGTGGGTTAAACAAATACTATTATGAGCAAACAACTAGACCAATACGAAGCAGAGAACTATCGCCTAGCATTCCAGTGGAACAATGGCATAGTAGAAATCATTAAGTCATGGCGAGCCTCAGGCGAGATTCATGTCACCAAGCTAACCAAGTCCGAGACACTCGCTCTCGTTTCTTTTATTGAGGGGAACCTCGAGGAGGGCGGCGGAGTCACAGGTATTGACGACTGGGTAGATCTTGTGTAATGTTAACCGCATGGCTTCCGATCGCGTCAAGGCTACCACAAAAAAGAAAGTTTTGTCTAAGACACTAGACCGAGCTAGGCGTGCCATCGAAAAAACCGAGCAACAAGATTTGGGGGCCACCTATGATGTGTTGGACAACATTGAAGTGGTAAATTACGTCAAGAATGGTCTTAAGAAAAAGGCCACCCAAGCCACACCCAGAACATTTCCGACAAGCCCGAGAACAGTTCAGATAAGCCCCACCCAAGCTACTCCACGAACAGTTCAGTTAAGACCGACTCAGGTTCCTAAAAAGAAAATTGCCGAGAGAATCATCCAAGGGGGTTCTAAAGCGGCTGCAGCTGGGAAGTTTATAGCAAAAAAAGCACCACCTGTCACAGCAGCTATAATGGCCTATGAAGCCGCATCCCTCGCTAACTCAGAGGAGGCACGAGAAAAAGCTCGGGAACAACATAAGGTCATGGGGGAAAGGGGCTTTTCCCTGAAAGGCGCGGGGCAGAACATAGCACAGGGCCTCCTAGATCCCATGGGTACTTTGTATGCAAGGGGTGATGCAGTCGCAGATTTAAGAAAGGCACAAGCAAAGGCTATTATTAGATATTTTAACGGTGACGAATCCAAATATAGATCTGTTCGTGCAAAGCTCGCTGCCCAGAGGTTAGCCTCACGCTCCCCACGGGGGATCAAGCGTTGACGATTAGATAGATCTTGTGTAATGTTAATCACATGGCTTCCGATCGCGTCAAGGCTACTATCAAAAGACTAGGTCTCGCTGGGGTTAATAAACCTAAGCGCACACCTAAGCACCCTAAGAAGAGTCACGTGGTGATGGCTAGTGAGGGCGGTAAGCATAAACTCATTCGCTTTGGACAACAGGGTGTAACTGGGGACAGGAAACCCACGAAGCGTCAAGCCTCGTTCAAAGCTCGCCACGCTAAGAACATTAAGAAGGGCAAGATGTCCGCCGCCTACTGGGCCAACAAGGTCAAGTGGTAATGCACCTTGACCACTTCATTATAAAATAGTAACATCCCCAACATCTTATGGCAGACAAACCTACGAAGCAACCCAAGTCCCTAGACGTTATTGATGGGCTCGGGCTCACGATGGGGGTAAAAGAAGACGGCACCAAGACACGCCGACTCAAGGACGTTAAATCGGCCCTTGCAATATACACCCGTTTAAAGGATGCTGATCGACAGTCAGCTCTACAACGCGCCCGCATCGACGGGATGTTTGATGGAGCGGCTCCCTATGACCAGTCGAAGCTTAACGCTTCAGGTCAGGGTCAAAAAACCAACTTAAATTTTGGAGAAGCTCAGCGTCTACTTGATATTTCTTTGTCAGCTTATGTGGACTTATACTCGTCCCTTGAGAAGTTTGTTAATGTTAAAGGCACAGTCGGTGAAGATGCCCAGCGCCACGAGTGGGAAGACATCGTCAGCTCAGAACTCACGCAGCTACTAAAGTCATGGCCTGAGTTTCACTCGAACTACTTACGCCTCTGCACCACATTCATTAAACATGGTGTCGGTGTCGCATACTTTGACTCGCCAGAAGGTTGGCAGTTTAAGGTAGGCTCATTCGAGGACATCCTAATCCCGAGACAGACACCCTCTTCCGAGGAAGCCATTGACGTATCCGTAATCCGTCGCTCTTACCACATTCACGAACTAGCAAACTTCATCAAGAACCCTGAAGCCGCAGCCAAGGTAGGGTGGAACGTCGATGAGGTGAAGCGAGTCATGGTCAAGAACGTGACTACCAACGGACGCGGATCCTTTTCTACAGGAAACCTGAACTCTGATTACGAATCCCTGCAAGCTGAGATCAAGAACAACGACTTACTAGTCGGTGTAGAGAACCCAACGGTATCTGTGTTGCACTTTTTGGTGCGTGAGACAGACGGAACCCTGAGTCATTACTCCTGTGTCGAGTCAAGCCCATCCAAATTCCTTTACGAGAAACCATCTCGATACAAATCAGCAGAAGAAGCATACGTAATGTTTACGTATGGCGTAGGATCTAACGGAACATACCACTCGATTCGTGGTTTAGGGCAGCGAGTCTTCTCGCACGTCCAGACCAGCAACCGTTTACGTTGCCAGATGATCGACGGAGCCATGATTTCTTCGGCAGTTATGCTTCAGCCAGAGTCTAGCAGAGCCCTTGAGGAGCTAGACATGACCTTTTACGGTTCATATGCAGTGCTTAGCCCCAATGTTAACATCATTGAGAAGGCAATTCCTAACTTATCGAACGCAGTGCAGCCCGCATTGCAGGATATGCAGAACCAATTGGCCATGAATACGGACACACAGTCCCCATATGGCCCGACTCAGTCCAGCCCATACAGGAATAAGGATCAAGTTATCAGTGATATGGACATCAGCACCCAGTTAAGTGGTGCTGCATTGAACTTATTCTACGCATCTTGGGGCCGTTTGCTACGAGAAGTAGTAAAACGCGTGATCAAATCACCCAAAGACCAGCGCACCAAGGACTTCTGCGACCGTTGTTATGACCGTGGGGTGCCAAAAGAGTTCCTAGAAAACCTAGATCTAGCCAGAACCACAGCCGTTAGGGCTATCGGAGACGGCTCAAGGGCTAACAGACTAGCTTCCCTACGTGAATTGAACGCAATTAGTGGTTCATTTGACGAAGTAGGTCGTGCTAACCTGACCCGTGACATCGTAGCTACCCGTGTTGGAGCCGATATCGCTGACAGATACGCACCGCAGATGGATGTTCCACGTGAAACAGTGGACAATAAGATCGCTATCATGGAAACCGCTACCCTGAATCAGGGACAACCGATGCCTGTATTGTCTTCGGAGTTACATGGTACACACTTAGGTATCCATTTAGAGTCATTTGGCCAGTTACTGGAAGCATTAAACACGGGTCAGGCAGACCCAATGCAAGCAATGCCAGTTCTACAGGCGTTCTACCAGCACATCGCCGAACATACACAGTTCGCCAGCGGCGAGCCAGCACTTGAGGGACTAGTTGCACAAGCTAAGCAGTCGTTGCAGTATGGTGAAGAGATGATCAACAACACTGCCAAGGCAATGGAGAAGATCCAGCGCGACGAAGCGCAAGCCCAGCAGCAAATGACCGAGGAGGAAGCAGCCATGATGCAGCAGCAAGGTGGAGAGCAGCCGCAGGAAGATCCTAAGATCGCAGCGGCACAAGTCCAAATGCAGATCATGCAACAGAAGGCAGAACTTGAAATGTCAATCAAGCAGCAGAAGCACGAGCAGGACCAAGCAATCCGCGACGCTGAGGCAGCAATGAAGTTCCAAGAAGACGCTAGGTCTTAACCCCAAACTATTTGAACACAGGAGACGTAGCCGAAGCCGCCTTTGTATATCAGGCCACCCTGCACGGCTACGAGGCGTTCCTGCCCACGTCCCATAATACTAAAACGGATGTGATCATCCGCAAGGCTGGGTGCAAGCCCATCATGATTCAGGTCAAGAAAGGTGCCAAGCAAAAGCAGGTCAAGCCAACGCACAAAGAACGCTGGAAAGTTATTATAGGTTCAGGGAAGCCGTCGAGTCTGCGCAGGGTAAACAACACAGGCAAGCCACGCTACACTTTATATAAAGAAGGGGACTTCGATTACATGGCTATGTACATCGCTGAACACGAAGCCTTTGCCCTGTATCCTCTAACAGACATCATTGGTCCTTCTTCAATGAGCTGGAATCTAATAGACAGCCCCAGAGATAACTGGGAAATACTTAACGATTTACCTTGAACATTGGGAATCAAGTCCCTAATATTCAACCCATGTTCCGTAAGAAAGAACCACAATCATTCCCACTCGAGCCGATCCCAGTAGACTCAAGTGTCAAGGGATGGTACGCCAGTGGTAACGCAGGATCATTAAAAGAGCTGATGAACAGCGAAGTGTTCCGCAAGGCAGAGGCCGTTCTTAAAGAGAACGCACGACCCACCCGAGGATCCATTAGAAACACCGAGACCAACTCCATGAACCACGCAGTCTTTGCTGGTTACTGTGACGCGTTCGATGATTTACGAAAACTTTGCTCAGCCCCAGCAAACCTAAACCAAACATTCAGCACAACTGAATGGGACCACCTACAATAACAAAACAACATTATAATGTCTGATACTGCACCCGCACCCGAATCCGCCCCAGCTGACCCAGTAGCCGCCATCCCTGAAGTGGATGGCGGTGAATCAGCTGACTTCTCATTTGAAGCAGCCCTCGAGGCAAGCATCAACGCTGTTGATGAGCCAGCCGAAGAAGCACCTGTACAGGAGGAAGAACCAGCAACAGAAGAGTCCACCCCAGAAGCAGAAGCAACTGAGGAGACACCAGAGGCAACCAAGGAGGAGTCCACCGAAGAGACATCCGATCTACTTGATTCACTCGACGCCGACGTCGGTGATGACTGGACACCGAAAGCTAGTTCCGCATTCCAGCGACTCAAGACAGAACTTAAGTCAGAACGTGTTGAGCGTGAGTCACTTACGCAAAGAGCAAAAGAAGCAGAGGCTAAAGTAGCCGAGCTCGAAGGCGTGGTAGGCAACGAGACCGTAGAAACTTTACAACAACGTGTCCAAGAGTATGAGAACCAGCAAATGCTGACCAGCTTGGAGCAGACCGATGCATACAATGAGGCAGTCATGCAGCCGTTGGAGCAGATCTTTACTGGCGTAGAAAAGCTAGCTGAAGCACACGGCGTAGATTACGAGGACCTCGTAGATGCAATGACCATCGAGGATGCGGCACAGCAGGAAGAAGTTGTAGCCGAGCTCATGGCCACAGCATCAGATCGCGACAAGGCTGTATTCTACAGACTAGCCGCAGAGATTGACCCGATCCTACAGCGACGTGACAACCTACGGTCAAACGCAGACGAGGCGTTACGTGAGGCAAACCTAGTTTCAGAAGAGCGTGAGAAGATAGCACTCGCCGACCGAGCCGCACAGCGTGTTGAGGTAACTAAGAACGTCACACAAAGAATCAAGGACAAGGTACCTTTCTTATCTGGCTTCGAGGGACTAGACCTAGAAGGCATCCAGAAAGAAGCAGCTGATGTAGACCCAACAGTCGTGCACTCAGTAGACTTTGCTTACCAAGCAGTAGCCGCCCGCCTTTTACCATCAATGGTCAAAGAGTACGCCTCATCACAGAAGCTCATCGAAGAACTTACTAGCAAGCTTGCATCATACGAAGATGCAGAGCCTAAGCTATCAGGTGGAACTAACTCTGCACCACTAGCTGGCTCCGCTTCAAAGAGTGGTGACTTCGCTTCATCCATCGAGTCTATACTTGGTGGTCAATAATTTCCACTGAGGGGTTGTAGTGTCCCCGTGTTGTGGTCCGTCAAGGTAGGTGGTAGGTTTTTTTCATATGTTTATTCGCCTCCCACTTACCTTGTCACCCCACATTGTCCCTTGACGGTGTGGGACTTTTTTGGTTAAATGAATCCGTAATATATCGGATAGGTTGCTCTAGCCATTAATTAGTTCTATTAGACTCCGAGAAGTTACACGAGTTTTATCTCATCTACATATCGGATACCATCGGTCGCTCTAGCCATAAGTAGTTCTATTTAAAGGTAACCGTCCCTAAAAAAGACATCGTGTATCGCAATTGATACACAAACCTCGTTGTCTGTCGTATATGACAGGCACATTAAATACAACCAACTAAAAACCAACTAATAAAATGGCAACATTCCAAGGAGGTGTAACCGACACAGGTATCACCGCAATCGACGCAGCCCTCGTTCAGGAAGCTGGACGCATCGGAGCTGACATCCACAAACGAACCCTCCACACATCTGCGTGGATGGATCTTATCAAGCAGTCACCCTTCCCAGAAGGCATGGGCTACACACAACAGACAATGATCTATGATCGTGCTCTACCTACTACTTCCATCGGAGGTAGCCAAGGTGTTAACTGGCATGACATCGCTATCACTGAGACATCATCTACCCTAAACCAGTCTCAACTTGTAGGCGACCAGCCACTCGCTGGTGCAGCTAATCAGTTCGCTGGTAACAACGGTGGTGATACTGCAAGTCCTGCCACAGACCTTGCTCAAGATCAGCGTTCATACATCAACTTCAGCCGTAAGCTGAAGCCATACACCCTACGCCGCGCAACAGTTGAGTCTCCTAAGATTTCTTTGGAGGACCTACGTTACGCTGCTCACCGCCAAGACCAGCTCCGCGCTATCATGGATCTCATGACTGAGGCTACCGCCTACACATGGGAAAACCGTTATCGTGATGAGTACGAGCGTCTTGCTGGTAACCTTGTATGTGCTCAAACTGCTGGTTCTGTAGTTAGCTCAATCGTTGATGGCAACGGTGACGGCACTTCAGCCCAAGCATTTGAAGATGTATCTGTTGCTGGTAGCATGGATCTCACCACTTCTGGTGTAGGCGACACTGACATCTCTCCAGATGCCAATATCTCCAACGCCCTCCTCGACAAAGTTTACTACCAGAACGTCCGCAAGGGTGCTGGCCGTGATGCTTATGGTCGCGAGAATGGTCGCCCAGTCTTCGCACTTGTCTGTTCTTCTGAGGCTTCATACGCTCTCCAGACTGAGTCAGGCTTCCGTGATGACGTACGTTACAACGCAGCTAAAGTCAGCGAGCTCATTGCTCCGCTTGGTGTTGAGAAGTCCTTCCGTGGTTACTACCACATGGTTGACGATCTCGCTCCTCGTTACACAATCGCTGCTGGTGTCCTCACACGCGTTATGCCTTACAGCATGAGTGTCGGTGGCATCGTTGTTGACAACGCAGAATACGAGGTAGCACCTATCGAAGCAGCATTCGTTCTTCACTCAGAGGTCATGGAGTCCCAGATTCCTAACCCATTCAGTGGATCCAACGGTCTGAGCTTCGAGGCTTGTGATTACAAGGGTAAGTTCAACTGGTTGAACATCCCGCACGAAGATAAGAACCCTGATGGAACCACTGGTTTCTTCCGTGGCATCCTTGCTTCTGCATCCAAGCCAATCAAAACTGAGTTCGGCTATGTAGTCCTATTCAAGCGTGACTCTGCTACACCAGCAGCCTAATCGCTAAAACAAACTAACCGTTGTGGGGGGTATAAAATCTATACCCCCCACAACACCTTTTACCTCATGGACAACCAACCTAAAGAAGAGCCTGACAATTTCGCCGCCGCTATCGAAGCAGAACTAGCCCGCGCTAAAGCGGAAGTTCTACAGCTTGAGGCACAACAAATGCAGATCAAAGCGGACCAAGCAGTAGCTGAAGCCGAAGCATTAGTCGAAGGAGGCGAAGAAGCACCTGCCGAAGAAGCACCTGCTGAAGGAGCACCTGCCGACGAAGAGATGGTTGAAGAAATGTCCGAGGAAATGACTGAGGGAGAGCCCCAAGAAGAGGCACCCGAAGACGAAGACGAAGAAGCCGACTTCGCGACCGCAGTAGAACAAGCAATCGCTGAAGACGACGAAGACGACGAAGACAAAGACAAAGAGGAATACGCTTAAATAATGTCTATCGAAATAGAGATCAAGAGGGGTTCTACATTTTCTCAGACTTGCCTCTGTGTAGATGAGCTAGATCAACCTATTGATCTCTCTTTGTGGTCCTTCGCAAGTGACCTGAAACTTGCCGCCAGTAACGAGACCCTTATCTCGTTCAATATTGATGATACCGCCGCCTCGGCTGGACAGGTACGTGTCTACGCACCTGCATCTGACACTTTAAACCTGCCACCAGAAATGACCTTAGTGTTTGACATTAAGTTTACTGATGGGGGCGGAGACATTCATTACTCGGATGACATTGTCCTAACAACTTCCAAACACATTACCCACTAGTATGTCCAACCCAATCAAAGTTATTAAGCTAACAGGGGTCTCTGGATCTCTAGAAGGAAAAGCAGACGTGATACATGATCACGTTTTATCAGATATTAACGATGCTGGCACAGCTGCTTCAGCTAATACAAGTGATTTTGCCACATCCACGCAAGGAACCAAGGCAGACAACGCCATTCAAGCAGGTAATCTCGCGTCTATTAATGCAGACATTACCGATGCCACGTTGATCGACACCACCGACCCAAGGCTGAGTGATTCAAGAACCCCAACCACACACAGTCACACACTATCAGAAATCACTGGTTCTGGTAGCTCCGCTGGCCTTGATGTAGCTACAGTCGGTAATGCAGCAGATGGAGAAGTTGTCAAAGGTAATGACTCTAGGTTGTCAGATGACCGTGACCCGACCGCACACACCCACACCCTTTCCGACATCTCAGACAGAGGCACAGCAGCCGCAGCAGATACAACCGACTTTGCCACAGCAGCGCAAGGTACTTTAGCAACCACAGCGTTGCAAGATCCAACAGCATTTGCAACATCAGCACAAGGCGACCTAGCTGACACAGCGTTGCAAGACGCTACAGCATTTGCAGCGGTTTCACACAACCATCCCCTATCTGAAATTACAGATAACAATATTGTCGTTAGGACAACTGACGTAGACGTGAGCAGCACCTCATGGGTTTTAGATGAAGTAACTTTATCTAGTAACTCTACAACAAAAGTTCCCACACAGGCCAGCGTCAAGTCATACGTAGACAATGAAATCCTGCAAATTGATGCAGTAGCCCAATCGTTCAAAGGTGCTTATAATGCTTTAACTAATACACCTGACTTAACGTCACCATCGGCGATATCCATTAGTGCAGGAGACGCATACGTTGTCGATACAGAGGGTAACTTTTACAGTCAATTATTATTAGTTGGGACAACTATAATTGCAGATTCTAACAATGCATCCACAGAAAATGAATGGACTATAGTAGTTAATGGGCTGAATGCCACAACTGTTAAGACCACATACGAGTCAAATTTGGACACCAACGCATTCACAGATGCTGACCAAACAAAACTCACAGGCATAGAAACTGCCGCAACAGCTGACCAGACAGGGGCCGAGATTAAAACTGCTTACGAATTGGAAGCCAACACCAACGCATTCACAGATGCGGACGAGCAAGCCGTCAGCGATGTGATTGCTGGTGAATATACCAGAGACGACCAGACATCAGTTCTCGGCAATGGGTGGGTCATTAATGACGCCACAATGGCTACTGCAACTAGTTCTAAACTAGCAACGTCTTCTTCCATAAAGAGTTATGTTGATTCCTTAACAGGTACCAATAGTGACACAATGCAATTTAAAGGTGAATATAACGCCACCACGAACACCCCAGACCTAGATGGCAGCGCCCCAAGAGAGCCAGTCGCGACTGGGGATGCATATATTGTTTCAGCCGATGGGCAGTTCTGGACCGAAGACGTGACTATTGGTACTCTAATTATAGCCAACGAATATAATCCATCTAGCTTGACTGGGTGGGAGATTATATCGGGCGGCGGTGCCGCCGAGCTTAGCGAATTATCCGATGTAACCACAGCAGCAGTTACTGACAAGTTTGCCCTCATGGCCGATGGTGCTTCATACGTAGGACGCGCTCTTGTTGAAGCTGACATCAGCGACTTGGGAACATACTCGACCGCATCCAGCACTGAGACACTCACCAACAAGACATTTGACGCAGATGGCACTGGTAACAGCATAACCAACATCGACTTAACATCTGATGTCATCGGAGATCTACCTTACTCTAACCTTGTCTCATCTACTACCGCTTCTAAACTCGTAGGCCGTGGCAGTGCCCTTGGAGCAGGAGACATGCAGGAGATTAACCTTGGCACAGGGTTGACTATGTCAGGGACAACAATCTCTGCGTCAGGGTCAGCTGCATCCAATACTGTCTACGGAGCTACTTGGAATGGAGACACAACAAACGCTGCCTCCAAGAATGCGATCTACGATAAGATCGAGTTGCTTGATGCAGCCATTGGGGCTGGCGGAGGAGGAACAGTTCAAGGGTCGTCAGTTACTTATGATGTTCTGCTGGCATCCGCATCTGGAACCGCCCCAGTAGGCACGGCAGACAAATCTGTAGACTTGCAAGCAGTTAGAGCGGCATCTACACAGACGTCCAAAGGCGTTTCATCTGTGATTGGTGGAGGCGGAAACAACTCTACCGACGAGGCTTTTGCCGTTGTCGCAGGTGGGAGTAACAACAACAATCAGAGCTTTGCAGCAACTATTAGTGGTGGAGAGTATAATCAGATAACGGGATTAAGCACCCAAGCCGCCTACTCTGTGATTGCGGGTGGAAGATACAATTTTATCAGATCATCATCCCAAGCTTCCACTGTCTCTGGAGAGTATAATGAGATCGACTCAAGTGGTCAAAGCTCCATCCTTGGGGGCAAAAACAACAGAATCACTAATTCGTCCTACTCCACTGTCTCAGGAGGTTACGGAAATTTAATCAACACCACCAGTTCAGGTTCACGAAATGTGATTGCTGGGGGTCAAACAAACGAAATTCAATCATCTTACTCTTTTGTTGGTGCTGGTCAGGACAACGACATCCTACAAGGACAGAGGTCAGCCATCGTAACGGGATCTGGCAACTCAATGTCTGGCTACGGCGGAACCGATAGCTGTATTGCCGCTGGCAGCTCCAACACCCTATCTGGTTATGGTTGCTTTATTGGCGGTGGGTCAAGTTGCGATATCGACGGATTCTTTGGCGGCTCTACCAACACAAGTATTATTGGTGGATCAACCAACTCAGCATACTACGCATCCAACTCAGTCATATTAGGCGGCAGGGATTGCAGATTATTCTACTCCGACTACACCGTCATGTCTGGTCGGAGAGCAAAGATCACCGTAGCGAATAAGCACGGTCAGTTCATATATGCTGACGATCAAGATTTAGACTACGTTTGCAACACCGAAAGGACAGCCAACTTCCGAGTGGCTAATGGAATGCACATTACTGCTCCCTTGTTCATTACTGAGAGATCCAGTGCATTGGCAGACATTGCAGGTCGCGGCCAAATCTGGGTTAAAGATGCAACACCAAACGAGCTTTGGTTTACGGATGATGCAGGTAACGACAACGCCCTTACGGGAGGTACTTATGGTATGCTTTATAACAATGCGAACTCTGCGACTTCATCATGTAACACGATACCGACGGCTGTGGATTGGGTGTCTGCTGGCCCATCTTCTGGAACCACACCGACCACAACCAACAACTATATCATAATACCTTCTGGTGGCCTTTACAGAGTCGAAGCCAATATCTGCTGCACGACCGACGTTGCTGGTGAATATCAATTCGAGATTTATTACTTTAATGGAGCAAACTGGTCGGGAACAGGATTTGTAGCTGACAGGGCCATGCCAAACAATGGAGATGTTGGCAGTGCAACAGTAAGCGGTATTGTTAATGTTGCGGCTGGTGGTCAAGCCAGACTAGCTGTCTACCAGACAATTGATTCAGGTTCTACCACGAACTTCCTTGTTCAGTCAGGCCAACTAGTTGTGACAAAACTCTAAGTCAAATATTAAGATTCACAAAGAAACTAATTACTGATACATTAATTCTATGGCAACTTCAAATATTGAAAAGCAAGCATTCGGTCAAGCTGGAGCTACTATCGCACTCCCTGCAACAGGAGCCGTGACTGGTGACTTTTGTGCATTGGCCTTCATCGAAGAATCCACATTGTCCGCACTGACATGGGCTGAGCTAGACTCAAGCGGGGATAATGGAACTGGTGTTACATATCCTGCTGGGTATGTCTTATATGGGCAGATCACTGGTTTCACATTAGCTACTGGAGCGGTTACTGCATATAACCAAGTCTAATGCTAGGTCTTACTCTATCAATTGCAAAGTGTGCGGCACGGGCAGTGGCGCAAATTGCTGGTGGTGGTGGTTCCCCACCACCCATTACAAAATATTACAGACAACCAGACAACAGCTTATACAAGCAGCCAGACGGCACTTCCTACTACCTTCAACCTTAATTAAATCATGCCAGACGTAACCGTATCAACAGACGTAGACAACCTTTTAAAGAGTGCTGACAATGCAGCAGCAAGGACGAGCCTAGGCTTAGGCACAGCAGCCGAAGCAGCAACTGGTGACTTCGCAACATCAGAGCAAGGGGGCAAAGCTGACAGTGCACTGCAGCCATCTGACAACATCACAGAGCTCACCAACAATGCAGGATTTATCACAAGCGTTGGAAACCTTGATGATGTAACTAGCAACGGAGCAACCACAACCAATGACATTAGTGTAGGAAATCGAATCATAACTGGTAACAATACAGCTGCTGGTGCAACAGCTACAGCAATAGGTGGACAAAACAATACTGCTAGTGGGCCGAGCTCTGAGGTTCTTGGTGGTGATGGTTCAACGGCCAGTGGTCAAGGCTCAAGCGTAATTGGTGGTAGTAATCACCAAAATGCAGCCAACTGGACGGCTACAGTTGGAGGTTTGAATCAAACAGCTGCAAGCGGAGCAGCTAGGGGTGCTATTTTGGCAGGTTTTGGTCACAACTTGAATCACTCTGATTCTGTAATTATTGCTGGTAACGGCATAACCTCAGACGCAAGCAATACAGTTTTTGTTCCAAACCTAAATGTTGGCTCTGGCTTCAAGATGCCAACAGGCGCAACTGACACTTACGTCATGACCTCAGATGCAAATGGCGTAGGCACATGGCAAGCCGCTGGCGGTGGCGGTGGCGGAGGCGGCACAGTTCAAGGGACTGACCAGACATATGACATCCAAGCCGCTAACGAAGGTAATGTAGCTGGTAATTCAAGAGGTGAAAACTCTGTTGATTTACAGTCTTCACGAACAAGCTCCGCATATGTGGCGAGTGGTAGTGCGGCTACGATCAGCGGCGGGGTTGATAACACAGCATCTGGTGGCAACAGCAATACAGTCGGAGGCGGTTTTAAAAACACAGCATCTGCTAATTATATGGGGCAAGGCTACGCTACAGTTGGTGGGGGTGAGAGAAACTCAGCAACTGGACTTTATGCTACTGTGGGTGGTGGTACTACAAACACAGCAACGGATAGTTCAAGTGTAGTAGGAGGTGGTAGACAAAACAATGCAACAGGAGTCACTAGCGTGATTGCGGGAGGGCAAGCTAACAATGCGACCGCTACTTACACCACAGTAGGTGGTGGTAATAACAACACAGCATCTGATTATGGTGCTACTGTAGCAGGTGGCGGTGGTTTTTATGGTGGTAATACTGCATCGGGAAGAAAGAGCGCAGTAGGAGGTGGCTCGAGTAACACTGCATCTGGTTATATTTCTACAGTGGGTGGTGGCGTGACTTGCACTGCATCTGGTTCAAATTCAACAGTATCTGGCGGTGATACTAATACGGCAAGCGGATACTACACCACCGTAGCAGGGGGGACATTGAACACGGCAACTGGCATGTGGTCTTCTATATTAGGCGGACTAAGCAGCAACACTAACAATTTCTCAGAAGCCATGATCGTGGGAAGCCAAATTACGGCAGACAGAGGCAACTGCACATTCGTCAACAACCTTTCAATTAAACAAATTCCAACGTCAGCCACAGGTCTACCTAGCGGGAGTATCTGGAGTGATGGTGGCACGTTAAAGATTGTCTAAAAAACTTGAACCCTCGATCCTGTAGCCTACACTATGGGTCATGAAGAAAGATATACATTTCGTCTGTGGCTTACCTCGTAGTGGGTCTACCTTGCTTTGCAACTTATTAGCTCAGCACCCCGAAGTCCACACGACCCCCACAAGCGCGTGCCACGAATCATTGTTCGTGATTCGTAATGCATGGAACCAGTGGCTGGAGCACAAAGCCGCTAAGGATTTAGCAGATGACAAGAACCTACAGCGTGTGCTACACGCCATGATTCATGCTTACCATGATACGGATAAGCCTGTAGTAATAGATAAGGGCAGGGGCTGGACTTCACTTTTAGAAATGACTGAGTTTGCTCTTGGTAAGCAAGCCAAGGTGCTTGTCCCAGTAAGGGACATTAGTCAGATCGTAGCGAGTATGGAGAAGCTACATCGTAAGGCAGCCCACCACAAACAAGACAGTGGAGACTACTTTGACGCACAGACTGTAAATGGCAGGGCCCAGAAAGTCTTATCCAAAGACGGAGTTCTTGGGATCGCTTACAACCGACTCAAAGATGTAGCTCAGCGTGGGTTAGTTGACCGTTTGCTCTTGGTAGAGTTTGATGCTTTGACCAGCAGACCAAAGGAAACCATGTCCCAAGTATGGGATTTCCTAGGTATGCAAGCCCCAGACCATGACTTCGACAACGTGGAGCAGGTTACATACGAGGATGATAGTGTCCACGGTCTTGACTTGCATTCCATACGTAATAAGGTAGAATCAGTTACGGATGATTCCGAAAATATTCTGGGTGCAGAACTTTGTGCCCAACTTCGGGGAGCTGAATTTTGGCGACCTACACAACAACAACAACAACAACAACAACAACAATGAGTGTATTAAACAACCAAACACAGCCAGTGCTTACACCTGCTGAGCGTTCAGCCCGTCAAGTTAAGCGTGCCACAGCACAAATGGCATACCAACTTATCCAAAGCTGGAACCACGGATGGGATCTTATTTGGTCTAGCGGAGACCCTGCGGCTGTATTATCAGAACTAGGGACTGATGCTGGAGAGATCTTTGCCCTTAATGAAGACATCATCGTATATCTTAACACGACCCTCGCTGGACGTAAGCAAGATGAGCTTGATGTAATCAATGCCAAAGTCGCAGCCAAGCCAGCTACTACTGTAGCAGCAGACGGCTCAGTGACGATTGACTAATCTAAATTATGAAAACGACCCTAAACGAAATACTGAACCGACTCAAGCAAGAGTCAACATGGCGAGGACTTATTGTTGTCGCTACATTGGTGGGTGCCAAGTTGCAGCCAGAACAGATCGAAGCTATTGTCACGGCTGGTGTCAGCTTAATTGCGGCTATCAACATCCTCAAGAAAGACTAATCTCATGAAGTATATCATTGCACTATTAGCATTATCGCTTTCTTCCTGCCTACCTTTTGATGTCACTGTTACCTTGGGTGACGGGCAATCAATGGGTGGTGAAGCAGTCATTGATTACTCTGCGAAGGGCGGTCTAGACGTGGGTTTCAATCCTGTCCTAGTAGACTACTCTGGTAAGTGAAAGTATGTATAGACGCAGGTCACGGAGGTAATGACGTGGGTGCCGTGGGGCCATCAGGTTTGAGAGAATCTGACATGGCTCTCGATGTTTGTGAGCGCATCAAGGTCATGTTGGACCCAGTAGTTGATGTGGTTATGACTCGCACCAATGATACATACCTAAGCCTAACCAAGAGAGCGGATATATGTAATGCTGAAGGATGTTCGCTATTTATATCATATCATTTTAATTCGGCTGAGAGTGCCCTTGCCAATGGATGGGAGGTCTTTACCACAAGGAAAGACAACAACTCCGATAAGCTAGCCACGTGTATTGGGGAAGCCCACGCGTCCGAGTTTCCCAAACAATTTGCTAGGATGGATTGGTCTGATGGCGACCTAGATAAAGAAGCAAATTTCTCTGTTATCCGTAGAGCAAACTGCCCTGCCGTTCTTATGGAGGGTGAATTTATACATAACCCACTGGGTGAGAAGTTCATAGGTGATGCGGATAACCGCAATAAAATGGCTCGTGCAGTGGCTAATGGGGTGTGCAAATACCTAGGATTTGGTCAACATACAAAGCCCCCATTGACTTTAGAAGAGCGAGTTGCTAGACTTGAGAAGCACATGAATTTATCATAATATGGATATCACAAGTATTGTAATGGAAGGTGGCCCCATAGGTGTCGCTGTAGGTGGATTATACTTTATAACTAAGTTATTCCTTAAAACTATTAACGAGAGAGACGAAGTCCACCGTATCTTTCTTGGAGACATGATGGATGAAGATAGACTCCTTAGACAGGAGGACCGACAATCCAGACAGGAAGACCGACAGGAACGAACCGCTGATAGGCAGGAGCACAGGGAATCATACAGTAAACTTAGCAATTCTCTTGACAAGCTCGCTGCTGAGTTTAAGAATAAGCCATAGAATTTTGTATTGGTTTTCTCAGAATAGTAGGTAGTATGTTGCTATGCCTCTGAGTAGCCAACGTCAGCGTTTCTCTATCTTCGTTAGCCCACGTAACGAAGATTTCTTATTCTACGAGAAAGTAGATAAGCAACGTATTCAGGAATCTATACCTGAATATGGAGACCCACACCCTGATTTTAGGAAGTATCCTAACCATTTCTTTACTCAAGCGGTCCAAGCAGATGAAGAAGGGCAGACCTACTTTTACTATTATGCTGCTAAACGTGATCATCAGGATGATTACAACTTTGAGCACTCGACTGTTAACCACAAGTCTGGAACCTACGATCAGGTAATACGTACCTATATTACTCTACGGTCAGAGTATGATGAGGATTCCCCAGCACTGGGCTCGCCGATGCCCATCGTAGAGGCAGACCCATTTGACGAAACAGACGAGTATACCCTAATTTCTAGGGAGCAATCACGAGTCGGCGAAACAGTAGGTATTTCTTCAAAGAGAAACCCAGACGAGATGGACTCTATGTTCGTTCTGGAAAAATGTCTCTACCTAAAGAGAGTTCCTATCACCACGACAGCGTATGATAAGAACACAGGCGCTCATATATTTACAACGACCAACCTCCTTCACCGTGACGAGACCCCTGAGGGATCAAGCTTAAGTGTAGGTAGTCTGCTGGCGGATGAGTCAAATAGTTTCTGGGACATAGATGAGGATACAGGTTCTCACAAAACAATTGAGCAAGTATCCGAGGAGTGGTTCTATGTTTCCTCTATACAGAATGGCGATGCCAACGAACGCAGGGTTTTTCTTTACCTGACGCCCAACCAGAATGACTTTGTCTTCTATGAGTTAGTAGATCGTAAAAACGAAAAGCTAGAACCATCTCCCTTACCTGAGTTTGGGGAAGCTCACTCAGAATTTACGGATCATAAGTTTGTAGCCGCAGTTCCCAACGACAACATTGGCGACTTTTACAAGTATTACTACGCCCGCGATAGGTTCAATGAAGACCAGTATAACTTCTCTGAGTCCTTTGTAGATATAGGAGGAGTCCGTGTATCCTTAGTACGTCGCAGCTACGTCGTTCTCCGTGACTCATATGATCCTAATTCCCCAGAGGTAGGGGCAGCAATGCCTTCTGACCCCTCGAATAAGTTTACAGGTAACTACCTGCTCGTAGACCGATTACAACGTCCAATCGAAGACGAGACCCTTTCTTCCCTGTATGTTTCAGAAGAGCGGATATACGCCAAGACACCAGACACCCAGAATCAGGAAGGTAACTTCACGCTTCAGGAAGGGGGTTTAACTGTAACCCGCACGTGGATCGTTCCACGCGATCAAGTCGGAGCTTTCCCACAACCATCTGTAGGATCATCTGATCCAGAATATGGTCAGTACGAGTACGCCACACGTAGGATATCTCAAGAGACACCAGCTGAGATAGACTCATACTACAGCGTCATACTCGACATATACGCTAGGAAAGGGTGGTCATTTAGAGAAGAGCACCAGTATAACATTGGCTATAAGATTATTGAAACGTCCACCCTAGAGGATGACAAGGATGGTGAAGGTAATTACACCGTGTCATTTGATGAGCGTGGATGGCAGAGGCAACAGCGCAGCGCCGAGCTCACTGGGTTTGAGTATGAATCACAAGTAGAGACAAGACCATACGGTAAGATTACTACAAACCGATCAGCAGGAACGGAGCCTATTGTCGGACAAAATAATACTAGAAGTCAGATTGTTTTTGATGATGGCACACTAAAAATTTACCAGAGGGACGAGGACACATTTACAATCAAAGAAGGTTCCGCAGGTCAGGAGAAGAATGAGCAGATCTACGCGTCCATAACTACGAATAAGTTTTACCGAACCAGTGGAGACGTTCTGTCGGAAACGGGATCTAGTCGGGTTATATATGATGATGGCACTACACAAGTGTATGAAGTCAGTGAGGAGTCTGTAGTAGCCAAAGAAGATGCGGACGCGGGTACAACTATACAGAAGACAGCTTCTGCCGTGATTACTACCAGTAGCATATTTTCTCAGTATAGTGATGTCACAGGCGATACTGGAAGCTCCCGTGTAGTATACCGAGGTGGCGGAGTAACTATTTATCAAATTGATAACGAGGTTGCCGAGTTGCCTTCCAACACAGACGCTGGTGAGACAAAACAACAGACTGTCTTTGCTGACATATCTACTGCTAGTGAGTTTAGACTTTCTCCTACGATCAACACAGACACTGGTAGCTCACGTGTAGCTTACCGTGGAGGTGGTATTGTTATCTACCAAGTTGATGAAGAGACGACAACGGTAAGTTCCAACACAGATGCTGGTGAGACCATACAAAAAACAGCTTCTGCAGTTATCACCACAACCAGTACATATGCACAGTCTGGTGATGTCACAGGTGACACTGGAAGTTCTCGTGTAGTTTACCGAGGTGGTGGTATTATCCTCTACCAAATTGATAACGAAGTAGCAGCTTTACCTTCCAACCCAGACGCTGGGCAGACAAAACAACAGACTGTCTTTGCTGACATAACTACTTCAAGTGAGTTCAGACTTTCTCCTGACATTGCCACAGAAACTGGTAGTTCACGTGTAGCTTACCGTGGAGGTGGTATTGTTATCTACCAAGTTGATGAAGAGACGACAACAGTAAGTTCCAACACAGATGCTGGTGAGACTAAAGAAGCCCGTTTATACGGAACACTAACGACAACTGGCACATATAGTCAGAGCTCAGAAGTCACTGGGGGCATTGGTAGATCGAGGGTGGTTTACCGTGGTGGGGGCCAAATCATATACCAAGTAGACGTAGAAGATCTTGCATTTAAATCGGCAGATAACGGAGAGACTAAAGAGTCCACTATATACGCCACGATTACTACTAAGTCTAAGTTCGCTACCGAGGGGGACTTAACAAGCACTGGTAATTCTAGATTGGTGTACAATGATGGCACCACCGAAGTATACCAAGTCGATGAAGTTACAGACATAGAACCTAACTCCGACTATGAGTATGCAGTCAATTCATCTGTCCCTTGGGGTCACCTAGAAATCAGAACTTATTTTAACGATACTGGAGTCGCCAGTGACGCTAATAAGATCAATCGAATCAGAGCAGTTTACAGAGGTGAGGTGTCAGGATCTTCGGTTCAAGTGTTTCAGATTGACGAAGAGACACCTGTCCCAAACACGGTAGAGTTCACTTCAGCTAAGGAGACCAATCAATATTTCATTAGTGAAACATTCACTAAATATGATAAAACACCTAATTCAAGTCCAGCGAATAACGAGGAAGTAAGAAATACGTCGGTATATAATAATTCGACAGATGTGGTATATAGAATTGACAGGACAGTATTCAGCCCAGAACCTTCCATTACGTATGAGAGCACCGTCAACAAAAGATGGCCAGCTGTTCTAGAACAACTACATCCAAAAACCTTTTTTCGGAGAGATGGCACCGATGTTTTTTCATATTTCCCTACATACAAAGAGGAAGAGTATAGTGGGCCCTGCCGAGCTATCGTGACCGAGACATGGTCTAAGGAAGCACCAACAGGACAGTCATCGGTCGGGCCATTCCTGAAGACGACTCCTGTTTTCTACGTGACCCCATTGTTCAGGGTAAGTATACCACCCTGTCTGCATCAGGCTATTACCTTTACAGGTACTACTGGCACTACAAGTGAGGAATGGGAATACAACACATGGGACGACACAATCCCAGCTACCTCACAAACGCAATGGGTGGATGTTGTGATCTCAGACGAAGTGTCCCCGTTCCAAGGGGGTTTCCTTAAGAAAACAGTAACTTGTAAACCACCAGTTCAATCCGATGCCATATCCTGATTACAACGGAGGACCTACTGGTTACTACCAACCTGATCCAATAGTTAGCCACCCACCAAGTGGTCGTTCGATTGAATCATCTAAATGCTCTCCATTTGAACTAAGTCTAATTAACGAAGGAGACGCGGATATCCCAGAATATTATATCAAAGTTGGCGCGGGCACCATTAACAATGTCCTTAACACGGATTGGGATCAAGGCTTACCTGTCGCCACTTCACTGATAGAAGACGAAGAATCAATCTATATTTTTGCAGATGTAAGTTTTACTGACGGGCAAGCTAGTAGTGTTTCCTATTCGCTAGATACAGGACTCCCCCCATTAGAACAAATGGACCCATCCTCAAAAGATGGGCTCCCAGCCCGAATTTTAGTTTTGATAGGTGTTTGGAGAGGCCAGTCTGGTTGTAGTACTTATAGCACATCATTTACGTTAGAAGGGTACGAGGCTTTTAGAGTATATAATAGCACTGGGAGAGTGGTGTATGAGCCATATTACAAATTAAAAGTCGGAACGTAATGTTAAACTATATCAATTATGTAGAAAACTATACCAGCGGTAGCAGTAGTTGGGGGGGCGGCACGTATGCTGAAGGAAGAAGATGCACAGGCACATCAGAACATTATTGGAGCGTCGGTGAAATTGGTAAAACTATACGGGTCATAGACACAAATGTACGGATGTCTTCGGTAAAACGAAACGGTGGTACATACTGGAACTATGGCGTATACCGAACAAAAATAAATTACTATTTTGGTTGGTATCCATATGGTTACGTTGGCACACGATATACTACACGGCGGTCGTATGTTACAACAAACCAATGTCAACATAATGGGGCAGAGGTTGCTGGCTCAGATCTAAACGCCCCCAATACTGATCTTGAACCAGCAACTGGTCTCGGATCGGAAGGGGAAGCCGTAGGATGAAACAAACCCGAAACCCTGTATAACGTCGGTCGATGTTACAAATATGATGATACTTATACGTTCCAAGGAAGATATTCCGTCCAAAAATATGCTCCTGTTGGTTTTACAAGTTGGGACCAAGGTAACGCATTTACAACATATCAACAGATTGACAATATACCACGCACCACAACAGCCTTAAGTATATCCTCAGTAAGGATAACCAGAATCCCGACTATGGTTGGGGGGGCTTGTACTACCACCACTGCGAGACTAGAAGGATCGGGAACTTATCCCGATTATAACAACCCTATAACAGTTACCTCTAGCAGTATAAGCAGCCGAACGAGAGATATAGTAGAAAACGTAGGATCTACGGAATACCATTACATTGGTAACGTGGATGGCGTCTTGTATCAAGCCCCTCGAAAAAGGACTGGGGATACTGCTTGGTATAAATTTGATGAAATCTATACCAAAATCAGTACATCTACGTCAGTTGTTTTACATTCAGATTTCACAGATTACCCGTCTCCTGTTCTGAGTTATGACGATGGCGCATTTTTTGATCAACAACCAGCTTGGGTTATTAAGAGCCCCCAAAACAAAACGGGATTGGTAGGGTTTGGTGCAGGATTCAACACCACTGCACCCATCTACAAATCCCTAACTATGCAATCCTCTGGTCAGACTTGGGATGAGTCCAACCTGCCAAACACGAATAATCTTACCGCTAACATAGAATTTGAAGGTCCACAAGCCATTCACACAGGATGCCAATTGCCGCATGGTGCGACTATGTCATGGTCTGCCCCCACCGACACGGACGATACAAAGAGGTCACACACTGAATCCACTTTGCTTGCTACTTATTCATCCACGGTAGTGCGGAATCTAGCTGGTGGGGGATCGACCAGCACACGCTCCGATAAGTTTGCCACTTATACATTTAAACTTGCAGAAAAAGAAGACTCCCCAAACACGTATGAAGAGACTTTTAGTTATAATTTTTTTCTACTTGATTATGATACGATTCTTACAACCAACGCTCAGGCTTCCCCTAGCCCAATATTGACTATTAATTTGGGTCGCGACAACACCTTTAACAGCAAGCAAACACTATACCTTAGATCAGGTTTAGACATTACAAGCACTAAGATTTCGTCTGATGGAGTATCATCTAGCTATAGTACACGACTCACAGCAACTAATGCCACTATAACCCAAGAACTTGATTTTTTCGGGCAGTCCATTATAGGCACCTTCAGTATGTATAGTATGGATATCCCTCAAGGTATAGGAATACAACTAGAAGCAGAAATACTTTACCAGTATGGAAGATCGGGTTTGCAATTCTACCAAGATGTAATACCTTATGTATCCAATGCCTACTAAAAAAACCAGATTAGCTATATATACATGTGGTACCGAGGGATATACATACGCCATGACAGCACAAGCGAGGCGCATCCAGAGTTGTGTGGCTGCGTGTGATCGCGACCTTAAACTTTTGATTATTGTCGTGGGGGATGGATCAGAGGGAAACCTCAAAGCAGTCAAAGAATATGAGAAACTGCTTCCAGATGCTAAGGTCGAGTTGTTGCACCACGATGGTCTACAAGCGGGTGATAAAAATTACGACAATGCCACCCAGCTTCTTATTGCTCAGCTAAGAACTGTGGCCACAAGCAGGGCTGTTGCATGGGGAGCGGAATACTGTTTAAGCATGGACAGCGACGTGCTCCCACCAAGCAACGCACTACGGTGCATGATTGATATGCTGGAATTTGATAATGGTTACTACGGCGTGGCAGCGTGCCCATACCCAAGCCAAGGTGGTGGTTCCTTTTTATGTGGTAGAGGAACGCCCCAGCGACCAATCCTTCCGTGCTTTTATGAAGATGAAAAGGATGTTCCAGCACGGCTCTTAAATAAGGTCACTAAGCTCCGCGACCGCTGCGATAAATATAGTCAAAAACATAAACGACCACCAGAGGATCTAATAGAAAAGCTTCGTGCAGCCGAAAAAGAAATAGACAAAATACAGCCTAAGGAAAATGTGTTTGCACTAAATGCTAAGAAGTGGAGACAGCGTGGTTGGTTTGATAACGCATACCCAGCCATCGGTCTAGGGGCTGTTGTGCCTTCAGATTGGTGTGGGTTCGGATGCACGATGATGAATAAAGAGGCACTGGCTCTGTGCGACTGGAGTGGCTATGATGGTAGTGGCACGGAAGACCTATTTGTTGTATGGAGTGGTTGGCAACCTCGTGGGATTAAAATTGCTGCAATACCACATTGCCCATGCGACCATGTGATTCGACACCGAGAGGAGAAAAACAAGTACATTCACATTACCACAGGTCATGAAATCGAAGGTGAATGTGTAGGGCACCTGCGGCAGCTACCACGCCCGTGGTATTCACACGATACTGGCGAGAGATACAGCAAAGAGAACGATGGAAATATCTCCTCAGGTAAATAACACCCCGTTAGTGGGCTTTACGGCAGGAAACTTTGACCTCTTGCATTATGGCTACACTGTCACCTTCGAGGAGGCAAAGAGACACTGTGATCGTTTTATTGTGTTCCTACAGAAAGACCCCTCACAGACCCGAAACACAAAATATAGACCAGTCATCCCATATTATGAGAGATACAAAACCCTCAAATCCATTCGCTATATTGATGAGGTTTATTGCTATCAAACAGAGGAGGAGCTGTATGAGTTGATTGTGTTCTTCCAGTGCAATGTCCGTATCCTCGGAGAGGACTATATCGGAAAGGATTTCACAGGGAGCGACTTACCAATCAAAACCATATACACGACAAGGTCACATGGGTGGTCAACTACAAAACTAAAAAACAGAATTGCAGCTATGGTTTATTCGCAGACCCCTGAGTTCGTTAGTTTAATTAATCCCGACGAAGTCTTGGCGAGTAACTTTAACTGCATAGAAAAATGAAGGATACAATTGTTTTGGGGAGAGGCTTCCTCGGTAATGAGTTTCAACGACAAGGATACGAAGTATATAGTCGCAGAGAATTTATATGGCCGTGTGAATTGGACACCCTAGAAAGATACAATACAATTATCAATTGTATTGGGATTGCAGACACACGCGGTTGTGAGCGAGCGGAGAACTGGCCTCGCGTCATGTCCGTAAATACAACTCTTGTTGGCGCATTGTCTGATTACTGTCAGAGCCATGGCAAGAAGCTTGTCCACATCTCCACGGGATGTGTTTATGATCAGAACAATTCACCACAAAATGAAGATTCATTCACAGCATCCCATTGCAGGTATGTTGTTAGCAAGTTGGCAGCCGAGTATGAGTGCAGTCCAAAAGACTTGATCCTGAGGCCACGCCTCTATTTCAGCGACTTGCCAGACAAAAACAACCTGCTCAGCAAGCTGCCAAAATTCTCACAGCACCTCACTGAAATAAACTCATTCACGAGCACGGCGACAATCGTGGAGGCAACCACAGCACTATTGAATGCAGACCAGTGTGGCGTCTTCAACGTGGCACAACGTGGATACGGAACCATTCAGCAGGTTGCTAGCTGCTTGGGAATAGACGCAAAGCCACCAATGACAGGGGAGCAACTGCAACACAGTCAGGGGTTAGCATTGGTAAATAACATCCTAGACATCTCCAAACTAGAGCAGTTCTACAGACCGAGGGAGTTATTCCACGAGATGGCACGGTGCTGGCAAGACCTCAACCCTTGACCCCGATTCCTGAATCTGCTACTCTTAATCATATGCCCGCTCTCACTTTATCAGCTATTAACCAGTCTCTAAACGACTACGTCCGCCCCGATTTTGACTTTATCACGAGCCTTAACATGGTTCTCCCACGTATATATTCTATGGGATACTGGCGTGATCTGGTCTACGAGGACACTATCATGACGGACCATGAATACTTTTCGTTACCTGATGGTGCAGAGTCCCTCTTAGCTGCGACCATTGATGACAGCACCGCGTCCATCAGATCGCTGTGGCATGATATCAAGTTAACTGGTGGAGGAACCATGACTCAGGGTTCGGGTCCAGATCCCATGTATGGCGTAGTGGATGACGGATACGCACCTTCGATCATTGACCTCAACAGGTCTAAGCAATATAAGCTATACGCTAGACCTATGGTAGAGGGCGGTAATATTACTGACTGTGGCCGTGTTATTGTAAGCTACCTCAACACAAATGGAGAACTGGGGGAGGAAATTTTTCAGCTAGATGGATCAACCGCAATGGTTGGTGCCAACGAAGATGCAACTAGGATTACATCTATCGTGTTCGAGAGTGTGTCTGATGACGTCAAGATCGTAGCGGTTAACACGGATGATGTCCCAACAGTTGATTTTGCCGTGGATTCTGGTGACTGGAACACCTCCATACTGACGTTAGCGCGGGGCGAGGGTAATGCCGTTGCCCGCTATCGCCGCTACAGGCTCTCTAATCCGTCCGATTCATCCAAAAGTGTACGCTTATTGATGAAACGTAAGTTCGTCCCACTCAGATCCGCACAGGATATTGTTTACTTAGGGAATCTTAATGTGCTCAAACATGGACTACTCGGCTTCATCGCTGAGGACAATGCTGATGTTGAGCGTGCCCAGTATCATTGGGGAACTTGTCGAGTATTACTCGAAGAGGAAATGGATGCTCACCGTGGGGCTGCTAAACCCACGGTGAAGTTTAATCCATCTGGTGCTGGCGCTATATCTGTGCCAAACTTGATGTAGGTTTATGGCCGATCTTTTCGATATCAAATTTCTCTTCGATATTGACCACCCACACCTTACCACCACCGCGTCCTTCCGACCTTACTGGTCTGACATTGGTGTTGGTCTTAGTGGTCTCCTCCATGGTACACATACCACGGCGGACAAACTCGGGGTTGTTACTACGACCCACAGTGCGACCATCATTAAAGCTCATCGTTGCAATGAGGAACTCTGTGAGAGTCCCACGCCACTCCGTCTCGCCCTCGGCTGTATAGTTCCTAGCTTGCTTGGCAAACCAGTCTACCAGCTCAGCGACTGAGCTTCGGCTTGAGTTGTCATACGCAGCTTCGGCTATCTTCTCGTCAATGAAGCTCACCACTCCAAATCTAGCTGGACCATCCATAATCTCTTCGTGAGGTTGATGGTCTAATAGCCACTTAGCAAAGTGCGGTAGCTCCCGTTCGATGGTCTCTTCCAGCACATGGTTAGGTGGGAAGTTGCTTGTAGCATTCTCTGAGATCCTGAGCGCCATTATCTTATCTCTGTTGGATGAGTCTAAGGCAGGGATAACTGACAGGCTATTCGCGTCTTCGTTGAGCGACATGATCACTCGACCAGTCCACGGCACCGACATTGCATCAGAATACTTTGCCATGTATTCCATACGAGGGTTAGCAACAGCACGCTTAATAAGCTCCGTTGCTTTTAGCTGGTCTTGGAATGAAGCAGCTGACGTAGTGTCATCTACTACCCATGCAGCTACTCGAGCTAGGTCCTTGTTAAACTGACTAGTGCCACTTAGGTATTCACTGGCGTCTGAGAAACCACCCACTAATGCAGCTATGACTTTGTTTGATAGTAGAGACTTACCTTTGTTGGTAGGTCCTACTAACAGCATAGCCTGTCCCTGCGTTAGCTGATGGTTGGTAACCGCGATGTAAAACCTCTGAAGCCATGCGAAGAAGTATTCTACGGTAGGCCGTTGCCCTTGGCAGTTAGCAAACAACTGGTGAAGCCACTCGTGGATAAACGGCCACTTGCTAATGTCCCCGTCACTATCATGAGCTGTGGGGTGTAAGCAAGCTGTGTTTAGTATGCGGTTGGAGTTAAACTCAACGATCCTATCAGTCGAGAAAATCACAGGAGCAATATCATTCACCCTGTTAACATTGCATATAGCTAGTATAGCCTCATCAATCTCGCTGGTATTCTTACCCTTTATTGTCTTGTGAGAGAACCCAGCTTTCTTGAGCTCCCTTGTAATCTGGGACTCGTTGATGTTGACCGCCTGACCGTAGCTCATCTTGTAGAAGTTTCTGCCATTGTACCAGTAGTCATTCAGCAAGCTACCGACCTTCTCTTCCTCGTAGTCCTGAACAAACTTACGACCGAAGATCTCAGCCCATGTCACAAACCCTTTACCAGCACGATCTGAATAACACACGATACCATCTTCGACGATCTGGCAACCGTCCCTTTCGATACCATCGTTGATCCAGAACAATGGACCACGTTGACCTACCTCAAATGGGTTGGACCATCGGTTAGGGAATCTAGTATCTACTTCCTTAGCTACAACTTCAATGGGTATAACAACGTCCCCAGATCGAGGGGCTTGTGTAGACGCCGCTTTGATTGCTGCTGTTTGAGTTACTGATTTAGGAAGGGAGACACCGATCTGTTTCCAGTGTGTGCCCAGATCAAAATACTGAGACGACTTGGTAGAGGTGCTATCGAACCCAGCGTGTAGCTTCTGAAGCGTGAGTATCTTAGCCATCTGCTTCATGAACGCGGGGAACATGTCATCAGATGTGGGCACAGGAGACTCGAACTCCCAGACTAACCGCATGTAGTCACTGTGGGTTTTAGAGATCCATGTTGGAGTGTGTGGTGCTTTTTCAAGCAGATCCTCTATAAGAGTCCAGTCTACAGCTGCATCATAATCACCTACTACACCATAGATTAATCGAGGTGGGTTGTCTACACCGACACGCTCCCTAGGAGAGTCAGCTTCTACTGTGTTGTAGAATACGTGATCAGTAGAGGCTTCAGCTGACCACTTACGGTGATCCGATTTAGTCTTGTGATATGGTACCTTGGACTTAATGCTCGCGACATCTCCGACAATAGTGATGTCAGTGCTTCTTAGATTCTTGATATAAAAATACTTCATGCTCTTATTTCTCGTAGTGTTTAAGGACAGAACCTTCAGCAGATAGTGGTATATTCGGTATCCACGGAGGAGGTTCCGACATTATTCTTATCACATCCTCGAGAGCCTCGGAAGCATTTTCGTCATTTACTTCTATGATTACTTCGTCATGGACGTGGAAGAGAAGTTCATAACCTACTTTCTCAAGTCTTACTAGTATATCAGCAAAGACATCTCGGGCTAATCCCTGCGCTAAGTTCTCCGTTATAAGACCCTGCCATATGCGGACCCCGACAGGTCGTGAGTTCTTGATGATACTAGTGAGATTCTCCATGTAGCCATACTTACCCTTTACCTTCTTTGGTTTCCCATAGCAGATATCACGTAGGGGTAGCGACTCGCAGTGATCTTTCTTATTACAGTTGTGATCGCCACCAATGCTATAGTAACCGTTGAGATTGTCGGCTAGAGATTTCCAAAGTCTGACGACCTTCTTCATCTTTCCTCGATACAAATCAATAGCCTCTTGTGAATCCTTTTCGCTGTATCCATAGGTAGCAGAGAATGCTTTAGACCCAGCCATGAATCCTGCACCCAGAACAATCGCCTTGATTAGGTTACGTAGTTCAGGGTCTTTATCACGCATGGCTCCTTTCTTAGGATCCCACTTACCAAACTCCACGGCAAATGCCTCGTAGATATCATCTGACTTCTCGACGGTCTTGAGCATGTCCCAGTCCTCCGCCAGCCATAGCAGTGTCCTCACCTCAATCTGAGATAGGTCAACTACGACAAGCTTCTTGCCTTCAGGAGCACAGATAAGCTTACGCAGATCTGCACCAAACATCTCTTTACGTGGTAGGTTCTGTAGGTTGAAGTTACCACCACCGCCAGAGAAGCGACCTGTGTGGGCACCAAAATACATGATGTTTCCGTAGTAGCGTCCGTCGGCCATCGTTGCATTGTCAATAGCTTCTAGCTTCTTAAGTAAGGAGTTGATTCTACGCCACTCTGAGACCGCTTGTATCCACTTGTACTTCTGCCCGTGCTCCTTGATCCACTCCTGTGCCTCAGCATTTGTCTTAGCTAATGATGCAGGTGGTTCAATACCCATCTTCCTGCACTCATCGTTAAAGGCTTTACGCGACAGGGTAGGCTTCTCGCCTAGCCAAGGTATGTTGGACTCTGCATCAAACAGATATTTCTTAACACGTTCTTGTGCAGTCTTCAGTTCCTCTTGGTCAATAGGAATGCCACGCTGTAGGGCTTCTCTATTCACTCGGCTAATCTCGCGTTCGTGCTCAGGCCACTTGTCCCCGATCTCCTGCCATAGTTGCAGACAAAGGCGTGAGTCAACCAAGGCATACTCGGAGACTTCAGCTTGAAATTCTGGTGTCATTGTTTCCCAAAGCTTGCCCTTCATGTTGTCACGGGTAGACTTGTCTGGCTTAATGCCTAGTGCGTAGTCCGCAGCACCTGCGAGGTTTCGTGGGATGCCACAGTAAGCGGCTAAGTCTGCCGTGCAGTGCCATTTGTCATACTTGACTTCTGGCCACCAACCTTGCTTGCAACCATATTTATATAGGGTTTCATCAAAGGAGGCGTTGTGTGCGAGGACCACGTTGCCAATTAGTTTGTCCCAGTCAAAGTCTTTGGGATGCCCAACAAACTCGTAGCCATTGTCTCCGACAACGGAGACCATATAGGCGTCAAATTCGTGGTGAGAAAAGTAGCCCAATGGGCCTAGTGTTCGGATGCTACAGGCGTTGCTGTAGAAAGTCTCGTAATCGAGAGCGTAAGTGATTTGTGTATTCATTTATAGGTGTGCCGTTTGGTATTATATGGCGTAAAATTACCCACCCCCTATGCATAGATAGGAGGTGGGTGTGGTTATGTTAAACTGGAAGAATTATTCTTCTTCGTCCAGTGCAAGTTCAAGTTGCTCAGGTAGCTCATCGGCCATCTTCTGCAACAGTTCTTTGGACTTCTCGAATGCGTCAATGACTACTACGAGGTTGGCGTATTGCTCTTCAAGCTGCTTGATATTGCTATCAAGTTGGGCAAGATGATCATTAGCCGTAATGAGCTCATGTTCTAAGACGACTACTTGTTGGTTACTCATGGTCGTATTAGATGCTAAATGTCTCAGCGAACTGTGCAGCAGCTTCAGGAACCATTTCCTTGGTCACAGCCAGTGTAGGCACATACCAAGAATACTTACCCTTGCTCATGATCTGGGACTCGAAGTTCCAGAGACGACTACCAAGAGACATGCCACGGTTAAATGCAGCGAAAGTCATAAGTGACTTGTATGTCTTACGGTAAGCATCCTTCTGCACATACAGTTTTCCAATACAGTAGTTGTTATCTCCAATTGGGTATGGGAACGCTTCGTCATCTTCATTGCCTTCAGGCTGTGCAAACATCAGATACAACTCAGCAAACTCAAGAATGTTATATTCTGACGTACGCTTGAGATCATCGAGTGCTTCTTTAGTAGAGACGATTTGGGGCATCTCATCACTATCAAAGTCGATGTCTTCTTTCCACTTCTTTACAGCCCCGAGGACTATACAGCTAATCTTAGTTTCCCGAGTAATGATCTCGTTAGCCTTGTCGATTACGAGAGATCCGTGATCAAAGTCGGAGGTACTCATTTTTTGTATCACACTAAGTCGTGGGATATCAATGTCCTCGGCGTCGATTACAAATTCGTTGCTGCTTGGATTCGCGAGGGCTGTTGTGTCAGCTACTGCGATCTCTGTCTCTTCGTTGTTTTTGGTTTTAGCCATTTTATTGTTTTGTTTGTTTTATGGTTTATTGGTTTAGCGGAGCGTAAAACGCTCCTTTTGTTTTTCGAGGGCACCTGCATCTTTGCAAGCGTCCAGAAATTCTGCGGACTTTTGTCCTTTCTCGCCTTTGTCTGCGGTAGACCCGACGATCTTAGCCGTCTTAGTTACTGCAAATGTGGCACTTTCTAAAAGCTCATCAGTATCTACACCCATATCGGTGGCGATCTCAATAAACTTGTGGTTGTCTACGACCTTTGATGGTGATCCCATGGATGACAGTCGTAGTGATGGAAACTCCGCACCTTCATGTGCCATATCCATAGCTCGAGCTCGTAGCCTTTTGGCCCATGCTTCTACTATTTTAGATATATTCCAAAGCTCCTCGATTGAGGCTGGGTCATCTACCGCTTCGATGTCTATGTTAGTGAAGTCTTTCCTCTTGAGGTTAGACGCCACATCAAGAACCATACCACCAAGTGCGGGACAGCGATCTTCAAAGCGGCAGAAGCGGCAGTTCTGAGTTGGGTTACACTCTCCCGATGGAGGGCACTGACCACCACCCCACATAGGACGGACCCGCTCACCTTCCTTAATTACGTTGCTGAGCATCTCGATAAGGTCGGATAGTTCAGAACGCTGGAAGTCACCCTCTAATGGAGAGCTATGTCGTTGGGGTACATAAAAAGCAAATGTAAGTTTTTGCAGTTTAGGGAACCTCTGAAAAACACCAATGGTGTATGCAATCGCTTGCATGTTCTCATGAGGTTTATCAATGGTGCTGATGCCTGTCTTATAGTCAGCAAGGACAGCAAAAGAACCGCCCTCATCAATTGTCAGGCGATCACATGTACCGAAGGTAGATGTTCCATCCAGCTCCACATCCACCTGTACCTCATAGTGGTCTTCACTAATACCATCTACAAACATTTCGGCAAGATACTCATCCTCCATATCCGCACAGCGGTTATAGAGATCGAGCTCCTCTTCGTTGTGTAAAGCAGAAGGATCGCGAACCTCCAGTGCCTCATGAATACGAGTACCCATTTCGGCAGCTGGAGATGAACCATCTTTGCCGTGGTATGCAGCACAGCCCTTCACATACTTCAAAGAAGAAGGTGAGAACTCTGCGTGACCTCGGTCAGCGTGTGGTTGCTGATCGGACATTACTTGTTGTAGGAGTTACGTGCACGCTCGACAACCTCATGGTTCTCTAGTTCACCTTTCTCATCACCTAAGGCGCTTCTGATATCACTTACGAATTTAAGGAGCTCTTGCACAAACTTGTTTTGTAAGATTGCGTCGAGTCCGTTGTCTTTATTTTCTTCACTCATTGTGTTATTTGTTTTATTTGTTTTGGTTACTGTGAGCATATTGCTCACGATATTTTTTACGGAAGTTGTCGGCGTGTCTTTGAAGTGTAGGAATTAATCTGGGGTCTTCGTCCGTTAGCTCGGGGAAGAGTGATTCAATGTAGTCAGCTTTTGCCAAGCAGTAAACTGCGTGGGCTTCCTCGGGGGTGCTGTAATAACCCAAGTGAGTCGTCTTGTTTTTAATCCTTAGCTGAGCCCTGTATTTTTTATTCTTCGCCACGTAGTTAACACCCCGAGGACATATACCGCAAGGACATATACCTCGCTTGTTATCACGAAGTAAAAGATTAATATGTTGGGGCACAAACATACAGGTCTCAGGGCCATACACTTTGTTTTTTGGTTCGATTATGTCTTTATCTAATTGTTTACCACGCCATTTCTGCATGGACATCCAGTGGCGGAATGTCATGAATGAGTGCCATTCCTTGGTAACAGAACAACCGATGTAGGAAGGGGCACGCGCACACCATTTTTTGCTGTAACAGCGGCGCAGCATTTGTTTCCATGTGCTGTAGAACGGGCAGCCTACTTGTTTACCATTTATCCTTGGGTTAACAACGTAATCAGCATCGTTGATCCCAATGCCAAATACCTGATTTTTTTTAGTATGCTTCATTGGTTCTGTAGTGTTTTGAGGTTGTCGAGGCGACGTTGCATCGAAGACATTACTGCCTCCTCTACACTGCCACTTGCGACGAGAATCTTTTGAAGTGCGTCTGACTTCATGCCATTGCGGTGGATGCGTCCTAATACTTGGACGTGGTCCTTGGCAGAAAACTGTGGGGATATAAGACTAACACGGGGCCGCTCTCCATTCACGTCATGGAGTGATATACCTGTGCCACCTGCTGCGGTGTTGACAACAATACAAGTAGTCTTATCTGCCTGAAAGTCGTCGATGACCTGCTGACGATCTGACTTCTGCGAACCCTCGATGCGGTCGCACTGTAGTTTTTCGCAGAGCGACTCTACAGTTTCTTTAAAGCTGACAAAGATAACAACACTTAGTCCTTCCAACATGAGGTCCTCAGCCATCTCGACAAGGTCAGGTACCTTCAATGTCTCAGCCAGTTGGCGGGCACGTATGATATTGACGATGACATGCTCACTGTTCTCTACTGTGCCGTTCTCAATATACTGCTCTAGGATCTCTGGTGTGAGACCTAGGTCTTTGTAAGCCTTTTTGATCTTAGCTAAATTCTTAAATTGAATTGGCTCAACGAAGATACGGTTGTCTTTAAAGGCGTCAGGCAGGTCCTGCACGGACAGTCGGTCAGTGCTGATGCCATACATGCTCTCCCTGAGGTCTTTAAGTTTGCTCTTTTTAGTCAAACGCCACTGATTCCAGAAATCCTTTTCGCAACCAAGTCTAGTCATCCAGCTATACCAAGATCTCAGTGGCTTGTCCGCTTTGTTAAGACTGTGTAGCTTGAGCATGTAGCCGAGTGATCTCATCTCAGTCGGGTCTTCCGCTGCTGTAGCAGACATACCATGTATCTGATAACCTTGGTTAACGAGTGACAAAACGATCTGTGCATTTTGTGTGTAGGGTCCTTTGCACTTGTGGATCTCATCTACGAGAAGAAGTGTTCCCATAGGTAACATCCACTTCATTATCTTCTTACCTGACTTGGTCATCCACTTGGTACGACCACCACGAATCTTTTCGTAGTTAATTACAAAAAGTGGGTCTACGCCCATATCTTTTAACTCGCGCTCCCAAGACGGGATAACTTGCTTAGGGCACAGGACAGCAACAGGGTGTCCTAATGATTTTGCTAACGCAGCGGCAACTACAGTTTTGCCTGTTCCAGCATCGCTGGTGTCGAGTGTGTTGTGTCCCTGACGCTGGGTAATAGTAAAGAATCTATGCGCGTCTTCTTGCTTGGGAAATAGTGTTTTCATTGTTTACTGGCTTCATGGTTTCTGATTTGTATGATTCATACCTACCAGACGTCATTTAGCCCGTCAACAATTTTTCAATATATTTTTTCCTTAGGCAAAGTTTTTCCTGTATTCTCTTGTAGCCATAAGGAATGCATCGACGATGCCGTCGTGTGATGTCTTCGATCTTGGTGTCGCTAACCACTTCTCATCAGGTAGTATTTCCTGAGCTTTGGCAATCGCATATTTCTTAGACTGCCCCTTAGGGAACTTACCCAACATTTCTTTTTGCCACTCCCTGACAGAGACGGCATCCCACGGCCAGCACATACCTGTGCACAGCCCAGTAAGCTGACCATAGCACAACGCCATAGACCGCATGGATTGTGAGGATGGGGCATGGTGCAGAGGCTCCTCGATGACCACCCGCATAGGTGGACATTCAAATGATAGTATCCAGTCCCTGAACGCGATCATGTCGAGCTCAGTCTTCTTACCATTCTTGTAACTCGGTAAACGGGTATACCCTAGCAGGGCACCATCCCAGCTACTAATAGCCACAGCTGCCCCAGAGCAAGATCCGTTATCGACGCCTACGATCATGGACAGGTGGGAGGAAGTCTGCTCGGACTAACACACCATCTCCATGCCATGGGGCGAACAAGTTGTATCCTTTCTCAAGGCTTTGTATAAATGATATTTCTTTCCAGCTGTTCGGAATCACTCTGACAAAGTCACCTGTGATTTGTTTTGCGGAATAGAAGTAATCGACACTGGAGCGTACACTCCCTTTGATAACGAACGGGTCAGGCTCGTGGCTGCGTTCAGCGAAAAATTTCATTAGTCTTGGTTGTTTGGTTCTGGGTCTACATCGACAACCTTGGTTGGCCTTTTTCTGGCAGCTGCTGCGGCATCGTTGAGAATGTTAATATCTATGCTGAGGCTATTAGCCCCACCTTTTTGTTTTTCATCTAGTCCGAAGTGGCGTCGTGCTATCTTATCAAGCACCTCTACTTCTCGGACATTGCTGGGCGGCCTCATCTGAGCCATGCCATCTCGCATTAAGCGAACCGCTTGGCTCGCCATGTAGCTTTGGTATTGTTCTGCTGGGCTACCCTGAGCTTCAGCGATCTCGTTGATCCTACCTTTCTCGGCTACGTGTGCCTGTTCTGCCGCTGCATCTACAGCGTGTTTTACTTTATGCTCCTCTGTGCCGTCAAAGATTGACTCTGGCTTGGGATCGTCTCCTTCTTTCCAAGGGGTGGGGTTTTGTTCCCACTTGCTTTTCTTCGGTGGTGCACCCGCATCCCTGAACCATCTACGCAGTGTGCTAACGTGGACTCCGCACTCCTTGGCAATGGCAGAGAACGTGTATTGTTGCTCATACATTTCCATCGCCTTGTTAAACAGGCGGCGCTTCTTTCCATTCTGGCCAAAAGGATTTGTGACCTTTTTCTTGTGCAAAGGTAGCGGCTCGGGGCCTTTATTTTTTTTGTCTTCAGGGTTGTCCTTCGCCATGTGTTGGAGTATAGTTTGTATTTACAATGTATTCAATCATTAATGGAGATTAAATTAGACAGCAAATACGAGCCGTTCATTAAGCCGTCTAGCACCAAGATGGATGTGGGTGGCATGGAGATACCACCAACTAGTTTGCTAACTGCCTTACTGTTTGGTTTTGCTAACCACGACTTGATGAAGGCGAAGGAGTATTACTTCTGGAGAGCCTGTGATGTGCTGTGGAATAGGCCAGATCTACCTGAGCCCCTGATGCAACCAAACCCATGGGCTAAGATAATCATCCGAAGCTGCCTTGAGAATAAGTTTGTTGCTGTTGGTGGTGCTGCATCCTCATCCAAGTCACACACGATGGCGGCCTACGCTATCATCAACTGTCTATCCCAGCCTAAGGATACCTTAGTCCTGATTACTTCAACCACGTTGCGTGAAGCACGTAAGCGGATCTGGGGTTCTATTATCAGCTTACTGGCAGTGATAGATGATATGCCTTTCAGGATTCGGGATTCCATAGGTAACGTAGCTTACGTAAACGAGCACGGCACACTCCTAGAGAAGTCTGGTCTTTCGCTTATTGCAGCGGAGAAGAGCAGGACTCGTGAGGCAGTAGGTAAGTTTATCGGTATTAAGAACAGGCGGGTTATTGTTATAGGTGACGAGCTATCTGAGATATCTGAGGCTGTGGTCCACGCTGGTCTGACCAACTTGTCATCAAACCCCGAGTTCCGCATGATCGGTATGTCCAACCCGAGCTCGAAGTTCGATGCGTTTGGCGTGTGGTCTGAGCCAGAGGATGGCTGGGATTCGGTAGATACCAACGTCGATGACGGCTGGCGTACCAAATGGGGTGGTAAATACATACGACTGGATGGTGAGCGTAGTCCAAACATCTTAGCAGGTGAGACAATCTACCCATACTTACCACGTGCCGATCAGATCGCGGAGAAGCGTGAGCTACTGGGAACTAGCTCCCGTGGTTATATGCGAATGGTGCGAGCTGTATTCTTTGACTCAGATGAGGACGAAGGTATCTACAGCGAGAATGAGATAACCAAGAGCGGGTGCATGAATAAGGTTCGATGGGCATCATCACCTACCAAGGTAGCTGGTCTCGACCCTGCCTTTACTAATGGCGGTGACAGGACCGTGCTGTATGTAGGTCAGGTAGGTACCGACGATACAGGTCAGTTTGTCTTTGAGCTAGGTAAGAGCTACCAGCTTAATGATGATGCGACCAACAAGGCGGTGCCACGGACATATCAGCTGGTCGAGCAGATTAAGAAGATTTGTAAGAAGGAGGGTGTAGCCCCCGATGATCTAGCGGTGGACGCAACTGGTGCAGGTTCATCTTTCTGTGACGTATTGGCAGGAGAGTGGTCGGCTAGATTCTTACGTGTTACCTTTGGTGGCAGACCCTCAGATAAGCGTGTCTCAGTGAATAGCCAGCTTACGGGACTGGAGCTATATACCAACCGAGTGTCAGAGCTGTGGTTTGTGGGCAAGGAGCTCATGAGGACCAGACAAATTTTTGGTGTGGACTCTGATTTAGCTCAGGAAATTGTCGGTCGGAACTATGAGCTAGTAAAGACTGGCTCACTAAAGGTTAGGATTGAGTCCAAGCCAGAGTTTAAGCAGAGGCTCGGACAGTCTCCCGACCTTGCAGATGCGGCGTTTCTAGCCCTTGACTGTGCTCGCCAGAGGCACGGATTGATCGCTATGGAGCCACGTGAGGAAGATCCAAATCAGGCTTATAGGAAACCACCTAAGTCGATGAAGCACCTAAAAGCCGCACTGCAGAACGACGCCGCTTACTTACCTTGAATTTACCCTTGAGTTCGGAGGCACAATGTATATACTAAAACGTACATCCTACTTAATATATGGCCGACAAAGACAAAGATAAAAGAGTTAAGACATTTGCAGAATTTGCGGATGAATTGTCAGAGAGCTTAAAACGTGAGCAAATCAAAAGGGGGCAATCCGCCAGTCTCCAAGGGATGTTCAAGAATCTAGGCAAGGAAGCCGAGTCATTTTTTAGTGGGCCTGAGGGACAAGCTAGGAGTCGTCGTGCAGACCAAGCAGCTCGTGATGAGCAGCTTAGACAATACGATAATAATGCCGTAGTGGAAAAAAACAGAGCGGGCGGTGGTTCATCCTTGTTTAATTCAGTGCAAGATTCTCTCAGCGCATACGAAGGTCTCGGTAAGAGTAAGCAGTTAATGGACATGGCTCGTGGTCCAAAAGCACCTTCCCTTGGAGCAGCCGTGCCATTTGGATCTGCACCAACGCCAACAACGCCAGAGGGTATACTCAAAGGAAACCAACTTTCAGCGATTGCTAGCGAACCCGTGGATCTCGCTGGCGTAGTAGATGATGTGATGGCTACAAGTCGAGAAGGTAAGTTTCAACCTGCGGCGACACCCAAAGCTGATAATTTTTTAGAGAAGAAACAGCCTAAGTTTGACCCCAGTGAACTAGTCACTAAGAATAATCAAGGTGATTACGTCCGAGACTATAATCCTCAAAATCTAGCCGCTGCGGAAAGAGCGTTCAACATGAACCAGAACAAGATCGCTAATCAGGCAAGAACTGATAAAAGAAAAGATTTTGCGTCCCAACTGAACGCCGCTAACTACAACCCAGCCACGGCGTCTTCCGAAGACAAAGCCAATTTCTACGCTATGGGTAAAGACATGGGTCTTAGTAGTGATCAAATTGACTCTTATGCAAACAAGCAACTAGATAAGCAAGCAGAGCGTGATTACAGACGTGCAAATATGGGGAAGTTTTTAGACACAGTAGACTCTCAGAGGAGTAACAGAGCGACAACACAGGGTGCTTCTGGGGGGTTACAGCGAAACAGAACAGGGAGCAACATCAGGACAAGCCAAGCTGACCTAGATAAAGAGGAGAGACGACGCAACAGATCGTAATGGTAAACATCTAATCTCACGCATGAAATATTACAAAGACGAGAAGAACAAACCGAAGCTTTCCATCAAGCAGAAAGCAGCCGCACGGCCTAAAGCTCTCCGCATCACAGGGCTCGATGCACCATCTCGACAAATCATGTCCGAAGCTGGTCGTATGCTGTTGGAGGCTCGCAAGCTAGGACGTGCTGGAGATAAGGAAGGAGCCCGTATGCTAAGGCGTAGAGCAGCTGCTGAAAAAATAGCGGGTGAGCCAACAGTAAAATCGCAAGCATTCGTGGACGCTCAGGAGAGAGCAAAAGGAGGTGAAATAGATTATGGGCAACAAATGCAGGACATGATAGATGAGTTCATGCGTAACAGAACAAGGCGTGATGGAGATGGGATTACTGAACCAGATGAGGTGCGACGAGGACAAGAAACTAGATATTAATTATGCCACAAGGTTTTTCATTTGAAGGTGACATAGCTCCCATGCGCGGGAGCTTTTTCAAGTCTGGGTTATCGAGTCGTGAAGGCTCGTACCTTGCTAAAAAGTATGGTCCAGACACAAAAGACATGAAGGACATGTTGACCATTCAATCTCAATTAGCTTCTATCAGGAATAGTGATCTTCGGTATGAGGCTACATTAGCAGATCTTAAAAATTCAAAGGATAAAGCAGCCCGAGAACGCGATCTTGAATCACGTATCCCGAATCTTGTAAGTCAGATTAATGACATTAATGATGCCGAGGGGGATAGCGGATCAAAAGCCAAAGCCCTCACCGAGCTACAGCTCAAGAATCCGTATCTAGCTAACTCAGGTTTAGGGTCTTCGATAATTGGCACCGCCTATAAGAGTCTTGAGTTGCAGGAAAAGGAAAGGATTAAGATAGAAAACAAAGAAAAAGAAGAGCGCGGTAAGTATATGAGCAGACTAAAACCATATGCTGAATCAGGGGGCGTGGATGAGGTTACCGCTATGATTGACGCGGATGGTGTCAGAACCGAAGACGAGCAATCTGCTCTAGACTTCGCCCAATATGCGCGTCGATCAGGACAGGATAAGATTAGTCAACAGGCTGGTGCTAAAGCTAGAACTGATTTCATCGCGAAGAACAATGCGATTGTTAAATCCGCATTTTCCGCACTCGACTCTTTGTCTTACACGGGTGATGATAAGGGAGGCTTGGCATTTGACCCAGAAACTCAACAGTTTATGATGAAGGAGCCGAGCGATACTGGTGGACCATCTGTCCTCAAGCCCCAATCTCGTAAGAAACTCGAGCGTATATACGCTCGCATCACGAAACAGTCTCTTAAAGATGTAAGAGAACTAAAGTTAGCTGACGATGACTTACAAGACGAATTGTATGATGCAGCCTATGCTATGGAGATGGACATTGAAAACAGCCAATTCAAGCCCATCAGACAACAATCAAACGAAAACCAAACTTCACCACCACCAACAAACACACAGTGGGATTTAGAATAATCCCCACCACATAAAATTCAGCTATGACTGATCTATCCAAATACCTACTCACTCCCCTTGAGGCTAGTGAAGATTCCGACGCCTATGATACTACTCAGGCAATTCCAACACCCACGTATTCTAAGTTCTCAAAATGGGGAGAAGAAAACGCCACAGGGGATGATGCCGCTGATTTAAAAGGGTACTCAAATTACGTAAGGAAACACCACCTTGACGATAATACGTGGAATGCGGCGGTGGAAATAGATTTACGCAACAACTATGAGTCTGCGCTAGAATCAAAAGGTTTACTAGATCGTCAGGACAAAGAACAAGTAAGGGATCTATATGCCCCCAAAGAAATAAGTCTAGACACGAGACTACAGCTAGTAACCAGCACTCACTCTAGCGACACGGACGCGTGGCAAAAGGCAACGGCGTATCTCGCTAATGAGAAAGCGATCGCAAAGCTGGGTATGGTCGAAGACCCAGCATATATTGAACAACGAGCTCAGTTAAAATCAGCAGCTGAAGAAGTTGCATATAGTGAGGACTGGGACAAATCTATTATTGATAGTGTCAATACAGGAAACCTAATTGCCGCTCGTGTCAATGACTCTACAGGAAATTCAGTTATAAGGCTTGGCCGTCAAGCCAAGGGGATGAGCACTAAAGAGATCATTGAATCTTCAAAACACCTCGGTATAGACTACAACGACGCTATTGAGATTGAGGCGGCTAACAGCCCCATCAACCTAAAGGGGACTACCTATGCTGAACAACGTCGGTATGTAGACCTTGCTGACAAGCTTACGGTCTTGTTGACAAAGGAGGATGTAGAGGGTCCGTCACTAGGCACCATGCAGGTGGACCGTGAAGGACGTATGTTGGCAGGTCTTATACACAGCAACGCGGACGGAAAAGGAGTTTTCTTTGGGCCTTACCAGAACACTGTAGAAGCAAACCCACATAACAGGGCTAACAAATACTGGAAATCAACGATTCAATCACTAGCTACTTACGATGACAGCTTATCCAGCGGAGATCAGAAAGAGATAGACCGAGCTAAAAAAGTATACGATAGCAATGTGCAGAACCTAGGTTATATCCTAGAGCAGACTGGCCTTGTGTCAGATAAAGGGGAGGTCATCGACATGGATGATCTCAAGGTTGTCGTCGAGCAGGCTGCGGCTGGGGCTGCTGCGGAGCAGAACATGTGGGCATTTCAAGATGAGCCCGATAAGTTAAAGTATAATCTTAAAGACTACGGATACCAAGATCCAGTCATACACGGTGCAGCAATCCCCCGAAAGCAGATGTTTGACTCGATCATCAAAGCTAACCCGCAGCTCTCGGAGGATCAGGTGACAAACCTAACAAACCAGAGGAAGTTGACTCTGGAAAATAACTTTGACACATACAACCAGATTTTGTCTGGCGGCAACACTCAAGACGAGTGGCAAGAAGCCGTGCAAGTAGGTCTTGCAGAGGGTAAAAGTAAGGGAACTATCCTTGAAGAATTTGTACAGGATGATGATAATTATAGTGAACTCACTTCTCGTGTAGGTGGTGTCGCTATGTCCATACCCAATGCGTTGGGGTCAGCTATCGCTGCGCTACCAGCTATTATGGGGTCTGAAACTGCTCAAGGATATCTCATAGATCAGATTAAAGATAACCAGAACAGGCGAGAGACCGCACGTTTGTTTGGGGTTGAGATGGGTATGGGACAGGACATCGCCGAGATGGTAGCTCCTGTTATCACAGACGTAGCCATTACAGGTTTGCTTTCTCTTGGTTCTGCGGGAGCTGGTGGAGCCGCATACTTGGCTGCTAAGACAGGCGCAAAAATAACGGCAAAAGGATTGGCAAAGGGTATCGTAACTAATGCGTTTAAGGTGACAGGCCGAGAAAGCGCGGAGAGTGCATTGAACAGATTAGTTAAGGATGGCTTCGTCACTGCCACGGGTTCTAGCCGTAAAGGTGCCATGGAAGCTATTGATAAATTCAGTAAGTTGCAAGCTAGTAAGCTTAATACTATTCCAGCTATGGCGATCCCCGCTTTTAACAGATCCGCTGGAATGACATATGCAACAACATATTCCTCTTTAGAAGATAGTGGTTTGTCTCATGAGGAGAAGCATGACCGTGCGGTTGGAGCTGGTCTTGTGGCAGGATCATTTACTGCTTTGATCACGGGATCTTTCGGAGCTATGGGAGCCGCTGGTGCTGAGAAAACTTTCTTAGCTGGTATGTCTAAGAAGCAAGCCACTAATGTTATTTCTCGTCTTAGTGCAAGAGGCAAACAAGTCGCCGATGCTGGCAAGCAGGACGAGCTCCTTGCTGGTGTATTAAAAGAAGCCACTAAAAAATCCGTGTATGGCAACTCTAAGTATGGCTTAAAAGATACGTTTATTGGGGAGGTTCTTAAAGATGCTTCTCAGGAAGGGGCGGAAGAATTTATCGACGAGTTTATCAATGGTATAGTACAGGACTTCTATACTGATCAGGACACACCGATGCTAGATCGGATCACTGGTGCTGGTTGGGCTTCCTTAGCTGGTGGTCTCTTTGGTGGTGCTATGCCTACGGGAGCACGTGTTATCCAAAACGTAAGGGGTACGACTGATGCGGTGGCAAGAGCTGAGGAACAAGCGATACAACAAGGCTTCATCAATGATGTCACTACACGTTTAAATGAGAAGGGTGCTCCTGCCTCGGCTCAGATTGTAGAACAAATTTTAACTGTGCCTATGGGTCAGGTTGATCAAGCTCGCGAAGCTTACGACAGGTATACTCAGACTAGGTCTGAGACAACTGGGGCACCTACTCAAGAGCAAGGTCAGGCACCTGAGGTAGTAGAAGACACACCAACGCAGGAACCCGAGGTAGTAGAAGACACACCAACGCAGGAACCTGAACCCGCGCCAGTAGAAGTCCCCGAAGGTGAGCAAGAGTTTGACCAGAGTATACCACCTACTGCTAAAGTTGTATCGGCCCTAAGCGAAGGTGACTCGGTGTTACTACCAAGCGGGAACGTAGCTACAGTTGTAGCGATTAAGGAAGATGTTAAAGTCCGTGACAAAACTTACTCGAGGGTAGTTGGCCTGTCTAATGGAGTAGTGATCCCATCAGAAGATGGATCGGATACCCTTAATACGATTGTATTCCCACAAGAAGCCACCACAGAACAGGACGCTGATCCTATTGAAGTAGATTCAGAGACAGTCGCCCCACTAGAAATAGGCGTCGTTGAGCCAAGTGTAGAGAAGTCAGAGCCATTTATCCGTCAGCGTGTAGCTAAGTTAATTAGACAGAATGGAGTCGTGGAAGCTGGGTTTGTTGCTCAAGAGATTGAGGCCATTACCGATGGTAAGATTTCTGAATCTGATGCCGCAGTAACTATTTCAGAGAACTACGTGCTTGATCGTGAGAACAACATCGTTGGGGTCATAGACCCAGATACTAACGAACAAGTTGGTGTAGACCAAGACACACAGGATGTCTTTACTATCATGGAAGAGCTCGATGAGCGCACCCCAGAAGATTGGGAGCGGGCTAGCCGTGAAGCTATAGCTGAAGAAAACTTCGAGCGTGAATCAGCTAAGGCCCCTATTCAATTAGAGTTAGACTTCACTCAAGAATCCGATTCTATCTTAGACCTTGATGTAGATACCTCTACCATATCCCCAGCGTCTCTTGACATACTGTCCCCACCACCTACGCCACGGGAAGTAAGTAATCTACAAGCGACTGGTATTAACCCAGATGAAGTCACTCAGGCACGCTCCGAAGAATCATACAAACGTGTCTTAGAAGAAGATATATCAGAACCCGTCTTACAGGAGGAAGCGGATGAGGTGATGGAACTAAGTGAAGAGATAGAAGAGTTAGTAGGATTAGGAGATCCCAACAACAACGCCCCTAAGATACAGCGTCTCATTGATCTCGGGTATCCTGTCCGTATCAACAGTAACCGAAGCTATGGTCTTGTATTAGGTGGGGGTAATCGCCATAATTACTCACGTATTTCTGACTACATTGCGGTACAGGTATATGAAAATAGTCCTTGGATTGAAGTCGCTGAGCCAGTCGGAGGGAGGACGATCACTACGAAGGATACAAAGGCCGCGACGTGGTATCACCCAGTCGAAAAAAAATCAATTCGCCGTATTCACAGGGCATATGTAGATGCTGATGGTAAAGGCGTGTTTGATAACAACCCACTTACCATGGCCCTACTGGAAGAAGCTGAGATTCCATTTAGCATACCTCTAGACATGGACCCTAGTGATGTCAACGAGGCGTTTGAGGTAGACTACAAAGAGGGTAGACGTGTGACAATGATTAGAAAGCCTGATGTTCTAGAGGCTATGCAGATATCTACTAAGAGTAAGGCCAAAAAGAGTAGAGACACAATCGAAGATACTTCCACGTTAGAGAAGTATATGACTGCATCTTATATATTTTCAGAAACTAAGGTAGGTGAGTTGGCTGTGGACGTCGCTAGTATACCGTCGGGTCCATCCACGATGCGTGTTATACAAGAAGGTGAAACCGTATCTGTATCAGAGGTAATCGAGTCAACCGACTCATACGTCAGCTCCTCCCTTAATTCATCAACTCAGGGGAGTTTCTTTAACTTGATGACACCCAGAGGTAGAGTCCTAGACGAGAATTATTTGTCCCTTGGATCACTGTCTGTGCAAGCTGAGATGAGATACTATGCATCGACCCGCGCCGTTAGAATAGAAATGCTTAGGGGTGATAGCAATACAAGCGTTCTCCCGTATGTTCAGCAAAACAAAGAGGGCAAGTATGAACTAAACCAGAAAAATGAACTGGCGGCTAGGACAAAAATACTTCAGGCATTCATGGAGTTTACGGACTTACCTAAAAATGCAGCGGGTCAAAAAAGATTAGCGAAACAGGTGGCTCCTATGCTCTCAATAAGTAGGGTTAGTGACAACAGTCTGGAAACTATATCGAACTATGTCCTAGACGAGATCCTCAACAACCAGCAAACCAGCGGTAAGATGCCTATTGTTGAAGACGTAGCTAAGCTTGTGTCTACTCGCATGGGAGTTCAGCAGCTTTATGATGCCAATAAAAGACGTAAGAACTCAATACAGATTGTTGAAATTGACGCTGCCAGTGATGGAAATGCTGGGGCTATTAACTTCGATAGGGAGGTCGTAGCTAATTATGAGAGAGCCCGTATTGATGACCTTGCACCTAATCGGACAGATACATACATGACGTATGATCAAGTGGCGACACACCTTGAGAATCTAGATAAAAACAAAGCAGTCAGAGCTGAACTTGAAAATTTACTGCTAAATTCTGTTTTTTCAGGTACTACGGCTGACCGTAAGTTTGTCAAGAAGGCATCAAGTCCCAAGCTCGCAGTTATGCTTCAAGATTGGTTGGCTCAAGGTAACCAAAACCAGAAGGTCAAGTCTTTTAAAGAGAGGCTTGCGTCGATGCAGAATGAGGACTCAACCCAACAGGACCCTGATATATTACGTCTGCAGAACGCTCTCAAAGTTCTCAATGTCAATACTGCCTCAGTTGACGGAAACATGAGTCAGGATTCAGGTTACAAGGATAGTTTCCAGAAGAACATTAAGAATGGTGCAGACGCTGGCGCTTTTGCCAAGGAAAACACACGAGTTCGTCGCAGTCGGATGGCCAAGTCTAGGGTTAGCCAAGCAGGGCAAGCCATGGCTAGAGAACTCAACAGAGCAGAAGCTAATAGATTGGGACTAGTCTCTGGTAATCCAGAAAGTGTAATCAACGCTCTACAAAACATCGCAAAAAATAAGTCAAATAAACAGCACGCACTAGTGGCTGAGCTACTACTTGAGAACCCAGCGTTCATAAGGTCAGTAGACTTTGATATTACCGAACTTAACTTGAGTAAGTATGCGGGGTTGTATACCAAGTATACTGATGGTTCCCATGGGGTGACTCTTAACTTAAATGGTCACAATGGCAAAGGGCTTACTAATGTATTACTAGAGGAGTATTTACACGCCACCCTTTCTGATGCGTTTGCTAAACCGAAAGATAGCCTTAGCACTAAGCAACAGGAAGCGATGTCCCGATTAGAAAATCTGATGGGTGAGATTAGGCAAGCCGCTACCGACAATGGGTATGCTGCCAATAGTCCTATCATGGACTCCCTTGGTAACATAGATGAGTTTATCGCAGGTGTGATGCTTTCTAACGAGTTACAGCAAGAGATTCTCGCACTCGGTAAATCCAAGAATGCCAAGAAGAGTTTCTTCAAGAGAATTGGGGACGCTATCCTCAGGTTCTTTGAGAGAGGTGTTACGTCCGCAGAAGCCGCTGAGTATAGTGATGCTATTGTAGATGTCATAACAGTCAAAGCTGGTGCTGGTGTAGAGGCTAGTGCCAAGACAGCGGCGAAGAGAATAGCTAAGGCCGCCATGGTTCGGATGGATCGTAATAACATGATGCTCCGTGCTATTGGATTTAATAACATGCGAGGTTATGAAGACCGAGCCCAGACCCAACGCGATGAAGACAAGCCCCTCAATGAACGTGAGCAACAAGCTCTTAATAGCTCCCTCGAACAAAACCAACTAGACAATGAGGCAGAGGTAGAGGCATTAATAGACAATCTAGATGAACTAGATGTCCCCGATGATTCACTAAGTTTGACTGAGGCTCAGAAGAAACTAAGGGTTATAGTTCAGCACATGCGTAATCTGATTCCCCCTGAAGTTAATCTAGCATTCGACACAGAATCTTCTGGTCCAGCTAAGATGCAGGGTGGTATGGTTTACCTTAACCCAGAGAATATTTTTCAGCTCACCAAGGACATGGACGTTGTGTCTTCTCGGTTGCTGATGTCAGCAGTCATTGAGGAGGAGCTGGCTCACGTAGCTTCCTATAATGCAATACCTCAGTCTGAGATAGATCAGTTAGCTTCGACCCTAAACTCTAGAGAGTTTGACAGGATTATTGATAACTACTTTACCACAAACCAAGCTAAACGTGATGACGCGAAGGCTTTACTAGCGACAGAAATAACTTCGGATATGACACCTGAGGAGAAGGCTGCCCTAGAACAAGATATTCTCGAAACTAAGCGTATGCTAGTGGAGGAACACCTCCGTTCAGTAGGACAACGTATCACGCGTGGATACACAACTGAGGAAGATCACGCCTTTTACAAAACAAACCCATCCATGATGAAGATCCTCTTCCGTTATGTATCGGGTCTGTTTAAAAGGGTAGCGGCGGCTCGCGCTATGGGTAGTATTGATAACAAATACCTGTCATCCTCGATCAATCGACTAGTGGATGAGTTACGTGCGATTAAGAGGGGGTATCGACTCGCTCCGACACACCTAAACTTTGACCCAAATAACCCAGACAATTCATTTGAGACGCTCGCGGCTATACTAAATGATAAGATGGTTTCAGACCCAGAGGATTTTGTTGCAGAACTAAGGGCAGTAGAAGGATTAAATGCTTTACCAGATATTATACCTAAGCAGAAGATCGAGTTTGTTCGAGACCTAACTGGTGGACTTGTTGACTACCCAGAAAAAGAAGAGGTAGACAGCTCACCACAAACTACAACAGACATTAGGAAAACTTTACGGACATCTTTACAGGCGCGACACCGCCGTGTTACGGATGCAAGACGTTCTATTGCAGAAGAAGCATATGAGAACGCACTAAAACAAATACCCAGAGAAACTGATGAGGTTCCTGAGGAGTTTTATGAAGCTGTGTTAGATGATGTACGTGCACTCGTAGAAGACACAATGTTATCTGGGTCTGATATTAGTCCACTTACTACATCAGAAAATATTATCAACACCCCTGACGTAGATCAACAAAGGGGAATCCTTGCCGAATATATCGAGGGCTTTAATCATGAGTTGATGAACCCTAACACTATGAATCTCAAGTTAGGTCTTTCTGCTCTGGAAGCACTGGATGCTGACTTATATGAAGGACTGGCCGCCGACTTTGGTACAAGCCCAGAACTTACTAAAGCACTTGATGATACTTTTGCATTATACATACGTTCTCTTCGAGATATACAACAAGCTAAAGGTTCATCTGAAGTAGCCGCAGATGATAGTTTGCTTGCTCGTCTTAACAATGAAGTCTCATCTGGTGAGGTTACATATCAAGCAGTCGGAACGACTGATGTATCAAAGCTAAGACAGGCATTATCAGAACTCGAGGGTGCTGGCTATATGGAGATTATAACTGACGAGTTGTCATTACCTACCAGTCCCACGATGGAGGTCGCTATCGGAGAGATAGGCTCGCGGTCACTGGTAGACTTCAGTATTGATTCAGATGGATCTATCTCTGTTGGGTCTATGAGTCCGATTACATTGGACGATGAGTTCTTTATGCTAGGAGATCGAGTTAGTAAGGGTGAGCTAACGAATGAAGAAGCTGATGTATTGTCGGCGAAGATAGAACAACTTAAAAGTGAGGGTGGTCGTGTGACACCAGTCCCGAATACTGTTCCATTAATGGTCCAGCTCATAGCTGCGAATGGAGAGATTAACGCTCCAGCAATCAAGACTCAGGGTTCAGGTTCAGGACAGATCGTAAACATGTCTAGGGCTCGTCGTAACGTATTGACTACCGCTGTTAAGAAAGCAGAAGGTATGGGCGCTAATAAGAAAGCTAAGATGATACAAGACCTGCAAAGTTCTGGCGCTATGACAAAGGGTTATGATGCATGGGCCAAGTGGGGTTTTGAAAACACAGATAAAGACTTAAGTGATTTCAAAGTAAGGCTAGAGAGTCAGCTCCCGATTCACATACATAATGAGTTCTCAGAGTGGCTTGCTACAGCGGCTCCTGAAGAATATGTCAGGGCAATGGTAGATGTAGTGGACGCACAAACATTTAACAACAAAGATGTAGTCATGAAGGTTGGTAAGAATCTTGAGTATTCCTTCGCCCTTCTTGGGAATGTCAGGAAGGTACATGATAATGCAGATGCAGATGTGGTTGCCTACATCGAAGATAACTTTAAACGTATCCAGAAGTATCACAAGACTCAGATCGCTGAGCTACAGAAGATGGCCACAACTTCTAAGAAGACTTGGTCTGTCAGAAAAGTAGTGCAGAGCACGGGTGGTCTCGGGTTGTGGCGAAACTATGGATGGGATCAGCAGTTCGTGTTTGACCTTGGTGTTGGTAGTGATGCCATGAAACAATTTAATGTGAAGTATAAACCTGTGGCACGTAGGGCGTTGCGTTCATCGCTCGAGGCTGGTTCTTCCGTAGAGGCGGACAGCATCAACATGGCTGGGTTCATCAAAACACTTGAGATGCCTGTGTATACGACGGGTGATTATAATGCGCCTCGTAAATGGTATCAGCGTTTGTTTAGAGGAGAGGTAGATCCACGCATCACCGACCTCCATAAGAACAGACTAGCATTCTTAAGGGCTTCGGATCTGATTGTTACTAAATACAAGAGGAAGATGGATAAGCTTGTCAAGAAAGCATTCAATGGCGAGCCTAACGATTACCAAAAAGAAATGTTGGAGAAGGCAATGGGTGACGCGAAGGGTATTGTATTAACAAGTGATACCCTTGAGGCCATTGATACGGTTCACGAGGCTGAGCTTAAAGCTATTAGAGACAACAAGGATCTCACCAATGAGCAAGCGGAAGCTGCTGAAGAAGCGTCTAAGTTACGTAAGAGGCAAGCCGTTCAGTCCGAGGAGATCATCGCTAGGGATGAGATACTACGGACAAAGGATGAGAAGATGGCGGAGCTCGAACTCTTATCTCCTGAGTTAGCTCAGCACATCAGAGATGTACGTAAGGAACTTATCCAACCATTGTCTACATACATCAAGGACAACTTCGGATTAAATGAGGAGCTTCAAGCTAGACTAGACATGAACATGGACTTCTATATCACTAGATCCTATCGCATGTTTACTGATTCTAACTATGCATCCAAAGTTAAGAAGGATTCTGCTTACCATGAAGTCCGTGAAGCCGCTAAGAAATATTTTGAGAAGCAATACGTTAAAGATAAAACGGCGCAGCTCGTGAAGGAAAAAGATCTGACTGAGACAGAAGCGAAGGCGCAAGCTGAGGCGAAGCTCAGAACGGCGGATGATAGTGGACACCCGAAAGGTCAACGTATGTTGGATGAATTTCTAGAATCATATCAACCTCATAGTATGAGTTCCCTTGCAAAGAATCATTCGGAGTCACACCGCATTATGATTGATAACCTTAAGCAAAAGAAGGACTTAGATATATCTCTACGTAATCTACTGGGTGAGTATGGTCAGGATGGTACGGTTGATAACCTGCTACGAACATTTTCTACTGTAGCGAAGATGTCTGCGAACCAGTCGTTCATTAACAATGTAGCGGAGATGGGTAAAGCCGAGGGTTTCCTGATCACTCAGGAGGAACGTGAGGCTGATATGGATCAGTATGAGCTCTGGGTTCCTATGAGAAACACCAATGAAACATCTGATGGTGATCCGCTTGCTGGATTCTATGGCCCACCTGAATTAAGGGATGGATTTGACAAGACATTTGATCGCACAGAACTTAGGGCTGCCCAAACTAAATCGGAGGAAGTGATCGCATCATTTGGTATGTTTTCTAGGGCGGTAACTGGCTTGTCAATGGCTAGTAAGACACTCGGTAGCGTTGGTTTCTTTGTCCGTAATGCCTTCAGTAACATGGCTTTCTTCGGTCCATCACAGGGATATTATAAGGCGGTTGTGGATGTGCCATGGATCATGATGCAACGTGCGGGCGTCAAGGCGAAGGGTGCAATACGTGGTGAGCAGATTGAGGAAGCTATGATTGAGTATACCTCTCTTGGAATTATAGGAGATGAAGTTCGAGGTCAGATGATGCTGGACTTAATGAGGGGTAAGACAACTCCTGACATCTTAATGGAAGAACAAATGGGTGTGTTGAGTAAGATTAAAAAAGGTACGAAACCAGCTAAATACTTATATGAAAAAGCAGCCGAGTTAGCCTCCGCCATTGATGCGTTCTACAAGATAGGCTACTTCGAGCACGAGCTCAAGATCCTACGTAAGGCGAGCGGTGAGCCTGATTCAACTATACCTACCGATGAGTATCAGCTCAAGAGAATGGCCGCTAAGAAGGTTAAGATGACGGCTCAGTCACATAGTGAGGCTCCACCATTTATTACTGGGTTGTCTCAATCCAACTTCGCTATGCTGTTCGCTCCGTTTATTCGATTCAAGGCGGAGGTTCCGAGGATTGTTATGAACACATACAGGCTATCTTTCGAGGAGATGCGTAGTGGCAACAAGGTGCTCAGGAGGAGGGGACAAAACAGGTTCGCGAGTATGAGCATGATGCTGGGCGTGTGGTCAACTACTGTGCCAGCTGTTCTCCAACACATTGCTGGGATAGGTGAGGAAGAAGATGAGTCCATGCGGGCTGGAATACCTTCATACTTACGTGGGCATTCGTTCTGGTTCTTCCGAGATAAGGAGACAGATGAACTTACCAGCTTGGACTTAACATTCTCTAACCCCTACTCTCTACTGGGTGACCCCGCTCTTAGAATGATAGAGGATGTACGACGTGGTGAGTATGCATCAGGTGCAGGTAAACTGATCACAGGTTTCCTGACTGACCAGTATCTAGATCCACAAATCCTCGCCTCATCTCTGATTGACATCTCGGAAAACAGAAATTCATCTAATGATAATCCTATTGTAGAGACTCGGACAGATGACTCGCTCACCAAGATGACTAAACGAATGGCCTATGTCCTCAAGGAAGCATATGGTCCAGACATATATAAGAGGTTTAAGAAACTGTATGAATCTAAAGACGTTGACCCAACGCTACTACGTAAGGAAGATATGCCTCTTCAAATTATGATTGACCAGTTCAAGCCATTCAAAGCGCATACTGTAGATGTGGAACAACAATACAGAAGATATCTGTACGAGCTGAGAGAAGAGTATGATAGGGTATCCAGCCAGAAGTATAAATCATATTCACGTAGACCCATGTCGGAGGACGCCCTTGGTCAGCTGTATCATGATGAAGTAGCGAAGCGTAAGATAATCCAAAATGATCTAGTCCGTATCTCTCGTGGGTATCGGGGACTTGGGATGACTGATCAACAGATATATAACACGATGACTTCATCAGGGGTCAGCAAGCGTAGAGCTAAGAATACTTTCTATGGTGTCATGGATAAGCCTAAGCTCGGACCTAAGTTTTTCAAAGGTTTGTATGACAAGTCACAGGGAGCTAACCCTACGATGACTGAGGAGCAAGCACTCAACAGAGCGGGTGCTATCTATCGGGCTATGGCTACTTACAAGTCGAGATACATTGAGTTAGACGAGAAGTTCTAGACACAAGAAAGCCCTGAATCCCTGTATTTAAAGGGGTTCAGGGCTGACGTAGCACGGTGCAGGGTGCAGGATCAATCCGTGTGTGCGATTCTCAGGGCCTTAACTTTAGGAAATGTTCCCTGCTTTTATGTAGTTACAGGGATGGCGATGTAATTAACCAGAGCATAAACAAACTCCGCTACAATACCAGATTGTTTATTTGGTCGTGGTGATTTTACCGCATGCTTTACACACTAGCTTACCTTGGTCAGACTGAACGTGTGCATCACAGCACGTTGATCTCTTCCAGAATAAACTGTTGCGGTAAGTGGCTGGGTCAGTGCGGATATCTCTATCGCCCTTCCCCCCAGTCACTCGTTCAAATGGGTGGTGTGAATTTGGCATGGCTATTCTTCTTTGTCTCCGTTGTCGGTGGTGAATGTCTCCGATGCCTCAGTAGCGAACACGTGTACGGCTAGGGCTAATGCTCGTGTGGCTTTGAAGTAGGGGTCGAGCTCGTCACACCGTTCAATCATTTGTTCGGCATCACCATCACTACCCATCTTGAGAACTTCGTCAGCCGCAAACTCACTAAGATGAAACTTAAGGAAGCTAACCACATCCATTACTATGGAAGCAGGGATGAACTTAGCTCGTAGTTTCTCGATGACTTCTTTCTCTTTAGGTCTTAGCTTGACTAGGTCATGCTCAGCGACTGGTCGGATATGTTCTAGGAACACTTCATGGAATGCTTCTAATGATTTGAGGTTACTGGTTGTCGGGATCTCCATCGGTCTTCTTCGTTAGTTCTATAATGATTTGTCTTACATCTTTATTACTAGCATTTCTCTCTAGGGTATTGCACCCATGTATGATGGTGCCGTGTGTCCTGTTGAAGTATGCTCCAATCTCTTGGAAGGTAGCACCCATGTGGCGGAGCACAAAGAAGATAGATTGTCTCCATTGGCTCACCCGCTGGGTGCGCTTTGATGATAGCAAATCGGTCATCGAGATGCCAGACAATTCACTAGCTCGTTGGACTAGTCGGTCGTAATCCTTGGGGGTCGGTGCCCCCAAGGATTTAGCGAATGGTGTTCGTGGTTTACTCATACTAGGCATTAGGCGTAGGTGATGATCAGGAATAATACTAGCAGAACTAAGCCTACCCTCCAAGCTACACCCAGTAGGGCGGTAAAATACTCCTCGGCAGTTGCCTTGGTGCTCGGTTCGGTCGGCACATTCACACTCTTAATAGGAAACCTATAGTCCTCTGGTGTGTTTGTCTTACGCTTGGTCATTCTCGATAGAGTTAAGCGCGGCGTTGCCAAGCTCGGTTAACTGAATCCGAACAGACCTACGGTCGAGCCGTGTCCTAGTCCTGTTGATTAACTTCATCCCCTCCAGTTTGTCGAGTATGATGGTCACTGAGGCTGAGGCTATGCCCAGTCGCTCGGAGATGGTGGTCGGATTCACCTCCCCAGAGTCCCTTATAATTAGGAGTGACACTAGTTGCCTCATGTTAAGACCGCGCACCAGTGCTACTTCAAGTTGTGCTTGTAAGTTCATGGTGTGATGATGTCGAGGGCTACTTCTCTGCCACTATCGGTTAGCTCAATTGTGACTACTCTACGATCAAACTTGTTTCTCTGTCGAAACAGTAGACGTTTGGACTCAAGCTTGTCGAGGATGCCAGTCATGGCGGCACTAGTCAGGCCGATCTTGCGGCTTATAGCACTGGTGGTCATGGACTCCTCTTTCAGTAATAGGATAGTGATTGCTTGTGATAAGCTAAGCCCATGTGTGTGGGCGTTCAGGAACTGTTGCTGTGTTTTAACTATGGTTTC
>Ga0206682_10000178_pt1 | contig 66703 bp, 50 predicted proteins | sample M240m12015metaG_FD_155444 | JGI IMG/M metagenome (GOLD analysis project Ga0206682, IMG submission 155444) | Ammonia-oxidizing marine archaeal communities from Monterey Bay, California, United States - M2 40m 12015 | ecosystem: Environmental > Aquatic > Marine > Intertidal zone | place: USA... | reverse complement strand
ATCTAACCTGCTCTTCTCCATTGAGTTGCCCAATATCTTTGCCGTGCTCTTCTTGGCAACGATTCATCAGATCCGAAAGCCCCTTAATAATCACATCTTGATCCGCTTCTTCGAGGCAGTCTTTAACAATGATTTCGATCCATCCTGGGACTCCGGCATCGATCGCACCAGGAGTATCAGTTCGCGGGATAATGGCATCGGCAATGAGTGCAACCTGAGCTCGTTGCCCAGGCCGGAAGAACGTCAGCTCAGCGGGATCAAAAGGTTCACCCATTTTTGCGAAGGCGCTGTCTGGAAGAGCGATGGTTCCCCCCATTGAGGCGGCCATCATTTTCATTAATTCTCTGCGTTCCATAGTGTTTTATTCCTTAAGTGTGAATGGACGCTGAAAATGATCGAGCAAAAATCCCGAGTTAGCATTTTTGATTAATTCGCTTCTCCTTAAAAGGGGTTGTCTTTTGAAGACTCCAATAACAGGCGCCGGCCTGTAGGGTTTTTCATAAATTGAGGCACTTCAACGAAGCGGGATCTTCACTTTAAAGTTAGTGGTAATTCCTCCACTAGTAGCTTCGTCCCCAAATCGCACGAGATTTGGTCGGTTTACCAGTCATAAAGCAAGGAGTGTCGGGTTCATCTTGGCAATCAATGGGGAGGCAGCGAATCGTAATCTTGAGCCGTTTAGAAATCTCTTCTTCCTCCTCACGCGTCCCGGCCCATGGAGTGATAAGCCACCCGGGATTCAGATTAGAATCCTCCCAATGTTTTTCAAAATTAGCAAGATCAGTGCACTCGGTGATGTTTTTATCCCGGAATCGGCGGGCTCGATCGAGTAGCGATGTGTGGATGTCTTCTATAATTTCGACTACTCCGAGAAGGAACTCTTCTTGGCTGATGAAGCTCTTTTCGTTGGGAGTCTGATCGCGCCGCTGGAAACAGACTTTCCCCCCCTCAAGGTCTCTAGGTCCAATTTCAACTCGAAGCGGGACACCTTTCTTGACCCATTCCCATTTCTTTACACCTCCGCCCAGATCGCGCTTATCAACATGGACCCGAAGAGATTCCTTTCCGTAACATTGATCGCGGAGCTGCGTGCCAAGAGCTTCGCATGCTTCTACAATCGCATCACGTGAATCCTCTTTTGGTGTAATAGGAACAATAACAATTTGCTGAGGTGCGATCCTTGGCGGGAGAACTAGACCATCATCATCAGAGTGAGCCATGATGAGGGTTCCAACAAGACGCGTGGAGACCCCCCAAGAAGTTGTGTGAACATGTTGCTCCTTATTGTCACGATCCACGAAGGTGATGTCTTGAGCCTTTGCGAAATTTTGCCCGAGATAGTGGGAGGTTCCGGCTTGAATCGCTTTTTTATCCTGCACCATAGCTTCAACGGTTAGGGTGGACTCGGCGCCAGGGAAACGTTCAGCCTCAGTTTTTTCCCCCATAATCACTGGGATCGCTAGAAGGTCTTGAAGGGCATCGGCATAGAGTTGATGGATCATCTTGGTTTCTTCTAAAGCCTCGGCCTTGGTCTCGTGTGCAGTGTGGCCTTCTTGCCAAAGGAATTCTGCAGTTCGAAGAAAAAGACGTGGCCGCATTTCCCATCGCATTACGTTAGCCCACTGATTGATCAAAAGTGGAAGATCGCGGTAGGAATTGGTCCAACGAGAAAAAGCGGCACCAATAATGGTCTCAGAAGTAGGGCGAATGACGTAAGGCTCGGCAAGTTTTCCGGTCGGAACCATCTTAGTTTTACCGGTTTCAGGGTCTTTTTCGGTCTCAAGTCGATGGTGGGTGACTACGGCGCATTCCGTCGCAAAACCCTCAGCATGCTCAGCTTCCTTCTCTAGATAGGAAAGCGGGATCAAAAGGGGGAAATAAGCATTTTGATGTCCGGTCGCTTTGAATCGTCCATCGAGATCACGCTGGATAGCTTCCCAAATCGCAAAGCCCCATGGCTTGATGACCATACATCCACGGGTTTCCGAATTTTCCGCAAGATCGGCAGCGCGGACAACTTGTTGATACCACTCGGGAAAGTTTTCTGTGCGCGTGGGTGTGATTGCATTTTTTGGCTTTGCCATTACGTGCGCAGGATTAGGGAAAGTCCTAGCAAGGCAAAGGAAAAACGAGGTTAGGATTCGTAGAAGATTAACAGATTGATGCAGTGCCTTGCCAATTTGATCACGATTTTCTAAGGTTGCCTCGTGCAAAGCGATCTTCGCGCCGTTCTCCAATACGTCCCGTTCTTCCGTGGAAAAACCTTCGTGTTAGTGATCGATGCTGCGAGGATGCCGGAACTCGCTCTCGCAGAGTCCCTTCTTGATCTGATTGCACTCCAGCAAATTGGAGTGAAGCTGGTCGTAGTTTCTATAGGAAGCGGCAAAGCTCAGATTAAACACCTCTTGATCGATGGCGAGCTTAAGTGGCAGTCGGCTGAGTTGGAAAAAGATCAGGTTATATCAATCTTGAAACGTGGCCAATTAGCTTTGATAGAGAAGCCTGAACTTGAAAAACTCGGAAATGAGTTAGTCGAGTTTGCGAGCTCGCTAGGAGCCTTTAAATTGATCGTGTTTCTTTCGGAGCAGGTTTCAGGCGGGAATGCCATTTCAAGCGAGGATGCTCGCAAATGGCAAGGTGAGGGGCAGGCCATCTTGCATCGCGCTGCTGAAGTTTGTATTCTCGGTGTTCCCCGTGTCCACCTCCTGAACGAGAACAACCAGGGCGTGCTGATGGACGAGCTTTTCTCAAATGAAGGTGTCGGGGTCATGGTTTACGCGGACGACTATCTTTCAATTCGGCCGATTGCTCCCGACGATATTTCAGAGTTACTTGCAATGGTAGGACGTTCAATGAGGGATGCCCATCTTGTTCCACGCTCCTACGAAGAAATTGAAAGTTCGCTTAATGATTTTCTTGTGATGACGGTCGATGGCAATGTGGTGGGGTGTGTGGCTTTGCATTGCTCGCAAGATCCCAAATGCGCTGAGATCGCCTGCCTCTACGTCAAACAAAGTCACGGCGGGCAGGGGTATGGCCAATTACTTGTAAAAGCTGCCGAACAGCGGGCTCTTGAACTGGGAATCCCTTGGGTTTTCGCGCTCAGCACTCGGGCTATCGATTTTTTCCTGGGGCAGTTGGACTATAAGCCCTGTCCAATCGAAATAATACCAGCATCCCGGCAGGAAAGACTGAGATCGACAGATCGGGAATCTTTGGTAATTCGGAAGACTATATCCTCATAAACTATTCTTCGAGAAGCCCTGCAGACAATCGCTGAACAGTTTCGGAATCAATGAGGAAATAACTCGGATTTGTATCAGTCTTCCCGAAGAGAAGCCTGTTCGATTGGCCCTCGATAATTTTTGAGATTTTAAGTTCGCGTTGCACTGTTCCAATCGGCTTTCCATTATCATCGATCTCCTCAACTAGAACGGCGATCTTAAGATCCGGTTCGATGAGTCGGCTCGCGGCATCTTCGACTACGGGGCCAATCCATTTCTTGACTTCAATGTCTGTCAGCTTCTTGAGAAGTTTCTCGGCTTTATTTATATTGAGAAGCGCGGTGACATTCTTATTTGACCGAGTGGCTGACCACTCGGAGGCATAGAAGTTATAGCTGAGATTTAGGGGAGGTTGGCCCTTTTTCTTAATGGAAAGACCATTAACCTCAAATCGATTAATATTCCAAAGGCGTTCGCCTCGCCATTGGTAAGCTTCAAGAGGCATCTGGCCAATATCCTCTGCGCCAATTTCAATCACGTGGGGAGTATGATTTCCTTGCTCGTCGAGCCGATTTACGAAAAAATGTCGCGCGCTTACTTTTCCTAGATGGAGTTTGACATCGTTAAAATCAATCACCTTGGGCTTGTCGAGCCCCAGCAACTCCAGTCCAGTTGCACGAGTATTTAAGTTGTTACCGGGACGAGCCACGATTTGCAGTTCAGGATTTTCCTGACCTTGCAACCCTGCTTCGTAAGCTTCTTCAGAGATCTCTAGCGGACGTCCGTTGTTTGCGCGACGAGCGAAGTATTGAGGACGGAGCTTTTCACCCACAACAAAGTTTGCTAGTTTACTGTCTTTAAGATTGATTGAAATTTTTCGAACAGGTCGATCAAGGCCGTATTCGGATGGATCGGTGGAGGCGTCGTTCGTGAAACCCTTCACCTGCTTTTTGAAAAGGGCCTGAAAGAGCTCGTTAATTTGAAAAATATTGGCAGGCCCATCGTATCTAGGTCCTCCTGAGGATCCGAGATCTTCATGCGATACTTTGGCATACCACCGTCGTGCTCGTTCATGAGGATTCATCTCGAGGACAAGATCCACCTTACGACCCGTGAAGTCGCTAATCTTGAGCGATTCCACCTGTTTAACCTGAAGGGAAGTCATTGTGCGGCTACGAATTAAATTCACGCTGCGGGGAATGCTATCAAGGATAGTACCTGGTCCTTTTGGGACCAGAAGAACGGCTGATCGTTTTTTATTGGGTGCTTCTGAGACGACCACCGGAATCGCCGAATCTTGATTGTTTTCTGGCGGATAAAATATCGCCTTGATCGGGTTACTTAGGGACCCATCTGGGAGAATATATCGAACGCTAATGATGTAATCAATATTGTCTGGGAGAGGGTCGGGAAGCGCTAGAGCTGATTCATCGAGAACCGCGTTTGCTTGAAGGGCCGCTAAGCCTCCAAGAATCTTCGCGATTGTTGAGGGACTGCTTGCTAGTTCGTAGGGTTTCGTAATCTTCCACTCATCGTTTTTAGAAAGACCTTCCCGCTTTATCGTGATTTCGGAGTTCTTCTCTATAAAAGTGATTTCTCCAGCAAAGGCCGGGGAGTTATAAAAGACTCTATGATCTCGAAATAGCCGCAATTCCCCAGAGAAGAGGTCCCTCATTTTCACGGTTCTTAGCTTAGGATCCGCGAAGTCGGAGCAGACATAAAGGTAGCTTTCTTGATCTCCTTCCGCCGGTTGTATGATGAGAGTTGGGAAGCTTGGAGGAGCTTTTGTTGGATCTTCGGATTTAAAGTTGGGGTCAAAGCCGCGCCAACTCGTATATCGACCCATCTTGAAGTGGCAAAGAGTTGCCCCTTTTTTATCAAATAATTCGACCTCGATTTTATCCTTACTGAGGCCAAATTCAGCTAGTTCTTCTACATCGTCACGTTCGATAACATCTTCAATTTGCAGGCGGGCCGCAAAATCAATGAGCGAACGAACAGTCCGGGCGTCGGCATAGTCATCCCACGGCTCTTTAATAAGCCAGATTCCGCCGGCCTTGATAATTTCACCCCGGGTGCCATCGCTATTGAGGATATGGATGCCCCCCACGCTAGCTGGATCGAATTGATAAACGTTTTCCCCAGGCTTCAGCGGGGGAGCCCCCATGATAAAGTCTAAATTACCATACCGTTGGTGCATCACCGCGAGGAACCCCAAACTAGCGGTGATAAGGCTTATAAAAAGGGTGGGGAGAACTCTCATGTGAAAGAAGATTAGGCGCGACGTATATTCCAAACAAACATCGCAGTCAGAAACAGACCGACTGGAATGAAAAAGAGGACGATATTACCGAGGAACTTAACCTCATCTTTAATGAGGTTAAGTTTTCGTCGCTGCAGGGTTCTTGGTCCGATCCCTATCAATTCCTCACGTCCAAGAAGCCAATAGGTTGAGTTTTTTACGAAGTCGAGTTGCTCGTTACCAAGACGGGTTGGATCTAAGAAGTCAGAGGTCGAAAGCACGATCATTTTCGAGATATTGGGTGCTGTATTATCGGCATTGGCATTACCTCGGATAACAGCAGCACCTATGGAGAGGGGGCCGCTGTAGTCAGCATCGTCGTCATATTTAGGATTCCCTTCTTTATAGTTAGTTTCACCCCAGAAATCAGGCGCTGTCTCAATGAGGCTGTACGCCTGGATTCGGTTGGTCACGAGGTCTTCAGCACCCTCCCTAACCTCAAGGCTGCCTACACGCCCTTCGAAGGGAACAGATTTCATTTCTAGACTTTGATTAATGCCCAGCCCGGCACCTGCTGTAAAGGTAGCGAGGACTTGATTCTCAGTCCGACCATTTCGGGTGCGGATAATCCGGTCGTCGCGCGGAGTCACACCATTTTTACGCAGGAAGCCCCGCAAATTAACAGGGCGGGTAGTCGGGTTCAGGTATACCATGATTGATGAGGCAGGACGCTTCCAGTAGTTCTCAAGGACATCAATTTCATTAGGCTCGAAATCATACTCGGGTGCCACGATCACAAGCCCCTCAGCATTGTCGGGAATCTTATCGACCTGAGAAATCCTCAGGGGAAGCAGAAGGACATTTTGCTTTTGCAAAGCTTCACTGATGACCTGCAGAGGTGATCCGGAAACAGTAACCTCCAGGTCGCTTTTATCTTCAACAAGATACATGATGCGAGGTTTCCCCTCGATCGCAGATTGCAGCATCGAACTAAGTAGGTCCTCATCTTGATAGCCAACTAACCGTCTTTGTTTGTTTGCATCCGTCCGATTGATCACCATTGAACTTGCAGGGAGATAACGCAAATGGCTCGTCACGTCTTCGGTCGCCTCGATTGAGCTGGCTGCAGCTCCCTGTCGGGCGTCGATAATGAAGATGTCATCCTCAAAAAGTCTATCCGCCAGCAGGTCGCCATAATTATTTTGAATCTCAAAGGCGCGATCTTTGTCTCGGATGGGATCGAGGTATTCTAGTTCAACTTTACCGTTGGAGAGCCGTTCATATTCTTCGACGACCGGTCGGAGACGGGAGTAATGAGGGGAGGTTTTCCGGAGCGCTGCAATAATCTTAATTGGCATTTTCCGTTCCTGCACACCCGAAGAGACGAGAAGTTTTCGGGTTGCGTCTGAAAGAGTGAAGTCGTTGTTCTGAGTTAGATCGAATCGCGTATGGTAAGTTAGCGTGAGATAGTAAATGAAGCCCAGCGAAAGGAGCGCGAAAACCACCTGGAGGATTGCTCGCAACCCCAGCCCCAACCGCTTTACCGGTTGGGGCGGTGGCGCCATATCGAAATTGGAATCTGTATCAGCCATAGTCGCTAAAAATCAGGGTTTCCAACGTCGGAAATCCAAGAGGTGAAAGGTGAGAAATAGGAAGAAAACACTTGTTGATAAATAGAAGGCAACTGTTCTGGTGTCGATAAGGCCCCGAGAAAATTCACGGAGGTGGTTTTGGGAAGAGATAAACTCAAAGAAAGGAGCCGCAGGAATCTGATCTCCAAATAGTAGGGGAATAAACCCCAGAAAAATGTGGAAGATGAGAATCGCGGTGCAAACTACACCGGCGATAATCTGACTCGAGGTCAGGGCAGAGGCTAGGCAACCGAAGGCGGTAAAGAGCATGCCCATCAAGGCAATTACAGTAATAGCACCTACCAATTCTCCATTGGTGAAAGGAGGCGGCACATCAGTTACGACGGTAAAAAGGTAAAAGTGAACTACCGCCACAATCCAGAGAGAAAGGAAGGTCGTGTAAGCAGCTGAAAACTTAGATAAAATTACCTGCCAAGTACGGACCGGAGCTGTGAGGAGTCCCTCAATGGTCCCTGAACGATTCTCTTCAGAAAACAGACGCATGGTAAGAACTGGGAACAAAAAGAGAAAATAAATTCCAAAAATTGGTGAAGTGAAGGTGACGAAAACGAGGCTCTCAGGAATAGCATTATCCGAAAATTGCTTAAAGGTAGCAGTGAGAGCGAAGCCTTGCATAAGAGCTGCAAAGCAAAGAATGAGCCAACCGAAGGGGCTGAGGAAATATGATTTTAATTCCTTAAAATAGAGAATCCGAAAAATACGCATGAGAATGATGACTTAATCTTTGCGGGTGAGTTCAATGAAAACCTCTTCGAGCGTGCCAATCTGGCGGCTCAGAGAACGGAGGGGCCACTTTTTCTCGGCAGCAAGATTTGCAATCTTTAAGCGGGTGTCGGTTTTTGGTGCCGCAAAAACAGTAAAACGATTCCAGTCCCCTTGAATTGATTCACCGACCACCCGGGTGATCTCTTCGAATTCCGACATAATTCCTTCGACTTCGCTTCTTGGAGCTTTGAGTTCGACGGTGACCCGCCCAGCCCTCCGCATCGAGCTAACAAGGTTCTCTGGTGTATCGGCGGCCTTAATCTTACCTTCATCGATAATCACAACCTTGTTACAGGTCATTTCGACTTCGCTTAAAATGTGAGTTGAAATTAGGATGGTGTGCTTTTCACCAAGATTTTTAATTAGGCTACGAATTGCTCGGATTTGATTTGGGTCTAGGCCGTTCGTCGGCTCGTCCAATATCAGCAAATCAGGCTCGTGAATAAGTGCGTCCGCGAGCCCAACTCGCTGACGGTAGCCTTTAGAAAGAGTCTTGATCATTTTTCGGCGGACATGAGTGAGACCGCAGGTTTCCATGACCTCGGACAAGCGCTTGCGAAGTCGACTCCTCGATAGCCCCTTAAGACCTCCACGGAATCGAAGGTATTCTTTCACCCTCATATCTGTGTAAAGGGGCACATTTTCAGGCATATAGCCAATTCGCTTCCGCACCTCAAGGGACTCACGGAAAATATCCTTCCCTGCAATCCGCGCTGCACCCGATGTCGGCGGCAGGAAGCCAGTTAACATTTTAAGAGTGGTTGACTTTCCTGCGCCGTTTGGCCCCAGAAAGCCGACTATTTCGCCCCGAGTGACCTCGAAAGAAATTTGATCGACGGCCTTGTGGCGTCCATAGCTTTTACTGAGATTTGAAATCTCGATCATGTTTTTTTGTAGAGAATCGGTGGTGTGGGTTGACTCGCTCTGGTGTGCGGATTACCTAACGGTATTGTTTAAGCTGTTCCAAGCATGAATGTCATTCTATCGCGATAAACGTTCTTTCCCAATAACACATGTCCTCACATATCTCGCCCCGGCTAAACGCCGAACTTTTGGAGCAAAAATATGCACAATGGAGCGCTGACCCGCACTCTGTTGAAGAAAACTGGGCTGCGTTTTTCGAGGGATTTGAACTCGGGTCAACGGTTCCCAGGAAAGGGGGGCCTAAGGGAGAGCTTGTGGTGGGTGATGATTCAGCTCGACTTGACCAGCCTCTTTCCGAGGAACAACTCTCATTCCGAGGGAAAATTGTCAGTCTGGTCTACAATTATCGGACACTTGGCCACACTCAGGCTCATATCAATCCGCTACAAGACTCTGGACCCGTAAACCCTCGTCTTGAGTTGAAGGCATTTGGCTTCACAACGGAAGACCTAGGTCGAGAAGCTGCTACCCAATTTTTCAGGGAAGGGCAGACGATTAAGTTAAGCGATTTGGAAATCTCGCTCAAAGGGACCTATTCGGGAAAGACTGGCTTTGAATTCATGCACATCCATAATACGCAGATCCGTGATTGGATTCGGCGACGGATCGAGGATAAAGTTCACGCTCCACCGATTAGCAACGACGATAGCAAGAAGGCCCTTCGATGGTTGATGGAATCCGAGCTTTTTGAAAGTTTTCTGGGCAAGAAATTCCTAGGGGAGAAAAGGTTCTCTTTAGAGGGGAGTGAAGGACTCATGATCCTCTTAAATCGCATCCTGGAAGGTTGCCCTTCTTCCGGGATTAAGGAAATAGAAATGGGGATGGCCCACCGGGGACGTTTAAATGTCCTCGCTCACTTCGTAAAGAAGTCTATTTCTACGCTCCTTTATGAGTTCACACCAAATTATGTACCTGACCTCGTTGCGGGGGACGGGGATGTCAAATATCACCTTGGATACGAAAAAGTACGTAAATTAGAAGATGGTGAGGTTCGCGTAAGTCTCGCTGCTAACCCCAGCCATCTCGAAGCAGTCAATCCAGTTGTCGAAGGTAAGGCCCGGGCCCGCCAGCGTATGATTGGAGATGATGGTGCGAAAACTGACCGGAAAGTAGTTCTTCCTCTTTTGATTCATGGGGATGCCGCTTTTGCGGGGCAAGGGCCAGTTGCTGAGGTTCTTAATCTTTCCCAACTCGGTGGCTACCGAACCGGCGGAACGATTCACTTGGTCGTAAACAATCAGATCGGATTCACAACCATGCCAGAGGATGCTCGTTCTTCTGCTTATGCGACCGACGTCGCCAAGATGATTGAAGCACCTATTTTGCATGTGAATGGTGAGCGCCCGGAAGAATTAATCTGGGCGGCGGAATTCGCTCTCGAATTCCGCCAAATTTGGGGCCGCGATGTTGTGATCGACATGTATTGCTACCGTCGTCAGGGCCATAACGAGACCGATCAAGCAGCATTCACCCAACCCCACATCTATCGTAGAATTTCAGGGCGCAAGACCGTTGGCCAACTTTATCTCGACGAGTTGATTGCCTCCGCAGTTCTTACTGTTCGAGAAGGGCAGGAAATTCACGACGAAATCTGGAATGGGCTTGACGCTGGGCTTGAAGAGATGCGCAAGAACGAACAGGAAGGGAACCGTAATATTTACACTGGGTCCACTGCAGAGACACAGCCACCGTATTCCCATGATCCCATTGTGACTGGGATTCCGTTAGATCGTCTTCAGCATATCGGCAGGGTTCTTACCACGATTCCAGAAGGGTTTCAGCTTCATCCAACGCTTGCTAAACGCTTTATGCCACGCCGCGGCGAGGCTTTGGTGAATGGAGGTCCGTTCGACTGGGCCTTTGCAGAGGCCCTCGCTTTTGGCGGCTTATTAACTGAAGGTTTTCCAGTAAGGCTCTCTGGCCAAGATTGCCGGCGAGGAACCTTTAGTCAGCGCCACGCGGTTTTGTATGATTACGAAACACGAGAGCGTTACGTACCTCTGAGCAATCTAAGCGATGAGCAGGAGAAGTTCTGCGTTTATAATAGCCTCCTTTCTGAAGCTGCTGTGCTTGGATTCGATTATGGTTACACTCTAGGTTGCCCGAAAATGTTAATTATTTGGGAGGCGCAATTTGGTGACTTCGCGAATGGTGCCCAGGTATTAATCGATCAATTTATTTCTTCTGCAGAATCAAAATGGCAAACTCCAAGTTCGCTCGTAATGCTTCTTCCTCATGGGTATGAGGGTATGGGTCCAGAGCATTCCAGCGCCCGACTTGAGAGATTTTTGCAACTATGTGCCGAGAAAAATATGATCGTGGGTAATTTCACAACACCCGCTCAATATTTTCACGCCCTGCGCCGCCAGAAACATTCTCCGACTCGAAAGCCCCTAATCGTGATGACTCCCAAGAGTCTATTGACTAATCCGCGAGCGGTCTCGCAGGTTGAGGACTTCCTTGATGACACTTCATTTCAGGAGGTGCTCCCCGACAATTATGGGTTCGAAAAACCAGAGAACGTCTCCCGTGTCGTATTCTGCTCTGGTAAAGTCTACTACGACATCCTTGCCTATCGGGAAGAAAACGGAATCAAGAATGTTGCGATCGTTCGTATCGAGCAGTTATATCCACTCCATATCGAAGCGCTTAAGCAGGCAATCAGTCCATACAGTTCCGCGAAGAAATTTGTCTGGTGCCAAGAAGAACCACTCAATATGGGAGCTTGGAGTTACATTCAGCCCCGACTCAAGAAGGCAACTGGCCGAAGAGCTCGTTATGCGGGCCGCGATCGTGCTTCAAGTCCTTCTACCGGTTCCAAAGCCGTCCATAAACGCGAGCAAAAGATGCTCTGCGAAGAAGCCTTTTCAGTTTAACAGACCAATGTCTCACCAAATAAAAATCCCACCTGTCGGAGAATCAGTCGTTTCCGCGCTTGTTGCAAGATGGCATATCGCCGATGGGGCAAGTGTCGAAAAGGGGCAAGTTCTTGTCACACTTGAGACCGACAAGATTTCGAATGAGCTGGAGGCAGAAGTTGCCGGAAAGATCTCGATCACTATTCATGAAGGTGAAGAAGTCGAAATTGGGACAGTCATCGGTTTGATCGACCAAGCTGCTGTGAGGGAGGTCGTTCCTGCCTCAGAACTAGCCCCATCCCCACCGGAGAAATCAGCCGCAGAAACGCTAGGATCTGAGGGCGAAAAAGTTAATATTACCGTTCCTTCTGCAGGTGAGTCTATCACATCCGCCACCGTGGCAGTTTGGGCGGTATCCAATAACGATTACGTAGAAAAAGGGCAGTCCCTTGTTTCGCTGGATACAGACAAAGTCTCGAGCGAGTTGGAAGCAGAAGTTTCTGGAATCATTACTATCGAAGTGGCCGAAGGCACTGAGGTCTCGATTGGTGAAAAATTGGGGTCTATTGAGATTTCTACGGCCCCGATCTCATCGCCGCTTCAGACTCCATCGCCCGAGTTGACCAGCGTTGAATCGCCGGTAATGCAAAACTCATTGCCTACTTCATCGATCTCGAATTCAAATTCGGACGTAGGCAGCGATGAATCGAGGGTAACTCGGAGAAAAATAACCCCTCTTCGTCGTAAGATTGCCCAGCATTTGGTTAATGCCCAGCAGACGGCTGCTATCCTTACGACTTTTAACGAGGCCGATATGACTGAAGTGATGAAGTTGAGGAAATCGGTTCAAGAGGAGTTTGTTGCTAAGCACGGTGTGAAACTTGGCTTCATGTCTCTTTTCACGAAGGCGGTTGTTCAAGCCCTCAAAGATATCCCTACCATTAATGCACGCATCGAGGACGACCACATTATCGAGAATCATTTTCATGACATTGGGATCGCGATTGGAACCGAGAAGGGTTTGATCGTTCCTGTCGTTAGGGACTGCGATCAAAAGTCTTTTGCGCAAATCGAGAAAGATATTATTGATTACTCTCTCCGGTCAAAGGAGGGAAAAATTGAACTCTCAGATCTCTCCGGAGGCGTCTTTACGATTTCTAACGGGGGTGTCTATGGTTCGCTGTTAAGCACTCCTATCCTGAATCCGCCCCAGAGTGGTATTCTTGGTATGCACACCATTCAGCAGCGCCCCATGGCGGTGAACGGCAAAGTAGAGATTCGGCCAATGATGTATCTTGCCTTGAGTTATGATCATCGTCTTGTTGACGGAAAAGAAGCGGTGAGCTTCTTGATCCGGATAAAGGATTGCCTAGAAAATCCAACTCGGATGATGCTGGAAATGTAATCTCGGTTCATCGATCGAGTCTTTGTTGAAAAACTTCATGTGGAGCGGGGGGCTTTTCTCGATCCGGCCATAAAAGGTCGTCGTCGGTATGAGGAATCTTGTCTGGCCCAGCTGATCGAAGTTCCAGGAGTTTTCGGGAAATTGGGTGGAGAATTAGGGGTGAATCCCAGCGATCTACTATTTGCCCAGTCCCGTTTAAAGCTTTAGCATTCTTGGCCAGGAAAGGTAAACGGTGCGAATTACTCCCGTGAAGAAAAAGGACAAGATCTTCATTGGTGGAATAGTCCGCAGTATCCCGGTCTTTGACCAAGAGAAAAACACTATCAATATAACGGGCCATCATTTCGAGATCTTCAGTAGCCGAGGTAGTTTCCCCGGCATATCCCGCCAGCATGGTGTCCGAGAGAACTGAATCAGGGGGCTCTTCTGAGAAGACGGGATAGTCATTTGTTTCTGGAGTGCCACCCATTGTTTTAGGCTCAGATCCTCTTCGGCTAATCAATACGCCAAGAATGAAGAGGGCCAGACAAGCTCCGAAGGACTTTGCTTTCATTTAAAAGGCATCGGGTTTCAAGAAGCCAATCGGTAAAGTCGGGGGATCGTGGGGTTTGGCATCCCTAATATCATAAAAATTACTAAGATTCGGAAGGATTTGTTCAAAGTTAGTACGTCCCTTTAGCCCGAACCAGAGGAGGAGTTCGGCGACGAGTGCGTCGACCGAAGTTGTCGGAAGGATTCGTCCGCCACGGCCAACGTCATCAGCCGAATCAAAGGCGAGGCTAGGGTATCGCCCAAGGACTTGTCCACCCGCAACAGGACCACCCATAACAAATTGGTTGCCCCCCCAAGCGTGGTCCGACCCCGAGCCATTCGAACGAAGAGTACGGGCAAAATCCGACGCCGAAAACGTAATCACAGAATCAGCGAGCCCACAATTTTCAAGCCCCTTTTGAAATGCGGCAAGGGCCGGAGTAAGCTCACCGAGAAGTTCTTGCTGAGGTTGAATGAGCGAGCTGTGGTGATCCCACCCTCCACGGGAAACGAAAATGGTCTGTCGTCTCAATCCAAGTTTGGCGCGGAGCGCAATAGTCTTGAGCGTGGCTAAAAGGTTACGTCCAATCCCGGAATCTGGGAAAACAACCCCAGAAAAATCTTCCTTAAGAGCGTCAAATTCACCTTGTATAAACTCTTGTTGATCGATGCTCTTGTCCGTGAGTTCGGCAAAGGCCTTTTCCATCAGATTAGCGTAATTCTGCTCCATCATCGACCGGAGCGCGAGGTTTTTAAGGGCCGTGGGATGATTGGCTCCACTCTTTTGCGAGAAAGTCAAAGCGCCCCGGCTGGTCATCACGAATTGCTGGGTATCTCTACCCACCTGAAAAATATTATTACCAGCGAGCGAGATGCTCATTGAGGTTTTTGAGCCCCCATTGGATTGATCGTGTAGAATATCAGCGACACGACCTGCCCATCCAGTCAAGTTGACATCCCCTTGTGGTAATGAAGTTTGCCACTGCTCGGCTTGGTCGCTGTGGGAAAAGAGACCACGGGGCCGGGGCTTGACGCGGTCTTTGTATTCGCTCTTCGTCATCGGCTCAATGAGGGTTCCGATATTAGAGATGAAGGAAAGTCTTCGTGTCCCATCTGGTGCCCCACTTCCATTAAAGAGCTCTTGCAACCCACCCATAGCAGGGTGAATCGCATATTCTTGCCCGTCACCATTAACGGCCTGTCTCAAAGGCAATAGGGACTGACGAGCGAGAGCGAGGTTGGTGCGAGTTGCTGCATACTCCGCATATCGTGAAGTGTCGTTAGGTATGAGAATGTTATATGAATCAATCCCACCGTGGAGATAGAGACAAACTAGCGTTTTGCGATCTTCTGAATCAGTTGGCAGATCCGCGGCAACCGCATTATTAGCCATCTTGAGACTCAGAAGAGTGGACATAATAGAGGCTGATCCCAGAGCTGCACAGGCACTTTCTCCTAGGAAGGAACGACGGGAGAGTTTTTTAAGAGAAGACATTTCGGTATCTATAAGTCTAGCGTTGCACAGCCCCCTCAGGCGACATCATGGCGAGGTAAAGTGCCAGACGAGCTTTTTCCACTGGGTCAGAGATCGCAGCGTTAGCGAGGTTGGATTTAATAATAGACCTAGTCTTGGCCTTCATGCCACCTGCACAAACAACAATATTGAGGTAGTCTAGAAGAGTGTCAGAGTCTTCAAGGTGAGGCATAAAATCTTCGTAACTAGGAGCGAAATGGAAGAGGCCATTGATTCGAAAGCCTCGGTCAGCCATCTCCCAAAACCGATTAGGGGTCGATATTAGAGTGTAGGAGTTAGCGATTTCGAAAGCCGGGCCATCAAGGCCTGCTTGACCAAGGCTGCCGGGTGGCGAGTAATCTGGCCTGTAAAAATTAAATACGGTCGGCGAGTTCATCGGCATTTGAAGGGTGTCTTCAAAAAAGTTTCCGTAATCCCACCAGACAAGATTACCAGATCGGTTCATTTTGGTAAGCTTTGCTAGGTGCATTGTGCGGATCACAGGCTCCCGAAAAAGTCCGAACCCAGGTGAAGTAGCAACAGCCGGATCACGAGCCTCTGTATCCATTAAAATCGCTCTTACTACCGAGGCAAGATCACCCCGCACGCCTTTTCCATTATCGCCAAAGATTGAAGAGATCCGTTCTACATAGGCTGGTGTTGGATTACTAGTCACAAGAAATTGGATCAGTGAGCGAGAAATGAAGGGAGCACAATTAGGATGCTCAAAAAGATTCCTGATAGCATCACGAATATCCTGTATGCCATTTTCTTTATTAGGAGTTCTCGCAGGAATGATGAAATCATTAAGTAGCCTCTTCTCGCCGAAGTCATGTTTGGCGGGGAAGAGCTCCATTGGAACAAGGTGTTCCTTATCCTGTTTAATTTGAATACCCCAGCCATTGTTGGCGAACCAGAGGCCTGTCATGACTCGAGCTAGCTCGGTGACAGCGTCGTTATCGTAAGTGGGGATTTGATCGCCTTTAGCATCAAGCTTGTATGTGCCATCTTGGTTAAGTTCCCAGAGGCCAATCGTGAAGAGTTGCATGACCTCTCTCGCGTAATTCTCGTCAGGATAACGATTAAGGGAAGGATCAGGTGGCAGATTGCCAACATGGGAAAGGTAACGCCCCATGTTTGCGTCAAGGGTCACCCCCATAAGAAGGTCATAGTAGTTGCCAAAAGCATGTTCAACGAGCCTGTCATAATAGCGAGAAAGGCTACGAACGTTTTGGTCAATATCTCCATCTTGGCGTGAGATCACAAGTATCTGAGATAATGCAAAAGCAACCCTCTGTCGGAGTTGATCAGATCCCGAAATTGCAGCGCGAGCAAAAGCTGTTTGGAGGTTTTCATCCTCAATCCGTATATCATTATTTGTGCGGTAAGTCTTATCGACTCGGGCACCATTTAGGTCATTCTCAATCTCTTTAATATAGATCTCATGGTAGGTCGCTGGTTGGGTGTCGATTTGATCGTCGATCCAGCCTTCAATACCTTGCTTTCGGACATTTTCAATCTCGCGCATAGTTGGACCAAATGAACCTTGAAGTAAAAGACGAGAAGCTTCAGTTCGTGTGGGAGTCGTAACAGTAAGACCGGTTGCAAAAGATTCTCGGTTGGCAAACCTTTCTAAAAAAACCGCCTGGTCACCAGGGATTAAGCCATCTGTATTACCATCACCATTCTTATCGTAGGATACCGCTCGCCCAAGTGAATCTGGTGCGGATGATTTAGACCCTAAAACATTTTCCTCCCAGTCACTCAGGCCGTCTGAGTCGAGATCACGATCCGAGACAGATACACGAAAGAATTCGCGAGGGGAACCTAAGGGGAAAGAGACGCTGAACTCCTCTCCGTCAATGGTGAGCTCGGGGCGAGAGCGCACGAAGCTTTGGAGGTCATTGGATGAATGTATTCGTTGTAATTTTAGGGGAAGTCTTGGGAAGCGGATATTGATTGAATTAGCTATTTCGGAATTTTCAGCGATGACCCGAAAGTTTGATTTAGGGTCAAAAGGGTTGGTGCCCATTTTAGCCTCTTCTTCGTTAGTGAGTCCGTCCCCGTCTTCATCGTCGGTTGGTCTTAGATTTCCTGCTCCAAATCTTGCCTCCCAAAGGTCCGACATTCCATTGTTATTCAAGTCCGAGCGTCCAATATTCTCCTGCCGATAAAATGGTGGAATTGAATCAGCTGAATTTGGATCTGTGAATTGGTTTGTTTCTAGGGAATCACTAAAACCATCGCCATCACTGTCTGTTTGCAACGGATTGGATCCCAAAATTGATTCGAGTAGATTTGAAAGACCGTCGGAGTCTTCGTCTGCTAAAGCGTCAGAAGGGTTATCAGGGGCGAGTCCATGGGTTCTCTCAAATAAGTCATTCATTCCGTCATTGTCCGCATCCGCGCAGTGAGAGAGTCCATTAAGGCGTTCGACTGGAGTTGATGAACGGAAGAGTTGTAATCCCTGACTAAAATCTATCCTTGAACTTCCTGGATCGTCTCCGATCCCCCAGACCGCTGACCCATCAATCAAAGAAGGCACAGCTTCGCATCCAATAAAATCATGCGCTGCGACAGTAGTTCCAAGTTTTTGATTAAGGATGGAAAAACTAACCTTCCAATCCTTACTTTCACTTGTGCCTCTAGCGGCATGGAATCGAAAGGTGAGTGGGTCAGAGGTGTCGCAGGATCCAAATCCCGTGAAACCTAAGGCCTTGGTGAGATCTTTTTGGTAATCAGCGTATTGTAAGTTTTTTCCGTTTCGAATGAAGCTCCCTTGAAGTCGCGAATTGACGTAAAAAACAATTTTTTCATTTTGCCGAAATAGTCTCATTCTGAGTGCGCTGGCCACTCCAGCTGTAAGATTGTCGACTTTCCAATCAATGAAGCCCCGATTTAGTCCGTTTCCATAGCTACTTACTCCGCTACCGTGGTCATTCATAAATTGAAGGTCAGTTATCTCCCATAGAACTTCGGTTGCGCTGACAAATACGGGAACAGGTAGCGAAGAAAAGCTGTTACTCTTTGGATCAGAAAAACTTAATCTTTCCTGGCCATCATTCATCCCATCGTTATCTGTATCGGGGAGAGTCGGGTCACTGCGTAGAGGGTGAGTGACTTCATCAAAGTCAGAAAGCCCATCGTTATCAGTATCCCTTAAATTAGGATTACTACCCGCCTCCGCTTCCTCTGCATCACCAAGCCCGTCGCCATCAGTATCAGCTTTCCACGGATGACTACGAGCCTCAAACTCTCCCAGCCAATCTAATGAATCCCCATCTGGATCGTCATTCGATGATACATCTGAATGGTGTAGGATCTCCCACCAATCGGGAAGACCATCGGAGTCAGCATCTCCACTCGTGTTAATGATCTGGATCCCTGCAATTCCGGAGTGATTGCCCGATGTTCGGAAGTTCTCAAATGAAACTGTCCGCCCAGTTAGACCTTCGTAACGAACAACATTGGCTAGAGGAGCCACAGGTCCGGAAGTTGGGTGATACATATTAAATTCTAATTCACCTCCCACCCCTAATGGTCTTATAAGGGCGCTTTGTTGAAAAAGTCCGTCCCGCCTCAGAGTGCTCACTGGCCCCAAACTGTAGGCTGAAAGATAGACGTAAACATCATAGGTGACAAAGGATGGAGGAATGTTCTTTATCTCCAGAATCGCGGGGGAATCTGAGCTGGCAGAAAGATAACCATTCAAAAGATCGGCTGCTGTCGTATCATTAGCTCTACTGGTTCTAGCCCCATTAAAACGAAAGGAAACAGTCGTCGAGGTCGCATTGCCGGCTGAATTTACGATAACACCTGCGGCGGGGCTAATGATTTGACTGGTGTCTCCTGCGCGCAGCGGGTTGCCAATGGCGACACCCGAGCTCTCAAGTAGTTCAGTTTGATTCCAATTCGCTTGGGGTATTAATCCGTTGGGGAAGGTCGTTGGCCAAATCCCTTCCTCTGGGCGGCTCTCCGACCGGAAATTGATCCCGATAGCTCCCGCCCATTTTGGAGGAGTGCTTTCGTTATTATTAGGCTCATACCCTGTCGTTATTTCCCACGCGTCAGAAGCTCCATCCCCATCTGTATCTACCAAAACTGGACTAGAGTTCGTCTCTTCTCCATCGAGAAGCCCGTCATTATCTGAATCCTTATCGAGCGGATCACTTTCAATCTCATTCTGATCTTCCAGCCCGTCTCCATCTGTATCTGAGAGACGGGGATTAGTTCTGGAGGTAAACTCGGCCAAATTAGTTAAGGTGTCCCCATCAATATCGGCTGAAGCATCAGAAGGATCTGAGTCTGATAATTGGTAGAGTCTCTCCCAATAGAGCGGAAGACCGTCTGAATCTGCGTCACTAAGTGCGGTCGGATCAAGTGCTACAGAGACTTGATCAATCGCTACCCATGCCCGGGGAGTCTTGCCAATCCTCCGGATCTCCAAAGTATTCGCTCCTTCGGTGAGATCGAGCCCAGCTGTGGCGAATTTGCCCGTCACTAATGCGTAGCTCTGAAATGTCTCACTCGCAAACGAAGTTGGTTTCCCATTAATACTGATCGAAACAATATTCTCAGCAGAATCTTCGCCTTCATTCACGGAAGTCCCACTCCAGAGGAAATCGAGTTCAATCATCACAAGCCCAGTGCTAGTGGCTTGTGATGAAGTTAGATTGAAATGAATAACGTTGCGCGGATCAGAGGAAGTTAAAGATCTTTCGAAATTCGTGACATCCTCATCTTTGGCGAGTGTTCCGATTGGAGCTGGGTATGTCCCAGCAAGATAATAATGGTCGTCTAGAACAGTCGCGGCTCCGGGCGAGGAATCTTCGACTCCATTTTCTCTAGAGAATTCCGAACTTGAATTATTATTGATCCCAATCTGGACGATGGAGGAGAACTCCGCCCGGGCCGAAATAATCCCAGCCAAGAGAAGATATCCTAATAATTTCATTAATAACGCCATAAGCTCCTTAAGATTCGCACCTTTTGAAGGATTGGACAAGCGGCAAAGATCTCATAGCTTACGGCCGTGGATTTCCGCCTCGTCAGTGAATTTGCCCCCAAGGGGGATCAAGAACAAGCGATCGCCAAGTTGGTGAAATCGATTGAATCCGGTAACCGTCATCAAACCCTCCGTGGGGTTACCGGTTCGGGTAAGACGTTCACGATGGCAAACGTCATTAATCAAATTCAAAAGCCTACTCTGATCATGAGTCATAATAAGACTCTCGCGGCCCAGCTTTACTCAGAATTTAAAGCCTTTTTCCCTGAGAATGCCGTTGAGTATTTTGTCTCGTATTTCGACTATTATCAGCCGGAAGCCTATATACCGCGCTCGGATACCTATATTGAGAAGGACTCATCGATTAATGAGGAAATCGAAAGGCTCCGTTTAAGCACAATGGGGTCACTGATCACTCGTGACGATGTGATTGTTGTGGCAAGTGTGAGTTGCATCTATGGCCTGGGAAATCCGGAAGACTACAAGGAAATGATGTTCGGGATTCGTCAGGGGGAGGAAATTGGCCGCGATGAATTTTTGACCGAACTTGTGAATCTTCTTTTTGAACGAAACGACATTTCTTTTGAACGGGGCCACTTTCGAGTTCGAGGTGATGTCGTCGAAGTGAGACCAGCCTATTTGGAGGAAACTGCGATTCGGATTGAGTTTTTTGGTGATGAAATCGATCGCATCACTTCGATCGACACTCGAAGTGGGCATGTTATCGATGAGGTGACCCACTATGTTTTTTATCCGGCTAAGCAGTTCGTAAGCTCGAAGGAGAAACTCAAAGGTGCAATGGTTGCGATTCGACAGGAGCTTGATGATCGGATCGCTTGGTTCGAGAAGAATGGCAAGCTCATCGAAGCGCAGCGCATCCGCATGCGAACAGAGTATGACCTCGAGATGATGCAGGAAATGGGATTTTGCCAAGGAATAGAGAATTATTCGCGACATATCACTGGACGCAAACCTGGCGAGAGGCCCTACACCCTACTTGATTTCTTTCCAGACGATTATCTCCTACTCGCAGACGAAAGTCATGCAACTCTTCCACAGGTCCGTGGGATGTTCGAAGGGGATAAAAGCCGAAAATCAGTATTGGTTGATCATGGTTTTCGACTACCCAGCGCGATGGATAATCGGCCCCTACGTTTCGATGAATATATGAAGATGACAAAGCGTCGGCTTTACGTAAGTGCGACGCCGGGACCTTTCGAAATCGTGAATTCTAGACCCGACAATCCAAAATTTATTCCTATAAAATCGAGGAATGAGAGTGATTTTGATCCCACCTTTTTTAAGCGCCTTACCATCAAGGCGAGTGGCGCAAACGAGGAGGTAGAGGATTTTGATGTTTCTCGTAGTGGTGGACAACTAATTGTAGAGCAGATCATTCGGCCGACCGGATTATTAGATCCTATTTTGACGATGCGCCCATTGAAGTCCCAGATCGACGAGACTATTGAGCTATGCCAACAACGGGTAGAGAAAAACGAAAGGGTTCTCATTACAACTCTTACAAAAAAAACAGCAGAAGATTTAACCGAATACCTTCAGGGGGTTGATTTAAAGGTGCGCTATATTCATGCCGATGTTGATGCAATTGAGCGGGTTGAGATCCTCCGTGCTCTCCGAGCTGCAGAGTTTGATATTCTAGTTGGCATTAATCTTCTTCGTGAGGGGCTCGACCTTCCTGAAGTTTCTTTGGTCTGCATACTAGATGCTGACAAGGAAGGTTTTCTTCGAAACGAGACAAGCTTGATTCAAACGGCCGGTCGGGCGGCCCGGCATATTAACGGTCAATGTGTCCTTTTCTGCGACATAGTGACTGATTCGATTCAGTGCCTTCTTGATGTCACCGAATATCGACGAAGAATTCAAAGGGACCATAATGAGAAACATGGAATCACTCCGAAGAGCGTTAAGCGCGCAGTTCAGAAGAGTCTGCATGATCGTGAAGCGAGCCATCAAGCCGCCAAGGATGTCAATACGGCGCTAGTCGCAGAAGATGAAATGATCTTCAATGCAGTCGAAGTCATCCGCGAGATGGAGGATGAAATGCAGAAGGCTTCAGCTAAGCTCGAGTTCGAGAAGGCCGCACATCTTAGGGATCAGATTAAGGAGTTGAAACAGCGTGCTGGGATCGAAGCTCCACCGCCAAAAAGAAAAGCGAAGGTTAGATACAATCTAGCAAGAAAGATAGAAAATGACGATTAAGAAGCGGGAGCGCAGAAAATTGGTAAATGAAATGCCTAAACCGCAATTTTTCAAGGTCCTTCTTTCGAGATATCTTGGATTTTGACAGTCTTGCCTATTGAAGGCATTGTGGCCGTCCGATGTCGGTTCCGCAAAATACTATCGCGCTGGTTTATGATTATGATCAGACACTCAGCCCCAGTTACATGCAGGATGATGTCCTGTTCCCTAAGTTTGGGATCGACCCCGAACAGTTCTGGCGCAAATGCAATGTTCTAGTGAAGGAAAAGCTCTGGGATGGTGAATTGGCCTATATGAAATGTCTCCTCGATTACTTGGGCATGGATAATGTCAGTAACAACGATCTCACTCAGCTGGGAAGGGGGCTGAGTTACTATCCTGGGGTCGAAACTGTTTTTGAAGAGATACGGGAATTTTGCCTTCGGCCGGAGCATGAAACTGCGGGAATTAAGGTGGAGCACTACATTGTTTCATCTGGTCTCCAAGCCTTGCTCGATGGATGTTCGCTAGCTGGAAAGGTGAAAGCGATTTTCGGATGTGAGTTTGGGGAAGACGAGCAGGGACGCATCAGCTTCCCCAAGCGGACTATTTCTCACACAACGAAAACTCAATATCTTTTCCGGATTAACAAAGGGATGCTGGGTCATGACGATGATGTGAACGATCACATGCCGACCGAAGCCCGACCTATTCCTTTCGAGAACATGATTTATGTGGGAGATGGGCCTACCGATGTCCCATGTTTTACGGTGATGAAGAAAAACGGGGGGCACGCGATTGCAGTTTATAATCCAACAGATCAAACTGGGCGAAGTTTCAGGAAGTGCTTCCAGCTCTGTAATCATGCTGAACGGGTTAAGCATATTGCCCCAGCAGACTACCGAAAGGGAAGTCATTTGCGTCTCCTTCTTGAAGAAATGGTAAAAGAGGTAGCGGACCGAATTCTTCAGGAACGCCTCGAAGAAGGGCAGCAGGGACGAGTTGCAGCACCGGGTTTTTAAATTTTGAAGCGATGAGCAGAGAACAATTTCACTTTGTTGGGGTTTGCGGAACAGCCATGGGATCAGTCGCTGCCGGTATGATCGAAAAGGGTTATACTGTCACAGGATCGGACCAATCCGTGTATCCTCCTATGTCGACTTTCCTTCAAAACAAAGGGGTGAAAATTATGGAAGGCTACCGGGCTGGTAACATTCCTGATGAAACGACGACTGTCGTAATTGGCAACGCTATCAGTCGCGGGAACGATGAAGTTGAGGCGATCCTTGATAGGAGGCTTCGGTATCTGTCATTACCAGAAATCTTGAAGGAATACTTTCTTCGCGGGCGACGTAATTATGTCGTGAGTGGAACTCACGGCAAGACAACGACAAGCTCAATCCTTGCTTGGCTCTTTGAATCTGCCAGCAAGAAACCAGGGTTTATGATCGGTGGAATTCCGGCAAATTTCGGCCAGGGCGCGAGGTTCACCGATTCGGATTTTATGGTGATGGAGGGCGACGAATATGACACCGCATTTTTCGACAAAAGGTCCAAATTTCTACATTACCTCCCGGAATTGGTGGTAATGAATAACATCGAGTTCGACCATGCCGATATTTACAATAATTTAGATGAAATCATCCTGACCTTTTCTAGGCTTTTGAAGGTCGTTCCCCGAAACGGTTTAGCACTCATTAATGGGGATGATCCCAACTGTCTCATTGCCGCTAGGGAATCGCCGTGTCCAACAAAAAAGGTGGGCTTTGGGGAATCTTGCGATCTTAAAATTAGTAATATTGAATACCTCCCGACTGGAAGTTGTTTTGTCATTGAGGGTGAAGCCTACGAAGTTCCAATGGTGGGTGAATTCAACGTGAGAAACGCCGCCATGGCGGTTTGCTCGGCACGATTCGCCGGGCTTGAGCCGGAAGAAATCAGAAAGGGATTATTGTCTTTTGAAGGAATCGCTCGACGGCAGCAAGAGCGTGGTGAAGTGGGCGGAATCACGGTTGTTGATGATTTCGCACACCATCCCACTGCCATAGGGTTGGCGATTGATGGCCTTCGTCAGAAATACCCATCGAGACGTCTCTGGGTCATTTTTGAGCCCCGGTCAAATACAACGCGCCGGAACATCTTCCAGGACGACTTGGCGATTGCTCTTAAAAAAGCGGATTGCGTTGTCATTCCTTCGATACCCGATCCTGAAAAGGTTGCCGAAAATGAAAGGCTCGATCCCGAGAAACTAGTTGCTGACATTTCAAGTGCAGGAGCCAATTCTTGGTATCTGGGGGAGGTTGAAGAGATCGTGGAACATGTTTCCTCCCTCGCGCAAAGTGGCGATGTCATCGCGATTTTAAGCAATGGTGGATTTGGGGGGATTCACGAAAAGTTGCTGGCCTCACTTGATGATTAATCCCCGTCACACGAATCTGGACTGAAAAACCGTTAGCATATCGATTTTGAAGGAGCTTGAGTGCCCTTTACTGGTTTACTTGGGGCATAAAACTACTTGGGTTTAACGGGGTGTAGGACAAGATCAATTGCATGACTCTAAGAGTATCTTTCCTCACAATCTTTTTGTTGGTTTCAATTGAGGCCACGGAATGGCCAGAATTTCGCGGGCCAAATGCGCAGGGTGTGGTAACAGCAAAAGATGTACCTTCAAAGATGGGGGACGAGAACTTGGTTTGGAAAACTAAGATCCCGGGGGCTGGATGGTCATCACCAGTGATGAGTAGCGGCTTGATTGTGGTGACAACAGCGGTGAAAACTGGAAAGATTGAATTACGGGTGATCGCATTGGATGCTGAGACAGGTCGAATCGTCTGGAATCAAAAACTATTCGAGCCGAGTGAAGAAGAGGCGGGCAGTATTCATGCCAAGAATAGTCTTGCGAGTAGCTCTCCATTAATTGCTGGGGGTGTAGTCTTCGCCCATTTTGGCCATATGGGGACTGCCGCGCTATCATTAAAGGACGGGAAAGTGAAGTGGCGTTATCATAGTACCTATCCCGCAATGCACGGAAATGGAGGAAGCCCTGTTTTGGTCGAAGATGTTTTAATATTCAGTGCAGATGGTGAAAAGAAGGGACTCCTTCGGGGGCTTGATGCGGCGACTGGCAAACTTAAGTGGGAAGTAAACCGAAAGCAGGATGTCAGGCGAAAATTCTCCTTTGGAACACCATTGATCGTTGAATCGGGTGGGGAGAAAGTAGTTGTGAGTCAAGGTAGCGGGATGGCAGGAGGCTATCGGCCCACAGATGGCAAATTGATTTGGTGGGTTGACTATGGGGAAGGATTCTCGCTTGTGCCTCGTCCCGTTCACCAAGATGGTCGCATCTATTTAGCGACTGGCTTTATGAGGGCCAAGTTACTTGCGATCCGATTGGAGGGAGCGAAAGGAGAGATTACTGATACCCATGTGGAATGGGAAGCCACTAAGGATATACCAACAACCCCTTCATTTGTGATCTCTGGAGATGAGATCTTTATCACCGATGACACGGGGCGACTCAGCTGTCTTAGCCGAAAAACTGGTGAGCGATTGTGGCGGGATAGCTATAAGAGAAAAATTTCAGCATCCTTGACACTGGTGGGCAGTCGTCTATTCGCGTTTTCAGAAGAAGGGCAGGGTTTCGTTCATGAAGTCTCGGACGAAGGAGCCAAAGCGATCGCTGTAAACGAGTTTGCGGAGCCGGTGTTCGCTTCCCCGATCATTTTTGACGGATCGGTGATCGTACGTTCCAAATCTAATCTCTGGAGATTTGGAAACTAGACAACTTTTAGGACTGGCTATTAGAAGTCTGTGGGGATTAGTGAATGGAATTAATCGCCTGTCCCCAAAAAATGCATAGCTCCCAAGCAAGCGTGAATTTTGGAATCTACTAACACCCCAGCTTGCTCCTTGGCTTGTATGAATTGACCAAGATCTTCAAGCCTTACGAGATGGGTGTCGATCTCCTCTCCATTGATTCCGCCACCCTTACCAGTTTTCACACATTCCTCTGCAAGAAAGAAATAGGTCATTTCGTCAGTCATGCCTGCGGAAGTTGGTGAGTTAAGGAGTGGAGACATCTTTCCAGCTGTGTAGCCAGTCTCCTCGATTAGCTCACGCTGCGCACAGTCAGCAACGCTTTCGTTCGCAAAATCTTCTTCGTCTCCAACCAAACCTGCACAAAGCTCAATTACTCTTGATTTTACTGGGCGCCGGTATTGTTCGACTAGGATGATTTCGCAGTCAGTTGTGAAGGCTAAAACACCAACAACTCCGGTGGCATTTGGGCGGGTGACGAACTCCCAACCATCAATTTCTCGGAGGGAAAGGAAGCGACCTTCGTGGTGGGACATGATTTGATCCATATTTTCACAATACACAGCAAAGAATCGGTGGCCAAGCCGCGTATGAAACGTTACGTAAACAAAGTTAAATGAGCGGAGAGGATTTCAATATCACGGTGAGTTTTCAGCATCGGGTCCGATTTACCCGTGGGGCATTCGCTCCGGGTAATCGGTTGATGGCTGATCTTTTGGAGACTCGAGGACACAGTAAGGTTCTCGTTTTTGTGGAAAATGGCCTTAAGGAGTTTTTCCCACAAATGGAAGGAGAGATTCAGGATTATTTCTCGGATCTTAGTGGATTGAGGCTCACTGGAGTAGAATGGTTAGCCGGAGGCGAGGAGGCCAAGCGAGATGATAGAGTTTACCTAGATGCGATGGCTGCCATTGAACACCATCATATCGACCGCCATTCTTATGTTGTCGTAATTGGCGGCGGAGCATTTTTAGATGTGATTGGGTTTGCCGCAGCGACAGGCCACCGCGGCGTCCGCTTGGTGAGATTTCCCACGACAACTCTCTCGCAGGACGACAGTGGAGTCGGGGTTAAAAATGGGATCAATGCCTTTGGGAAAAAGAACTTTATTGGTACTTTTTCTGTTCCTTATGCAGTGGTGAACGACTTTCAATTCTTGCATACCCAACCCATGTTGACGCGGCGGGCGGGCCTGATCGAGGCCGTAAAAGTAGCTTTGGTTCGTGACGGAGAGTTTTTCGATTGGTTAGAAAAAAACGTGAGAGGCTTACTTTCCCTAAATGAGGCTACCCTCGAGGAAGCGGTTCAGCGTTCGGCAGTCCATCACGCAAGGCACATCGCCCAAGGGGGGGACCCTTTTGAGCTAGGAAGTAGCCGGCCTCTCGATTACGGGCATTGGGCAGCTCACAAATTAGAACAACTTACTGATTTTGAGCTGAGTCATGGGGAAGCGGTTTCTGTAGGTGTTTCTCTCGATACTCTTTATGCGGCTAGAGTTGGGCTACTCGAAGCTGTTGACGCAGAGCGTGTTTTGAAGCTGATCGAGGGTTTGGAGTTGCCGATTTGGCATGAAGCTTTGGAACTGAAAGACCAGAAGGGAAGGCGGCGTGTTTTTAATGGACTCGAGGAATTCAGGGAGCATTTGGGTGGTGAACTCACGGTTCTACTTCTAAAGGAGACCGGAGTGGGCGTTGATGTCCATGAAATCGACGAAACAATTTGGGAAGAATGCGCCAACGAGCTTAAAGCAAGGGCCCTTTCGATGGTTTAGACCGATGGGTATGAAAAGAATCGCGGTCCTCAATGTGGTCGGTCTAACACGCTCGGTGATCGATGAAATGCCTCGCTTAAAGAAGTGGAGTAGGGAACGAGAGCTCGCAAATTTTAAACCGGCTTTTCCGGCAGTGACCTGCACAGCGCAAAGTTCTTACCTTACCGGAAAGAGTGTGGGTGAACACGGGATTGTCGGCAATGGCTGGTATGATCGGGAGGATGCTGAAGTGAAATTCTGGAAGCAGTCAAATCATCTCGTGAAAGGTGAAAAAGTTTGGGAAGCAGCGGGAGTCCGCTGCGCCAAGATGTTTTGGTGGTATAACATGTATTCGTCAGCTGATTTTGCAGCGACGCCAAGGCCAATTTATCCAGCTGACGGGAGAAAGTTTTTCGATATTCACACCCAACCTATGGGAATGCGTGAGGAGATTAAAACGGATCTCGGAGATTTTCCATTCCCGTCGTTTTGGGGGCCAAAAGCTGGGATTGAGTCTTCGGATTGGATTGCGAAGAGTGCCCGCTGGATCGAAGAAAAAGAGCGTCCAAGTCTAAATCTGGTGTATCTACCTCATCTTGATTACGGGCTTCAGAAATATGGCCCCGGATCTCCTGAGATGACAGCGGAGTATGAAGCCATCGATAAGGTGACCTGCGATCTGATAGACTTTCTTGAGAAGCGGGAAATCGAGGTACTAGTGCTTTCTGAATACGGAATTTCGAAGGTGTCGAAATCAATCCATCTCAATCGGATTTTCCGAAAAAAAGGGTGGATTCAAGTGAAACATGAGCTCGGCCTTGAAACATTGGACTGCGGCAGCTGCAAAGCTTTCGCTGTGGCTGATCATCAGGTTGCTCATGTTTACGTGAATGATCCTTCAATTGCTGAAGAAGTTAGAGAGGTAGTGTTAGCGACTGACGGCGTTGACGAGATCCGGGAGGGGTGTGATTTATGGGGCAAGGAAATTGGTGCCGACCGGGGCGGCGATTTTGTAGCGGTATCGGAAGAAGATGCTTGGTTTACTTACTACTACTGGGAAGACGATTCCAAGGCGCCCGACTTCGCCCGATGCATCGATATTCACCGAAAACCTGGATACGACCCAGTGGAGCTCTTTTTGGATCCTAAGATTAAGTTTCCGCTTGTTAAGATAGCAGGATTTCTAGCCAAGAAGAAGTTGGGCTTGCGAGGACTTATGGATGTTATTCCTCTGGACGCAAATTTAGTGAAAGGATCGCATGGACGGGATAATGTTGTGCCGCAGGAACAACCCGTTGCAATTGGCAGAGGCGCTGAGCAAGTCACTTCGGCAGAGAAGGTCTTCTTCTGGATTCGGGACTCGTTGACAGACTCTCTGTCAGGTGATTCAACGACGGGGTAATTAAAGACCATGATTCTTAGCAGGGAGCTTTTTTTGGCTAAGCAATCATTAGCTTTTTCAAACAAGTTCTGTTCGCTTTGCAACCTATCTGGTCATATCGCTCAGCACCTAGAATTTTGACTGATCCGACTTCCACTCCAAACGTCCCCGCCGCCGCCGCACGTGAGATCGCACGTCGGCGGACATTTGCAATTATTTCCCATCCAGATGCCGGGAAGACGACGCTTACTGAAAAGCTTCTTCTTTATGGAGGAGCAATTGGATTGGCCGGAAGCGTGACTTCAAAAAAGGAACAACAATCGACCTCTAGCGACTGGATGTCGATGGAGAAAGAAAGAGGGATTTCAGTGTCTTCCACCGTCCTTCAATTTGAATACAAGGATTGCTGTATCAACTTACTCGATACTCCGGGACACCATGATTTTTCGGAGGACACTTATCGGGTTCTCTCGGCAGTTGATGCGGCCGTTATGGTTATCGATGCCGGCAAAGGAATCGAAGCACAAACCCTGAAACTTTTTGAAGTCTGTCGCCGTCGCGGTGTTCCGATTTTTGTTTTTATCAACAAGATGGATCGTCCATCGCGTCCTCCTTTAGAGTTGATCGATGAATTAGAAACGGTCCTCAAATTGGCTCCTGCTCCTGTAAATTGGCCGCTCGGAGATGGACCTCGATTTCGTGGTGTCTACGACCGTCGCAAAGATGAAGTCAACCTTTTTGAACGAACATCTCATGGCTCTTTTAAAGCCCCGCTAGAAGTGGCGGGAATCGAAGATGTTAAGGTTCGCGAAGCCCTGAGTGACGAGCTCTACCTCGCTGTGACTTCTGAGATTGAGCTTCTTGACGGCCTCACAGAAACGATTGATGTCGAGCGCGTTTTGGCAGGCCAACAGATGCCGATTTACTTCGGAAGTGCTATGAATAATTTTGGTGTTCAAAATATGCTCGAAAGTTTTTTGGAACTGGCTCCACCACCCACTGGCCGAATCAATGTGAGCGCGGACGAGATGATGGATCCGGAGGCTGGGAGCTTTTCTGGATTTGTATTCAAAATACAGGCCAATATGAATCCGCGCCACCGAGATCGCGCCGTTTTCGTGAGGATCGTTTCCGGAGTTTTTGAGCGAGATATGCAGATTCTTGATCAACGCACTGGTAAAAAAGTTAGGCTAGCTAACGCGCAGAAATTATTTGGACAGGGGCGTGAGACCCTCGATACAGCCTACGCCGGTGACATCCTCGCCCTAGTAGGGAATTACAATTTTCTGATTGGTGATACTCTTACGAATGATCCAGGAGTGACATTCAACGAAATGCCCCGCTTCACACCTGAGTGCTTCACTTATATCCTCAATAAAGATACAGCCAACATCAAACGCTATCGTTCGGGAATGGAGCAATTGATGAAGGAAGGCGTTGCTCAAGCCTATCATGTGCATGGCAGCGCTCAGGCCGTTCCTTTGCTAGGGGCGGTTGGCCCGCTCCAGTTCGAAGTCCTACAGGCTCGCCTTGAAAGCGAATACTCGGTCGAAACCCGCCTTGAGCACCCACGTTGGAATTGTGTCCAGTGGTTTGTCGAACGAGAGCCCGACAAATCGAGAAGCGATCGTGAGCCACCTGAAGTAACGCTTCCCTCGGGGTGTGTCGTAGCCCGTGACCAAGACAGGAACTGGGTCGTTCTCCTGCCTGCCAAATATCTTGTCGGAATTCTTCACGACCGGAACGAAAATCTCTTTTTCAGGAATAGTGCCTAAACAAGTGTAAAACAGTCTTGGTGAAATTTTCGGCAAGGCCCCGTGACTCACTAAAGCAGGGACTGCTTTTTAGAAGAGCCTTTAGGCGTAGCCTCTTTAAAGGAATTCCCTTAGGTTAGGGAGGTGCAGCTGGATGTTTTAGCCTAAAGAACTTCGATATGTTTTTAATTTAATTTGACACAGTTCGCTTGTGGATCACGCTTACTGTTCGCACTTCTTGATTCACACGTAATTATGACACCACGACGCACAAACTCTCCTTTGAAGTCCTCACTCTCTTTCGATCTCAAAAGGCAAACATTACGCTTTAAAATTCTGATCTCGTCACTTTCGCTTCTTTTCGTTTTGTCGGGGTTCCTCCAGCTTCAGGGTGCCCCCCGAATCTCTGAATTTGTAGCGCTCAACACTCGGTCTCTTGTTGATGAAGACGGTGATTCATCTGATTGGATTGAAATCGAAAATACCGATAACACTGCCGTATCCCTTGGGGGATGGTATTTAACGGACGACCCGAAAGATCTTACTAAATGGGAAATTCCTTCAGTAACACTTCTTCCAAACGACTTCCTTGTTGTTTTCGCCTCTAACAAGAATCGAGTTGATCCTGCTAGCAACCTACACACTAACTTCACTCTTCAGCCCGAGGAGTTTGTCGGGTTAGTTGAACCAGACGGAAAGACTCTTGCATCTTCCTTTGATCCTCCACCTCAGTTTGAAGATATTTCTTATGGTGTCGGCACGGTTGGAGCATCGATTGTCACAGTCCCGATCAATAAGGGTGTTAATGCAAAGTATTTTGTTCCAGCCTCCGATCCCGGCGCCGAGGACTGGCGAGCTCCTGCTTACAATGATGCGGCATGGTCTACCGCCGCTCTAGCTTTCGGCTGGGACACTTCCGGACCTTACCTAGATCTTCTGGGGAGTGATGGAAATCTTTCATCGGTAGCAAAAGGAGTAAATGCTTCAATTTATGTTCGGGTTCCTATCACAATTGACGATCCCAGCACGGTTCAAAGGATGGTTCTTGATCTCAATTGGGAGGATGGTGTTGTTGGCTATTTAAATGGAGAACAAATTCTTTCTGAAAACGCCCCAAACCCGGTCCTCTGGGATTCGAGAGCGACCAGGTCGCACACCGATAGTCTCGCAATGGTTCCCGACACCTATGAGATCGATTTTACAGGAAAGCTCGTAAGTGGGACTAATATTCTAGCCTTCCAGGTCATGAACACATCACCAAATGGATCTGATCTCCTTTTGTTACCCAAACTAACAGTCGTATCTAAGGATGCCGCCAGCGATGATGTGCCGGCTTTTTTTGAGGAACCCACCCCTGGGAATCCTAATAGCCCAGGCAAACTTGCGCCCGCCTATGTCACGGTCGATACCCCGACGAGGACGTTCACATCCGGATCAATCAAGGTCGCACTCACATCTGAAAGCCCTAACGCGATCATCCGCTACACTACAGACGGAAGTATTCCAACCAACGATCTCGGTGCTGAGTCCCCAGAATACACCGATTCACTGACGATTACTGACAATACTTTAGTAAGAAGTAGGGCGTTTCTGCCAGGGGCCTTGCCAGGGCCTATCGAAACCCACGCCTATTTCAGACTCGAAGGCGACGCTGCTGAATTCACCTCAAACCTCCCGACAATTCTCATCGACAATTTTGGGAACGGTAACATCCCTTCCGCTGGAGCAACGAACCGATTACCGATGATCATGGCGATCTTTGAGCCTAAAGATATCGGTGGTGGTGTCATGCGTTCATCGATGCTGAACCCACCCGACCTCGTAACTCGTATGGGAAGCCGTAAACGTGGGTCAAGTTCAGGCGGATGGCCTAAGAACCATTTTTCCGTCGAGGCATGGACCGAAAATGATTACGAGGAGAAGAATATTGAACCGCTCGGATTTGGAGCAGATAATGACTGGATCTTAGGGTCATTCTACCAATTTGACCGCGCGCTGATTCGGAATCCATTCATTTACGATATTAGCCGTCAGATCGGCCGGTATGCGGTGAGAACCCAACATGTCGAGCTTTGGAACAACCTCCGAAATAACGTTGGTGGCAATGACTATTATGGAGTCTACACTCTCGGCGAGAGACTTGATCGAGGAGAATCTCGAATCGACGTTGACGGCCTGAACCCAACCATCATCGAGAATAATTTCACAAATGGCGGACCTGGGGCTTTGGCGCCATTTGATGCTGACATTTCAGGTGGATACATCTTCAAGCGAGATCGCGGTAATCCCACGTTTTCTTCCTCAGGTATGGGTAATTTTGTCTACGTTTATCCGGGTGGGTCGAGCGATAGAAACCGACCAGAGGATTTCTTCATCAACCGTTCTCAGACGGCTTGGCTCACCAAATATCTAGAGGAAGCCGATGATGCACTTGATGCGACGAATGGAATCAACCCTGAGACAGGTTTGCATTTCTCAGATTACATAAACGTCGATTCTTTCATCGACCACATCATGCTCAACAACTTTGCGATGAATGTCGACTGGGGGCGTCTGAGCGCCTTCTTGCATAAGCCGCGTGGGGGAAAATTACAGGGAGGGCCGATCTGGGACTTCGATCGTAATATGGGGTCAGAAGACGGGCGTGACCGCACTCCAAATCGTGGGTGGAATGGAACAGGGGACTCGAGTAGAACCTGGTATGACAGCCGTTACCCCTATTATGGAAAGGTAATGGGCTATCGTAGAAATACGCAAGGGCCTCCAACCCAACAAAGCTCTAGGCCAGACGTAATGCAGAGATGGATCGATCGCTGGTTTAGTCTTCGGAAGACAGTCATGTCGATCGATAATCTTAATGCTACGGTCGACAAATATGCTCTTCCCTTGAATGTAAATTCAGGCAGTAATGCAGCTTTACCCTCTCCACAAGATCGTAACTTCGCGAGGTGGAACGTCGCACCAAATGGCGGGCAATACGCAGGGGGGGATAGAGGTTGGACCGGTGAGATTACTCACATGAAGGGCTGGTTGAAAGCACGAGCTGAATGGATTGATGCGCAATTTCCTGCTGAGCCGGAATTCAGTGTCGCGAGTGGCAGTGTTCCAGTTGGGACAAGTTTAATCATGAACTTTCCAGAAGGGCAGGCTTTTTACACAACCGACGGCAGCGACCCAAGAGCTTCCGGAGGTGGAGTATCACCGACTGCAAAACGATTCGACGGGGGAGCGATTGATTCTACTTTATTACCGATGGATGCACCTGTGGACTACCTAGTTCCGACCAATAACTCGCTTGGGTTAACCTGGACTCAAGCCAATTTCGATACATCTGGTTGGACTCAGGCAAGCTCGGGGGTAGGTTGGGAATCCCCGGGCGGAACATTGGAGCCATTGATAGCGACTAATATTGTTAATCAACTCAAGGGAATTAATGGTGGCGCCTATTTCCGTTGGGAGTTCGACTTCAATAATGCAGGTGCCGTCAATGGAGGAACACTAAATGTGCAAGCTGATGACGGGTTTGTTGCCTACTTGAATGGTGTTGAGATCGCATCAGCTAATGTGCCAGACCCAGTTGTTTGGAACAGCACTTCATCGGGGTCCACTTCGGATGGGAATGTCGTCGCGGGGCGGCAGATTGATCTTTCAGCCCATCTTGATGCATTTAGGAACGGCACTAATGTTTTAGCGATTCATGCAATGAACTCTTCCCTAAATGGATCAGACTTCCTTATCCGAGCCGGACTAGACATCAATGAAACTGTAGCGGCCAGCCCCTTATTGCTGAATGAAAGTCAGGTGGTCATCGCGCGTGTGCGTGACGGCGATTTCTGGGGGGCTCCAACAATCAGCCCATACGCGGTTGGCACCACGCCAGCGAGCAGTGCGAATCTAATGGTTTCAGAGATCATGTATCATCCAACTGAGCCCTCGGCCGCAGAACTAGCTGCCGGATATGATGATCAGGATCTGTTCGAATTTATTGAATTCGTTAACATTAGCGATACTGCTATCGACTTATCAGGAGTTACTTTCGATGCGGGGGCGAGTTTCACCTTCCCGGTGGGGATGCAGCTTACTGCCGGTGCCCGAGTACTCGTTGTTAGTGATACCGCAGCATTTAGAGCGCGCTACGGTTCGGCGCTTGATAGTTTTGTTGTTGGTCAATTCCAAGAGGGGACAAAGTTGTCCAACAGCGGAGAGCGTGTTCTTATTCTTGGCATTGATGGGGCTCCGATCAAGGAGTTCACCTATAATGATAAATCACCATGGCCCGAAGCCGCGGACGGCGATGGATTTAGTCTCGTGCTCAATTCCCCAAACAGCGCACCTGATCACAGCCTTCCTGAAAGCTGGTCAACTGGTCGCCAGGGCGGCACACCGGGGATTGGTGAAAACAAAACTGTTTTTGCCGGTGATCCTAACGCAGATTTGGATAATGACGGCCTTACCGCGTTCGCCGAATATGCCATGGGAACAGCTGATTCTGACAGCTCATCGGGACAGGCAGCCATCAGGAGTCGTGTAGATGGTGGTGGCGATCTCCGGATCACCTTTCCGAAGAACACCGCGGCTGGCGATGTGAATTTCATCGTGGAGATCTCTACCGATCTTAAAAATTGGAGCAGTGATGAGATGGTCTCGTTTGTCAGTGAAGAATCAATTAGCGACAATATCTCTGAGGTGACTTACCAGAGCGCACTTCCCGACACTACCAAGGTTTACATGCGGCTTAGATTCCAGCAGAGGTAGTTCGCGCAGCTAGAACCTCGGGTAAGTTAAGAAAGGGGGGCCTGATCCAGGGCTTCCTTTCTTTTTTTGCGGGACCTTTCCCGGTTCTTATCATCTTCAAACGAAAAGGTGCAAATCATCTCTAATTAAACCGCCTAAAAGATCCTTGGCTGGACGATTTTCAAGAACTATTCTCCGTCGAGTAATTATAAAAGAATGACTGTAAGCACTTCAACTTCTAGACGCTCGTTTCTCGCCACGGTCATTCCAGCTTCCTTTTTGAGGGCTGAAGAAAACAAGGCACCTTGGCTCCAAATTTCTTTGCAGCAATATTCTTTCAATCGTATGTTCCGATCGAAGAAGCTTGATCCTCTAGCCTACCCAAAGTTCGCAGTTGAAAAGACAAAAATTAAAGCTCTCGAGTATTTTAACGGTTTCTTTGAAGAAAAGTTAGGTTCCAAGGAATTTCTTTCAGAGCTTAAAAGCCGTTGTAGTGATCTTGGAGTTGAGAACCAGCTGATTCTTTGTCGCTCGGACTTAGCTCTAGATTCAGCTGAAGCTCAGGAGCGAAAAAAGGCAGCTGCATATCTTGCACGCTGGGGTGAGTTCGCGAAGTCGCTGGGCTGTCATTCAATCCGGGTAGATTGCCGTTCAAAGGGTAATCGGGCAGAAGTAAAGAAACAAGCGGTCGATGGACTCAATCAACTTTGTGAAATACTCGGACCCATGAAAGTGAATGCGATTGTTGAGAATCATGGAAATTGGTCGAGCAGGGGTGATTGGGTGAAGGAGGTTATGAGTTTGGTAAAGCGAGGGAATTGCGGAACCTTGCCAGACTTTGGAAATTTCAAAGACTACGACAAATATCAAGGTGTTAAAGATATGTTGCCATGGGCCAAAGCAATCTGCGCAAAGGTTCATAAGATTAATTCAGACGGTGAGGCAGCCCATACTGATTTCGCACGGATGCTTAAGATTGCAAAACAGGGGGGCTTTAAAGGGTTTATTGGAATTGAATTTGAAGGTGCCGTCGACCCAGTTTCTGGTGTCCTTAGAACCAAAAAACTAATTGAGAGGACACTACGAAACTTAGGGTAAGTGATGAAAGTGAGAACCTTGTTCTATTTTTTGATAGTCACCATTCAGCTCGCAGGTGCCACGCCCAAACTACGTGATCGAGGACTTTCCATTTTAAGGGAAATTGTCAGCCAGCCTTGGACAAAATCTTGGAAGTCAGCGACCTTAAAAAACATCCGCCTTATTTCCGAGAAGCCTGATCTTCATCAGCCATTGAATCTCCCGCCAGTTTGGTTTGCTTTGATTTCAGGCCCGAATGGGGCGTCGGGGCATCTAATGTGGGATAGTATTGGCGAGGGGCGGCTCGTCGAATTTTCCCTAGATGACAAGTTTGAAATGAAGGGGGGGGCGGGACAGGCGATTAGTGGTGTGCCATCTTTCCAGCAATTCCCGATTGTGGGTAAGGACCTAAAACCAATAGCGTCGGGGTGTGTTCCAACCGCCGCAGCCAGTGTAGTTTCATATTGGGCTAGTCAGCAATACCCTAGTTGGGCCGGTCACGATAAAAACTCACCAAAAGACCTCGTGTTACGTCTGCGCAGCAAACTTAAAATGACGCCATTCCCCGATATTGATGGTTTTACGACAAATCAAATGGCTTTGGCTGGAGCTTATCCGAGTGAACTTCTGGAAGTATTGAAAGCTGAAACTGTGACTTATAATTTACCGATACAAATCGGGTTTGGCAGGTTCAACTTCCCTCTTTACAAGAGGGAAATTGACAATTCGCGACCAGCCTTACTGTCATGCTTGGTTCGCGTAGCCCATAAACCCCAACTCTCATGGCCCCACGAAGTGGCTGGGGTAGGCTATTACGAAATTGATGATGTGAAGTTAGTTGGTGTCATGGATAATTTTTTCCCCACTAACCATAAGGAAACGATTCGCTGGATCAGACAAGATGCCTTTCGATCAATTCTAATTCTACGGCCCCGTGAGTAAGAGTGACCAGGTTGATCTCCTCTAGCCTCGAGCTCAGCATTTCAACTCCTCTTCCGGGATAGTATCAGGTAATTCGGCGATGTCGCTTGGTCAGCATCATGCTGCAGGGAAACTGTTAGGAGTCCATTTTCGCAGCCTTGTTTGCCCGTTTCCGCTCATTGGGATCAAGGATACGCTTACGGAGGCGTAGAAAGTTTGGAGTCGCTTCGACAAGCTCGTCAGGATCGATGTACTCAATTGCACGCTCAAGTGAGAATTTAAGAGCAGGGGCAAGCTTCGCTGTGTTCTCCTTAGTTGCCGAACGAATATTATCGAGCTTCTTTGCTTTGACGGGATTTACCGGAAGATCGTCGGCTCGAGAGTTTTCACCAATAATCATACCAGTGTAAACCTCCTCGGTCGGGTTAACGAAGAGGGTGCCTCGACCCTCAAGCGCGAGAAGCGAATAAGCGGTAGCCGGACCCGTATCCATCGAAACAAGAGTTCCAGCCTGGCGGGTTTGGATAGTTCCGGCCCACGCCTTGTATTCATCGAAGAGGTGGGACATTATCCCATGACCAGAAGTAATATTTACGAGCTCAAACTCGAGGCCAATGATCCCACGAGTGGGAATACTTGCGGTGATCAGGGTCCGACCAGAACCATCGTTAGTCGTCATGTCCTGAAGCATCCCTTTGCGATCATTAAGGATCTTGAGGAGAGGGTTGGCATATTCTGAGGGGAGTTCGAGATAAAGGATTTCCCATGGCTCAAGACGTTTATCATTTTCGTCGCGCTTGATGATCACAGTCGGTCGAGAAACGAGAATTTCAAAACCCTCACGCCTCATTGTTTCAACGAGAACCGCAATTTGCATCGCACCGCGGGCTGAAACGTTAAACACCCCAGCCATCTCCGAATCTTCGACATGGATGGAAACATTAGTTTTCATTTCACGATAAAGCCGGTCACGTATCACACGGGATTGCACGTGCTTACCATCTCTGCCGGCGAAAGGACCATCGTTGATAGAAAACTGCATTTGGACCGAGGGAGGGTCAATATTAACTGGAGGAAGGGGCTCGGCTTCCTCTTCAGCTGCGAGGGTTTCGCCGATGTCGGCATCTTCGAATCCTGCGATTCCCACTATATTTCCAGCAACACCATCGGAAACTTCTTGGATACCGAGATTTGTGTATTCAAAAACCTTACCAATCTTAGAGCGCACCTTTGTTCCGTCTTTAAGAAAGCGGAAAACGTTGTCACCTTTTCTAATTGATCCAGAGAGAACTTTACCGATCGCAATTCGGCCAACGTAGTCATCCCAGTCGATGTTGGAGACCAACATTTTGAAGTTTTCATCTGCCAGAACTTTTGGAGCCGGGATATTTTCGATGATCGCTTCGAGAAGGGGTATACAATCGCCCTCGGTAGCATCATATGAATTTGAAAAGAACCCGTTTTTAGCGGACCCATAAAGGGTTGGGGCGTTGAACTGATCATCCGTCGCTTCAAGTTCGAGAAAGAGTTCAAGGACCTGATCATGGACTCCAAGTGGGTCTGAGTTGGGCCTGTCGATCTTATTGACGACGATGATGGGCTTCAGCCCCTCCTGCAGAGCCTTTCGGAGAACAAAACGAGTCTGGGCCTGAGGGCCACCGAAGGCGTCGACAACGAGAATGACACCATCGACCATTTTCATAACTCGCTCAACTTCGCCGCCGAAGTCAGCGTGGCCCGGGGTGTCGACAATATTAATGATATGATTGCCCCAGTGAACGGCGGTGTTTTTCGCTTTGATCGTAATTCCTTTTTCCCGCTCTAAATCCATTGAATCCATCGCGCGTTCGGTGACGGCTTGGTTTTCTCGGTATGCGCCACCGGCTTTTAAAAGTTCATCGACAAGGGTGGTTTTACCGTGGTCAACGTGGGCTATGATTGCTAGATTACGAAACTGGGACATGGTGGTGGCGGATGAAATTATGCCGTGCCTTGGTGAGGCACACGTGCGCTCCTTGCCTCAGAAACATGGTAATAGCAAGAAATCGCTCGATTGAAGCGAAAATCATTTTCGGGCGCTTATTGCTCTCGAGGGGAGGCCTCTAAGGTATTTCCCCCACAATGTAGGAATCGGAATGCAATTAAAATTGAGAGCCACTATGTTGGAATTGCCCACAGCAATCCAAAAAGTAACGCCAATCCACCTGCTAGAAGAACAAAGAAGGAAAGAATACCCAAGCCAAACAGACTAAGACCGTTTCCACGGGTTAAATTCCAGCTGTATTTCAAAGATTCAATCGGCCCCAATCTTTTTTCAACGGTCGCCTGCTGGAAAAAACTAAACCGAATAGCCAGGATTATCCCTGGAATTAGGAGAAATATAAATCCGAGTATTACCATCAAAAAATACAGAATGTTCGCGCCAATCGCACTGACAACCTTATTTCCTTGGGAGAATAAAACAGTTATTTCTGGTTTTTCACCGTTTAATAGTCGGTGTCCATAGCGAGTTGCTCCAAGTGATAAGAAAACCGAAAAAACTTTAAGGAGCAAATCTGTGAACAGCGTAGCTAACCCAATGCTAGAACTAGTCCGAAAATCGCCATCTATCGCCACAGCGATAAAACTCAGAACACCCGCGCTAATCACATAGGCAAAAAAATAGACAAGCCCTAAAAGGCATAGATCACCAAAATTCGCACAGGTATGTCTCCAAGCCTGTTTGATGCAATACCCAACATCAAGAGGTATAGATTGGGTTGACAGAAATTGAATAGAGTCAATACATCTTGGTTGTGCTTACCTACCTCTGTAGGGAAGAAAGCTAGTGAGATTTCAGGTTTAATTATCAGGTCATTTTTGATACTGAAATCCATGCAAACTAAGGGTCTCCAACTACTCGAATCTCTCACCCAAGCTCACAGTGTTCCCGGCTACGAAGATGAAGTTAGGAAAATTTTCCTTGATGAGCTGGATGGCCACGGTGAGTTCGGAGCTGACAAGAATGGCTCGGTTTATTGCGTCCGAGATTCTGCTGGGCCAAAAGTGATGGTAGAGGGGCACATGGACGAAGTTGGATTCCGAGTTCAAAACATTCTTCCGAATGGCTATTTAAAAATGGTGACCGTTGGAGGTTGGTGGGGACACACGCTTTTATCTCAGCGAGTTGAAGTCAGGAACCATGAGGGTATTAAGATCATCGGAACGATCGCATCTAAACCCCCACATTTTTTAGGGGAAGCAGAGCGAAATCGGGTGATCGGGGTGCCCAATATGTTCGTTGATATCGGGGCTCGATCCCGAGCTGAAGTTGCAGATTGGGGGATCCAGCTTGGGGATCCTATTGCGCCATGGAGCCCATGGACACCGATGCATCAGGCAGATTGGTATATGACGAAAGCTTTTGATAATCGGGTCGGAATGGCAGGAGCAATTCAGGTTGGGCAATCTGCCGAAGCTTCGGGGTGCCAGTTGATCAGCGCAGGCTCCGTTCAGGAGGAGCTCGGACTTAGAGGGGCAAAGACCCTCGCAAACATAGCTACTCCAGATGTTGCAATTGTCTTAGAAGGGCCTCCAGCCGATGACACGCCAGGAATGCCTCTCGGTGAGTCCCAAGGTATCCTAGGAAAGGGTGTACAGATTCGCCTACACGATCCTAGCGCGATCATGAACCCACGCTTAGCTCGGTTTGCCATTGAGACTGCCCGTCGCGAGGGGATTTCACATCAAGTTACCGTTCGTTCGAGTGGTGGGACAGACGCAGGCTCGTTCACCTTAGCTAACGAAGGAATTCCCAGTGTCGTCCTAGGAACACCAGCAAGATATATTCATTCTCATAACGCGATCATCTGCGCCGCTGATTATCATGCTATGGTAGAGCTAGCTATCGCCATGGTGAACCAACTCAATGAGGACACAGTTCAGGAATTTACTCGCTTCCTATAGTGAGTAATTTAGCGGAGAGATTGGAACGGCTTAACCTTACCATTTTCCAAGCTCCCCCCTAACCAAGCAAGCAACTGGTTCATTTCAAGATGATCGTTACGTAGGGACTGAAGCGATTCCCAGCCGCAGTGTGTGCGACACTTCGCAGGGGCAATTTTTTCGACATGAAGTCTTCCCATTAACGCTTCTGTTTCGCGATCAATGGCATTTTGGATCTGTGCTGGGTGTGGAAGGTCATCTAGATCGTTTGGCGACAAACCGAAGCTAACCACGCCGATTCCCAGCTCACTGGCAAGAGCCCGGACCTGATCGCCCAATGACTCATCTGATATACTATCAGCTAAATAAAGGATTCCTTCGTTGGCCCACATCGAACCACTCATAGTCTGAAACAAATCTTCGCGAAAATTGTCATGGCTAGTTTCTACGCGCATCCGAATGGAACTGAGATGATAAGGTGGAAGTCCCAGAGTTTGCTTGAGCGCGAGGTGAGCAGGATCAAGGGCAAGGCCATCTTCATCAAACTCACCATGCTCCCAGTCGATGAGTACGATTTCAGGGAATTTCCAAAGATTTCCAAGGGGAGCCTCGACCGAAAGAGACTCACGAAATTCGAAAGTAAAAACACTTTTAGTTTCTGCATATTTTTGAACAATTGCCCGAAACTTACTGAGACGTAGCATTGCCGTATCGACTGAGGAGCTATCATCAAGATCATCGAGTCTGCCCTGAGTCATCGCGAGCAAACCTTTGGCACTGGAAAGGGCAGGAATTGCCGCTCCTCGTTTGTAGTAACCTTGGCCTTTTTCCACCTTTGCAATAGGCGACTTTGGATCGCATGACATCACCGAGAAATGATACCGCAGCGAAGCGTCGGAATATTCTCCATCAAGGGTCATCCGAAGGAGGCGAATTAATTCAGTCCCTTTGATCGAGTCCTTCGGATTAGAGGGAAGGATCTCGGCAAGAAGATCAGAAAGTTGATTGCGGAGACTCATGAGACAATTTTTTTACAAAGATGTGGTCGGACGCTAGATGCAACGGGATGAAGTGTGGTTTGGGCAAGCCCCAAGTCGATCAAAACCCAAAAAAAACAATATAATTCCAAAAAGAATATTTAGACTTCTAAAATATTCATTGAATAAATTGTTTCGGCTTGCGGTCTCAATTAACGAACTGTTAACAAAAGAGATATGGAGGGACTTTTCAGAATCGTTTTGATGATAACTTTATCATCTCTTGCATCAGCACAAACTGCGAGCGAGATTATGGAGTCTGTTCGCCAAGTAACCGTTCTTCAGAAGGAGCAGACTCTTACCGGGGTTTTGCGCAAAGGGGCAAACAAGGTTCCCCTCAACTTATTTCTTCGGGGTAAAGATATTCAGTTCACTCTAAATGGGGGAGTTGAAGGCTTTCATCTTAGATTGAAAGAAAACGACCAAGAGTTTTGGGATATCAATGATGGTAAGGCCAAACGATTTCCAGCCAACAAAATCGGGGCATCAATCGCGAACACTGATGTGACCTACGAAGATCTTGCTTTGAAATTTCTCTACTGGCCCAACCCTCAACATGCGGGAAGTCAAAAAATTGGGCTCGAGAATTGCTGGAGAATCCACGTCGTTAATCCTGAAAAAACTGGGAGTTACCGCGAAGTAAGCATTTGGGTCACTAAAAAACATAGAGCTCTTGCCAGAGTGGTCGGATACGGCCCAAGACCAGATCGCCGGCCACTAAAGCAATTTGAAATCATTGATGTAATGAAGGTCAACGGAGTCTTCACGATCGAAACGATGAAAGTCAGTATGTTCGATGAACAACGAAAAGTCCAAGGCATCACCTATCTTGAATTTGATAAACCCAAGCACCGAGGGCGCTAGGGTTTTCAATATTGAAAAGCAATTCCGCTCGATTCAATTGGCGCACTTTCAGACTAGATCTCAGGTTTTTTTTCGTTGTCGTCTTATGCATCTAGCCCAAAGGCGGTGTGGACAACTTTTGCGGCTTTCTCAATCTGATCTTCTTCAACGGTGACCGAGATCTTGATTTCTGATGTCGAAATCATTCCAATGTTGACTCCAGCTTTACCTAACGCATCAAACATCTGAGCAGCGACTCCAGAATGGCTGCGCATGCCAATACCTACACATGAAAGTTTGGCGATGCCGGCTTCGGTTTGGATAGCGGCCTCTCCAGAAAGTTCGGCAAGGACTGGCTTGAGAGCACTTTGGGCCCGACCTAGATCGTTTGTGTGCATAGTGAAGGAGTGCCGTGCCAACTTATCGCTAGCAATGTTTGAGACGATCATATCAATATTCACCTCAGCTTGAGCAAGTGCGCCAAGAATGCGACCGGACATTCCTGGCGTATCGGGAATATCGGTAATGGTAACTCTGGCTTGGGAGCGCTCGATTGAGACTCCGCGAATGACAACTGATTCCATAGCTTCGTGTTCTTCGGTGACAATGGTCCCCGGGTTATTATTGAGTGATGATTTAACTTCAAATTTCACACCATATTTTTTGGCGAATTCGACAGAACGAGATTGCATAACCTTAGTTCCGACAGAGGCGAGCTCGAGAAGTTCGTCGTATGAGATTTCCGGAAGCTTTCGTGCTTTTCCGACCACTCTGGGATCCGCAGTGTAGACTCCATCTACATCAGTTAGGATCTGACACAGATCGGCTTTAACAGAAGAAGCGACCGCGATGGCGGAAAGATCAGAACCCCCGCGTCCAAGAGTATGAATCATACCTTGCTCAGTGATTCCTTGAAATCCAGCAATCACGACAGTTTGATCAGCCGCAAGATATTGGTTGATTAAAGTAGGGTCAATTCGCTCGATTCTTCCGCGGGTGTGCGACCCGCTGGTTAGGATCCCAGCTTGACGACCAGTTGCCGAGACAGCCTCAATACCCATTTCATTAAGCGCGATGGTAAGAAGAGCGATAGATTGTTGTTCGCCAGAGGAGAGAAGCACATCTAGCTCACGTTCCTTGGGGGACTGGGAAAGTTCACTCGCAAGAGCGATGAGCTTATCGGTTTCACCCCCCATAGCTGAAATGACAGCAACCACTTGGTTACCTTTTTCACGCTCAGCCTTGATACGGCTGGCCACCTTTTTAATACGATCAATGGACCCAACCGAGGTCCCGCCGTATTTTTGGACAATGAGTGCCATGGAGAGCATTCCTTTAAGGCTTGAAGGGAACGATGGCAAGCAAGAGCAGGAGTAAAAAACTGGATGTGGGGTGAAAAAATCGAAAATTCCGATAAAAAATCAAAAGTCACCGCTAGTTACAAATGATTTTTTTGATGGGGATTTAGATCTTTCAATTTTTTCAAAGTGATTCAATTCGAAACACCACGGGCCTACTGGTTAGGCAGTCAAGATTTTCAACCTCAGCAAGAGCTTGCTTCAGCGTTCCAAACGGGCAGGTATGGAGAAGGAAGACCATCTCAACGAATTCAGCGTCGGGATTATCTGCATCAACGGGTGAGTGAGTCCCTGAAATTCCGATTTTATGCCTCGCGAGCACGCTAGCAATATCTGCGATCACACCGGGTCGGTCGGTCACCGAAAATCGGACGTAGTAAGAAGTCGCGGTATCATCAATATCCATCAAGTTCCCACTCTCCTTATAAGGGAGGAATCCCATATTAGTTCCCGAACCGCGAGCAGCCTCGACTAAATCGGAGACTACGGAAGAAGCTGTGGGGCCCTGTCCAGCACCCCTGCCGTAGAAAAGCGATTCACCCAAATGATCGCCCTTGATTGCTACGGCATTAAAGACGCCATTGACCGAGGCTAGGATGTGAGTTTTTGAAAGAAAAGAAGGTTGGGTTCGGATTTCGATCCCGCCATCTTTATTTGCAATAACAAGGGAGAGAAGTTTGACGACGTAGCCAAGATCTGAGGCAAATTTAATATCAAGAGGCGTAACCTTCTCGATACCACGAACATAAACGTTTTTATAGTTGATCAGGAATCCATGCGCTATTGATCCAAGAAGGATAGCCTTGTGAGCAGCGTCCCATCCATTCACGTCGAGAGTCTCGTCCGCCTCTGCATAGCCAAGATCTTTAGCTTCTTTGAGTGCCCCCTGGTAACCTAAGCCAGATTCGGTCATACGCTGCAAAATGTAGTTAGAAGTTCCGTTAATAATACCAGCGATTGATTCAATTTGGTTGCCCACAAGTGATTGTTGCACGGCTTTTATGATCGGGATTCCTCCGGCAACAGCTGCTTCGAAATAAATTGGGGTATTCGTTTCTTTCGAAATAGCAAAAAGCTCGGTCCCTCTTTCCGCTAGAAGCGCCTTGTTTCCCGTTACCACGGGTTTTCCAGCTTTCAAAGCTTCTGCGACGAGATTGAACGCAGCTTCTGTTCCTCCAATCAATTCCACCACAATCTCGACCGAAGGATCCTCAACCACTTCCATTAGGTTCGTCGTGAAGAGTTCTGCGGGAGCACCTCCTTCTCGTTTTTTTGACAAATCTTGAACCGCAATTTTGCGAATTTCCATGGCCGCAGATCCTTGTGAACGTGACACGATAAGCCCCCCGTGTTCCCTAAGGATTTTCCAAACTCCCGACCCGACAGTGCCAAATCCGGCCAAACCAATTCCTGAAACTGAGCAACTCACAGTGGTTTTCTATGAGTGTTCGGGGAGCAAAAACAGTAAAATTGTGAATGAACCTTGAATTGCACGCGTTCTTAGTGCTGTTATACTAGCAACAGATGAAGCGCGAATACCCCTGGGAAACTGCCAGCACCTACTCTCCTCCCCGTCGTGAGGGTCTCGGCTGGTATGTTCTCGTGGCAGTCATCTTGGCTTTAATCATCCACGTCGCTGCTCTTGTAAGAGCCGGCAATACCTTTTACGAAGCCGAAATGTCCGAGGCGACTGATTGGGTTTCTCAACCGGTCCGGCTAAACATGGCGGAAACCGAGCTGGAGGATATTGCGGAAGTTCCTCCAGAGGAGGAACTTGAGAGGCCGGTTGATGATAGCGAATTGGTGGATGATCCAGAGTCGGCGATTGCCGAGCTTCAAGAAATAGAGATCGATATCGATACGAAAGTGGAGGACGTGTCATTTCCTGAAATGAGTATTGAAAAGCCCATTTTAGCAGGGACTAATATTGGAGATTTGCTCAAGCCCACGGTGGGAGAGCAAGAAAACTCTAATATTCCTGATCCTGGAAAAATTCGCATCGATTTTCCAGAGGTAAAGAGAGGAAAGATTATTGTCGATGAGGGAACTCAACTTGCTGATGTCCTTGATCCTGACAAGGTCGTTCAGGATTTAGGCAAGTTAAAAGGGGGTAATGGAAGTGACGCAGCGGGTGAAATCAAAGGTTACACCGGTCTTTTTGCCTATGCCAATATGTCTCCGGGTGAGCTAGAACAGAACAAGGCTTCGATCGGAAGCGATCTCCTTTTTGAGTTCAACAGTAATACTTTAAAAGATGATGCTCGAATCACGCTACTTACTGTTGCCCAGCTTATCGATAGAAATCCGGGCATGTTTTGCTGGGTGGAAGGGCACACTGATACTTTCGGCGGCGAGGAATTTAACTTTCAGCTTTCCTTGAAGCGTGGTGAGGCAGTGAAGAATTGGTTAGTAAAGTCACTTCAACTTGATTCAGAATTTATTGTGGTTCGCGCTCTCGGAAAAACCGAATTAGTCGTGACACAAGGCGATCAAAATGCACAGGCCGCGAATCGAAGAGTTGACATCAAGATGCGTAAAATACCGCCTAATAATACTGGTGAAAGAGTATTGGTCAGGCCCGGCAAGCCCCCGGAGGTAATCCCACGAGGGATTCCCGTTGAAGATGATGAAGGTGAAGCGATCCCAAGGGCAATTCTAGTGCCAGACGACGAAAAGGTGCCAAACGCAATTCCCGTAGGTGAATAGTCGAGCTTGTCGTAGGGGCTGAAGTCTAGTTCATTGGTGCCGTGCTGAAGATTCTCACCGAACCCCCAGTCTGGAAGGCCGTTCTCGGATTTGATTTCGATGACACTTTGGTGATGAAAGACAGCACGTCACAGGTAGACGAGCGATTCTTTGAGTGCCTGAAGTGGGTTCGATCCACCTACGGTGCTGCTTGGGGGATAGCCACTGGCCGATCCTTATATCAGCTAATTGAGGGGCTAAACGATGCTAATTTCCCCTTCCTCCCAGATTTTGTAATTGTCCGAGAGCGAGAGATTTTCTTTCCCGGTCAATTTGGGCGTTGGGTTCCTGATGAGAATTGGAATAAAAGTTGTGAAAAGGATCACAATCGGCTTTTCCGTAAGTGCAAACGAGCGCTTGCTAAAATCAAGGATCACGTTGAGGCAAATACCAATGCCCGCTGGGTTTCGGTCGAGGGGGACGCTGCAGGTATCGTCTCATCAACCGAGGAGGAGATGGATGACATCCTCAGGATAATTGAAAATCTCACATTGCACAGTGATCTTACTTTTGAGCGTAATTCTATCTACCTTCGCTTCAGTCATCGGGCCTATCGCAAAGGATCCTGCCTTCAAGAGGCTGCGAAACGCTGGGGACTTGAACGTGATAAAATTCTCGCGATCGGGGATAATCATAATGACCTGAGTATGCTTCAGCCGGAAATTTGTGAAGCCTGTGGATGCCCTGCAAATGCCATCCAAGAGGTGAGGGACTATGTAACTGAGCGAGGTGGTAAAGTGGCTGCCAATCCAGGAAGTATTGGGGTAATGGAAGTGATGAAGCACTATTTCGATCAATGATCGCTGAGCTTTGGGCTTTTGCATTGATTATGCTGATCGGGCAATTCAGCCCAGGTCCAGATATGCTTTTGCTAACACGCACTTCTCTCGCAGAGGGCTTGCGATCGGGTTGGATGATGGTGCTTGGAATTAGCACGGGGCTCACGTTACACGCCACCCTTGCGATTGGCGGTATTGCGGTTGTGCTCGCCAGGGGAGGGGCCATTGCAATCGGATTAGAGGGGCTTGCGGCCCTATACCTTCTCTGGTTAGCGTTCGGGTTGCTTAAGAAACCGAAGCCTACGAGAGAATTTCATACCCCAAAACGAAGTCCGTACTTGCGCGGACTCTTCTGTAATTTGCTGAATCCTAAAGCCTTAGTATTTTTTGCCAGTGTAGTCGCAACCTTTTTAACCAGGCCCTACCCTGATTGGTGGCCTTTTGCGCTTTGGCTAATTGTGGTCGGTGAAGCTCTTTTTTTTTGGTGCCTCTGGGTTTGGCTTTTGCAAATACCCAAGGTTCGAAGCGGATATCAAAGATTTAGCCGAGCAATCGATCTCCTTTTTGCCGGAGCTTTGACCGGTTTAGCCATCCATTTGCTGTTTTGGTGAATCCCTTAAGTTGAAAGATGATTATTGGATAGCTTCGAGGTCTTTCACCCGTAACATGAACAACTCAATTATGAAGAAATACTCGATCAAAGCTATTTGCCTCGCAATTTCAATAGTCTCTCCGGCTTTTTCCAACCACCACAAGGAGACAAAGGAATGGACCGATCTCTTTAATGGTAAGAGCCTTACTGGGTTCTCACAAAAAAATGGCAGTGCAACTTTTGAAGCCAAGGCAGGTTCGATCGTTGGAACAACGGCTAAAGGGAGCCCTAATTCATTTCTTTGCACTGATAAACTCTATGGAGATTTCGAGCTAACCTTCGAAGTTAAGGTTCACAATAATCTAAATTCTGGGGTCATGATAAGGTCCCAGACCAAGGGGAATACTCCCGAAGGGCGAGTGAATGGTCCCCAAGTTGAGATTGAAGCCAGTGGCGCGAAGGGGGCTGAATCAGGTTATATTTACGGTGAAGCTTGTGGAGGCTGGATGACTCCAAAGAATCTCTTGAAGCCTCACAAACATTTTAAAGATGGCGAATGGAACAAATACCGCATTCTCGCCAAGGGTCCGAGGATTCAGGTCTGGATCAATAATGTTCAGATTTCTGATCTTACCGACGCCCCCAAGTATAAAGCTTATCCAAAAGGCTTTATCGGCCTCCAAGTCCACGGTGTAGGCAACCGAGGACCATTTGATGTGGCTTGGAAGAACCTCAAAATTCGGGAACTTTAGGTCTTAGAATCCTAATTAAATTTTGGGGCCGGATGGAGTCTACACCATCCGGTTTTTGGGTAAAAACCCGGCGACCCTATGGGTGGCCGGGCTTTAAAAATTTGGACCTTCAGTTGAGGCTATTCGCCGAGTCCGAAGCGGAGGAAACTATTTACGGTGATCGTGTCACCGAGCTCTTTACCCTTGGCTTCAAGTAAGCTTTTAATAGCGGTATCTGGCTCCTTCACAAAGCCCTGCTCGAGAAGACACCGCTCAGAATAAAATTTCCCGAGTTTCCCTTCAATAATCTTCTCAAGGATATCAGCAGGCTTTCCTGCACCCTCCATTTGCTTCCGAAAGATATCCTTTTCCGACTCAACGAGCTCAGCTGGAATATCTTCGCGCTTGAGTCCCGCGGGTGAGGTCGCAGCGATATGAAGAGTAAGATCCTTAACAAGGTCCTTGAAGGTCTCTGATGAGGCAGTCTCAGCTTTTTCAGAACTCACTTCGATGAGGACACCCACCTTGCCACCGAGGTGGATGTAGGAAGCAACGGCACCCTCACCATTCAGGGTGAGGCGGTCGAACCGGCGGAACTGAAGATTTTCGCCCATTTCAAGGACTTTCGTCTTAATGAAACCCTCGAGAGTCTCATCGCCCTTTGGAAGGGCCTTGGCTGCCTCGAGGTCAGTAACGTTGCCAGCAAGGACAGTTGCAGCAACCTCGCCGACAAATGCCTGAAAATTTTCGTTCTTGGCTACGAAATCTGTTTCGCAGTTAATCTCAACGAGAACTCCAGATTTTCCAGACTCGGCCAGGGCGGCAACGATGATTCCTTCATTAGCGTCGCGGGAAGCCTTTTTCTCGGCCTTTGCTTCGCCCCGCTCACGGAGAATCTTGATGGCTGCATCAATATCGCCCTCAGTTTCTTTAAGGGCGTTCTTGCATTCCATCATGGCTACTCCGGTCTTTTCACGGAGCTCTTTAACGAGAGATGCGGTGATCATAATGTCTATTTCTTGCTCAGTTTGTAAGTTTAGCCTTTGGCGCCCACAACGATCCCGTCAACAAGGTTCTGAAGAACAATTCGTATTGAACGCATTGCATCGTCATTTGCTGGAACTGGATACTCAAGTTTGGATGGATCTCCATTGGTATCAACGATTCCGATGATTGGGATCTTTAAGCGCCTCGCCTCAGCTACAGCAATGGATTCACGGGCGGTATCGACGATTACGACAGCATCTGGGTGCTTCTCCATGTCACGAACACCGTTGAGGTTACGGTGAAGCTTATCCTTCTCACGATTCAAAGCAGAAAGCTCCTTCTTTGACATAGATTTGTATTCGGGGGCACGCTCGATGTCCTCAAGATACTTGAGGCGCTTTACCGAGTTTCGAATAGTGGTAAGGTTCGTGAGGGTTCCGCCTAGCCAACGGTAGTTGACATAATACTGGCCGGTTGCTTCAGCCGCTTCGCGAACTGCGTCTTGGGCCTGCCGCTTACAGCCGACGAAAAGAATTTTCTTATTTTTACCCGCAATCTTAGCAAGGAAGTCCGATGCCTTATCAAGGCACTGAACCGTTTTCACAAGGTCGATGATGTAAATTCCACCTTTATCCTTCATGAGGTAAGGTTTCATTTTCGGATTCCACTTCTTAGTCTGGTGCCCATAGTGGACGCCAGCTTCGACCATATCTTTGATGAGTTCGTTAATCATTATATTTGGTCCTTCGTTAAAGCACGAAGGCGCTTTTAGTAAGAAATTGCTGCAATGGAACTTCCCGGTTTCTCGTTGTTGATAATGCAGCTCTTGGGAAGTGAGGGGGATCTACGTGGGAAAGACCGAATTAGCAAGGAATTTCCTGCTTAAGCGCCCGGAATCAATAGGCTAGCACCCTGCTCGCTTTCCTACTCTTGCTGGATCTATCGGGTTGTCAGAGAAGCCGCCACAGCCTTTGCGATGAGGGCAGCCCCACCCGTATTTGGGTGGACCGTGTCAGGGATCAGGTCGTCTTGTCCCTCAAGAGCCGCATAAACGTCAATAACCTCAAGCTTGAGATCTTTCGCTATTTTCTTGATCATAGGGATTTGCGCCAGGGTATCTTGGTTATTAATTCCCCACCGGCCCTCTTTTGCAATATATGGAGGGAGGCAAAGGTAAATCTTAGGTTTAGAAGGGAGCTTTTCAAAATCAGAGACTAAGTCACGGTAGTCTACTTCGTAATCCTTGGCAGAATTCCTCCAATTTGCTGGCTTGGTATCGTTTGTGCCAAGCATGATTACAACGATATCGGGATTTGAGGAGAGAGCGGCCTTAAATTGTTTGGATTTTTGGTAAGGCTTGTTCCCACTGTTCATCAAGGTGGTTCCGCTGAGGCCAAAGTTTTGAACCTGCCATTTTTCACCGAGTGTCCTTTGGGCCTGCGCCGGCCAAGCCTGTCCGCGTTCCGCTCCTACTCCTTGAGTAATACTATCTCCAACGCAGGCGACGATTTGGCGTTTTGGTCCTTTTGCCTGCGCAAAGCTCAGGAAAAAAATCAAGCAGAATGCTAAGAAAATAGGGGTGGTGTGCATGGGGTGGGTCACTGTCTATGCCAAGATTTCCAAAGGGGCCTCGTGAAAATCTTATGATAAAAGTTTTAGCATCCTATTGATTCTAAATTACTTCGCAGAAGAGCTGACCGACTGAATATATTGACGGACCGCCTCGAATTGCTTGTAAGAATCTCCATCGAGAATATCAGGTCTAAGACCTGTCCCATCGTCGGGGTTGGTATAACGGGGCATTTTGGTGTCGGGCACGAGCCGGGCGGGATTAAACATCCATTGATGGAAGAATCCTGAGCGGAGTCGTTCGTGTGTAATTCCAAAATTGATCCCTTGAACTTCAAAGGCAGCGAGCGCCGGTTTCTCATTGATTGCATGACACGTGACACAGGCGTAACCAGTCATGCTTACGAGCTGCTCGCCGACCTTAACTTGGTCAGCTGCAGCCTCCTCTTTCGATGGTTCCGAAGCTGGGAGTCCGTGGTGCTGACCAAGTCCTTGAGCCATGTGTTTCGCATGGAGCGGGAAGGCGGGCATGCGCATTTCAAGCCATGGACGGGGGCGAGGATTCGCCACACCAAGTAACATCTTCTCAAGATATCCGGTATGCAACATCGCGCCCATGTGAGTTAGGGGCGGTCGGGATTGGATCAGTCGTTCGTCGGCTGTCTTAATATGATCAAGTAGTGACTTAGTTTCGCCATGGGTTTTTGTAAGGAGGGAATCCCGACCATTATAAGCGTGGCATGAGGTGCAATTGAGAGCCTCGATCTGGCGGGTAGCGTAGGCCTCCACCGTGTCGTTTCGCAAAGCAGGAAGAACAGCTGGGGTGATCGCCTTCTTTTCCTTGTCAGTGAGGATGAGGCGAGGTGATTTACCGCGTTGATCATCGGGCCCCAAACAAGCTTTGTTCCAATCTTTAAGATTGACCAGATCCGGAGCGGAACTCCCAGATGGTTCAAGCCCCTCGTGACAGCTCGAGCAATTTAAAGACGCCACAAGATTCTTACCGCGGACGGAATCACCAGGAGGGAATTCAGAGGGGTCTGGGGTGTGTTCACCAGTCGATGCTTTTGTGAGATATGCAGCGAGCGAGGATTCCTCTTCGTCGGAAAACCGAAAGTTAGGCATCTTGATCGCCTCGTGATGTTTTTGTGGATTCCTTAAGAAGCTAGCAAGTGATCCACCTTTAAATTTGGCAGCAACATTATTGAGCGGAACGCGTCCATTTTCATAATCTGGCTCATCCGCATCGGGCTTGGAATGGCAGGCGATACAACCGAGCTTATGGAAATGCTCACCACCTTTTTGAGCAAGTGACAGGTCGGGGGGGCTTGTGGTCTTTTCCTGAGTGACGAGTGATGCAAGGTAGGCTCCAATATCAGCAGCAGCCTGCGCCCCCTCAGGCTTAGTATGATCGACCATGGCGGGCATGGTAGTCGTTGGCTTCAACTTATCAGGTTGGGCAATCCAACGAATAAGCCAGGCTTGGTTTGCCCGTGATCCTATGCCAGTGAGATTTGGTCCAGCATGCTTAAGCTCCGGCATGGCAGAAGAGCCAAGCTTGCCCTTATGACACTGAATGCAGTTGTGATCAGCAAAGAGGTGAGCTCCATCAATAGGAGCATCATCTAAAGAAGTGAAAACCGAAGCAGGGATAGGTTCGCGAGGAAATTCGCGGCGTTCTTCCCAATAAAGGCGAAAATAGCCAGCTCCGCTACTTGGAGACGTAAAGGTGATTTCGATCGGGATTTCACCAGGGTTGAGGCGAATACGATCCGATTTACCTTCGGTGAGAGAAATTTCCTCCTCGTTGATCTTGAGCTGAACCTCCCCTTCGGATTCGACTGAAAACGAGACACGGAAGCGCTTGGGAATCGTGAGTTTTCCAGTGTAGCTTGCGTGAAAAGGGCCGGCTGGAAGTCCTGCAGCCGGAGACTCACCCTCGCCAACAAAGAGCGCTGGGACTGCAACCTGTTTGGTCGTGGATTTTCCTGACGACGTGAAAGAGGCACTTAAGTTGGCATGAGCAGGGATTAACAAACCAAGCAGGAGAAGAGGAAGCGAAATGAACTTCATTGAGTGAATCTTAAACGTCTATCGAAGGAGGGCAAAAAGAAAAACGCTCCCGAGCGTACTCAAGAGCGTTTTGAAGATTTTCAGGACTAAATTTACTTACTAGGAACCTTATGGATGGTGCTGTGGATTGTGCCAATCAGCTCATCACCGTCGGAGGACTCTAGATCGTATTCGAGCTTGAACTGCTGGCTGGGCTTGTGACCAGCAACGGTCAAAAGAACTGACCTTTTGTCGCCCCCAAGCTTAGCTGCAGTAATCTTCACGCTGTCGCGCTTACGATGCCTCTTCGACTCTTTCTTAACGGCACTGGCTTCTGCAGCCTTATCAGGATTATCAACCGAGAATTGGCCTGAACCATACTGAGGGCCCCGAATATACTTCCAGCGCTGAGCTGTAAAAGAGGTCGGGTCTGTCGCCAGTTCGTCGTCGAGTTCGACATCGAAGCTTAATTTAATTCCTTCCTTGGTGACTGCCATGGAGGTTGGAAGCGGGTTAACCTCCTTGGTGTTACGACGGATGCGCTGAAGACCAGCTTCGTTTGCAGCGTTAGTCTGCCATCCACGAAATCCGACAACATACATTGAGCCATCTGGGTGGAAGACAGCCCGCTGAGCGGATGATGAAAGCTTCACGGGGAGTTTTGCGACACCCCCTTGGTAAAATCCATCGGAAACCTTTTGACGAAGAACGTGGTAAATCGAGGATTGACCATAAGAAAGGTGAATTAGCTCACCTGATTCAATCCCAATTTTTGCGTTTTCCGGAACCCAGATTTGTCCCCCGCCTGAGTTGTCAACCGACATCGGGAGGTAGCACAGCGGCTCAGTAAATTTTGATTTATTTTGCTGACGGGTGTCTTCCACTCCAAAGAACGGGGTCCCATTTTCTGGTTGGTAAAAATTAATCTTACAACATGGCTGCCAAGTCCCTTCATTTTCGCCTGTCGTAATTTCGCCGTTCGGCCCGACCCCGATCCCTCCGGGGGCACGAAGGCCTGTCCCGATAGTATAGAGGCGTTTACCGTCCGCGCTAATTTTCACAAACGCCCCGTTATGAGGTAGGATTTTTTCAAATCCACGTCCACCACCGCGAACGGGGGAAGCTTTGGCAAAGTAAAAATTTCCTTCCTTATCGGTTTCGAGACCGAACTGGAACTCGTGAAAGTTATTGGAAAGATAGACGTCATTATTGAAGACCGTAAACTTGTCAGCTTCTCCGTCCTTATTAAGATCGTAAATCGCATAGATCCCATCACGACCCGCGATGTGTGGAACATCATTGACAATCTTTAGACCGAGTGGCTCGAAGAATCCAGTAGCGTAACGTTTCCAAGTCAGATTTTTGAAGTCTTTTAAGCCAGTGAGCATCCAAATGTCACCATCCCAGGTTGAAAGAAGAGCCCGATTCCCATCTGAGAAGAAATCGACATCCGACATCCGCACTTTACTCTTGTAGGGAGAGGCCTTGAGCGCTGGAGGAAGGGGGACCTGATCAACCAGCCAAGCCTTTTTAGAACTGTCTACTTTTGCCTCAACCTCGAAAACCTCGGGCGAGATACCAGGACCTCCTTCCGTGAGAGGAGTAAGAGAAACCGGGGCAGGGGCTTCAGCCTTCGAATCTCCGGTGTAAAGAAGCGCAATCTTGGTCCGCTTAGCTGACGCGTCGAGACGCAGGAAGTAGGTGCCGTCATTCGAGGTGGTTTTCACACCTCCACCAATAGCTTTCACTTTCAAGGCAAAACCTTTTTCACTAGAGTCGTCGAGAAGACGAACGGTGAGGGGCTTGTCGTGGGGAGCGACCTCAAGGTAGCGAGCCAGCCCGTGATTATGATCGCTCACAGCATCAAGAACACGTGTTCCATTGACTGAATAATCGAGAACAATCTGGTTGCCACTCCGAAAATAACCATTGAATTCAAGATGCGAGAAATTCCCGTAACCCTTCAGAGGACGATTATCTTTAAATGCGCCTGAATCATCGGCCCAAACCGGGCCCTCTGCTGCAGTAAATAGAAAGGAGTCCTTGTTGTTAAATTCGTTGACCCTTTGGTGGCCGCCACCCCACGGAGTATTTATGAGGTTAAGACCTTTGTCAGTCGCCGAGACAAGCGAAAGGTTCTCGGTATTAAAGAGAGCAACCCGACCTGGTAGCGCGGAATAGTTGAGGGCAATTCCCTTCAGTGCCGATTCGCGGCGCAACTTACCTTTAAAATAGTCGCCGTAGGTCTGGAAAAAAGCAGGCCCGTGATCAGCTAGGTGATACCATTTTTCTTTAGTGTTGGAGGCAGAATTGTAGGCAATCAGAGCAGAACGCGGTATGTCAAGCTCACCCATCGCCGCAAGAAGTGAGCCGGAGGCCAGTTCCCGGACTTTAACACCGCGAAATTGGACTGGAGATCCGTCGTCATGATTCTGTAGCCCAAAGTAGCCACTAACGTCACCTCGGCCTTCCTGACATTCGTAAATGTTGATGAGCTTCCCATTGAGGATGATGGCAATTTGGTCGCCGACTGTGATAATATCATACCTGTTCCATTCGCCAACCTTCATGCCTGGATCGATCGCGGGCTGAATGTCATAAATCGCACCAGTCTTATTTTTGTGGGCCTCGTTGCCGCAGATCTGGATTTCATATCCCTTTTTGACGGCGACCCAAGGATCATTGCCTGGGTTGGGGAACCTAACAAAGACACCCGAGTTGTCAGCATCTTCTGGGGCCAAAAACTCGACCGTAAAGCACGCGTTAGTGAATTCTTTTTTACCATACCACCAGAGTCCCATTCCTCCTTTAGCAGTGGAAACACCGTTCTTTTGCTCGAAAGAACCAGGACCTGCCATCTTCCAATCGGAAGCGGCTTCAGGGAGGACATTGTAGGATTCCTTAGCACTTAGCGGGCTGAGGAGTAATGGAAGGAGGGCTAATCGTTTCATAAATCGGTTATACAGTGACCTTTCTACGCCAGTGGTCAACCGGGTTTGTCAGAGGATTTTTCAGGCTCGCTAAATTGTTCATCATTTTATAGCTTTTTCTTACCGCTCCCCGGGCAGTCGCTGGTTTTCGAATGAAAATTGGAGGAAAGTCCGGACACTACAGAGCAGTGTGCCTCCTGAAAGGGGGGGACAGGGGTCCGAGAGGACCGCTGGACAGATAGTACCACAGAAAACAAACCGCCTTTTTCGGAAGGTAAGGGTGAAAAGGTGGGGTAAGAGCCCACCGCGCCGAGGGTAACTTAGGCGGCATGGTAAACCTCTCACAGTGCAAGACAGAACAGGGGAAGGGCTGCTCGTCCGTCCGATCCCCGGGTAATAGTCGCAGAGATAAATGACTGCCGAAGTCCATACAGGATGGATGGAACAGAATCCGGCTTACAGGGGAGCGGCCGCCACCCCTTTGTCACTCTCTTCTGGCATTGTGCGAAAGTAAGAAACATTTCAGCTTCCCTTACTTTGACTTGGCACAACGAAAGCCGGTGTGGTTGGTAGGGGCAAGAGATTCTGAATAATGCCGCGCTCCGGGACGGTAACGCAGGCAATAAGAAGTGTGGCAGAGGAAAGATCCGCCCTTTGTAACATGGAGAAGGCTCAGCGCGTGCTGTTTTCCAAAGATCAAAGGTGAGGGCCACTCGCCATTCTGGAGGAACCAATTCACCTCAATCTGACTCACACCTCCACGTGGTCCTTTTGGATCTTTCTTCGGGGTTTTAATAAAGAGCGAATATGCGTCCGGCCGATAGAGATCGGAACAATGTTCCCAGGCATTTCCCGCCATATCATAGAGCCCAAATTTATTGGGCGGAAAAGATTTAATAGGAGCAGCACCCTTGAAGCCATCTTCACCAGTATCCTTGTGGGGAAACTCTCCGGTGAAGACGTTGGCTAACCACTTTCCCCCTGGTTTTGGACTATTGCCCCAAATGTAATCGAATCCTTCGTTTCCCCCACGGGCAGCGAGCTCCCATTCCGCTTCCGTTGGCAGCCTTTTACCGGCCCACTTACAATAAGCATTGGCATCTTCCCACGTGATACAAACAACAGGATAATTTTCCATACCCTTGAGATTGGATTCAGGACCCGTCGGATGTCTCCAAGAAGCACCTTCTTGAAATCGCCACCATTGCCATTCAGCACCCTGTCCGCGAAGCTTAACCGCCTTAGGGGGGCCTGAAAAAACAATACCTCCAGGCTTCAGAGCCTCTGGAGGAGCCTTCGGGAAATCTATTTTTGACCAGCCTCTCTCGGCCTGAGTTTTATAGCCGGTGGCATCGACGAAATCTCCAAACTGCGCGTTCGTGACCTCGTGTTCGTCAAGATAGAACCCGCTGACAGTCACCTTATGAACAGGGCGCTCTTCATCGTTGAAGGGAATATTTGGATTTTCTTTGGTTCCGCGGGTGTAGGTGGTGCCTTTAATCCACACCATTCCTTTGGGAGGGTTCCCTTTGCTGGTGATTTCCTTTGACTCAGGAATGGCATGCAGGAGTGAAATGGTCGGTATGATAGAAAGAAGTCGATTCATGAGGCTTGGATTTCAAAAGAGGACAATTTATCTACGGGTATGGCTACTACTATGTTTCGCCCTTGTATTGATCTTCACGAAGGCAAAGTGAAGCAGATCGTTGGAGGCACACTCAATGACAGCGGAGCAGTTGAGAACTTTGTCTCTGAGAAGTCGCCGTCTTGGTATGCTGCGCGCTTTGCGAAGGATCTATTACGAGGAGGCCATGTGATTAAATTAGGGCCAGGGAATGATGAAGCTGCTCGGGAGGCCCTTGCCACCTGGCCAGGGGGACTTCAAATTGGAGGGGCGATTTCGTGTGACAATGCCATAGCTTGGCTTGAAGCAGGAGCGAGTGGTGTAATTGTAACTTCATGGCTTTTCGATTCTCAGGGGAAATTCCTAGAGGATCGGGCTTCGCTCTTGGCTGATAAGATTGGAACAGAAAAAATCATTATCGATCTCAGTTGCCGACAAGTGGGGGCGGGATGGACCGTTGCAATGAACCGTTGGCAGACCCTGACGGAGATGGAAGTCAACTTAGAAACGATCGGGTATCTTTCCAAATACTGTGGTGAATTTTTGATCCACGCAGCAGATGTAGAAGGCCAATGTGCTGGGGTCGACGTGCCTCTAGTGAATTTGCTTGGGCAGTGGACCGGTTGTCCGATCACCTACGCTGGAGGGGTCAGGGGGATTGATGATTTGAACTTAATTAACGAAGCTAGTGAAGGCCGTTTGGATGCTACGGTCGGAAGTTCACTTGATCTTTTCGGAGGAACCGGAGTGTCTTACGAATCTCTCCTAAACTGGAACCATGGAACCTCAGCAACCTAAGAGAGGAGCGGGTTCATATCAATCGGTATCGCTCGAGAAAAATGATCGTAAAGCTCCAAGGAGTTCTGAGGTAACGTATGATCAAAAACGCCAAATCAATGACGAGTGGCGTGCTTGGATAGGCTCGTCCAATCCTACCGGCTTAATGCGATTACGCACTCGAGGTGACGAGTCTGCGGAAATAGATCAAAAGGCTGGATACTTTCGATTTTATAACCCTGTTCCAAAAAACTCTTCAGATCCCGCATCTGCGTTGCTGGATTACAGGAGACATAAACGACGCGGCTAGGGCCGAAGGTGAAAAGTTGATTAAGAAAATCCATACTACAGCCTTTTCTTGGGGGATCGATAAGAACGGAGGTTTGTTCAGATGGAAAGGTGATATCGGCAAAAAGCGCCTCAGCCGATGATGCAATGAAACTGGCGTTCTCAATACCATTTGTTTTTGCATTACGACGGGCCCAGTCGGCTGAAGTTTCTGAGAGTTCGATTCCAACCACTTGTTCAAAGTTTTTCGCCAAGGTCAGGCCAAACAGCCCAGATCCACAATAAGCATCGAGAAGGTATTTTTGATTCGGGCCCTTCGCTTGTTCGGCAGCATGTCCAGTGAAAGATTCCAGAATGAAAGGATTGTTTTGGAAAAAGTCACCGGCAAGAAAGTTAAACTTTAGATCGCCGACTTTTTCGGAAACGGGAGCACGGTGATCTGTCTCGACGCGATCCTCGGTTGCCCGGAGGAGAAGCGTGGCTCCCTTTTTATACTCCGCGGCCCGGCGTTTAACATCGTCACGGATTGGCTGGAGGGCTTGATTGATCTCATCCATCGCAATCGGGCAATTGTAAACATCAACGAGGCGAGTTCGCCGGTTAAACTCTAGAAAGCCGATTGGAAAATCCTCACCAGGTTTAGGGCGCTGGAAGTGTGGTGTGATCTTTGAGCGATAGCCCCATTGTTTTGGCGAGGGGATCGTTGGATTGACCTCTTCCTCGATTCCGACCATGTGCAAAAGGAGCTCCCGAACCTGTCTAGTTTTCCATTCAAGCTGCTTTTCGTATGGCAGATGCTGATACTGGCAACCACCACAAGTCGTGAAATGGCGGCAGTGAGGTTCTATCCGGTCGGGCGATGGTTCCAGAATCTCAACTAGATCAGCGTGAGAACAATTTGCCTCATTTCGCCAAACCTTAGCGCGAATTCTTTCTCCCGGCAGAGCGAAAGGAACGAAAACGACCCAACCGTCAGGTTTGGCAATCCCAGCTCCTAGATTTGAGAGGGTCTCAATTTTGAGTTCGACAACTTCGTGCCACTCGTAGGGTTCCGCTTTGAATTTACGGGGGCGCTGTTGAGCCATGGTTAAGGATGCTCTGCGTTATTCTTCCGCCGGAGCAGGGCGACTAGGCTTAATGTCAATGGCGCTGTCAGATCCAGGAGCGGTAACTTCTGCTGGAATAGGACCACTGACAGTTTTTTTATTTTCATCCCTCAGGAGCTCGGAAGTGGTATCAGGATCAACCAGTTGGAGGTTGTCACCAGTTCCTTCGGCAGGAAGGAGGTCCGCAGAACTGCTAGGGGTCTTCACAGACGTTTTAGCCTTTGTCGTGCTGCCCTTGAGCTCCTCTGCCTTATCTTCTTCATCCCATCGGTCCTCAGCTAGATTAGCACAAGAGAGAAGGAAAAATGGTAAAGAGATAAAGATCAAGAATTTCACGGCCTATCTGGTTGTTAAGCCCAGAGTATGACCTCCACGCGTGCTTGAAGCAATGCTGAAAAACTATTGTTCGCTAGCCTCAAATTCTTTTTTAGCTCTTTTCCGAGCCTGGGCCACAAAGAAATTGCACGCTTCCTGACAAACCATCGGGATTGCCGCGACCGTCTCTTCATCTCCAATGATACCATTGAAGCGGGAAGCTTCGGAGTCCTCCAAAGCGGTTGTTTCGTCAATTTTCCAGAGTATTTTCTTAACGCATTTATTAGAGGGACCGCAGAGGGACTTCACCAATTCTTGGGCGCCCACATCTGAAACATTACGGGCATGCCGATACATTCCAGTCTGTCGGTTCAGTTTATCTCTCAGGTTCTGAACTCGAGCCTTACCCTGATTTGTGGCATTCCACAAACCAAGCGATGCTGGATAAAACAAATCGATAGCCCGCCTAAGTTCCTCGACTGATTCAAACTCAAAAATCCAACCGGTTCTAAGAGACAGCTCACCTTTCGTGAAGCGATATTCGCCACCCGATGTATACAACCCAATTTCCCTAGCATCATCTGGATTGGTGTGAAGCTCCAGTGAATCGAGGTTAACATCATCAATATGATGGAGACGAAAAGGATGTCGGAGAATACGCAGTTGTCCGATTTGATTAATTCCGGAATCTAGCGCGTCGGAAAGAACTTTAGTGAGCATCATTTTGGGCATCAAAGGTTGAGATCTGATCAAGGATGACATCCGCCATCTTAGGCTCGGTGCCAATCGCAGCAGAGTAGTAGAGTGTCTTCTCCTGAAGATGATAAGGATTGCGGCGAAAAATCTCTTTCTGGCTTGCAGCAAGTCCTTCTTCCTTTTCAAAACCGAGCATCATCGGAATATCTTGGTAACTGTGAAGCCCGTCAGCGATAAAAAAGGGAACTACGATGGCATTGGGGGTTTTTGCTAATTTGCCCCAGTCAGCGATAAATGGTGGCTCTTCCATGTAGGTGTCAATGACATCAAAGAAGCGGCAGTTAGGCAGAGTTTTAATGTGGTCGACTTGATCCTTAATCGCTTTAGTCGAGTTTTTATTAAGTCCAGTGCCATGCCCCACGATAAAGAGTGTAGATTCTTCCTGTGGAACACCAGGAGCCACTTCATCTGTGCGCTGGAGAATAAGTGAAGTCATTGAAGGATGTATTCCGACCGGATCGCAGTAGTGAAAAGTCTTGTTATTAACCACGGTGGTGGGACCGGTAAGACCAAATTCACGAGGGATAACCTCCTGAGTAAAATATCCCTCGCTTATAAAATCCGGCACAACATAAATTTCATCAGCGTCGATCATATAGACTGCTTCCCGCATGGATGGTTCCTCTTTCCAAAAACAGCAATGAACCTCGCCGAAGACATTTCTGTCCCTAATTTCCTTGGCATGATCAAAGTAGGGTGTAGACGAATCCGGGTTTTCAGTTGAACCGTGACCCACGATGAGCAAAGCCGCGTCTGGCTTTGGTGAAAATTCCATAGGCCAACCTTAGTTTCACTTGGGAATGTCGCAAGTGAATGTGTTGCCACTAGAGCGACTTGAGACGGAGCTGGTATCCGGGCGCTAAGGTTGTGATCGCTGCTGAAAGCTTTTTTTGAATAAGAGGACTGCCATAAAATGGGCCAGATCCAGCCCCCCCGGAAGTGTGGGTTTCGATAAGGACGAGTTCACCTTTACTAATGAAAAATGAGGGGTTTCCACTATCACCCTTCACGAGATCCTTGCCCCACCCATGTTTTGTAACCTTGGGGTGACGGAAAGCAATCGATGTAGATCCCACTCGATCAATCTCATGAAAAAAAATACGTCGATTCTGACCAGTAACCGCGGCGGTCGTTCCTTTGAGAAGAGAAAAATCCTCACGAGGTGCAGGGAGGGCGTAAACTTTTAGATCGGGTGGAACATCTGAATCGAGAAGCCCCACCGCGACATCTCCAACCACCCCAATAACACCTACCAAATTGCGCTCAACTCGCATCCCCATTCGGTTATGAAACACCACTTTATCTCCTGGTTTACGACGATAATGGGACGCCATGATGACGTGACGACGCGTAACTAGAGTCAACGTCATTTTCTCATTGAATGAGACTCCCGACATATCAAAACTTCGTGACCAGCCGGTCATCATTTCTGCATCACCTCTAATCGAATAGCGCTTAAATATGTTAGGCGAGCCTCCCACCGGGGGCAGGCTAAGACTACTGGGGGCAGCGGGGTTTTTCGAGGTGCAGGAAACAACCACAAAGAAGGAGAGTAAGATTAGCCAACGCCACATGGTTGAATGTTAGGGTAGGACTCAGATGAAAAAAGCCCGGAGTGGGCTGGGCAACTCCGGACTTTAAACGATGACTTTAAGTTAGCGATCAACGCGGGCTGATCCTCCGCCAACAAGTTTGCCGACCTCCTCTTTGGTTACCATGGTAGTGTCACCAGGGGTAGTCATTGCAAGAGCACCGTGGGCAGCGCCCCATTCGACAGCTTTCGCCGCATCGTTAAACTCAAGAAAGCCATAGATAAGTCCGGAAGCAAAAGAATCACCACCACCAACGCGGTCGAAAATTTCGAGGTGTCCACGATTGGTGGAACTATAGAACTCGCCATCGTGCCAAGCTAATGCGGACCAATCGTTATCAGAGGCGGTGTGAACCTCTCGAAGAGTCGTAGCGGTAGCCTTAAAATTGGGAAACTCACTCACAGCCTTTTCGATCATTCCCTTGAAGTTTGAGATATCGATTCCGGTAATATTCTCTTCGTCAACTCCCTCGACCTCAAATCCAAGGCAAGCTGTGAAATCTTCTTCGTTACCGATCATAACGTCGACATACTTGGCGATTTCACGATTCACCTCCTGCGCCTTAGCTTGCCCTCCGATCGACCTCCAAAGGCTAGGCCGGTAGTTGAGGTCATAAGAAACAACGGTCCCGTATTTTTTGGCGATCTTACAAGCCTCGATCGTAAGCGCAGCGTTACCCTCTGAGAGAGCGGCGAAAATCCCACCTGTGTGGAACCATCGAACACCGAGGGTTCCAAAAATATGCTCGAAATTAAAATCATTAATCGTGAGTTGGGAAGCTGCAGTATTGCCACGGTCCGAGGTTCCTTTAGCAGCACGAACTCCAAAACCACGCTCAGTGAAATTAAGCCCATTCCGAGCGGCAACACCGAGTCCATCAAAGTCAGCCCACTTAATAAACTGGGTGTCGACCCCGCCTTGAAGAACAAGATCTTCCAGAAGGCGCCCAACTTCATTATCAACAAATCCGGTAAGGACGGCCGCACGCTTCCCAAAGCAACGGCGGAGTCCGCGAGCAACATTATATTCGCCGCCACCTTCCCAAGCTTGGAACTGACGAGTGGTGCGCACTCGACCGTCACCCGGGTCGAGGCGGAGCATGATTTCGCCCATCGAAAGAATATCGTAGGCACATTCGGAGGCTGGTTTAATTTCGAGACTCATGAGATTTTTAGAGGGCTAATTTGAAAATTAAAGAACACCATTCGCGCAGAGGACATCGTCAGCTCCCGAGAAAAAGTTGATTGCATTATTTAAACAGCGGTTAGCCTGACGTTGCACCGATTCATGCGTGCGTGAGCCGATATGGCTCGTGATGATACAATTCGGAGCACCGATGAGAACGTGACCAGGGGCAGGCGGCTCCGCGTCGAGGACATCGGCTCCATATCCTCCAACTTTACCAGACTTGAGAGCGTCAGCCATATCCTTAGTGTTCACGAGTTCTCCGCGGGCGCAGTTGAGGACGATCACTTGGTCACGCATTTCAGCAATTTTGGCAGCATTAATCATGTCTTCTGTTTCATCGTTAAGAAAACAGTGAAGTGAAACAACATCAGAATTGTGTAGGACTTCGTTCATTGAGGAACATCGCTTCACACCATTTTCTGACGCGAAGGAATCATCGAAGTAGGGATCAAAAGCAATGATGCTCATCCCAAATGCGCGGGCTCGGATTGCGACCTCTTTACCAATGCGCCCGAGCCCAAGAATCCCAATCGTCTTTCCCATGATTTCATTTCCAACAGGCTTTTTCCAGCCAGCAACCCACTCGCCATTCTGGACAGCAACGGCGTTTGATTGAATATCTTTAGTTATCCCGAGAAGGAGTCCGAAAGTATGCTCGGCTACCGTTGTATGATTAACACCGGGAGTGAAAAGAACAGGAAGTCCCTTTTTCGTCGCATAATCGACGTTAATTTTGTCGAGCCCAATTCCATATTTTGAAATGATTTGGAGTCGGGGAAGTGATTTATCGATTACAGCTTGGGTAATGGAATCGTCACCGCAGAGAAAGGCGTCGAAATTACCGGACAAATCGAGCATTTCGGCCTCCGATAGCGGGCCACGGGCACGGATGACTTCCCAGTCTTGGGAGTTTAAAAGATCTTGGTGGGTCCCCGGGGTGTCCTGAAAGGAGGTGGTGGTGAGAAGAACGCGTTTGCTCATAATTCCAAGAGATAAACTTGTGTGACAGCTTGCTAGTGGAGAATCCAAATTTTTGCAATCAAAACGAAACTAGCGAGTAAGAATCCCTCTAGAAGAAGGAGATCGCACGGCTTCGATTAACCTTGTCGCTACCGGCCCAAAATCTTGGCTGTCTACCTCTTTAAGAGCCTCTTCCCGAGTAGATTTAGATCTAAGAACAAGAGAATAGGCCTGCTTAATTTCCTTACGATCTTCGGGGGTGAATCCACCACGTCGCAAACCAATGACGTTGAGCCCAGAAAGCTGGTTGATCTTGTGCGCGACGCAATAAGGAGGCACGTCTTGGGTTAATGTGCTATTTCCTTGGCTCATAGCGAAATCTCCAACGTGAGTGAATTGATGAATGGCAGTACCGCCCCCAAGGAAAACCTTATTTCCGATTTGAACGTGTCCCGCAATCATGACGTTATTAGCGAGAATATTATCATCCCCGACGATGACGTCATGAGCAATATGAGACACCGCCATAAAGAAATTCCTGTGACCGATGATGGTATTTCCGTTAACTTCAGTGCTGCGGCTGATCGTGACATGCTCTCGAAAGTTATTATCGTCTCCAATAATTACGCCTGAGTCTATTTGAGGATCAAAGGAAAGGTCTTGAGGAGAACCACCAATAACGGCGCCGTGATCGACCATATTATTTCTCCCCATTTTGACCCCACGACAAATTTTGGCATGAGATGCGATCCGGCAACCTGCAGCGATTGAGACCCCAGCTTCGATAATTACAAAAGGA
>Ga0206682_10000177_pt1 | contig 66783 bp, 56 predicted proteins | sample M240m12015metaG_FD_155444 | JGI IMG/M metagenome (GOLD analysis project Ga0206682, IMG submission 155444) | Ammonia-oxidizing marine archaeal communities from Monterey Bay, California, United States - M2 40m 12015 | ecosystem: Environmental > Aquatic > Marine > Intertidal zone | place: USA... | reverse complement strand
AACTTCAGGATCTTATCGATCAACTTAAAGATGAAGACCAGACACCACCTCAAAGTGATGAAGGTCAGTCTGATGAAGATGAGAACGGTGAGGAATCTAACGACTCATCCAGCAACTCAGAAGAGGGTGATGAAGAGGGAGAAGAAAGTTCTTCTGATGCCAAAGCCACTGAGACTGAAGATGAGTTAGAGGATGAAGACGGTGAAAAGTCTATCGCTGGTAAAGGGGCTGACAATCCTCCAAGTGATCTTCCTGAAGTAGAGACTGATAAGGCTCAAAGAGAAAACATGTCTGATCTGGTTGAAACTGGTTCTACTTTTCTACAAGGCATGACTCGCCAAGCGTTTGAACTACTAACTGCTGATTATAAGACTGTGCTTCAGAGCCGTATAGCCCATGATATCAAACTTGATGGTCTGGGTTACGAGTTTATGGAGCCAGAAGTTAGCTATGACACTTTCATGGCTGAGACCAAGCAAGTTGTAAACTTGATGGCTAAAGAATTCGAGATGCGTAAGGCAGCCTTTCGTTCAGCCCGTGCCCGTACCTCGACTAAGGGTTCACTTGATGTTAACAAGCTTCATTCATACAAGTATGATGACCAGTTATTCAAACAGGTGACTACTCTTGCCGACGGTAAAAATCACGGCATGATTATGCTAGTCGATTACTCAGGGTCAATGTACCAGCGTATGCCTGCTGTAATGCGCCAGACTATTGCTCTAGTGATGTTCTGCAAGCGAGTAAACATCCCGTTCGAAGTTTATGGGTTTACTACTCGCCGTGCTAACACTGTAGAGTTTACTGAAAAGCTGAAAGCCGCTTCGAGTAACCTAACTCGTTTTGAGTATGATGAATTGCAATTGAACCAGTTGTTCAGTAACAAAATGTCTAAATCGGATTTCAATCTAGGTATGCGTACCTTCTATGATCAAATGTATAAGCTACGTTACTTGCCTTCACTGGAAGACTTTGGAAGTACTCCTCTGAATGCCGCATTACTCGCTACTCAGTACCTGATCCAAGACTTCATGAAGTCTAATCCAGTGCATAAGCTGAACCTAGTCACTCTAACTGATGGTGAAAGTGACCGAGTATATTTGAAGTCTGGCGTTGACAACTCTTTTGCAAGCCGTGACTATGTGATGAATATCAACGGCAAGAAAGTTGATCTTCACATGGGTTGGGGAGATTCTCGCAAAAACACTGCCAAGATATTGAATGCTGTTACTGGTCCTAACGTGACCACAGCCAACTTCTTTATCTGCGACCGTCGTGATTTCAAAAATGAGTTATACACGATCCTGCCTTACAAGCATTCTGCTCAACAGGTAGCCCGTAAAGAGATGACCAAAAACGGTGTCTGGGTAGTCGAGAAAGAAAGTGGATATGATCGCCGATTCATTATGGTCGACAAGTCTTCCAGCATGTCAGGCGAGACTGATGATTTCGAAATCGAGTCAACTGCTACCCCAGCCCAGATCGCCCGTGCTTTCAAAAAGCATAGCGGATCTAAGAAAGGCAACCGAGTGGTTACCAAAAAGTTTGCGGAATTAGTTGCATAAAAGTGAAAATAAGGGTTGACATTGTGGTCAATCCTGTTAAAATACTTGTATAAATTGAGAAAAGTGAGTTATATTATGAAAAATGTTCAAGAAAAAATGCAAGCGATCAGTGCCGCTCAGAATGCCTTTGCTACTATAGAAAGTATTCGACCAGGTGCGATACCTCATGAGACTAAGGTACTGTTAGCTGAACTGAAAGTCGATCTAATGGATATCCAAGATGCCCAAGAAGAGGAAAACGCTTCTGGTCCATTCGGAGAAATGGACAAAGTAGTTGATAATTTTTTTGAAAATAGTGCATTTAATGGTTGACATTGTGGCTAGACCTGCTATACTACTTGTATAGATTGAGATAAACCGAATGACTGGAGACTATATTATGATGAATTTATCCGAAACCCAAGCCAATCTTCTTGATGCGTTTGTAACGTCCCACGAAGGTCAGGCTTCTTTTGAACGCCAAGAGATGTTCAAATTTGCTGAAGAGAATGGCTACACTGGCTCTGCCGCTTACACTCTGATGAAACAACTGCCTCGAGTAGGTCGTGGTGTTTACCAGATGATCGGCTCAGGCAATGTCGTTCCTATGACTCCGCAGGTATCGCCTCAAGCAATACCTCAACAAGCGGCACCAGCCGCACCTGTCGCCGCTGTCGGCAAAGTACAGTCTACTTCTTCTGAAGAAGTTTACGTGCCTAGTGCTGATTCCACTTTCGTAAAGTGGGGCTACTTCAATGACGTTAAGAAGATTGTTCAAAGCCAATTGTTCTATCCGATGTATGTTGCTGGTCTATCTGGTAACGGTAAGACAATGATGATTGAGCAAGTTTGCGCTAACCTAAAGCGTGAATACGTCCGTGTGCAAATCACTCCTGAGACTGATGAAGATGATTTGATTGGTGGATTCCGCCTGCTAAATGGTGAGACTGTCTTTGCAAAAGGTCCAGTCATCAAGGCGATGGAAGCTGGAGCGATCCTGTTGATCGATGAAATTGACCGTGGCTCTAACAAGCTGATGTGTCTGCAAGGCATTCTAGAAGGTAAGCCCTTCTTGATCAAGAAAACTGGTGAAGTGATTACGCCTAAGCCAGGGTTCAATGTCATTGCTACTGCTAACACTAAAGGTCAAGGTGATGAACAGGGTCGCTTCATTGCGGCTACGATAATCGATGAGGCATTCCTTGAGCGTTTCACGATTACACTTGAGCAACCTTACGCAACGGCAGCCGTTGAGAAGCGAATCGTTAACAACCACATGACCAAGTTCGGTGCAAACGATACTGAGTTTGCTGAAAAGTTGGTACAGTGGGGTCAAGCAATCCGTAAGACCTTCGAAGATGGTGGGGTTGATGAGATCATCTCTACTCGCCGTCTCTGCCACATTGTTCAGACCTTCTCTATCTTCGGTGATCGAATGAAGGCAATTGAGTTATGTGTCAATCGTTTCGATACTGATACACGTGGGGCGTTCATCGACCTTTACACCAAGATCGATACTGGTGCATACCAGACCGATGATGTTCCTACTCCTACTGATGAAGACTTCATTGATAATATGGATTCTACCTCGTTCTAAATAGTATTAGATAATCCATTGACGGGAGCTTCGGCTCCTGTTTCAATTCAAGGGATAAAATATGTCAAGATTACAATACCTACTACTTTTAAGCATAGCAGCCTTCGCCTTTTATCCTGCTGAGGAAACTGAGTTATTTCTAGTCAGTATTATGGTAACGTATGCCACAATATTCTACTATTACGTTACAGCCGTCATGATGACCATTAAGCAAATATCTTTTGACTGGGAGAGTGGACTATCTGAGATGTGGCAGTTTCGATTTATCATGGGTATGGCAATGTTAATAATGTACATGCAAGGATACATAGAGGTCTTTTACTACATACTACCATTCTTTGTGATAGGCATTATAGGCGACATTTTCTCTACATTACTGCTATTAGGATACATCGAGTTAGGAGAATCAAAAGATCCTCCAGATGAATGATGCATTGTAAAAGCAATATTAGTTCATATTGTCACATTTTGTAAAGTTAGGGCGCTCAGGCGCCCTTTTCGTATAAATAATCGTATATAATGAAAACAACTCATAGGAATACAATATGGAAATGTTGCAGTTTGTAGCTGATGTGGGCTTTCCAATAGCCTCTGCCTTAGCTGGAGGTTTCTTTGTGTTTCTCACACTTAAGTTTATTCTGGATGGAGTACTCGGAGATATTAAAACTCAAAGAGGTTTCGCTCAGGCACTAGACAATAGAATTAAAACGATGAACAATGAAGTAGTTAGAATTGATGTTTCAGTATGCCATGCGTTTGGAATTTCACCTGACTTAAACCGCATTTCAAGAGCGGATGGACAACAGGATGCAAGGAAGGATTAACAATGCTATTTGTAGATTACACCTTTGATTTGGTAGGTGAGCATATCATGATGGACAGAGAACTAAAGCCTGAGTTGGTAAAGATCAAGCATGGCGATAAGTTTATGGCATCGATATCAAAAATTGAACGAGACGGTCAAGTATATGAGCAAGTCACGTTTGTTAAACACCCAGACGATATAAGAACTACAACAGATACGGATCAAAATAAGTAATGGATGTAGTAGAGCTAGATTTAGCCCAGGCTGTAAGTCAGTATGGGTTCCCAATAATTGCCGCTGGCGGTTTAGGGTATTTTATATATTATATTTGGAAATGGGTAACTGAGGAAGTTAATCCCGTTATAGATGAATCGCATATGACGCTTATCGCTTTAATCGATAGAGTGCGTATGCTGGACAACGATCTGATTAGACTTAAAACGAAGTTAGACCTTGTCCTAGAAAAACAGGAAAAAGAGAAAAATGAAAAAGAGACTATTGAAAGGACTAACACTAACACTGTCAGTAATGTTAATACCAAATCTGGTAAACGCAAGTGAGTTGACGCATGACTTTTTGTCCCCAGCCTTTAACGGTCAAGGATACAGTTCGCACATTTTGACCATTGAGCAAATACAAGCAAACAGAAAAAAGGAATTAAAGGACGAGGCGAAAGCAGAGGAAGACAGATTAGAGAGAGAACGTAAAAGTACTAACGCATACAAATTCCAGAACAATCTGGAATCAAGAATTTATGCTACTCTATCTAAGAATATTGCGGACCAACTTTTTGGTGAGACAGGTGAAGGAACAGTTGACGGAGAATGGTATATTGCAGAGTCACCTTTTGGCGATGAGATATCATGGATGAGACTAGACGGAAGAATATATGTAACTATAAAGGACTCAAACGGTGATATAATTTCTGAGTTCGATGTACCAGTTGGAGATTTTGCATTCTAATGAAACACTTTTTTATGATATCAGCACTTTTGCTACTGACTAGCGGATGTGCTACACTTACTGAAGACTTTGGATTTATGCCTGAGCCGGAACCTGCTAAAGTAATCAAAAACGAGAATACTGAGTTTTTGACTATAAAGGGGCCATCAACAGGCAAAGCAGTAGTTGCAGTGTATGGCTTTGAAGACAAAACAGGTCAACGAAAGCCGAGTGAAAGAATGGCAAATATAAGTACTGCGGTAACTCAAGGTGCTGAAGTTTGGCTGATTAAGGCTTTACAAGAAGTAGGTAATGGTGAATGGTTTCAGGTAGTAGAAAGAGTAGGGCTAGAGAATTTAACAAAAGAACGGCAGATAATCAGACAAAGTAGAGCATCTGTCGGAGATGAAAGAGCATTAAGACCTATGTTGTTCGCTGGAGTATTAGTAGAAGGCGGCATCATAGGTTATGATTCGAATGTTTTGACTGGAGGAGCAGGAGCAAGGTATTTAGGAGTTGGTCCTAGTACTCAGTATCGTCAAGACATCGTAACTATTACTATGAGAATGGTGAGTGTACAGTCAGGAGAAGTGTTAATAAGTGTCTCAACAACAAAGACGATTATAAGCACAGGTACCTCCATGACATTTTTTAGATTTTTTGATATGGGAACTAATAGTTTAGAGGCAGAGATGGGACACACTATCAATGAACCTGTAAACTACGCAGTCAGAGTAGCAATCGAGCAATCGGTTGTAGAGTTAATTAAAGAAGGTGCCAGAAAAGGATACTGGGACTTCGTTAAATAGCATTTTTGTTTTGATATGGAAAAAAGAGGAGAATAATTTAACATAACAAATAAGTCCAGGTGGACATTTAAGGGAAAGTAATATGAGTTTTAATAAGAAACTTTTAATTTTAGCACTATTAAGTGCAATCACAGCGCCAGCGTTTGCTAGTGATGTGTATATAGATCAGGCTGGTAGTTCATCTACTATTGACATTGTCCAAACAGGAAATGGCAACTTAGTTGGTAATTCAACTACGGCAACAACATTAACAGGTAACAGCCAAGATATTGATATCACTCAAACAGGTAACAGCAACAAGACAGACATATCTACTGCCGCTGGATCCAATGACACAGATATTGCAATCGTCAATACTGGTGACAGTAACGAAACGGTAATAGGTATTGCCTCTACTGGCACTGAAATCACTTCAACAATAACTGGTGATAGTAACTTAGTAACTGTCTGTGGAACTAACGACGGCAGCGGAAAGGCTACTACTGGTACTGTAAGTGGTAGTGGTAGTTCAGTAACACAATCTGGAACTATTGCTGGCTGTACAACTGAAGTTGCTGTAGTGGATACCAAAACTACTATCGTTGCAAATGGTGACTACAACTCAATTAATATGGAGTTGGATGCCGCTGATGCTGTTAACACTATTACGGTAGGTGGCACAGCTTCAAGTAGTTTCAATAGTATTGATATATTGCAAGACGGTAACGATTCGCCTAAAATTACTATGACAGTAGACGGCAACAGTAATGTCATTGACATTAAACAGAACTAGTGTTTTACTATCACTTTTATTGATTACACTAAACACATTTGCTAGTGCTAGTGTGGATGAAGTAGGAAGCGTTACTGAGCAAACTGGTAATGCCGCACAGATAAAAAGAGGTGAAAGCGAGATAATCGAATCTCGTAAAGGTGTTGGCATCTCAATGAATGATGAGATATCTACAGCTAAGACCAAAATGGGTCTTACTTTTGAAGATGATACTAAGGTAAGCATATCTGAGCAAAGTACGCTAGTGATTGATGACTTCATTTACGATCCCAATGCGGGAACAGGCAAACTTGCTATGAATGTTGCACTGGGAACAGTGAGATATTCTTCTGGTGCCATTGCCGCAAATTCTAGAGAAAATGTCAAACTTAGAACACCCACTGCTACTATATCGGTAAGAGGAACAGATTTTACTATGACGGTAGACGAATTAGGCAGGAGTCTAGTAATACTTCTTCCTACTTGTCCCTCAAATGGTGATCCATGTTGGACAGGAGAAATCGAGGTAGCGACTGATATTGGTATGGTAATACTCAATCAAGCTTTTCAAGCAACACTAGTGTCTGATGGAATGTCATTACCATCGAAGCCCATGATTATTGATCTTGACGGTCGAGGTATTGACAATATGCTAATCATTGCACCACCTGATGAGTTGAAGGGTGTAGGATATATCGCACAAGCTGAAGCTTCAGAATATTTGGACAGTGACCTACTAGAATACTCAGAACTTAATGACGATAATTTGGAAGAAGATAAATTAGAATTTCTAGAACTCGACATCAACCGACTAGACATCGATTTTCTTGTAAACATTTTAGATGCCACCGCAATGTTGCGAGGTGAACAGTTAGAAATAGATCCAGTGTTGCCTACATATAATCAGTATAGAGATATCGTACAGGCATACTATGATGAAGAAACAATTGGTGTTTTTAGTGAAAGTTCGACACACATCACAAGTGTCACGACTACTAGAGATACCGACGGAGAAGTAAATATGTACAAAGATGCGGTGCCAGCACTGATCACACTAAACGGAGGTGGCGATGTTATCATCAATATTACGCAGTCTCAGTAGTTTAGCACTCATATTACTACTATTCATTCCAACAAATGCTTATGCAGATAGTGTGTTTATATATTATACCAATGCTACCAGCGCACATTACGCTAACCTAAAAAGTATATTAGAGGATGCAGGCTGGACTGTATCAGGCAGTAATACGACATCGGTGAGTTCAAACGATGTGAGTAATATGGACATGGTTATTGATATAGCAGGTACGTCAAACTGTGGTAGTAACTGTAGAAACGTATACGACAGCTATGTTGACGGTGGTGGAACACTAATCATTGCGGCACCTAATGGTGCAACGAATAGAATCGGTAATATCGAATCTCTTATAGAAAACGTGATGAGCGTGGGAAGCATATCTCTATCAAACGGATGTAATAATTGCTACGGCTCAGTGGCAATTGGAGATTATGCGTCAAGCACCTCAAGTGAAAACGTTCTGCCAGGTCCAGATTACCTATTCACAGCAAGCGGTGGTGAAGGAATGGCCGCAAATAGTTCAACGTCAACTTGGTATAGTTGGTACGTATGGGATTATGGAGATGGAATGGTAATTGTGACGTTTGGATACGGACAGTTAACGTCAACACACACTTACGCAGATAACATGGGAAATTTCTTAGCATCATCTACTACAACTTCTGCTCCTACTCCAGTATATGGATCTTCAGGACTAACAACAGCACAAGCAACGAGAGTGGCCGCCGCTCAAGTACTGGCAGACAACGGACAAGGAAACACTATTGAAATGGACATTGACGGTTCTAGTAATGACATATTCATAGAGCAAGCAGGTGGTCCCAGTTACGTATTACTATCGATACTAGGGAATACCAACGCTATCGACATTGATCAAGACATGGATCTAGGCGCTCATGGGTATACCGAAATCGCTATTCTAGGTGACAGCAATGAATTTGATCTTATACAAAAAGGCAGTGGAGACAAAGGAGCGTTTGTACGTATTGATGGAGATTTAAACGATGTACTAGTCAGTCAGACTGGTTCAGGCAGTCATTACTTAGACTTAGATGTCGAGGGAGACAGTCATGAGGTTGATGTGGTTCAGTCTGGAAGTGGAGACCACGAAGCCACAATTGCACTAGATGGATCAGAGCCTTGGAACTTCGAACTAAATCAAGCAGGAGCATCTAATAAAACATACACTTTACCACATACCATGACAGACGGTTCTGGCGTGAATGGTACATGTAATGCCACCGGTGGTTGCAACTTAACGATATATCAAAATGACTAAGAAATCTCCTGTAGTCTGTTGGACATCAAAGTGGGTAAACACTGGAAAGGTCGAGAAGCTAAAAATGGACAATGGAGAGTTCATGTACAGACCAACGAAAAAGCTAGAATATGTCGAAAATCCACACTGGAGACCTCGTGTAAAGATTGATAAATAGTATGTAACGACTTGAGAGGTTCAAGATGAAAATACTGCTTTCGCCATTATTCGCTATCATCACTACGTTAACTCTAACGTGGCTAACAATATTAAATCCTACACTGCTTCAGAGCATTGATCTGAGAATCAGTGACCAGTTGATCGTAAAGGAAAAGCAATTCATTGAGGATGTCGTTCTCGTAGACATCTCGGAGAAGACTTTAGAAGTACATGGACAATACCCACTACCAAGAAACATTTATGGGGATTTAATCCTCAGATTGCGTCAAGCGAATGCAGGTGTTATCGTATTTAATCTATCATTTCCAGAAGAAGATCGAACAGGTGAAGACGAAGGCTTCACGCTCATGCTTCCGAACGGAGTCATTCTTTCTCACTTCCCTAGCAATAAGGCTCAGAATAGATCCGCATACAGTACAGCTATTGTACAGGTTGGTGGTGATGCTTTGGATTATATTTACAATTATCCTGGCATAGCCGCAAACTTAGAGAAGTATGAAAATGCCGCTACTGGCATAGGCATTGCAAACACATTGCCTGAGATTGACGGAGTAGTTCGAAGATTACCTATGATTGCTGGCGTACAAGATAAACTCTACCCATCAATCATCTTAGAGATATTCAAGGCATACACTGGGTCAAATACGTTTCAGGTTAAGAGCAATGAGTTTGGAGTACAGGCAGTTCGTGTCAAAGGATTTCCTACAATCAATACAGATCCAATAAGCCGTATATGGATAAATCCAAACTATGACTTTAAACGATACGATCTAACTACAGAGTTTGACGATTTAAAAGGTGCAACAGTATTCGTGGGTGTAACAGCAGACGGAATATCTAACCCAGTGCCGACAGCATCAGGTGCCGCATATGGACATGATGTAACTGCAAGAGCATTTACCTCAGTCAAAAACCAATACAACATCGTAACTCCACCTCTTGCTGATTTTGCTAAACTTGCAACTATTCTAGGATTAGGTATACTAATAGTTGGATTGAGTTATGTGAGATTTGGTTGGGTACCACCGCTATTGCTGATCGGATCATCGATATACTTTCCTATATACTGGTTCAACAATTATGCAGAATTATATATCATAATGATGCAAGGTGCGATGGCTATACTAGTGTTTGCTCACGTGTATGGAGTCAAATACGGGCAAGAGTACTTCGCCAAGATGCGAATTAAGAAACAGTTTGGCACATATCTATCAGCACCTATGGTAGAAAAACTACAAAAGAATCCTGAGTTACTGCAACTCGGTGGAGAGACTAAACATATGACATTTTTGTTCTGTGATATACGTGGATTTACACCCATCTCAGAGCAATATAAGACGGATCCACAGGGTCTGACAGAACTTGTGAATAGATTCTTAACTCCTATGACTAATATCATTATGGAGAATGAGGGTACTATTGACAAGTATATGGGCGATTGTATTATGGCTTTCTGGAATGCTCCTCTTGATGTAGAAGAGCAAGAAAGAAAAGCGTGTTTGACGTCCGTACAAATGTACGAAGCATTAGAAGTCCTAAATGCTGAGTTAGAGAGTGACGGTTTGTTACCAATAAATATAGGCGTAGGAATCAATAGCGGCGCAGTCGTTGTTGGTAATATGGGGTCTGAGCAAAGGTTCGACTACTCTGTGTTAGGAGATGCAGTGAATTTGGCAGCCAGACTCGAAGGACAAACGAAAGGATATGGCGTGAAAACTATTATTGGAGAAGAGACGGCAAAAGAGATCGATGATGTATTTGCCACACTTGAACTAGACTGTATTGCTGTAAAGGGCAAGAACGAAGGTGTACGAATTTTCACTGTTCTAGGAGAACACTCTTGGTGGAATGAAAACTCTGCATATGTATTTGAAACTAAACAGCACATAAAGATGCTAGATTTATATCGAATGCAGAAATTTGACATGGCAATCAAGTTCTGTGATGACTTAAAGGGGTGCTTTTTAGGCACTATGGACGGATATTATGACGTATGGATTGATCGATGCAAAGAGATGAAGACTAGAGAACTGCCTAAAGATTGGGATGGAGTGTATCGCCCAACGACTAAATAAAGCAGAATTGAGTGAGAAAAGACTTGACATATACTTTTAATGGTGTATAATGACTTTATAAGATTGATAAAACACTTAGAAGTATGAGGCAAGTTTATGAAACTATCGAGTATTCTTACAGGATCGTTATCCTTAATAACCATAGTGGCTGTTACGATATTAACTGTCGAAGAACTTAAAGCACAAGAACAGGCTGCCATTGAACGTAATGCAGTAATAGAAGCAGAGATTGCAGACCTACAGTATCAGGAGCAGTTACAATGTATGGCTCTTAATATCTACCATGAAGCAAGAAGTGATTCTACTCTAGGACAAGAAGCAGTAGGCATGGTTACAATGAATCGTGTCTACAGCGAAAAGTATCCAGATACGATATGTGATGTAGTGTATCAGTCTCACTTAAACAGCAGAGGTAATCCTATTCGTAATAAGTGCCAATTCTCTTGGTACTGTGACGGTAAGAACGATACTCCTCACGATAAAGTAAAATTTAAAGAAGCGATGTATAACGCTGAGTGGGTAATGAAAAACTATGGCATTGAACGAGACATTACGGACGGCGCCACGATGTATCATGCATCATATGTTAATCCTTATTGGTCTAAAGCATATAGTAAAACTAGCAGAATTGAGTCTCACATTTTTTATAAATAAGATTATTAGACATATTCATAAGGAACCGTAAAGTGTTATCGTTTGAAAACTATCTTAAAGAAGAACTAAAACAAATCGAAGAAGGCGTTAATGATCCTGCAATCTTCAAAGCAGTATTCTTAGCCGGTGGACCTGGCTCTGGCAAATCATTCATTGTAGGCAAAACTGGACTTCCAGCACTTGGATTTAAGGTTGTGAACTCAGACGATGCATTTGAATCAGCTATGAAGAAAGCTGGTATGGAAATGGATCCGGATAACATCTTCTCCGTTAAAGGTCAAGAGTTACGAGGCAAAGCCAAGAAGCTGACAGCGACTAAGCAAGCGATGTACATAAAAGGTCGTTTAGGTCTATGTATCGATGGTACAGGTAAAGACACAGCAAAGCTGACAAACCAAGCAAAAGAACTCAAAAAGCTAGGTTACGATGTTGCAATGATTTTCGTTAACACTGACTTAGCCACAGCACAAGCACGTAACAAAGCGAGAGCAAGAACACTGCCTGCTGATGAAGTAGAAAAGTACTGGACTACAGTTCAAAAGAATATTGGTTCTTTTCAGACTATGTTCGGAAAGCAAAAGTTTACTGTTGTAGATAACTCTGAAGGCAAAGACTATCAAAAAGAAACTACCCGTGCCTATAGAGAGATCACCAAGTTTGTGAATGCAGAACCAGATAATGCTGTAGCCAAGAGATGGATTAAATCTGAGAAGGCTAAAAAGACTAGATAAATATGAGATATATGATATGTACAGAACAATGTACATATTTTGAATTGGAGATGAAAATTGAATTTAAAACAGCTAACGGCAGAAAACCATAGATCAGCAGAACGTAAAGATTTTGCCAAGATATTACTCAGTGGTAATATTGATCCCTTTCTATATTACAGATACTTAATCAATCAGTCCCAGAACTACGTTGTTCTCGAATCAGCGTTGCGTGAACTCGCATTTCCAGAAGAGTTCAGGTCAATTTTTAGGGCAAAAAAGATCATAGATGACATGCATGAACTTGAGGAAATCTACGGATTTACCTATAGCGAACTCATATGCAAGTCAACCCAAGAATATGTCGGACACATTGAAAACCTTTTAATGAACGAAGACGTAGACGGAATCATCTCGCACTTATATGTAAGACACTTTGGAGATATGTACGGTGGTGCTATCATTGCAAAACGTGTTCCTGGTAGTGGTACCATGTATCAGTTTGAAAACAAAGAAGAGATGAAGCAGAATGTTCGACTGTTGTTGAATGATAATATGGCAGATGAAGCAAATAAATGCTTTGCATTTGCGATTAGACTATTTGAGGAGTTATTGCATGAAGAGCGAATTGGATGAATCATTCGAAAGATTGATGGTTGCTTTTGGAGAGAGACAGAAAAGACTTGAAAAATTAAGTATAATGATGTATGGTTTATACGTCTTAATAATAGTTACGACAGTAGTCGGAGCAACGGTGCTGTAATGTCTATTATATGGAATAGTTTGATTGATCTTCAAAACAATCTAATCGAACAGCTATCATCAGATGCTACTGAAATACGTGAGCCTGGTATGGATAGATTCAATCAGCCTGGTTGGGTAAACAGAGTATGGTCAAATAACAATTATCGTAGGGCACACATTGATGTGGTCGATATGCGTGAAGAGAAGAAGCTGTGGATGATGCATGTATGTGTCTTTCCTCATACACATAATGACGGACCAATATACGGGTTTGATGTGATTGCAGGTGCCAATAAGATGACAGGTGCATTTTATGATTTCTCTTCTACGTCTAATTCAGAACATCCTATGATGGAACACTTCGCAACAATTGCCAAACCATTACAATGGAAAAGAGAACGAGAACTGCCGCCATGGGCAAAAGCAATCTTCAGTGATAGCATGATTGCCGCTGGTATGGTCAAAGAACCAGCAGAGATCGATCAGATATGTAAGGTTGCCAAAGAAGGTCTGTGTTACTACAAGAAAAACATTGGTAAGTATAACGGATACGCTGACAGTGATTTAGGCAAAGCATCGCAAAACTATTATGCAGAGCATCAGAAGATGAATCCACATACCCCAAATGTGATGAAAAGTTTGGGTCTTGATTCGGATGATGTCGATGCATTCATATCAGAATCGTTATTTCCAGAAATTAAATAAATTATGTGCGAGCAATTCCGCTTGTACTTTGTGAGCGCAGTGGTAAATACTGCAAGCAAGGAGAAAGTGAATGGAACTACTAACTACCTGGAGCCTTATTGGGTTCCTTTTTGCCGCTTATGCGGTGATTGCAAATGATTCAGTGCAGACGCTCGGCACTTGGATGGCATCAAACAATGAGCGATTCAATTACAAGACTATGTGGGCAGCCGCAAGTGCTGTATTACTAGCGACACTATGGTATGGTTGGACTGTAAACGGTGGAGACATCAGCTATGGTCGATTGAATAAGATTCCCTGGCAAGAAGTTCAGTGGTATCATGCCGCCGCACCAGGAATACTCGTACTACTTACCAGACTTGGTGTACCAGTATCAACATCCTTTTTAGTGTTGAGTGCTTTTGCGAGTACTTTTGTGCTAGAAAAGATGTTGATGAAGAGCATCATGGGTTATGGTATTGCCGCTCTGTTCGCATACGGTGTGTGGTACGTTGTATCACGTACACTTGATGAAGCAGAACCAGTGCAAGAGAAGAACAAAAACTATTGGCGAATAGCGCAGTGGTTCGCAACAGGTGGACTCTGGTGGACTTGGCTGTCGCATGACATGGCTAATATTGCTGTGTTTCTACCACGTGTCGTACCAGTTGATCTAATGATGCTAATATCATGTGTGTTTGTTGTGGGTCTTTTCTTCATGTTCAGAGAGCGTGGTGGCAAGATACAACAGATTGTACTAGAGAAGCATAACACAAGATATGTCCGTAGTGCGACTTTAATCGACCTGTTCTATTGGTTATGCCTGTATTTCTTCAAAGAACTCAACGACATTCCTATGTCAACTACGTGGGTCTTCGTAGGTATGCTTGCTGGTCGTGAACTCGCTATCGCAACTTTTACAGGTAAGATGAAAATGAAATCTGTATTCCCGTTAGTGGCAAGAGACTTTCAGAAGATGATGATTGGACTAGGTGCTTCAGTTGCCATAGTTCTGACTATACATTACGTACTAATACCAAACGGATTATAATATGAAAAGATTGAAGGCATTAATTACTCCTAAGGTTCTTGCATGGGGTGTTTTTGCCTTCTTTCTTATCAAAGGACTAATATGGCTATTATTGTTGTTTTTAGGTTACTATTTCTTAATTTAGTTCTTGACATCCATTCAAAAATAGCGTATAGTGTATAAATACTAATGATTCGTTGAAGCGGATTAATACTGGACAGGACTCGGGTGCGACTCCCGACAGCTCCACCAAAAGTACATTGCGCCTTACTGCAATAAGGTGTCTTTGCAGAGACGCAGACCTCGCAAGGGTCCAAGACAATGTATTTTTGATGGGGCTGAAGTAGGAATCGACTGACAGGGCAGAGAAGTGGAGAATCCGGGCGCAAGCTCCGTTAACGCAAGAAACCAAACTAAATGCAAACGATAACTTTGTATCTTCAGACTACGCACTAGCGGCGTAAATTTGACGGGCTGACCGGCTTGCCTTGGAACAGAAAATGCCGGACCAAGTTTCAATTATAAGAAAGGAAATCTAATGAAACTCGTAATCGCAACAGTTGCGGCATTAACAGCAACTACTGCATATGCAGACTCTATGTGGTCATTTGGTGGTGAAATAGACGCTAACTATGCTGTAGATGCGGCTCGCATGACAGTTGACATCGAACCGGCGTTGACATTTACGCCAACTGAAGGCTTGAACTTTGTAACAAGCACAGAGTTGGCAATATGGGATAACGAATTGGTAGCAGATAACACTATCGAAGTTATGCCTACGCTTGAGTTCGAATTAAACTATACTATGGGCTCAATGGATTCTGTAGAGTACTATGCAAAGACAAAGTACAACCTAGAAGCAACAGCACGTGAAGAGATTCACATCGGTGCTACATTTAGCTTCTAATAATCCCACAAGGATTACGAAATAAAGAGAGGCGATTAATTTCGCCTCTTTTGACAAAATGTATTGACAGAGACATCAACATCTGTTATTATGATCACTCATTTAATCAATATGAGGTATAGTATGACATCAATTATAATCCCATCAAGTGAAGCTGATCGCAAGCGGATCAAAGACTGTATGGAAGAGATTAGTAACTCCTATCTTCGACAAGAAGCTGAACGTGAGTTCGTAAAAGAAGCTATCATCTCACTCGAAGATGAAGTTGGTATTCCCAAAAAATATTTAGGCAAGATGGCTCGTATCTATCACAAACAGAACATGAGTGAAATCGTATCTGAGATAGAAGAGATCGAAGCCCTTTTAGAATCTGTCAAATAATACTTGACAGACCGTCTATTGCATGTTATAATAGACGCATACAAAGAACAAAGGATCACTAACGATGAAACACATTACAACTCACTTCAAAGAAGGATCAGAAGGTCCTAGAGCAGAAGTCTTTGAAGTTAAAGATGGCACATATGGTATTCGATACTTTATGGGCATTGGAGATACTAATCCATTCAAGACAGAAATGTTTGAAGACAAGCATGTTTCTTATGTAGAAGATGCCGCTGAGAACTGGGCTTTAGGTATTAAGGTACTCAATGGCTAAAATTTCTTATGTTGAAGATGATTTGTATAATGTCGTAATAGATAGTGATAATGGAAACGTTTCTCTTGGTGGAGAATCTTATATTAATGATAGTAAGCGTGAAGCTTACATATTTCAATTAGCCTATTTGATGGGCAGGGAGCATAAAAAATCGCAGATAACAAAAACATTGGGCTTATAAAAGAATTAAACTCTGAAACAATCATGAAAGAGATTGCAGAGAATATTTCTAAAGGAGTGCCTTACATCGATGCAGTGATATATTACGCAGAGAAGTATGGACTAGAAGTAGAAGTGGTCGGCGAGATTATTAGACGATCACCAGTTCTGAAAGCTAAGATTTACAGAGAAGCCGAAGAACTAAATATGGTAGAGAAACTTACAAGGTTGCCAGTATGACGAAAAGCTTGTATAGCACTAAAGACGCATTTGACGTTTACATATGCTATCTAGCCTTGAAGCGGCACTTTGGTTCGAACTATGATTACTTCAAATACAACGGCAAGGTTAACGCCAGAATCGATGCATTTGAAAATCGTAAAGATAAGTTTTTCTTCTTTAAGTTGGCAAAGCGAAAGGACTATAAAGAATTTTTGTTAGCTAACATGGTCAACAATCCAGACGTTTGGATTGGAGACTTAGTTGACAGTGACACCGCAAATGAAACTTTCATGGAATGGTCGAAACGTCAACAGTCTTTGGGATATGTGTTTAGTAATGAACTAGACGAATTGAACGAAGACTTTAATGCTAACTTCATTGTTGAAGATGGACAGTATCCTCGTGTATTGTCACTCTTTAACATGAAGCGCATAAGCATCGAAACTCTAGTCATATTAAGTGACTTGACAGGATGCTTCAAGTACTGGGATAAATCCATCAATGATACGATAGTTTACCCTAGTATAAATAAGATTGTTAAGAAATATGGACCATTTTTAAATTATGATAAAGTGAAAATGCGTGAAATATGTCTTGACAAATACAACGCAGTCTAGTATACTAGACAAACAAAACGATAAAATCGTAATATAAACCGCTATACACAGGAGTAAGCATATGACACAATCTTTTTCAGCCCTTAAAAAGGCACGTACATCATCTTTCGATAAGTTGAATTCTCAACTCCAGAAGATGAATTCTACAGGTAACAAAGGCGATGATCGCTTTTGGAAACCAACAGTAGATAAAGCAGGTAACGGCTACGCTGTTATTCGTTTTCTTCCAGCACCTTCAGGTGAAGACATGCCATTCGTAAGAATGTGGGATCATGGATTTCAAGGACCAGGTGGTTGGTACATAGAAAACTCTCTCACCACTCTTAGTCAGGACGATCCAGTTTCAGAGTATAACTCTAAGCTGTGGAATTCTGGTCACGATGAGGACAAAGAAGTTGCACGTAAGCAGAAGCGTAGGCTGAACTACATTGCAAACATCTATGTTGTTAAAGATAGTGCAAACCCTTCAACGGAAGGTCAAGTGTATCTTTATAAGTTTGGTAAGAAAATCTTTGACAAACTAAACGATGCGATGAATCCTCAATATGATGATGAATCGCCTATCAATCCATTTGACTTTTGGGAAGGTGCTGACTTCAAGTTAAAAATTCGTCAAGTAGAAGGCTATCGTAACTATGATAAGTCTGAATTCGACAGTGTAAGTGTTCTATCTGGTGCAGATGGTTCAGAACTCACTGATGAAGCACTTGAAGAAACTTGGGGCAAGCAACATTCCCTTTCCGATATTGTTGATCCTAAAAACTTCAAATCTTATGATGAACTGAAAGCAAAACTGTATAAGGTTCTAGGACTTGATGGCGGTGCACACGCACCCAAAGTAACCGCTGAGGACGACAATGCGGGGATGGGATTCTCTCCTAATTTCAAGGAGCGTTCTGCTCCAGAACAGGAAGCATCTCCATCTCCAACTCTTGCTAGTGATAACGGTGATGATGAATCACTGGATTTCTTCAAGAGCCTAGCTGAAGACAATTAATCTGATTAATAGTTGAAGCGACTAAGGCGACTTGCAGAAATGTGAGTCGCCTTTTTTATTGTCTAGAATCCACCTGCGAATGACATTTGAGCAGATACTTTTGGATTAGCTGTTACTAGTGTTGTTCTTTGACTACCGCCTTGATTTATTACAGTAGTTGGTCCTACATTTACTTGTGCGGCAACTGCGGCAGCCTCTCTTGATGCGGAATCGACAGCAGCCTGATCTGTTGCTTGGCTTCTACCGAGTGCGCCACGTAAGTTATCTACACCTGTAGTTAATCTAGCTAGAGTTGGCTCATCCAAGCTATCTAAGCCTGGACCAAAGTCTATAAGTCCTCTTTTATTGCCAAACAGTCTGAATGCTGGACCAGTACCGGTATCATATGTGCCACCCTTCATGAGAGTGTCCATCATCGCCAGAACAGCTCCGACATCTGCAATGATTCTTCCTAAAGCCGCAGAGCCAGCAGAAGCATCAATGTTCTTTAATCCTTCAAAACTACCGACGAAGTTATCAATTGCAACGCCAAATTTATCCATCTTAGTTATAATAGCATCATCTAAACTCTTAAGTGGCTCTAGAGCGTCAAGCATTCCTTGAAATGGACTCTTTGTTTCAGAGTCGGTACCCCATAACCAGTTCCAAGAATTTTTGAATGCGGCTTTGACTCCTCCAAAGAAATCGACTACTCCGCCTATTGCTTTAGCGGCAAAGAATGCTGTCATGCCTGCGGCTAGAGATGTTAACCCTGCTCCAACCTTTTCAGCATTAGCCATATCTAAGCCAGTAAGTGCCCCAATTCCTTCGCCAAAATTCATTAATAGAGCTTTTGTTTTTGATCCGTCCAGTCCTATTATGTCGCCAACAGCGGCTATTCCTTCAAACGCTAAGAAGAATGCGGCAATCGATGCACCTAATGCTGGTATACCTGCAAACACAGCGGCGCCTACTCCGCCTGTTGCGGCTGTTACTGCTCCTAAAACTCCACCTACACCGACTAGTGCGCCTAGAGTTTTAATTGATTTATCACTGAGAGAGTCAATCGCTAATCCAAAATTACTAACGAGTGTAGCAATTGATGAACCATCTGCTCCTAATGCGGCAACACCTGCATCTCCTACAGCAAATGCACCCATGAACGCTACAATCGATGCGGCTAAAGCTCCAGCTCCTAAAACAAACTTAGCTTTCATTTTTTCAGTTGTTATTGCGCCCAATGCTCCACCTGCGACTAACAGACCGCCTAGTGTAGCAACAGATTTAGTGTCTAGTGATCCAACAGCCGCAGAGAATCCTGTCATCAATTTCTGTACGTTGCTGAAGTCGGCACTTGCGCCTAGTGCTAAAGCACCTGCTCCAACGACATCAGTAGCGGCAAAGCCTGCCATTAATGCTACCATTCCTGCACTAATCGCAAATAGACCCTTAGCTAATGATTTTGCTTTCAGTGGAGAATATCCAACAATCGCACCACCTGTCATCAGGGCTCCTAGTGCGGCTACAGCAGGAAGAGTCAATGCTCCTATAGCTGAAGAGAAACCAGTGAGCATAGTCTTTACGTTATTAAAATCTAAACTTGCTCCAAGGGCACTTGCACCTGCAAATAGAAGATCGCCTGCTAATAGACCTGCTAAGAAACCGCTAATGCCAAGACCCATAAATGCGAGTCCTTTAGCCGCTGATTTACCTCCGCCAAACGCAGACGCTAATGTTGCACCTCCTAAGAGTGTACCTAATACAACTAGTCCTTTCGTATCTAGACCGTTAAAGATAGTCCCGACACCGGTAACTGCTTTACCTATGGCTCCAAAGTCTAATGATCCACCTAATGCTGTGACTCCTGCGAATATAAGATCGCCTGCTAATAGACCGCCAAGAAAAGCACTAATAGCAAAGCCCATTGTGCCTAACCCGATAGCACCACTAGTGCCTCCGACTGCTCCTATTGCAGTGATTGCACCTAATGCCACAAACGCTTTAGGATCCATAACTTGAATGACTTCACTGAATCCTAATGCCGCAGTCTTCAGACCCTCAAAATCCATTCCCTTCGTTTCTTGCATCCAACTTAATGTTTCAGATCCAGCTAGTAAACCACCAAAGAATGTAGGTATTGCTACTCCAAGTAATGCAAGACCTCCAACACCCTTCATGGCTGTCATAGCAAGACCGCCTAATCCTGCCATACCAGCTAAACCTAGTTTTCCAAGACCACCACCGCCTCCACTACCACCAGCGACTGCTGGACTAGCAGAAGTGTTTGCCGCAGCCGCTAGGGCTGACGCTTGTTCGTCTGCTTGGGATTGCGCTAGATTTCTTCTTCTCTCTGCCGCTCTGAGTTCATTAGTCTGTAAGTTAAAGGTATCTGTTAATAGTCTAGTTTGATTTCTAAGGGAATCACGCATAGAATGTAACGCTGGAGTAATTTGATCCAGCGTCTCTTTAGATAGATTTACTACTTGTGGTTTCCTAGCCATCTTACTTTACCTTATTTACCAATAGCTTCTTTTGCATAGAATGCCGCTACGATAGCCGCAACTGATACAAAGTATGTGGGTGCAATGTCGCCTAAAATTTTACCAGCATTATCAAGTCCTACTAGTGATGCAATTACCACAGCAAAGGGGTATAACAGCATACCGAACAATGCAAACCATGCCATGTTTCGTTGTGCATCCTGCTTCTTATCTTCATTCTCAAGCATAATCATACGTTCTTGCATATCTAATTCAGCATCAGTGATGATGCCATCTCCGTCCATGTCTGCTGATTCTAATTTAGAACCGGTTTGTAATTTCTTTGCCATGTTAGCTCCTAGCTATGTTTATTGTTTAGTTGATTCTATAAATTCAATTAACATATCCATATACAAGTCACGTTCATAAGGCATTAAGTTTTCTATATCCCTTATGCTATATTTATGATGTTGAGCCAATGAAAACACATTTTTGTAGTATGCCATAAGATTATTATGGCTCAACATTATGTAAAAAAAGAGTCCATACCCTCCACTACAAATTGTTTCTTCTTGCCTTTATTGTCTTTATAGTCAATCGTGTGTTTTAGTTTAGGCATAGTTACGTAGAACTTTTGAATATCTTCTACTACTGAACTAGTGAATCCATCCACAAAATCTGAAACCTCTTCATCGGAAAAGTCTGATAACTTAAACACTTCATCAGATGATTCATCTACTAGAGTATCGATACACGAAATCATTGTAGTGAACATTTGCTCTGTAGAACCTTCTTCTGTATTCTGCATCTGCCTAACTTCTTCTAAGCTAGGGTATCGCATCATCATGTAGTACTGATCGTTAATATTGATCTTTTTAGTGTGTTCATCGTTAAACTGAACTTTGACTTCATTTATATCGATTACTGTATCGATTTTTTCTCCTGTATCTTCATCTTCGAATCCAAATGCAATCTCGTTATTAACAGACTTTGCTCTAATGTTTAAGATGATATATTCTAAATCAAACACTGATAATGTATCCACGCCAATCTCTGGCATGCAGTTGTTGATTACTTGTTTGATTGATAAGATGATCTGATCCATGTCTTTTGATTCTTGTGCAATCAGAAGAATTTTTTCCTCTTTAACAGTAAAGGGTCTGTATTTCGCCTTTTTGCCCGTTGACGGGATCTCAAGTTCAAATAGTGGTTGATCAATTTTTGGTAATGCCATGTTATACTCCTATTGTATAGTAATAATTAAAAAGATTTTAAAATAGTAGATACATTCGTGACTTGGTTAATTGCGTCTTGAATGCCTCTAGGTCGTCTCAATCCTCGAATCGCTTGTGTAAATGTATTTATAGATGATAGATAAGAGAGTAGTCCATTTCCACCACTCAATCCTCCTACTACATTACCTGACTTAGCGCCAGTTACTTGTAGTTCATCGTATGTAAATCCTACGGGCAATGTCATAATCTCGCCTTGTGATTCCCAAGCTTCAGTGATGTTACCCACTTGAATTGGATATGCTCCTGACATTTTGTACGTGTATGTAATGCTTTCTGATTGAAAAGAGTACACTATAATCTCTATAGTAGTCGCATAGTCTATTTTATACCCCATTTCGTGAGGTAACATTCCGTCTACTTCAGATATAGGACCAGAAGATGTATCATAGTTAACAATCTTCTGCATCCATCTGTGAAAGAATTTTAGAATAGCAAAGTTACTGTCAACCATAAACACTGTGGGCAAAATAGGAAACTGTATAGACTGAGGTCGTCTAGTGATGGCGCCAAATGCTTGCTTCTGTACATCAACTGTCTGAGCGTCTAATTCTGGTAAAGTTACGCTTCTACAAAAGAATTCTAGTTCCCTTGCCAGATTGAGTTCTACTGCGTTATCTTCGTCAGTGTTTCCGTCAGCGATACCTGTAAATCCAGGTGGTGGAACAATACGCACAAGAAACAGGTTAGTCTGTGCTAATCCGTGCTTATTGACTTGTGCTGAGAAATCATTAATGTTGAATGCCATGTTGTTATCCTATGTTTCTTCTGGTGTCTGCCCAGACTTGAGTTTTAGATGCTCCCTGGAATCTCTCTAATGGTAAGAATAGAGCAACGTCCCATTCAGAAGGGTATATGTACATAAATCGACTTCTGAGTTGTGATGTTAGATATCTTTTAACACAAGGTTTGAAGCCCTTATATTTAGCCGCATTGTCTAGTAGTTTATAACTAAGTTTAAGTCGAGTAGACTCATCAAATCTAGAATTGGTCGCTGTATCGTATAGTGCGTCCATGAGTTTAGCACGTAAAGGTAGAGGTAAATAGTGCATGTTCAGTCCGTAGAACCCACCGGCGACTTTCTTAAATGGAAATACAAGTGGAAATCTATCGAAATATGGTAGAGTTTCTTTATGCTTCGCATCATAGTAATACATATACATCTGACCAACCATAGGTCGTGCAGTTAATCTTTCAGCATCACCCTTCATGAGTTTACTGTCGTTCACTCTTCGATATTCTTTAGCAGTGCTACGATACCATTCACGTGCTTTAGCAGTACGTGCAGGTACTTGTCCTGTTCGAACACCTTTAGTTAGAATTTCGTCAAAGAGAGTTGCCATTAGAGTACTACTACACCTTCTTCGATTAGACGTTCACGATTTCTCATATGTGCCGCATCAACTTCTTCTTTACTACCACCAAAATATGGTACAGCATGACCGTCTTCGATCATAATTTCAGTTAAACGCTTGATACTACCATCGTCTTGATCTAGTAAGAAGTCGCCTAAGATACGACCAAACTTACCCTTAGCGTCTTCGCCACTCTTGTCTACTTCAGTCTTAAGTATCTGAATAGATCCAATTGGTAGCATATCTTTTACATGTGACTTAGCGGCAAGACCAAACTTCTTCTCTACTTTATCTCTTGTTCTTGATTCGGGGGTGTCAATACCCATGACTCGTACTCGCTCACGGTGAAGCCAAACTCCAAATCCTAAATCGATATCAACATCTACTGTGTCACCATCGACTACTCTTAATACTTTACATTTATATTCATACATGTTACTTTATCCCTAAATGATCTTCGTGCATTATTTGAAACTTCCAGCCTCTATCTAAACAGAATTCACGGGCAGCATCCCACTTTGCTTGATTTATTCCCCATGTCTTTACTTCGTTGATATATCTCTTAGTTGGCTTAGTCCCATTCTTTTTTATCATAGGAGGTACAGTCTGATACTTAGGCTTTACCTCAATTAATATTTTATCTTTCTTCTTATCTTTATTTATCTGTTCCACATAGAAGTCTGGAAAGTATCTGTGTAATCTCCCATCAATCGGACTCTTATACGGTATAACAACCTCTTCGCTTGACCACTTCATGACATGCGGGTGTCTGTCTAAATAAGACATAAGCTTCAATTCCCAATGACTCCGATAAATGATATTTAAAGGATCACCCAGATATTTTGAAGGGTTTCTTGGTCGAAATTTTCCCTGATAAGCCATGTGAACTCATATAAATAGTTGTAATTAGTCTAACATAGTATTTATACAAGGTAATTAAATCAGATGAGTGACAAGACAATCAAGCCAGCAGCCGCTGTTGCCGAACAAAGAAAGCAGAACTTAAATAATAATTTAGGTTTATACTTTCCTCACGACATTGGTCATCATGCCATGATACTTAATTTTAAGAATTATAGATATGGCGGTAGTACTCACATGCAAGAGGTCAGTAATGACAGCATTATTCTGCCTCTACCTAAAAACCTACAAGATAATTTAAATATTAAAGTGGGCGCAGACGAATTAGGTATTATGGGATCACTGGCAGCTGGTGCAACTCAAGGTGGTACAGAATTAGCGAGTGACACCAGTACAATAAACTCTAAATTAAAAAGAATGTTTGGACAAGGAAAAGAAGAAGCGGGAAGTCTATCCGCAATCGATAGCTTAGGTGAAGTATTAAATAAGGGTATTGAATCAGGACTATTTCTAGCAAGAGCAGGTTTAGGTGGTATTGCTCCCGACATCGCAAAAGGTATGGGTGCAGGACAAGGCACTGCAATTAACCCATATGCAACTCTTGTATTTAGCGGTGTTGATCTAAAAGTACACACATTTGAGTGGCTATTATCACCTGACACACCACAAGAAGCCGAGACATTAAGAAAGATTATTCGAACAATTCAACGTCACGTAACTCCAGAGATGGATGGGGTAATAGGTGAGAGTGTGAGTAAGGGTACGCTTGGTCGTGGACTATTAAAGTATCCAGCAATGGTTGACTGTTTCTTTCATGGTATTAATCAGAACTTTTTTTACAGATTAAAGACATGTATGGTATCACAATTTAATGTTGACTATACTCCAAACGGTATTGCATTAAATAAAGGTGGTAAGCCTAGTGCAGTACGAATTAATATGATCATGACAGAAGCCGCTATTCATACTAAGGCAGACTATCAACCAGACGATATGATATCAGTTGAAGCGTTACCAGAGCAACCTCAAGGTGAGACCACTCCAACTGAAAAAGCCGCCGCTGAATCTGATCTTGAAATTCTTGAAAATCGAATCAATGAATTAGGTGATAAACAAGATCCGAAACCAGTACCCGGAGCCCAATAATGAGTTATTTTAGTAAATTCCCTCTGACAAAAAGAAAAGATGGCAACTCTGTTGTAGACATTACTCGCAAGGGTAAATTAAAAGTATCGAACAGTGGTACAGCATATCTACCATATACAGTAAAAGAAGGCGAGAAGCCAGAAGATGTTGCCTTTTATTATTATGGTGATCCAGAATTAGCATGGTTAGTACTATCAGTCAATGATATTATTGATCCCTATACGCATTGGCCAAAGACACAATCGACATTTGATGAATATATCAAGAAACAATACGAGACACAATCAGGTGTCACTGGTCAAGCAGTCATCGATTGGACTCGAAATACATCAATTACCACTAATATTAAATGGTATGAGAGTAAGTATAATTCAGATGTACAAATTAATCATAGGACATTCTCTGCATCACCTCAACCAGATCCGTCATTTGAAGCAACCGAGTGGAATCCTATTCGTATTTATGACTATGAATTTAGATTAAACGAGCAAAGGCGCCAGATCGAATTATTTAATGTTGCCTATATGGGTGAGATATCAAATTTATTAGAGCGAAGATTAAATGGCAAGTAATCAACCTGCTACTCAAGCGGGACACTACGAACTTATTTCATTTAAAATAAGACCGATCAGTGCGTCGGCTGATACTGGTGTTGAATTAAAACAAATCATTACGCAGTGGCAGATCAGCGAGAGTATGTTCCGTACCAATATTAATGGCTCTGCAAATGTATTAGACGCAGAAGGTATCATGCGTACCCTACCTATTATTGGTGAAGAGATAGCTACAATCGAATGGAAAGATTTCTATGGTGATGTTGCGAAGAAACAATTCTTTTGCTATGGTGCCAATGATCTAGGACCACATGATAATAAAGATGATATGCTATCGTATCGAATTAATTTCACATCAATCGAACATTTAACTGCCCATCAAGGTGAAGTTCGACAATCATTTGCGAATCAACTCATATCAGATATGGTACAATCAGTATTCGATACTTACTTTGACACCTCATCAAAGACAATTGAGATCGAACCCACTGTGGGAAATCAGACCTATGCAATTCCGAGCCTAACGCCCGCCGCCACGATGAGTTTCCTCGCCAGAAAAGCCTACGGTGGTGAGAGTTCTACAAACAATTATATGTTCTTCGAGACAAAAGAAAACTTTTATTTCTGTACACCCGAATATCTATACAACAAATACAAAGATAAAGTAGAAAGCGAAAAGAATTTAGAGGATAATAATCTTTTATTCTACACAGCAAAGATCGCTGACGATAATTCACCTAATGGTCAGCTAAGAAATCAACAGACAGTCGCAGGCATAAGCTATGGTGATCCATCTAATACATTAAATGAGATCAATGAAGGTCAGTATAAGACATCAATGCTAGAGATAGACCTATTAAATCGCACAACGTCTAGGACAATTACTAATCTCGAGGATATATTAGACAATATGCCTATAGATGAGTTGAAGATACCTCATAGCAGTGAGTTTTTATCTGATAGGATGCCTGTGATAGACGAAGTATATGCATTAAAAGACTATAATGTACCAGGTCAAGACAGGGGAGTCAATAGACATTATCCTTTTTATCGAGAGGTAATTAATTCAAAGAAATTATTTATGAACTCAATGACTAAAAACGCTATTAATTGCTCTATCAAGGGGCGTAATCCGTTGATTCCAGGAATGGTTATTTTTTTAATGGTGTCTGTTGTTGAAGTTGGTGAAACGAAGGGTCCAGATGTACAGAGAGATGGGCTGTATATGGTGACAGACGTAACGAACCTCTTCTTTGAGGACGACTTTACGCAGATCATAAGCTTGACAAAGGGCGGCCTATCTGATACGAATGACCGAAGCCTATTTAAGGAGAAGAGATAATGAGTGGTGGATTTAGAAATCTACTGTGGTTCGTGGGAGTCGTAGAAGACCGTCAAGATGCCACTAATGATGGACGTGTGAAAGTGAGAGCATTTGGCATTCATACAGAAGACAAGCAAGCAATGCCTACTGCTGATTTACCCTGGGCGATTGTACTCGATGGCTCATATGGTGGTGTACAGAAGATACCTGAAGTGGGCGACTGGTGCTTTGGATTCTTTATGGATGGAGACGATGCACAACACCCTATGGTAATGGGAAGAGTACCTGGTGTCAATCTACAATTACCTCCTGAAGCTGGTGCGCCTAGTGATGCGAACTATGTCCCTATAGAGTCTATGCCTAAGTATGGTAAGCCTCCTTTACATAGACATCTAGGTGGTGAAGATGCAGAGATAGGACAGGGACCATTACAAGCCGCTGCCGTTAAGGGTGGTATTAAGAGTGCTATTGAAGGCGAAGATTGGAATGAACCACCTATTATAACACCAGAAAAGAATCTTGACAACACTGTATATACCAGTAAGAATGATAATAACTATGTGGTGTTGAGTGATAGTAGAGAGGGAGATGGTACATACATTCTTATATCACATGCCTCTGGCTCTGCCATACAGATAGACTCACATGGAACGATACTTGTCAAGTCTTTTGGTGACACTTATAATAGTACCGAAGGCTTTACAATGAACCGTACCGAGTTAGACTCTCATACGAATGTAGGGGATGACTGGTCATTAAGAGTCGAAAGAGGCTCTGGTAAGATATGGATTAATGGTAATCTAGACATCGAGTGTGAGAACTTTAATGTTACAGCAAGAGGTTCTGCTAACATTGATGCCGCCGCTGGTACGAATATATCTGGTGGTAAAGTAGGACTCTTTGCGACTTCAGACGATATTAACTTAGCCGCTAATGCGAACATCAAGATGAAAGCTGGTACTCCATTAAACTTTGGTGGCATATATGGACAAGCATTGTTTGGTGATGTACATCTTGACAGTTATAAGATGAATCTGTATAGTAGTGCATATACGAAGATACATAGCACAGGTATACCCGCTGTGTCAACACAAACTTTACCTTTTCCTGATGCTGGTCATTTAGGTATTGACATCAATAGTACGACATCTTTGCGTATGAACTCTCTTGCTACAATGAATATTAATGCTGTTGGTGCGCTTGGTATTAACGCAGGAGCTGCCCTAGGAGTCAAGTCTGTTGGTACTATGGACTTATCAGCGGGTGCACAACTAGGCATAGGAGCAGGTTTGATTGTGAATATCGACGGTAGTCTTGTAAATATTGGTAATGGTACAGTCGGAGCAACAAGTGGATTAGCCACTGGTACTGTGTCTGCATCATTAGCACCACAGCTACTTCAATCTGGTACGGCTACAATACCTCCTTTAAGTATAACAGAGATTGCTACAGTTGTCAACCCCGGAGATATTCCTCCTAGTCGTGTTCCTACAGGTTATACAACTAAAGGTAATTTAAGAACAAGAAAACCACCACCATCGAATAGTAGTATGCCTGATGATACTGCGGATGGGGAATAAAGTGATAAATAAAATTACAACAATTAGGACAGAACTATGACAGCTTTATGTGAATCAACAACACCTCTAGCCTCTCGCTTTGACGCTTCGTTGCTCACAGCTGGCTCTGATGTGTTCAATGAGATCGATGATTTTACACGCCTCGTAGACTTTAATGCCAATCCTATTGAGAGATTGAATAGGCAGACAGTTGTAGATTTAACAAATGCTACGAATAATTTACTTGACAACATCGATTCTTCCAGTTATAATACACTTAGTGATAGACATTTACAGGCACCGTTAACGTTTGTTGAGATTGCTGACTTTATTGTGTCAAACAATCAAGACATTGATGGTATCTTCTCAGCAGTAAGCGCATATTCGCCTGCCGTAATGAGTGGAGGTCTCTCTACTCCTATTGATTCCTATCTAGCCGATCTAGACTATTACTTAAACGTGAATCTAGGCAAGTCTATATCAAGTGGACTATGTGGTGCGTTTGCGAATATCTTTGCCACACTCGGTGGTATCTTTACACTCATTAGTACAGCCCAAGAATTAATAGCTGATATCAAGAACTTAGCAGAGAAAGATCCTATTAAGCTTGCGAAGTCGTTGACTCTCACTGCTGTATTAAAGAAGATTAAAGATACGATACTAGAGATTGTAGACAAAGTAATCGCACAGTTAATGAAGCAGGTACAGGGGGTGGTAGATAGTGTCGTAGGCATGGCAGACGATCTTAAGTGTGCCGCTAAGTCTGCATTCGCTCATATACAAGGTGCCGCAGATCAGATCAAAGAATTCTTCGATGAAGTCAATAAAGATGGCTTGAAGAAGTCTATCGAGAAGTTCATGTCTAAGCTAGTAGCACAATTCGAAAGATTAACAGCCGAGAACGTAGCACTTATGATGTTTCGTTTCTGCCAGTTAAGTGAAGTCATCCAAGAACTACTCACTGCACCAGTTGATGGTATTAAGAAACTTGCTACAGCATTGACAATCGAGCAAGCTGCCCTTAAGAGTGCGGGTCTTGTAGAGACAAAGAAAGCAGTAGAAGCAGGTGCATTGAGAATATCTGCTGATGAACGAGCAAAGACTATAACAGAAACTAACGAGAAAGTCAACAAAGAAGCACCAAGTCTTGCTGAGGTATCAGAGGGAGCATCAGGTAATTACGAATGTCCTACCTGTCCATCTGGGGATGAGATGAAACAAATAGCTGCCTTAGACGAGAATGGTATACCAGGCAAGTTCACATTCGAATCACAAGTTGTAAATCAGAACGACTTCGAAGGTAAGTATCTCAAGGGCGCTGGTTATAAGAAAGTACAGAAAGAAGTATGGTTTAAACTACTACGTACATTAGACCAAACGGGAACAGAAGTCAAGATAAATTCTGCATATAGATCACCTAATTACAATAAAGGTAGAGGCGTATCTAAGTCTAAGCATATGACAGGACAAGCAATCGATGTACGAGTCACGGGTGACTATACGAAGAGAGCAGAGTTTGTTGTTGCTGCCTCACGTGCTGGCTTTACTGGTATCGGTGTCTATAGTTCGTTTATACATCTTGACATCGCTGGACGTAGAGCATGGGTAGCTGGAGAGCCTACTACACCATCTGATTATCCAGTACCAAAAACACAGACAGCTAGATGGGTAGAGCTTGTTTCGAGACATGATCGAGACAAACTTCGCTCAGTATAACATAAATAAAAGTAAAAGGCAAATTAAATGGCTACTATAACACCTCTTACCAGACGCCGTGAACTTCACAGTGATTTTCATAAGGACTTGGCTCTATTGCCTGGTCGTAATGATCTTGCACGAAGAGTAAACGAGAACTCTGTCAAAGAGGCAATTAAGAATATACTACTCACGAATAAGGGCGAACGTCTCTTTCAGCCTCTTGTGGGTAGCGATATTAATAGTATGTTGTTCGAGAATGCCACACCAGTAACAGCAATACTCATTAAAGACAGAATCGAATCTGCATTGAATTCATATGAACCACGCTGTAGCATCGTAGACGTAGAAGTCATTGGAGACGTTGATTCAAATAGCGTAAGAATAAACGTTGTATTCTATGTCATAAATAATGAGACACCTCAAACACTTTCAATCGATATCGATAGGGTAAGATAATGGCAAACATTTCACCAGTACAAAATTTAGACTTCTTTGAAACGAAGTCGGCACTTAAGACATATCTAAGCAATCAAGATAGGTTTGCTGACTACGACTTCGAAGGCTCTAACATGAATGTATTGCTTGACTTACTCGCATACAATACGTTCTATAACAACTACTATTATAACATGATGATTAGTGAGATGTTCCTTGACTCTGCTCAAGAGCGTAACAGTATGATATCACACGCAAAAGAATTAAACTATCTACCACGTTCACGTAGATCAGCTAAAGCTATTGTAACATTTAATATCACTGCAAGTCAAGCAGGAAATTTCTTTATTATTCCGAAAGATACAAAGATTAATGGTAAGTGTGGCAATAAGACGTTCACATTCCTTACTGAGAAAGCATATACAGCAGTCACATCACAAGTTGCTACTCTTGCTAGCCCTAATACACCTGGTGTATACTTACCTAGAACATTCACTGTAGCGGCTGTAGAAGCATTTCAAGGTAGATTAATTACAGAAACACTTGACATTTCAGACACAGTGTTGTCTAATAGTATGATAGATACTCGCTCACTCTACGTAGAAGTGAATGGTGAAGAGTACGTATATAAGACAGACATATTTGGCATTACTGCTATTGACAAAGTATTCTATCTTCAGCCAGAAGAAGATGAGAAATACTCTCTACAGTTTGGACAAGACAAGTTCGGTAAACAGCCTACGCAAGGTGATATCATTACAGCAAAGTATCGTATCAGTTCAGCAGAAGATGCGAATGGCGTTAGGTCTATGACGAGCAATGGTTTAACTGGTGCCTCGAATGTTACGATTACAGTATCAACGATTTCGAATGGCGGGCTCTCAGCAGAGAGTGTTGCGTCTATTCGAACATTTGCTCCTAAGGCTCTACAAGTACAAGAACGTGCTGTTACGACACGTGACTACGAGATACTACTACGTAATCGTTTTCCTAATATCGAAGCGATATCAGTATATGGTGGAGACGAAGTAGAACCTCCTCAGTTTGGTAAGGTAATTATCTCTGTTGATGTGACTGGCGGCGAAGGGGCTGCTGACTTTGAGATTGCATCATTCGCTGATTACCTCAAAGACAAGACACCATTGACTATCGAGCCAGTGTTTGTACCTGCGAAATTCTTGTTTGTTGATACTATAGTAGACGTAGTATTCGATCCTAATATCACAACAAAGAGTGCATCACAGATACGAAGCGAAGTGACAAATGCCATATCAGCATACTCTACTGATTCTCTTTCTGACTTTAATAAGACACTACGTCAGTCTCGTTTGGCAGCGGCATTGGATGCTGTAGACAATTCGATTATCTCTTCAAGTATCTTTGCTTCACCAATTATTCAATACGTACCTGTATTGAGTACTGTCCAGAACCCTGCTTTCTCATACGAGACTGCACTTGTTCAGCCATATGCGTATGACGCTACAACAGGCTTGACAGGATTTACACCAGCTGTACGTACTAGTAAGATGACTATCGAAGGTACGCTTGTGACACTCCAAGACGATGGTGCTGGTAAGATGATGGCTGTGACTGCTTCGACTGCTGATGTATCAGTGTTTAAGCGTAGTGTTGGTACGATTGATTATAGCACAGGTGCGATTAAGTTGTCAAATCTAATTGTAGATAGTTACGAAGGTGGTGCAATTAAATTCATTGCTAACTCAGTAGCGAAAGATATCAAGGCACCTAAAGATCGTATTATTACAATTCGTGGTGATGACATCACAGTTAACGTAACTACATTGACGGAATAAAGAATGCTTAGTGTAAGAGACCATATATCACCCACGATTGCTGATCAGTTTCCAGCACTATATAGGGAAGAAGGCGACTTTCTCGTAGAGTTTGTTAAAGCTTATTATGAGCATAACGAATCTATCATGGATAGGAATGTACCTAAGCTCCGTGACATTGATACTACTCTTGCGTCTTTTCTTGTATTCTTTAAGAAGAAATATCTTCAGTCTTTACCTATTGATACTGTAGTTGATACACGATTCATTATAAAACATATTCAAGACTTATACAAGCGAAAAGGTTCTGAAGAAAGTTTACGGCTATTGTTCCGTATGTTCTTTGATGAAGACATTGAAGTCTTTTATCCCTCTACCGCTATACTCAAGCCTTCTGACTCTATATGGGGTGGGGCTGTTTATCTCGAACTCAAGACTGTTAACTCTGTTGAAAACTATCCTATTCAGCGTGGTGATAAGCTACGAGGAAGTATCTCAGATGCTTCTGGATTCGTAGACGATATTATCTTTGTAAACTTCTCGGGTGCATTGACTCCTATTACGTATCTCTCTAATCTTTCAGGTACGTTTATTACTGATGACAGCTTTTTCGTGACTCGACTAGGCGTTACAAATAACTATGGTAAAATTCTATCGGGTTCTATCAGCGAAGTGAATATCAAGCCTTCGCAAAGAACATCTGGTCAGAGTGTTGGTGATAAAATAAAACTTATATCTCCTCAACAAGGTACGAGTGCTACAGGTACAGTAAGAACTATATCAACGAATACAACAGGTAAGATAGACTTCGACCTCTTAGATGGCGGCTTTGGATACTCTACTGCTTCGACAAGTGCAGATGATACAACGAAGGCTGAGAAGTTAGCGTTGAATGATAAGATGACATCAAATCAGGTTATGATTGTAAGCGGCGCTACAGCAATTGCTTCAATTAAAGTAGGCAATTACATTTTGGCGGAAGCCGCATCTGGATCAAAGAATACTGTGATTAGTGGAGGAGGAAGAGTTGTAGCATATAATCATCCTCTCTTATACTTCAAGACAGAAGATAGAACAAAGGCTCAGTTTCTTCAGTTCGTAAAAGATCAATTGAGTCTTGCTGTTGGTGGTAGCTCGACAGTAAACTCTAAGATGATTTCGATATTTAATCGTGAGACAGAAGATTTATCTACTAACTATAGACTAGGTGACATAAGCAATAGCGGATACGATTTTATATCTGACAGTTACATTACGAGTGCTGACCTTGATCTATTTGAAAAATATAGAACGAGTCAGAGTTTGACTTCTGCACAGACTAACTGGATTGAAGATCGATTGTTACCTGCTATCTATGCTGGTGGTTTTGGATATAAGTTCAACTTACTTGCCGCAGATGAGACAGTAAACGTCAAAGTCGAAGATAATAATTCTGTGCCAGTTACAACTATCTCTGCGTATAATGATAGCGGAACATTTGACATATCGAGTATATCTGACATAGAGCCCGTGAACGTAATCACAGATTTCATAGGAGACTTTACAAGTAAGCCTCTTGCTGTTATCATTAATGCTAGTGCTATGGTAGAAAGCGGTATCTACGAAATTGAAACTGTTGGTGGTACTGCTACAAACTTTACAGCTATTGGTGCTGATAATGCTAATATAGGCACAAGGTTTATTAAAAATAGTACTACTGCTACAGGTAATGGTACTGTGACTGATGTTGTCGCAACTAACTATGGCATGAGTGGTGATAAAGAGTATCAGAACTTTAACGGAGAGACTCTTAACACTAAACTAGAAGATGCATTCAAATCAAAGGCAATTGTTATTGGATCTATATCTGCGATTAATCCTACAAACACTGGTTTCAATTACGTTAACGATGTGTTCAATGAGATCGAATATATTGACGTATCAAGATTTGATAAGCGAGACGCTATTATCACATTCACAAATCCAGACTTTATCTTAGAAGCTGGAGATATAGTAACTCAAGTTGTTCAGATAGAAGATCCAGAATTCGGAAAAAATCCAAATGCTGATTTTGTTCCTAATACAAATGATCAGATTGTTTACTATACTGCAAAGGGAAGATTTCTAAAGAGAGAAGGTAACGACTTTTACTTCCGACAACTATCGTTCTATGATTTCGATGAAGCGTATACTATAACAATCAAGGGTAAGGCTTATGCACTCTCTGGAATTAGACCAGATATCAACTCTTTACCAATGGGCAAAAATGCTAACATATCTGGTCAAGCAAGCTATGAAAAAGGACAGATCGATAGTATTAATATAGACAATACGGGCTATAGATATAGTGATGGAGAAGATGTATCTATTACAAACTCAGCTGGTAGTGAAGTAGCAAAGGCAACAGTAAGGACTTTAGGTATTGGTAAGACAGAAGGTAAATGGAAATCAAGCACTTCTTTTCTTAGCGATGACTCTAAATACTTACATGACAATGACTATTATCAGGAATACTCTTACGACATATCAACTATCATTGATCCTGATTTATACAACACACTAATTAAAGATACTGTTGGAGTTGCGGGCACAAAAGTCTTCAGTTCCCCTCTCATAAATAGTGTTAATGATTTAAACAGTACGCTTGATGTAGAGTTTCAAGTTTGGAATCTAAGTAACGAGAACTTAATGACAGAAGGATCTGGATCTGTGAACATGAAGACTGAGTTTAATGCTGATACCAATAACCCTCCAGTCACTACAGTACGACCAGGATATACTGGTTCTGACGAACTTGTAGCACAAATAATTCAACTCGATACATCATTAACAGATAGTATCGAGACATCGATAGGAACTTAAGGTAACATAATGGCAAAGATTATCACAGAAAATTTTAGAGTAGAGACTGCAAAAGAAATATTCTCTAGCTTTACGAGTCAGAACGAAACGATTGCGACAAACTTTCTGGCGGGTCTGGATTCTTACGTTGCTAATAACAATGGCGTAACCTTAAGCACCTCACAGAAAGGTCAAATACAAGATATTGTAGAAGTACAGCTTAACGAGAATATTCCAGTATCGTCTTATTATATCATGGGATCGAGTATCGATAAGGCAAGTTCAATTAAAAACACTATATCAGAACAAAGAGATTTTAAGAGAAGAGTTATCTTTGGCAACAAAGTTACAGATGAAAACATTCGATATATGTTTTATAAAAATGCTTGGACTACTGGTACAGTATACGATGACTTTGATGACACTCAAGATACTTCAACTTTAAATAGTATCGTAACTGTATCGAATGCTGAACTTGATTATGAAGTGTTCAAATGCATTGAAAATAATAATGGTTCTCCTTCAACATCATCTCCTACTTTTAATGGCATAGATGCTACTTCTTACGAGCAAATATATTCAGCGGATGGATATGTCTGGAAATATCTTTTTACTGTACGAAGAGCAGACGATAGAGTTTTTGGCACTGATGATAGTTTACCATTGCCTTATCCTTCATATGGAGACCCTAAAGTAATTGCGGCTGCTAAAGAAAGCATTTCGCAGATTATTATCGAGGATACTGTTACTAACTTATTTTCTGGTTACAGATTTGGTGATCCAGAAATAGCTAATGACACAAGCACTGTTAAACTCAAAGGCTTTACTGGAACATCAACTTCTAATGTTAAAGAATTAACTTTAGAAATTATTCCTAAATCTGGACTTACACTCGACAGTGGAACTGATTCATATACAAATATGTATCTAGTGCAAACCAGCAAAGGGGACAGTGTAAACACATTTAATGGAGTTACCGTATATGATGTTTTGAGTAGTACGACAGCAGACAATAAAACAATTAAAGTTTTAATTAACTCAACTATAAGTTCTTTCGATGCTTTCGATGCTTTCACTTTTCAACTTGTACCCAAAATCGATGTAACACAAAGCACTTCTACTGGCACTCCTAGTATTGCATATGGCATTATAGATCAGTTCGGTACACTAAAGAGAATATCTTTCAAGAGTAGAGGCGATGAATATAAGTACGCTACTGCTACTCTGGCTTTGCCTAGCGGTCTTTCGAATCTATACACTCCTGATACAGCCGCAACTCTTAGATGCGTAATTTCTCCTCCTGGTGGTCACGGATCAGATATGATATCTGAACTATCGATGAGTAGATTGTCTGTAATAACAAACTTCTCGGGTGATGATATAGCAATTCCAAATGCTAACACATATACAAAAGTAGGACTTGTCAAAAATCCTTCTTTCATTGACAACACATTACCCACAGGATTTGATAACAGAGCAGTTATTACTATTGCAGGCGATCAGAGATCAGGTGCCGTTGCTGGAAAGTATGTCACGCAAACAGTTGCATTAGATTCATCTAATAGCGAAACAATAGTAGCGAGAATTCATGAGAGTGTTTATTCTACAACCACCACCAAAACAAAAATCTATCTTGTGGACTACACAGGAAACTTTAAGAACAAATTTCAAACTGGTAGCATTAAAGTAAAAGACAGTTTGAGTGATACAAGTAGTACTACGCTTAATATAAATAATGCTAGTACAGACGTTACGTACGGTAACTATTCTCCATATAGCGGAAAAGTCTTACATTTTGTAGACTTCGATCCCATTCAGAGACAAGCCGCACGTAAAGAAAAAATTAAATTTATTTTCGACTTCTAGGAAAAGAGTAACACATGGGCATTAATACAGACTTAAATGTTGATCCGTACTATGACGATTTTAGTGAAGCTAAACAGTTTAACCGTATTCTGTTTAAGCCAGCAAAGGCCGTACAAGCACGTGAATTGACACAACTACAAACTATTCTTCAGAAGCAGGTTGAACGCTTTGGATCAAACGTATATAAAGAAGGTACAGTTATTAGTGGTATCAACATCACTTCACGTCCAGATATTTTTTATGTGAAGCTTAATGATGTTGCTGGGTTTGAAAATCCAGCACTATATAACCAAACCGATTCAGAAATATACACCGTAACTGGTACTGCAACTGGACTTGTAGCTGAAATTATTCTAGGCGAGAATGGCTTTCAAACTCAAGATCCCGATCTCAAAACTTTTTATATCAACTATATTGGCTTTGATGATGTGGCAGTGCCAAACTCCAGCTCTTCTGATGTCAAGCAATTTTCGCAAGGTGAGCCTTTAATCATTAAAGATTCCTCAGGAGCACAGCAATTAGTTGTGACTGTAGCTACCGTGTCAGCCCACGCTGGTAGATCGTTTGGGGTTTCATGTGAAGAGGGTGTTGTCTATCAGAAAGGACACTTTATCTTTGTTGATAATCAATTCATCATCGTATCAAAGTACTCTAATATTCCTGGAGCATCTTCAGTTGGCTTTACTGTCGCTGAAAATTTAATCAACTCTAATCAAGATACTACTCTGTTAGACAATGCCGCTGGCTTTAATAATGAAAACGCACCAGGCGCAGACAGACTTCAGTTAGTGCCTCAACTTGTAACTTATCCAACTGCTACAGAGCCGGAAGAGTTCTTTGCTCTAGTTAGATATGTTGGAGGTGAAGCAGTACGAATTCGTGATAGAACCGAATTCAACGTATTGGGAGATGAACTTGCACGTAGAACTTACGATGAGTCTGGTAACTATGTAACACATGGACTTAAAGTGACGCTTGATCAAGAGGGAAGCAATTCTTATGCAGTCGTGTCTCCAGGTAAAGCTTATGTATTTGGACGTGAGACTACTAACGTATCCGCTAGAAAACTATTAATCGATCCTGTTACTGCCACACAAACTAAAAATGTGCAGTACACTACCTCACGATACGGACAATACTTTCATTACACTTCAACGGTAGGTCAAGTACTTAATGATTTTGCTATAGATGGTACGGTATACCCACTCTATAATGGCTCAACTCTTATAGGGTCATGCTCTATTTCTAACATAGTTCCAGCAACTACTGGCACTTTAGGTAAAATATTCGTTTATAATATAAAGAAAGAAGCTTCGCAGAAGAATGCCTCTCCTACAAGACTAGGAACTGGATCCGCATTCGTTGATCTGCAAAGCAGTGGAAAATTACATGAAACTAGTGGTGGACCAAAAATATTTGATGCTGGAAAAGGAAGCATTAATTCCATATCAAATGTTACCTTTACGAAAAGAGTAAGGCTAGGTGGAATAGGCACTGGTACTAGTATTATTGTCGGAAACACTTCAGACTTCAGACCTCTTTCCAATTCGTCTATATATGCAGTTGATTCGAATAATAAGATAGTAGCATGTTCTCGCTCTTTTGCAAATGCGAATGAGGGTACAGGTGACTTAACGATCTCATTTACTAAGATCGGAGGTGCAAATGTAGAGTTTGTATATTTCGATGCACTAGTATCATCAACACAAGCAGACGTATTTCAAGAACTCGATGTCTACGTCAACACATCTTACGACTTAGATGGAACGGGAGCCTTTGGCGTTCCTAATATGGCGTCACTTGGTCTACCTAATGCCATACAGCTTCTTGAAGTTATGGACGGACGTACACCTTCTGTAGACGTTACTAGCAAATTTAAATTAGTTAACAATCAGAAAGAGCATCTATACGACCACTCGTTCATCACACTTAAAGCAGGTGAAACGTTAGCTAATAACACACTCAAAGTAAAAGTAAAAGTTTTACGTAGACAATCAACTCAAGGTAGTGGATACTTAACTGCGAATAGTTACAGTTCACTTACTAATAAAAATTTAGTCAAGAATTTTGAAAGTAAAGATGGAAAAGTATATAATCTAGTAAACTCTTTTGACTTCAGACCTTATAAACAGCCTTCGGCTTCTTATGCGCTCAGTGCCGCTGGCGCTTCGACTGTCAATTCGTTGACGTATTCCATAACAGCTGGAGTTTCTCCTTCTTACGAGTCTCTGATTATATCGAATCAGTCTTACTACATGTCACGTATTGACAGTGTTGTGCTAGATGAGTTCGGAGATACAATTATATACAAAGGTGGCGAATCTGAGAATCCAAGTATTCCGGACATACCTGGACTATACGCATTAAGTAATATCTATGTTCCTGGTAATGTCACTAAGATTACAGGTAACAATCCAATCCGTGTTGTAGATGTAACTAACAAAAACTACACGATGAAAGATATTGGTGGCATAGAGCAGAAGATCGACAGACTTACTGATTTAGTTACACTCAGCTTATTAGAAGCCGAAACGAATAGTCTGTTTATTCCAGATGGAGACGGACTTAATAGATTTAAGAATGGTATTCTTGTAGACAGCTTTAAGAGTCTTGCTGTAGGCGATGTAGCAGATCCTGAATTTGGCGCCGCTGTCGATAAGTCTAGAACTGTTGCAACTCCTGCAGTCACACAGTTCCCAATTGATCTTAAGGTAAATGCTTCACAGGGAGCAAATGTATACCAAGACGTAGTTACATTGGGCGATGAGGGAAGTCGTATTACTGTAATTAATCAGCCTTTTGCGACAAACTTTAGAAACTGTGTATCTAACTTCTATAACTTCAGAGGCAAAGCGGCAATCGATCCTCCGTTTGATGCTGGTTATGATGTTATTCAGAATCCAGCTATCAATTTAGAGATCGATATTGCAACTCCTCTTTTAGATTTAGTTGACAATCTTCAAGAAGTTCTTCCTTTAACTAGAGAGCAAGTAAATTCTATTACTGGTGCTATTGTGCAGAATGGAAATTCATTCGCTCAGACTACGACAACTACGACAACTTCTACCAGCTTAGTTGCGGGTGATAGCCAAACTACTACTAGCGCCGTAGGAAACTTTGTGACGGATGTTACTATGTCTCCTTATATTCAATCAAGAGAAGTTAAAATACTCGTAACTGGTCTGAGACCAAACACAAGACATTACTTCTTCTTAGATGGCACTGCAATTAATGATCACGTTTATCCTGGTGAAGTTAATCCTACTGTCATTGGGTCTAAATTAGAGTACAATGTTAGTGAAGTGGACGTACAAGGTGGAGGTTTAGGTATTCTTGGAGGAGCTGTTCGTACAGACGCAGAAGGAACTCTTGCGGCATTATTTGTGATACCTGAAGCTACATTCTTTGTCGGTGAACGATCAATCGAAATAGTTGACGTTGATCAGTATTCAAGCATCGATAGTGGTAAGACTTCATACACTAAAGCAATCTATAGGGCGTATAACTTTGAAGTAAATAAATCTGATCTAACTCAAACTACTCGTACACCTACTTTCGATATAGAAAGAAATGTTACAACTAGATCGTTTACTAGACGATGGCAAGAAGGAGGAGATCCTCTTGCACAAACTTTCATAGTTAGACCCGCACAAGCTTTAGGTGCAAATATGTCTATGATTAGTAGTGTAGATGTTTATTTTAAATCCAAATCTACAAGCGTAGGCGTAACACTTGAATTGAGGGAAGTTGTGAATGGGTATCCATCTTCGGCTACTCTTCCTTTCGGAACAAAGCATTTACGCCCTAGTCAAATTAATACGTCTGATAACGGCTCAGTAGTTACTTCATTCGAATTTAAAAATCCAGTGAAACTTAATACTAACAAAGAATATTGTTTTGTTATTATTCCGGATGCTAACTCGCCAGATTTCTTAGTATTTACATCTAAGGTTGGCGGCAATGATTTAACAACAGGCGCATCAATAACTAACGATTGGGGTGATGGAGTTCTGTTTACATCTACAAACGATAGTGCTTGGAAATCTTATCAAGATGAAGACATTAAGTTTACACTGAAGAGATATCAACATCAAGCAGGTCCAGGTTGGGTTGACTTATCTCCTAATGACGTAGAATTTCTTACAGTTAACAACACAACTGGAGGCTTTAGAATCGATGAACTAGCATATGTTAAAAAGAATATTTCATACGATTGTGGAGTTAATAATCGTACTGTTACGATTCAAGGATCAAGCGTATTTGCTATAGGCGATTATATATTACTTGAGAGTGGTAATAACGTATTCTTATCTGAAGTTGAATCGGTTAATAATTCAGGAAATGAGATTACTATTCGCACGGCATACAACTCTACAAATAGCAATACAGGTACTACAGCGACACTTGCAGTTGCTGGTAGAATATCATACTTTAACAAAAGAAGAAACGATAGAGTGTTCTTGCGGAAGAGTTCTGCTAAAAGAGGTAATATATTTGCGGCGGGAGAAATACTAACTGGATATAGAACAGGTACAGTGACAACCATTGCTTCAGTAGATAATGAGCCCGTATCATACTTTCAGCCTCAAATTCTAGTGAGTAATACTGCTAGAACTTCAACAGAGTTAGTTCTATACGATGATCAGGGAATAGATAAAAAAATACCATACAACGGTAATGTATACAATACGAATAAGTTACGTGTTATTAATAGCACATCGAATATTGTTGTTACCGATAGTGCTCCTACAGATGACTTCAAGATTAGAGTCAATATGAGTAATAGTGGATATCAGGCAGCAACTCCTATTGTTGATCCTGATCTGTCTATACTAAACGTCTATAAATATAAAATTTCAGATTCTAGTGCATCAACTTCGAGTTGGGTAACTAAAGAAGTTATTCTGCAAGAAGAGATAGACGCTAGGGGACTTAGGGTATACTTAAGTGCATACAGACCGGCTGGTACATTTGTAGATGTGTATGCTAGACTTGTGTATCTCACTGATGCTGAGGTTCAAAGTGATTGGATTAAGTTGGTAAACTCTAACGAAGATATGTACTCTAATCAATCAAACACTTCAGACTATAGAGAGTTCCAATATGATCTTACAGAGTTAAGCAATGCGAGTAAGGACTATAGCAGTTTTCAATTAAAGTTTGAGATTAGACATGCGACTACTAGTGAAATCAATACTCTCGATTTAAAAGATCCATTAAATTCAGCATTGCCTCTTTCAACAGCAGAAAACATTTTTGCACACATTTACGACTATAGAGCGATTGCACTGACATGATAGACGAAGTATACATCAGAAGAGAAGCTGGAGTTGTCAGCAAGGATTTATCAGCCTTTAGATCAGCTAAGGCAAGAATTGAGCAGACTAAAACGATTAAGTCTCTGGAAGCTCGACTAAATAATCTAGAATTAGTAGTACTAACACTACAAAAAACATGCAAAGAGATAACCAATGAGTAGAACACTAACACAGATAACTAATCAAAATACTTTCGGTGTATGGAAAACCAGAACGAATGATATCATCGGCGTTCTTGGTGATGTTGTCACTATAGGGAACAGTGAAACTAATTCGGGAAACGTTAAAATTACTGGAGACATCACTGCAACTGGAAAGATAAACACTAACACTATAGAAAAGGTTACAGGTAATAGTGCTAATACTATTACTGTAAACTCAAAATTAGTTGTCACCGGCGATGGCGATGGAAATGTATTTTTAGATCAAGCGACTGGTGTAGCAGGCAAGATCGTGTTTCGAGAAAATAACACTGATACTTGGAAGATCGAAACTTCGGCTAATCATTCCAGTATTGATATTAAGAAAGGCACAAAGTACCTGAGAGTGACCAGTCCCAGTGGGAATACTGCCGGGGAGATTACTGGTGCAAACATTAAGCTTGACTTAGATTTACTTCCAGCAACAGGAACGATTGGTCTAGCTACTACAGGTAATGCCGGAACAGCAACGAAATGGGCAACCGCTCGCACAGTAACTTTTATCCGAGACACAGATAATAGTGGTGATGTAACTGGTAGCTTTGATATAGATGGCTCGGGAGACGTTGCTAATGTAAAGCTAGTTGTAGCAAATGATAGTCATACCCATGATGGCCGGTATTTTACCGAAACAGAATCAGACTCACGTTATATTCAAGCAGACGCCGCAGTATTCACTGAAGCTGTTACAATCAATGCGGAGAAACAATTATATTTTGGAAAAACAGCAAGCGCCGCTGTCGCACACGCATCGATTCAATATAATTCTAGTCGTGAGTTGGCTATTGCTATGGTTGATGGTACCGGTACTGGCAGTACACAAACTGCAGGAATAAAAATTGATCTAGCTGACAAAAACCTTATCATCAACAGTGGAGCTACTGGAAAATTTTCATTCGCAAGTGCAAATGGAAATTTTGTAGCAAAAGGCGACATCACAGCATTCGGTACTGTATCTGATCGAAACCGTAAAGAGAATATCGTTAAGATTGAGAATGCTCTAGACAAAGTATCACAAATCTCTGGATACACATTTAATTATATCGGTGATGATACTCCTATGACTGGTGTTATCGCACAAGAGTTAGAAGAAGTTTTACCAGAAGTTGTTTACGAAACAGAATCACCAGATGGTATACAAAGCAAAGCAGTTCGTCATGGTAATATCGTAGGTCTGCTGATCGAATCTATTAAAGAATTAAAGGCAGAGATAGAAGAACTTAAGAAGGACAAATAGATGGCTATCACGTCCGCAGATCCAGACAACAATCCTGCTACACCCAGACCTTCATTAAAGTTTGGTACACCCAATGACTCTGGGAACCAAAGCTTGCGTAAAGAGTTTCCTCATGAGACTGATACCGGACCAGATGGTCAACCTAGACCCGGAGCATCTTTAAGCGAATATTATGGGGGTGGAGGTGTTGTACCATCTTCGGCATTAGTAGAAGGTCAAAATCAAAGTGCGTATGGAGATATTCAACTTATCGAATCTAGGTGGACGTTCGATGCAGGACGTAGCGGCTTCCCATCGGAGATAAATAACTCTCCTCCAGATAATTTGTTTTATGTAAGAAAAGTTAAAACCACACAAGCACCCGTACCAGCTGTTAATATTCCAGTGGAATTTGAAAAAGGCGTAAATCAATGGAGAGTAAACTACAATCAGAGTCAAGGTGCTGGAGCATACATAAGTATTTTTGACAATGCCGTCAGAGTATATTTTACTGGTACTTTAGGGCAAACACAGACTATTGATGCCATTACTGAACTGACAGTTAATGGTATAACTTATACTAAAGGCAGTCTGGCTCGCATTGAAGAATCTCCAAATACAGGTAGCATCTATCAGAGAGATTATTCTATGTCTACAAGTGAGCCAGCCCAAGTAGGCGATTTACTTTTTGCTTGGCAATATCCAACAAATGGTGTTGAAAAGCACGGATACACTTTTAAAATTCCAAATGGAATCATAGGCGAAGAGTACGAACATGACGGATACACATACACGACTGGAGGTGATGCGAGTGGAGTGAGTGTTTTAAAAGAAGAAACAGGCGAAGTAATGGGATTCTATCCTCCTAATACTCCTTATGGAAATAAACAATTCCAATTTAGGTATGAGAATCAACCAATCTATAATACTTGGTATGATAGATATTACATTAAAAGAAGAACCACTGCTGATGCTATTAATAATCAAACAGTTCCCATAAATAATTTAGTGCCGCTAAGTGGACCAATTTCATTTTCTCAGTTATATGGATCTGCAAACATACAGGAAGCTAACGTAGATATTCCAGGTCATAGCCCGGCAGATGAAGGATATATATGGAACAGTAGTCTTTATCCTGCTAACATAACTACAGATGGGACAGAAATTAGAAGTGGAATTTTACCTGGCGCTCTTGCTTATAGAGACTTAACAAACGGTACCAACTTTACAACTATGAGTGTACCCTTAGGCACACTCTACGTAGATCCAGCAACATTTCCTTCTGGTATTAAATTTACACTAAAGGCTTCTTCTATAGCGCAACGTGATATTAAATATGATGGTAAGATCGATGATGACGGAAGTAATGGCTACATTAAGGTCAAAAATATCGGAATTAGAATAGATCATCATCCATCGGGAAGGGCGGCTCTATTTTATACAGGCGGACCGAACGGAAACGGTTCTTTTCTTTTTTCTGCACAAGGTAATAATGGCAACATGAAAACGTTTAGTAGATATCTGAACGAAGATGGTTCGGAAACTTCAGGAAGTTCATATACTTCGTCAGCGACAAATGATACTGGAAGATTTATTGTATATCTGGCATTCGACTATGCTCATAATCAAGTATATACCGGCTCTAATGACCCAGACTTTAAGCTTAGTATTGATCCAGTTAATGTATCGTGGGAAACAGCATAGCTACTGATTGATGATATAAATAAAGACAGATAACATTACATATTTTTTAAAGGCAGCAAAAGATGACTAAAAAATTTAGCACACTAGAACCGATCACAACGCCCGCATCTGGCGATCTTTTTGCGGTTTCGGATTCTTCTGCGGCAGAATCAAAGAGAATAACATTCCAGGACTTAAAGAATTCTATTCTAGATGAGGCTGATTTTGATTATGGCGTTCTTGTATCTCAATTAAATGCACACAATCCATCTAATGATGGAAAGAATGGTCTTTATGCAACTCGACTATATGCTCCTGGTTCAGGCTCAAATGGCGAAACTGACTATCAAGAAGGTTCATACTTTTTAACGTATGCCAATCTTTCTGGTAAGCCTACAATACCCACAGACTTAGATAATCTAAACAACACGACTGGATTTTTAAGATATAACGCAAATAATAATGGCTCAATTGAATGGTTACGTGACAACGACCAATCATTTCCTATTACGACTAATTACCTATCAGAGGGTGCGAACAATCTTTACTATACTGAAGCAAGAGCCAAGGCAAGCTTAGAAGCAAATTTTGCAGAACAGTTTAATATATACAACACTACCTTTGATGAAGGTGACGTAAGAGACAGCGTGTATGGAATGAGTGCTACGTTTCAGGATCCTCAAGTGGCCGGACAACAAACTCAGTCTCAAAAATTACGAATAAACTCTTTACCGACTTCTGCTGTTCGGCAGCAATTTGCAGTTGGACAAACTATCCGAATTTATGGAGCGCAGGATCAATTTGTAAGCCTTGCATCAGCTACGACACTTTCTGTTGTTACTTCAGGCTTTATAGAAGGCTCAGGTAATACTGTTCCTTCTGGAGTAAAAGGTAACGGCACTGGAGCTTATAAAGGAACATACTCATATAAGATTGCAGAGTTTGATCTAGAGACTGGAGAGATTTCTCCTGCTAGTTCTGCAATTACCAAAATTATTTATGTTCCTGCAACCGGAGGAGGAAATAGCATAGCAACTCAGTTTAACGTAGCTCACTTTGTTAGACTTGGCTTCAACGGAACTCCTGCTGATAAAGGAATTGTAGTCTACAGGCGTATTGGCACTTCTGGTGACTATAAACTCACTGCTGTATTAGGCAGAAAAGATGTAGCTTCAGGTAATTGGATTGACTACGGCACATTTGATTACACTTCTTGGTCTGGTAAAAATATCGTAGATAACACATTCTCAAGTATTATTCACTTTCCTCTTACAGCACCATCTGTTGCGAGACGTGGATGGACAGATAAAACTATTTCTGGAATAACAAACAATACGAATAATTTTGATTTGACATTAGATAACACTGTGTTCGTTAACAGTGATGTCACTGCTCAAATTTGCCATAATGACACATCTTTAATACAAACTGCTATAACCAATAATGCTCTAGCAGGCAAAAAGAACATTACTTTAAATGCAAAAACTTATGTTACATCTCAGCTACAATTGCCAGATACCTTTGGCCTAGTAGGAACAGCATATATTACAAAGATTAGAAAGTTGCCATGGTCAGGCGGTGCAATAGGAGAAAATAACAGTAAGTTCATTGTATCTCAGTCAACCACTGGAGCATCATCGATATCAATTGTCGGAGTCGATCTAGACGGAGAAGCGGCGAACCAATTTCTTTGGCCAGATGAAAGTATACCACAGACAAATTATCTTTTAGATTTTGGGTCAAATTGTAACTCTCTTTTGATAGACAGGGCAAGAATTACGAATGCTCCTGCAGGCGGTATTTGGGCAACTAGTCCCGTTGAGTTAAAGATAAGCACTAGTGAGATTGTTAATAGCGGTGTGACTGATAGATATCCATACAAAGCATTGGTTGCCGACGGCGGCACTGACACAATGATTGTGGGAAATAGATTTCAGAACTATTCAGATAATGTTGACGTATCAGTAACAAATAAGGGCATCGTGGCAAACAACGTTATTAATAACTGTGGCAGTGGTCTTTTCGTATATGGATCAGTTTTCTTTGTATCATCTCCTAATGTTCTCATGGGCCCAGCTGGAGAGTTTTTGCCAACGCCAGATATTTTAAACTCTGAATATGATCTCATAAACTATGATTTAACTGAGGCTAGAAATTCTGGTGCATCGTTTGCATCAACTGCGGGATTGGTATACCAAGAAGACGGAGCTGTTTTTGATCTAACGAAAACAGACGGAGTTATATCAGATATCACTCACAGAGCATTCTACATTCAAAAGACTTCATCAGGAGTTGAAGAGGTATACGGAACAACTACAGATGTAGGAAACTTCGTTGTTACACAAAATGGTGCTAAATTAAGATATACTATTCTCACATTAGGTGGTACGACTCAGGGTGAGTGGAATACGCTTGCTGGGACAACTAATAAAGTGTATCGTGTAGGAGATACTTTTAATGCAATAACAGCTGGAGCTACAAGTTCAGGAACACCTGGAACAGCAACAACGGGAGGTGTTGATACCATTGTTCTCGTTAATCAAAATCAGACTAGAAGTGAGGGAGAATTCCAGTTCACTATAGATGCTCCCACTGTCACTCAAATTAAAGATGCGGGCACCGTAAAATCTATAGGTAGTTTTATAGTAGGAAGAAGATATAGAATAACAAGTGTGGGTACTACAACGACTCAGGCTCATTGGAATACGGCTGCTGGTACGTCTAACGTTACATATGTTGCTGGTATGAGTTTTGTTGCAGCCGCAGTCGGCACATCCGGAGATGGTGCCGCTCTAGAGAATGGAGGCATACACAGTTATTCAGAACTAAAATCTAAAAATCCTTTACATGTAGGAATAGGATGGTCTTCATCATATAGACATGAAGTTTCTGCTGGTACTGTAACTGTTACGAGTGATCCGTGGGTAGCAGATGCGAGTGCTAGTTCTTCAGCATCATCGGGTAATCCTAAATATAAAGTACAAATAACGAATCCCAAATATCTGTTTAGTGGACAAAGAGTTAGGTTCTTTGGACACAGCGGTTGGGGAAATAATGGAAATGTCATTGACGGCATTGTCGATGAGATTACTGGTCCAGAAACAGGAGAGAAAACTATAACAATTCAGTTTTTTGGCGCCGGAGGAGGCAACGATAATAATAATAAACAGGGGCTGTCCGCAGGTTCAGGTGGTACGCTAAATATAATCGATAGCTTTGTGATGGCGCAAGGAAGGATAATCTAATATGTCAAGTATAACAAATGTAAATAATAACGCAAGCGTAGTCAACGTCGGACGTACCACGCCTGTTTCTCCTGGTGCACAGCCTGCTTCTAAATCGATCCCAGTCGTAATGGCTACAGATCAGGCTGCTATTCCGGTTGAGGAGCAAAACAAGGTACAGTCGGAAGTTGCGCTTTCTCTCTTAGGTATTCCACGTGCCGAAGTTGCTTTAGGCATCTTCGCAGACGTTAACACATATGATGTTAACCCTACAGAGTGGTCATCTTCGCCTCAGTATCATATTACTGGGCACGGTATTCAACACATACCGACAGAAGCTGGCGCACTGGTGGAAGCACCTAGAAACAAAACAGCAGTTCTCACATCTAAGCGTTTCTTTAGATATCAGCCTGGTCGTGTATCAGCCGCAACGTTTGGAGTTAAAAGTACTACAGGTATTGCAGACTTTTCACAGAATCCATCTGTTCGCAAATTCGGAATCTTTGATAATTTTGACGGATACTTTTGGGAAACTAGAAATAACTCGGAAGGCGATAACTTCGCTGTAGTTAGGCGCTCACAGTCGTTGACAAAATGTCCAAATTCTCCAACAGGAATCGCAACACAAAAACTTAAAGGCGGAGCACCCGGTAATCAAAACTTGGGCACAACACAATTTGACGATTTTCGTATTATAGGTCAAGGTGCAAGCGAAGGTATTGAGCCTAGTGTGCTTCTAGTCAAAGATCGTGAACTTATTCTCAGAAATAGATTTACGATTATTAATAGTGCTTTGACTCAAGTCGTAGGGGACTATGCCGCCGGCACTGGACTATATCAGGGTATAAGTGGCACAGGTAGTAGTGCGGATTACTATGCTGATCTAGCAGTATCAATCTACGGCAGTGGGCAAGGCTCAGCGGCGAACAAGGCGATAGTGGAAGAGAAGTGTAAGCGTGATCTAGACTACTGGATAGATTTTTATCTACTAGATATGGAATACGGCGGTAAGAACCACACTATACTTAACCTTAGTAACTATGCAAACGCAATCTTACCTAATCCACAGCGTTATGAGAAGATCACCCATACAGCACTGAAAGCTAAGTTGCTTGCGTTTGCTGGTATATCTTCAGCGGCTACAGCTAAAATAACTACTCTAGCTGATATCGTAATAACAGCCTTTAACGTATCAGCTAATACCAAGCCAGCACTTCCTACTATATCAAATAATGATTATGGAACAAGAAGCAAAATCGATACGATCTTTGCGGCTAAGTCTTATTACTGGGCATATTACGTAACTAACTACAAAGCCAATGGCCAAGCGGCAACACTGTCTTCGGCTCCAGGATTTACACCAGAAGAAATAAAATACAAGTGTCAAAGAGACTTAGGTTATATCATAGGTGGATATGGAAATGATATTGATGGCGGTGGTGATGCAGAAACGAAATATAACATGTCTATGTACTTCAAAGGAGGAAGACCCAGTAGTGATACTCCTGGTTACGGAATGTCAATTTACTCACAGAATGCGACTGCGGCCTTAGAAATTGAACGACACACTCATTTGAGGACTCTGATACTTGCTGACTTTGCCGGAACGGCCAATATCGCCGGGTCTACTATAAACGCAAGTAACAACAACTCTGGTGGATTAGGTTATAGTTCTTCAACCGCAGAACACGCTAAACTTACTGCTCTTGCAGGCAGAGTTATTAGTAATTTTAGCCGAGAAGATACTCTGAAGATGGAAATCGGCAGTAATGGGTTTGCGGGTAACTTAGTAGCGATGCGAGACGGCATTATCTTAACACACTCTGCTGTATATGATCCAGATTTATTGAATCCAATTGAAGAAATTGTGGCAGTCTCTGATACTAACGATCAACTTAAACTGACTAAAGGCGTAGTTCCGTTTAAGGGACACGTCAAAGTTAAAACTACTGTGGCAAATACTGGCGGAAAAACAGGACTCGTAGCAGGTCAAGTGTATAAAGTGAAAAGTGTTATTGGACCAAAGGGCAACGAATTTACGTTAGAAGATGAAGGCGGTACTGCTCAAACCTTCCTCGCAACGAGTGTTAACAACCTTAAAGTAGAAACAGTTGTTCCGTTCATCTTCCCTAGTACCGGTACGACTCTTCCTGACTCGACATCTTCGGGTCAAAAGATAAAACAAGATTTAACTGGCGCCAATTCATATATTCCTGCTATTGAAAAGGGATATCATGGATACAATCCCACTAGTTATAGGACAGCTTTGGGCATTACTGATGTAAATGACGATGTATTCCCAAAAGGAATGGTATTTCCTTACATGTACGCACTTGACGGCAATCTTAAGAGCGATAATGCTACGACAAGTAAACGTGTTGGATACATAAACACTGCAAACGATTTATCTGATGGCGCTAAGTTAAATGAAGTATGTGAACAAATTGATTACATAAACTTTGATCCACATTTTGTTACTTGGGTAAGATTCAATGTTAAGCCTGAGTATTGGGGTGTATACGATTATCGTGTGCCTAGATCAAGATACAGTCATGACACTTTAGACGGAAGAACTGAATTAACAACTCCTCCTGCTAAACAAAGAGTGTATAGTGATGTTGCTACTGGAGAGACAGGTACTGCCCGCCCAGGAGAAATATACAAAGTATTAGGCGAGGCCAAGTTTACGGAAAGCCTATACAACTTTGACTTTACTAAAGTTACCATGCTTAAGATTGAATTCTCATGGTATGGAGCTGTTGGCGCATTGTTCTTAGCATACGTTCCTGTCGATAACGGAGAAGCAAGGTGGGTACGAGTCCATCATTTACGTGCTTCCAATCAATACAAGAACGCCTCTCTAGGTAATGCGACACTTCCCATTACATACAACACATATGGTGGCGGTGATCAAAAATCTCTAGGCGATCAAGAAGATATAAATTACGTCAATAGAGGCTATGGATCTGATTCACATTCAATCGTAAAATACGGTGCTTCATACTATATCGATGGTGGTGACAGAGGTACAGTTAGATTGTACAGTCATAACAACGAAGACACTCAAGACGCTTACGGCAAACAGTGGACGATTAAGAACACAAGTAACTATGACTCTGCAAATAATGCTATTAATATTAATGCAACTACATTATCAGGAGAAACTATAGGAGGTGTAGCTTATACCAATCCTTCGACCGCAGTTGACCCTAGATTCTTTATGGGAGCTAAGTTTAAAAGTAGTAACAGAACAGATCAGAATATTAAAGTTATTTGGGCTGATACAACTAAAGTTTATCTTGACGGTGTTCCTTCAAGTACTACTAGCGTACAACTTCTTGTGGATAGAGCAAATGCTACTTATGAACTTGAAACTAAGAAAGTAATTTTGAGTACGCAGGATTCGAATGCAGTCCGAAATAGAGTTCAGGTTTATCCAACTAAATTATCAACATCGAATTTAGGAAATAATCCTATTCGTATGAGATTTAAAAAGACTCCTATTTTCCAAACTGACACTGTGTATTCTGGCTCGTTTACTTTAAATGCTCCTTATACACTCACGGCTTTAAACGATCCTCTGAGTACAGTCGGAGTAACTGAATCGACTGGCGCTGGATCATATTTTGATAATAATGAAAGTCTCTTTGGTTGGTTCCAAGCAATTGTTGGATCAGATGATGTCACAGTGTTTGGTAGACTGTATAAAGAATCTGATGAGTACTACTTCGAACTTCTCGAATCATATAATGGCACAATACAGTTGAAAGCTGGATCATTCTTGCCAGATGCTAGATTCGAGGCAGATGGAAAATATCCTGGATCAGGCTCTGCCCAAAACTTTACAACTGGCACGCATCCAGCAAGAGCAATTGCCGCTCAATCAGTAGCGACCAAAGTTTCTTCAGAAAAAGAAGGTTTAAGTTCAATTAAAATTTCGAGTAATACAGTAGTGCCTGTTCCTAATAGCGGTGTAAACGTAGCAACTATATACTTACAACAGGGAACAGAGCAACTTGACCTAAGCCCATACTTTGATTATAATAAAGAATATCTATCGTTCCCGCTAACAAATCAAGCGGATAGTCTTTATTTTGCAGTAGATTCTGATACATCGGCAGGACATACCGCTGACAAGGTAAGCATAGGTTGCACGTGGGAAGAACAATAACTCATGCCAAAGCAGATAAAACTTGGACTGGATAAAGTACCTGCTCCAGTCACTAAGCAGTTCATACAGCTTATTGACATCGAGGGCAACAAACTTGTAGACGTTGCAGGTAATCCGATTTACACTGAAGACGAGGCAGTAGTAGGATCGTTTTCCAAATCGGATTATTCTACACCTGTTTACGCTAATAACTATGACAATAATCCTGTTCTATCTATTCCAATTGCCGAGCAATTTTCTTCTGAATCAGAAGTAAGTAGTTCTCTTTTAGGTGTTCCTCGCTCAGAGGAACAGTTAAGTCTTTTCTCGGACGTATCCACATATGGATTAGACACTGATAATTGGAGCGTGTATCTTGGCCCAACTGGTAGTTATCCTGGAGAGTGGTATAGAAAAGAGAATCCTGTATATGGTAGAAGATTCGATCCGAAATTTCAAGAAGAATCTGAAGAACAAGCACTCTCTCTTTCTTCTTTTCCATCTCAATACGCCTTTCCAGGTAGCACGATAGTAGACAAGCTATCGAGTGCTAGTAGCACTATGGTAGCATACATGAACTTTATTGCTATGGGTAAATGGCTGTATGAATATTTCTTAGAACTTGATTTAGATGCCGCCACACAATTTGCTGAAAGAAACCTTATCAATAGAAACATAACTATTGTGAACGCATCAGAGGCAGTAATACCCATTTCATTTAATGAGACTACAAGATTTTTTGATAATGATACTAATTTTCACGATGTAGAGTATGGAGCAGATTTACAAGATTCATTTGATCAGGTTGAAAGATGGACTGCATTATACGACAAGATTATTGCCAGCGTGGCTACTTTTCCTATCCTAACTGGTTCAGCGGTAACAGACTTTACCGAGCTGGCATTATACAAGATAATACAAGAATTCTTGCAAGAAGAATCTCGACCTGGTGGATCATCAATTCAGCCAAAATTTGCTATATTGGAAAGTAAAAAAACTTTTAGATATCAGCCTGGCAGAGCAAGCGGATTCACTTTTGGCGTAAGACAAGAGACTGATCCTACATCACCGACAAATACTATCGAGTGGGGATGTTCAAACTCTACAGATGAATATATGTTTCAATTAGTAGGATCGAAATTCAACATTGTACGCAGAAGCACTATAAAATTACCAGACGATTTGTTACTTAAGCAAGGACTTGCTGTATCAGATCAAGGTTCATCTCCTATTGAGACTAAAGGTGTAGAAGTTCGTGAAGCTATGTGGGAGACTGTTATACCTAGAACCAAGTTTAACGGCGATAAGCTTTTGGGCGGCGGTGATTCTGGATACATACTTTCATTCGAAGATGTTACCATGTATAAAATTGAGTTTTCTTGGTATGGAGCTATTGGAGCAAAGTTTTACGCTTATGTTCCTGTTAATAACGGTGAAGCCCGTTGGGTATTGATGCATCGACTTATCATCGAGAATGGTTTGGGGTTGCCTATTCTTAATAATCCAGATTTTAAATTCAAATATCTGATTTCCACTGAAGAAAATAAGACTATGGAAAAGCCGGTAGTTTTGTATAAGTACGGTAGTAGTTATTATGTTGATGGAGGAGATGAGGGAACAATAAGACTTGCGACAACGACAGTAGACACTAAATCGTTCTCTGGCGATGAACGGACTCCAATTTTGGGAATTCTTCCTAAACAAGAGATTTTTAACCAAGATGGAGTAGGAATACCTAACTTTAAAAAGGCTTATCCAACTACAATGTCTATATCTAGTAGTATAGATACTAGAGTTGATATCGAAGAAATACGAGGTTCTCCCGATGGAGTTCATTATAACTTTTCTCCCTCTCTTCATAATGGAGTTCATCCAAATTCTAGAACCTTAACTTTTCAGGCTATAGCTCCACTCGGCAGTCAGTTAAATATTTTAGGAGGAGATAATTTAACGTTGAAGGATGATAAAGCGCATTTGATAGCAGATGGAGTGTATAATGCGTATGTCAACTTTGATAGTAATCTTACAAATTCTACAGTTATACGAAGGCGAACTAGTAGTCAAACACTTTCTTCTCCAATTTCGTTTGAATTAAAAGGAATTAAAGCTGATGGTACTTTATTAGACACTTCTACTGGACCTACTTTTACCGGGAGACTTTCTAATTATCATGCTATTGCGGCATCTACTGTTCCGATATATAGCAACAACTTTAAGATACATTTTTTAAATCCTAGGAGCGGAGACGGAAGTAAACACTTTGCAGATTTTGCAGTGTCAGTCACATCTAAAGTACCAGAAATTGATACGACCGTCAATCCCAATGTTCTAAAGTTTGAAGATGCCGGTGGAGTAAAAGCTCCATACTCTTTATATGATGAACTCCATCAGGAATATTCTTCAGAAGGAACAGCACCAGACTATTCAGTAAAAGCAGATAAGTATGAATGGGATCCAGGATTATCGGACATGTTCATGGTCGATTACAGATTAGGAAGCCCAGAAGGTCCTGATTCAGGATACATATCTACTCTTATAGGCGAAGTAAGAATTTTAAGCAATGCAGTCAGTAGCGTAACGGCTATAACTTCAGGACAATTTAGCGGTAAATGGAGAATTAATTTTGATAATAATAACGGTCCTGACTCTTCACTTTTCACTCTTGATAGTTCTGGAGCTGTTGTGCCTCAAAGCACAGAAGTTGGAGTGGGCGGAGTTGGTATAGGAGTATATTATCACACTGTTCCTATCACTGTAGATGGAGAAGGCACTTTTGCTTATGTAGATGGAGATCCTACTAATGGCGGAAACAGAACTGTTGCCTCAGTTAACACTAAAATCATAACAATCAAAGACGATTGGCAACTTGACAGCGACCTAAATGGTGACTCATTTAACAAATCTAAAGCTGTTAAATTTAATTCTCAGCCTTTATATCTCGTATTTGCCTTGAAAGATAATGCGAAAGTAAATAATATCATAGTTGAAGAATTTACTCCAGAAACAGTTCGCACTCATACTCCAGTGTTTATTAAAGATGCGTCTACACTAACAATAGTCAATTCTAGTCAATCAGGAGGCCCATCATCAAGTAACGCTCTAACGCCAGCGGCCTTTCAAAGTGATAATAGGCTGTCTAGCGTGAGATTTGATGATCAATGTTTAAATCCTTTGCGACCAGGTACAGTGATATATTCTTTATACGTTAAAGGTGGATCACCAGAAAAATTTGACTTGTCTAATATTTTCAATAGAGACAGAAAGGGAATAGCTAGAGGACTACTAAATAATAGAGCAGTGTATCTTACTGCATCGGCAGTAGATGGATTATCTGTCGGCAATATAGAAATGACGCTTACGGTAAAGGAACAATAATGGCATTTAGAGGTCTCAACGTACAGTTAGCTTTGAATGATGTCGATAATTCAGCAGAAGCTCTCAACAATTTAGGATTAGACCAAAGAGATTTGGATCTGATTTCAGGTCTATCTTCCGCAGGCATAAACTCTGACGAATTACACACTATTTCTGGACTTGTTGAAGATCAGAAAAAAGAATTAGCATCTCTTTCTAGGTCCTCAAATACCGTAGGAGGATTACTCACTAGCTTAAAAGATATTGGTCAGCCATTAAACTTTAATCTACAGATAAACAACCAGATCAATGCCGCCGCTATAAAATACAATTACTTAGATTATTCTAACCCACTAGTGAACGGTAAGCATAATATGAGTGTTGCCGATATCTCTACATCTAGAGTGTCATCTTGGTCCTCAATAGGAAGTTCAATTACATATGGCGGAGAAGTTGAAGTAACAGGACAGGACATTACTTTTTCTTCTTTAGGTACTACGAAAGCGCCAATTGAAAAGAAGTATAGGGCAGAGGTCGCAACACATGAACTATCTATAGATATTAAGGACAATACTAGTAGTTTCTCAACTAAAAAATTCTTAGTTATGAAAGGAATTCCTTTAGTATTCAATACGTTTTTCAGAAGTAATACATTTAGTCATACAGTCACTCCTATACAAGATAGTGCAGGCAATATTCCTCCCGTATACAGAATTACAAATAAAGCTGGAGGACAAGTGTATGAAAGCGGCGATAGAGCCTTAGGAGTATATGATACTGCGCCAGGAACATACTCTTTTAATGACAACACATCGAGAGCCAGAACATTAGAATTCTTTTATAATCCTGCTAACATTCTTGAACTGCGTATTCCTTTCGTTAATTTATCAGAGTGGACAAATGTAAGTTTGCCTGCGATAAAAAGAATAGATATTAACAATAACGATTTTTACGAATTGCCTAAATTTGGAAACTCAACTAGAAATGGAGACAATCTAGCTCCTGCTCTTTTAAAAATAAATATATCTTCAAACGATATGTCTAGAGCAGAAGATGTCAACGGTAATCAAATACCCGCTAACACTCAACTTAATACTCTTCCTACTACACTTACCCATTTGACTATGAATGGAACATTTAGGGATAGCACTCCAATTGTCTTAACTGATTATCAAGATTTGGAACATATATCACTAGGATCGTTATACAGTAGAGATGCACGAAGAACAATGATTAGCGGAGCCGTAATTAGTCCTCAGACATTTGTTGATTCAAATGGGGTAAAGGGAATAAAAAGCTATAGCTTAGATCATCAACCTTTTAGTCAATTAGATAACGGTGTTTGCGCTAGTCCTAATTTGACTTCACTTAGTTTTACTTCGTGCGGCATTACGCAAAAACAAGGAGGAGGAGATATTACTATTGCAAGTACATTATTGGATTCATTTGTCTCTGATGGTAATGCTCATAATGTGGTCGATGTATCTGGTAATACTGTGATCAGAATATACCGGCAAACGCATTCTCACCCTGACTCTAATAGAAGCAGAAATTTGAATGGTAAATTTAATGGCTGTACATCACTCGATACTATACACATGTACGGATCTTCTACCGTTGCGTCTAACATAGGCGCAGATTTCTCAAACAAAGGATTATCTTCACTATCTTACCTTGATCTTAGGTGGACCTCCGCATCAGGAGAACTGAGGGATAGTAGTTTCATAGGAGCTGATAGTCTATCGACTATTTTATTTGCAGGATCTAGACACACGGGCACCGACTTCTTTGGAACAACAGCATCTATAGCGGGAGGAGGCACTGGAGAAGTATTTGCCGAAATGGGAAATTTGCAATGGTTATATACGTATAGTAACTCTAATATCGCAGGACCTCTTCCCAATTTCTCAAGCAACGCAAATTTACGGGGCTTGTATATAGCAAACACTGGAATAAACGGAAATCTTCCTCTATTAGTAGGAAATAACAATCTATACTATTTGAGACTTAATAGTAATTCCATGACCGGAACTATTCCAAGTTGGACTAGTAATAGGTTAACTTATGCTTATCTATACAATAATGGGTTTGCAGGATCTTTACCTGCACTGAATACTCCTTATCTATACATACTAGATTTACATAATAATCAAATTTCTGGTAATTTGCCTGATATGTCTGGAGCAACTAGACTTCAAATCTTGTACTTAAATAATAACTCTATAGTAGGCTATACTCCAGAGGCGTTAAAGTATAATACTATTCTACGAACGCTCGACATGAGTAATAATGCCTTGAACGCTGGAGTTGGCACAAATATCATCAGTGATTTATACGATAACTATTTCCTTAATCCTAGATCGGGAGTTAGCATTAACTTATTAGGTAATAACGGATTAAGTAGAGATGCCATTATCAATGATGGAAGTGGTCAGGAAGAGAATAGTACGATAGCAAAACTTAAGTATCTAGAACAATTCTGGACCATTCTTTTAGATTTAACATAGGAATTTGGTAATATGTCAGGACAACAAGGATTTGTAAGAGACTTAAACTTCGTAGAAAGTGATACTGGTATAAGAGATGAAAAAATACTTAACAACTTAGGCGGACCTAACATCAAAGCAGATATTATGCTTTTTGATGGAAATTTTAGAGTCATTTCTAAGCTAGACGGTACGGATTATACAGTAAATGCCACTACTAAGGTAGTAACCGTTACTGTTCAAGGTAAAACTGCATTCTCAGACGGCACTAAGGTTTCTGTAGCGGGTTCTCCAACAGTATTCGATCATACAATTACTGAATCTAATGGAATAGATAAATTCAAAGTTGTGAACGCTCAAAACGCCGCAATTGCTCCTTCTGGCATTTTAAGAAGAAATGATGGAGTAACGGCTGAGAATCTATCTAATTTAAGTAAAAAGAGATTGGAAACTAATCCATCTGCAAGTAGTGGAGTTAGTCAAGATGATGGTGCATCGGATCTGTTTAATGAATATAATGCATCTGAACAAGTTAATTATATCAATTCGCAACTAGGACTATTTTACTACAAGAGAAGTCGAATTCCTTTAACGTTTGAAGACAGTACGTTTGATACAGTTGTAAAGTTTAAAGGCGGAGTTGTGATTGCTGATTTAGATGCGACATCAAGTACTCAGCCAGCAAATAATACTCCTGGGCTGTTTATCATAGACCCAAGTAATCCTAGTGCTGCCGCACAGAGAGCATTCAGCGATGCATCTAACCCATGGAGTGACCAAACAACAGCAAATTCTATATCTACGACAAACGCTAATTCTCAGCCCAATGTACTACACTTAAAGCCTAGTAATGCAAGCCTAGCGCCTAGACTTACTACTACATCAACGAATATAGTAAGTCAATCAAATACAACAGCTTCTTATACCCACAAATTGCCTATTACCATAAACGGAGAACAATTCTTTTTATTAGTTAAACTATAAGGGCTTTGTAGATAGCACTATTACCATATTTTATAGGAAAATACGCTGAACTATTTTCTTCTGGACTACCTGATATTGCGACAAGCTTTGAAGTAGGAGTTTGTATTTTTAGAGTACCAAATGTCAATCCGACTACAACTAAGTTTGCGTTTGCGCTAGGCGTTTTAAGTCCGATAGTGGTACCTTCAAATGGAGGAGCAGTGTTTAGGGGAATGACGCAGAACTCTTTATTAGCACTTCCTGGATTATTTGTTGATTTTATGAAAACTATAGTGCGAGCCTTAGGTATGGCGGCTGTAAGAGGTGCGGTTAATGTTATCGTTTTAGTACTGTTGTTTATAGATTGCACTGTTGTGGTAGTACCAACTTTATTGTTGGTGAAGTCTGGTGATCCAGGTACAGCTCCTGTACCTCCTGCACTACCGCTACCGTAAAAGTGTACGTAATCTCCTATAGTCACTCCTTCTGTTGTAGTTAACTCTATTTGGCTTTGACCGCTTCCCGCAGTAGCGTTCACTTCTCTTCCGTAAACTCCATTACATTGAAGATATGATGCCTTATCGTCTAGTCCTCTAGAAGCATAAACTGCGGCAAAGTGATTGGTCGATGTACTAGCAAAAAAAGCACTAGTACCGCTACTTAAATAATCATTTATTACTACGGTTCTCGGTGATGTGCCAGTTGCACTAAACACTCTTTTCGACGGCATTCCCTGCGTACCGTTAGGATTAATAGACATTATAATTTGATCAGTGAATACTGTCGTATTTGGATTAACGGTATCTGAAGTTTGCGGATAAAGTTGATAGAGAGATCCAGTGGAGTTTCCAGCTGAAGAGAGTCTAAACAGTCCTATAAGACCTAAATTCTTAAAGAAGAGTACTGATTCTGTATCTCCGATGCTAAACTTTTGATTGCTGTTATCTGTATCCTGGTTGAAATTTTCCTTAACGTAAGCATATGGATTCCCTGCAATATCGCTTCCACTAATATCGAGTATTTGATATGCAAACATTCTGCCTCCTCGTTCGAATGCCATCCAGTCTCCTACGCTAACTCCTGTGAAGTTGCTTGCGGATATTTTGCCAAATCCATCTCTGACTGTAATAGTTTTAGGAGTAGCTCCTGTCGCTGTGCTGTATAATACTTTATCAGTCAAAGCTTTGGGAGGATCTACCAAGAGAGATATTGTATCAAGCACCGTTAGTTTTGAATTTGATGTTTGATTTAATTCGCTTGCTTTATTATCGCTAAAGTATTTGTACGTGTATGGGCCGAATACTTGATTTCTATCAAACTCTTTATAGAAATCTGAAAATGGCGCCCTATTGGAGTTGGAAGTGACTTCTCTAAACGTTTTTTGTCTGTAAGCACTACCGTTATTAATTTTTGGATACCAGAGAGTGTATCTCACTCTAACCCTGTTTCCTGCTTTTTGACTAGTAAAGTTTACAGGCGTAGACACCTCATCTTGACCTAATGCGAAAGTAAATGTATGTGTAGTACCAGAGATGGCGCTGGACGATTCCACTGTTGCAGTTTTACCTGCTTGATTAACACCAACTACAGTATATTCGGAGCTACTGCCAAACTTCATTCCAGTACATATATAATTTCTTATAGGTACACCACCTGATGTAGCACTACCGAAGTTCATTGTGACAATTCCACCTGACGGAGAACTAAAGCTGAGGTTATCTATCGTTTGGGATGCACTAAAAACTGATTTTAGTTGTGTCCAATTGTTTTCAGTTCCGTCATCAACCGTATCTTCCTCTATGATAAATAACCCTGTAGAGCCCCAGTTTTGATTAAATCTAGTTGAAAGATATCCAGTCCATTGTACAAGACCATACGTATCTTTCATTTCAGGATGAAGCTTTGCACTAAAGGCAAATACTCCGTTGTTCCAGAAGTCAACTGGTCCAATAAGTCTAGTTAAATTGCCTGTTGTAGATGATGTCCATAGTTGACTGGCAGATAGACCGCTGATAGCACTTACGTTAGCAGAATTACCAGTTATGGAAGGAGTGAGAGCGGTTGACTTAATTCTATCGCTTCCCACGAATTTACATACGAGTCCATCACCACCATTTATCCAAGGAGGCTTACCCAAAATTGATTTAAAATTGCTTATGTTATCTTGAAGAGTGACTAAAGGTTCGACAGGTAGTACTGAATTTGACGTATTCGTAAAAGTTACTATAGTGCCGTTTAAGTTAACGAGATCATTAGACCGCCCGTTTTCGTCAGTGAAGTCTGATAGTCCAGTGTTTCTTAAGCCTTTTATAGGCTCAATGTCTTGTACAAAGAAACCAGTGCTAACATTTTGATCGTTTACCTTTAGCGATATATCGTCTAGTAGATTAGCTAAAGCCGTTGTGGGGACTGTTAGGTCTGCTAAGTTCTTATCGGCTCTAAGTCCGAATTTGATGTACTTTGAGGTCATTTTAAATCCAATTGGTTAAAGGTTCTGTTCTTATTATTTATAAATACATGTAGCATAGATTAGGGAAAAAACATGGCAGTTAAAGCAAATATTGTAATAGACCAAGGTACAGATTTCTCGGCGTTGATTGATGTAGAAACAGCTACAGATGCCGTATTCAATCTTACTGGATTTACTGTTGCCGCTCAAATGAGAAAAACGTATAATTCGGCAACTGCAACGGACATTGGCTGTTCGCATAACGGAGTACTCGGTCAAATTTCTATCACTCTAAGTAGTAGCGTAACTAATAACTTATCTCCTGGTAGATACTTATATGATATAGAAATTACCTCACCTGGCGGCTCTAAATCACGTGTTGTACAAGGAACAGCGACAGTAACAGCCGGCATAACAAGGACATAAAGATGGCAAACATTAAGGCAAAACTTACACCAAATCAAAACTTTATGGTAACAAATTACCAGATTAATGCTGCCTCTATCAGGCTTGGCGACCTCTTTGACGTTGACGCTACTAATCAAAAAGACGGATCTGTTATCATGTATGACAGCACTGCCGCAAAGTGGCAATCGACCACTGAAATGGATAATATAAATACAATTATAAACGGAGGCAATTTCTAAATGTCTATTATTAAGATCAAAAGATCCAGTGGTACTACTGCACCATCTGCACTCGCATTAGGTGAGTTCGGTTATGCATATGGCACTGGCACACAAGCAAACGGCGGAGATAGATTATACTTAGGTACAGGCGGCGAAAACGGCGGTGTTGCGAGTGCAATTGACGTAGTTGGCGGTAAGTATTTTACTAATCTAACTGATCACGCACACGGTACACTTACTGCATCGTCTGCAATTATCGTAGATGCGAGTTCGAAGATCGATGTACTTAATGTCGATAATCTTACTCTTAACGGTAATACAATCACTTCAACAGATACTAACGGTAACATTGTACTTGATCCTGCTGGAACAGGTACTATTGACTTAAATGGACCAGTTAACTTTTCTGGTGCGTCTACATTTACTGGCTTACTTAATGCAAACGGTGGTATTGCAGTAGATACAAATAAATTTACTGTAGCAGACGGAACCGGTAATACTTTAATTGCAGGTACTTTAGGAGTTACAGGCGAATCAACACTCGCATCTGCAACGGTAAGCGACCTTACTAACAATCGTGTTGTAATTGCTGGCACAGCAGGCTCACTAGAAGACGATGCAAACTTTACCTTTGACGGCACCACATTAGCAATTACTAGTGCTTTTACTCAAACTGGTACTGGTACTGTAACTGGTCAATGGAATGTAGATAATTTACGTCTTGACGGTAATGTATTATCTACGACAAATACAAACGGCAATCTAACATTAACACCAAATGGTACCGGTTATGTTGTTATTTCTGGAACTAACGGACTTGTTATTCCAGTTGGCACAAACGCACAACAAGGACCAGCAGTTAATGGTGCTATTCGATTAAACTCTACAAGCGGTCAGTTTGAAGGATATTCAAATTCTAACTGGTCATCTTTGGGTGGCGTAAGATCAGTTGATGGTCTCACATTCATTATTGCAGAGACTAGTCCAGGTAACTCAGACGATACACTACATTTCTACACTGCAACTGGTAATACGACAAACAAACAAGCAATGACGCTTGATGAGGACACACTTGCTGTTCTTAACACAACTACTTCTACAAGTGCTACTACAGGCGCAGTAACAGTTGCCGGTGGTGTTGGTATCGCTGAAAACTTGCATGTTGCTGGAAACGGAGTGATCACGCTTGATCTTGCGGTTAATGGCGGAGACATTACCACTACTGCAACTACATTTAACCTACTTAACACTACTGCAACTACAGTTAACGCATTCGGTGCTGGTACAGCGATTAGTATAGGTGCTGCCACTGGTAAGACAACTATTAATAACCCTACTGACGTAACTGGTAATTTCAGAGTAGGCGCAACTAACTTTACTGTAGATGCATCAAACGGTAACGCTGAAACTGCTGGTAATATGATTGTTGGCGGTGACTTAACTGTCAACGGTACTACAACCTCAGTTAACGTTGACGTACTTGATGTTGAAGATGCTCTGATTAGATTAGCATCCGGTAACACATCCGACTCAGTTGATATTGGTGTTGTTGGTAGATACAGTGATGGAACCAACGATCAGTTTACTGGTATCTTTAGAGACGCAACTGCTGGTGAATGGCATATATTCGATGAGTATATCGATACTGACTTAACTGATAATGTTGTTAATATGTCAGATGCTTCGTTTAGTCTAGCTAAGTTGAATGTTGATACTGTTAAGTTTGCTTCAAAGACATTCAGTCTTACTGGTGATGTTGCTGGTCAAATCACAATTTCAGACTTCGGCACTACTGCACATAGTATAGCAACTACAATTCAACCGAACTCGGTTGCTTTAGGTACTGATACAACTGGTAACTATGTAGCTACTATTGTACAAGGTACAGGAGGCCAGACAGATGCTAACAGCACAACTTCAAACGGTATCGTAGTAACGGGATCAGGATCTGAGACTGCGGCAGTAACAGTTAAGGTTAATATTGCAGATGCCGCAGGCGGAATTGGTACAAGTACATATAACGCAACAAACTTTGATGTATCATCCGGAGGTGTAGTCACTATCGATACTATTGATGGTGGAACGTTCTAAATAGTTAAAATAGTTATGAAGTGTAGGTATATACCGTAAACACTAATTGATAATATACGCAGGCTATATAGCCATTATATCAGATGTGAGGACAGATGTCAACAATTAAACTAAGACGCAGTGGCGTTGCGGGTAAAACTCCAACTATTGCTCAGTTGGATTTAGGTGAAATAGCACTTAATACCTACGACGGAAGACTGTACGTAAAGAAAGATGTCGGTGGTACACAATCCATCGTCACGTTTAGCGGGTCTCCTGCTTCCGAGTCTACTGTATATCTTTTTACAGCAACAGGAAATGGTAGTGATACAGACTTTGTTCTGCCTACAATTCCAGTATCCGAACAAAACGTATTTGCACATCTTAATGGTGTTCTTCAACATACATCAGAATTCTCACTCGTAAATGGTAATACTCTCAGATTTACATCAGCTCCTTTAGCCTCAGATGACATTGAAATTAGAGTTGTAGCAACAGAAGCTTCTTCTATAGTTGTAAGAGATTATCAGCAATACGTGTATAGTGGCTTAACAAATGCTACTTCAGTATCTGGTGCAGACGATAACAGTCTCACACTTGCATATGATATTGGTAAAGTAGAAGTCTACGCCAACGGTGTTAGACTTGTAGACGGATCAGACTATGCCGCTACGAATGGCACAAGCATTGTCTTTCAAGGATCGCAAACGATCACGGGCACAGTTGAAGTTGTATCTCTATCACGTGCTTCTTTCGCAGATCATGACTCACTTAAGCCAGTATCAACTTCATTCACAGCAACTACAGCAAACCAAGTTGCAGATACTTTTCCAGCACAATCGTACAGAACAGCTAAATACTTAGTGCAGATGACAAGTGGTTCTAATTTCCACGCAACAGAAGTTTTACTTATTCATGACGGAACAACAGTTTACATGACAGAATTCGGAACAATATTTTCTAACGCAAGCTTAGGTACGATTGACGGAGACATCAACTCTGGCTCAGTGAGACTACTAGTGACTCCTGCAAATGCGAATACAACTATAAAAATTCAAAGATTGACGGTGGGAGTGTAACATGGCAACTAGAATAAAATCATCCCAGATAACAGACGGCGCAATCGTAGCCGCAGACTTGCACTCAGCAATCGCAATCAACACAACTGCGGCAGGAACATTTGGTTCAGTCGTTGTAGATACCATAACCATAGATCAAGCCGCAATATCTACAACTTCAAATATGACGCTAGATTCAGGAAGCGATATCATACTAGACGCTGATGGCGGCAATATCATGCTGAAAGATGCTACGGTATGGTTCGGTAACTTCAATCATAATGGCAACAATCTAGCAATAGACGCTAAAATAGTTGACGGCGATATAAAATTTAGAGGCACTAAATCTGGTAGCCCTAATGTAGCTATTGACGCACTTATACTCGACATGTCGGCTGAT